>Ga0207690_10000669_pt1 | contig 21955 bp, 16 predicted proteins | sample KBSC23metaG_FD_184315 | JGI IMG/M metagenome (GOLD analysis project Ga0207690, IMG submission 184315) | Corn rhizosphere microbial communities from Kellogg Biological Station, Michigan, USA - KBS C2-3 metaG (SPAdes) (version 2) | ecosystem: Host-associated > Plants > Roots > Rhizosphere > Soil ...
TCCATCTACCCATGGTGTGTTCGAGGAATCGATCATTGATATTTGCCAGATCATTCATGAGAATGGCGGCCAGGTGTATATGGATGGCGCCAACATGAACGCGCAGGTTGGGCTAACCAGTCCGGCTACTATCGGCGCCGATGTATGCCACCTTAACCTGCATAAAACCTTCTGTATACCGCATGGCGGCGGCGGTCCGGGCATGGGCCCTATCGGCGTAGCCAAACATTTGGTGCCTTACCTTCCGGGACATGCAGTTGTTGATATTGATAACGGCAAGGCCATACACGCGGTATCGGCAGCGCCATGGGGTTCGGCATCTATCCTGCTTATCTCGCATGCTTATATCGCTATGATGGGGGCCGAAGGGTTAACAAACGCTACAAAATACGCTATACTGAATGCCAACTATATTAAGGCACGTTTAGAGAAACATTACCCGGTATTATACGCCGGTGCCAATGGCCGCTGCGCGCACGAAATGATATTGGATTGCCGCGGGTTTAAGGCTTACGGCATCGAGGTTACCGATATTGCCAAACGCTTAATGGATTATGGTTTCCATGCGCCAACGGTATCTTTCCCGGTTGCGGGTACGGTAATGGTTGAACCTACTGAATCGGAGCCAAAGCATGAACTTGATCGTTTTTGCAATGCCATGATCTCCATTCGCCATGAAATTGAAGATGTGGAGAAGGGCCTGGCAGATAAGGTAAATAATCCGCTGAAGAACGCGCCGCACACTGCCGCGGTTATTACCGCTAACGAGTGGGAGCATCCATATACACGCCAAAAAGCAGCCTTCCCGCTGCCTTATGTGGCACAGTATAAATTCTGGCCATCGGTAGGGCGCGTAAACGATACTTATGGCGACAGGACGCTGATATGTACCTGCCCGCCGATTGAAAGTTATGAGTTTGAAGAAAGCGCTATTGAGTAAGCCAAAATTCAAAACTAAAAAGTCAAAAAAGGTTCAGGTTTACTTGAACCTTTTTTTGTTGAGATCGATCTCACCCGAATAACTCAAACCCCTGTCCGTATTTATTCATCAGCTTCAATAACACCCTATTTGTCCAGCCAAAGCCGTGTACGCTTTCTTTACAGGTTTTTGCTTTATACAAACTCGTCTATTAAAGTTTTATCATTTTTTATATGATAGGCATGAGCTTTACCGCATTGTGTCAAAATTGTAAAAGAAATATGCGCAAATTTTGTTTTTGCCTATTGAGTTATATATGAGTTTTTTAATACTTCATTTTGTTGTATAATTATTAAATATTTAAATGTAACTTTATATAACAGTTCGGGGGGGATTAAAAAATGACACTAATCACCTCTGGAAAAGCGTTTTACCTAAATAGCGTTTATACAACTGTTTGTTTAAGCGTGAGGAAATTTTTTTAATAACAGATTCGACTTTTTCTTTTTTTGCAGTCTAACAAAAAAGTTACAACATTTAACATTATAACAAGTAAGTTATTTGTGAAACTTTTTCTTTTAAAGCCCGTATTAATCAACTATGACGATAAATGCCAAATCTGTAAGTATTCTTCTCGTAGACGACGACGAGATCAATAATTTCATTTCGGTTAAACTGATAAAGAAAACATTGCTTAATACTGAGATAAGGACTTGTTTGAACGGGAAGTTTGCTATTGACCAATTAGTTGAAATACAGCAAAACGATCCGGCAGATCTGCCCGATTATATTTTACTGGATATTAACATGCCGATAATGAACGGGTGGGAGTTTTTAGAAGAATATGAGCGGTTGAAGATCGATCCGAAAGGCAAAACCAAGATCTATATTATTTCATCATCGGTATTTAATAACGATATTAACAAAGCGAAATCATACCCGCTGGTTAAAGATTTTGTATCTAAACCATTAAGTGTTGACAAAATAAAAGATTTGCTTGGCCTGCTGAGCCCTAACTAACCGGGGTAACCATAAAACTTTCATTTTCGTATTTTACGGTACCTACCGGGTTTGATTTGGCATGATAAAACAGGCATTTCCAGCCATCCGCGGCAGCGCGCTTTCCGTACTCTTCACGCAGTTCCATCGCCTTGCGGCCATCATAATCATATTTGGCTATAAATTTACGGATGAGCTGTTCGGGCTCGGGCAGTTCATCGCCGCCAAAAAACACCTTCTCATTATCATAATCCAACAAAAATACCTGGTGGTATTTACAATGCCCGCCTGACAGCTCAAAACTGATTCCGGGTTTGAACTCGCCACTGCCTTCAATATAGGTAATAGGCACCGACCGTTGCAGCACATCAAAAATACCGGTATGGTAGGATGATGACTTGCTGGAAAACGCGGTTTCCCATTCGCTGCGCTGTATCACGTGCTCTGCACCGGGGAAGGCTGCTTCCAGTTTTCCGTTACGTTCTATAACCAGGCCGCCGGTATGGTCATAATGCAGGTGCGACATAAGTACCAGGGTAACATCTTCAGGGTCGAAGCCGGCGTTTCGGATGTTTTGATGGATGATCAGTTCGTCCTGGTTATTTTTAAAACCGAGGCCGGCATCAAATAAAATGAGGTCGGTTGGCGTTTTAACTAAAAAGGGCTGTACATGGATAAACAAGGAAGCCGGGCGATCTTTATAACTATGGATATCAGGATCAAAGGGGATGAATTTTTTAGTAGCATCAACCGAGTACGAACCTTCTTGTAATGGAAAAATATGCATTGTATAACAGGGTATTGTGGTTAATTAATTGCTTTGGGTATTCAATTAACAACGCATTAGCTATATTTACTTTTTGAAGCGCAAAGATATGCAAAAAAGATGGTCGGTAAGGCCAAGGCCCGAATACGCCGACATAATAAGACTCTCCACCGAACTCAATATTGACCCTGTTTTAAGCACTTTGCTTTTACAGCGGGGTATTACAGACTTTGAGGAAGCGCGCTTTTTTTTCAGGCCCGATCTAAGCCACTTGCCCGATCCTTTTTTGATGAAGGATATGGATAAGGCCATCGTCCGTATTGAGCAGGCTTTTGAAGAAGATGAAAAGATACTGATATATGGCGATTACGATGTAGACGGTACTACTTCGGTAGCGCTGGTATACAGCTTTTTTAAAAAGTATTACCCTAATCTTGAATACTATATACCAGATCGATATAAAGAGGGTTATGGCATATCCACCAGGGGTATTGACTATGCTGCCGAAAATGGTTTTAAGCTCATTATAGCGCTGGATTGCGGTATTAAATCGGTAGATAAGATAGCTTATGCGAATACCCTGGGTGTTGATTTCATTATCTGCGATCACCATAACCCCGGCGACGAGATACCTGCCGCGGTGGCGGTACTTGACCCAAAACGTTTAGATTGCGAATACCCTTACAAAGAACTTTCGGGATGCGGTATTGGTTTTAAACTGGCACAGGCATACGCGCAGGTAAACGATATTCCGTTCGAGGAACTTCACCAGTATTTTGAGCTGGCCGCCATTAGCATTGCCTGCGATATTGTGCATATAACCGGCGAGAACCGGGTGCTGGCTTATTACGGCCTGCAACGTATTAACAGTAATCCATGCATCGGTATTAAAACGCTGATGCAGGCTGCGGGCAGAACAGAGAACTATACCATATCGGACATTGTGTTTATGATCGGTCCGCGTATTAATGCCGCGGGCAGGATAGACGATGCTAAACACGCGGTAGAGCTGTTAATAGCCTGCTCGGAAGAGGAAGCGCAGGTAAAATCGGACATGATAAACCTGCGGAACATTGAACGCAAGGAGCATGACCTGAACATTACCGACGAAGCTTTGGGTATGATAGATGGCGACGAGGTAATGATGAAGCGGAAAAGCACCGTGGTGTACAGCGAGAAATGGCACAAAGGCGTTATCGGCATTGTAGCATCCCGCCTGACGGAAAAATACTACCGGCCAACCATCGTATTAACGAAATCGAACGAGCATGTGGCAGGCTCGGCGCGGTCGGTTTACGGGTATGACCTGTACGAGGCGCTTTGTGGCTGCAGCGACCTGCTGATTCAGTTTGGCGGACATAAGTACGCGGCGGGTTTAACCATGGCGCCTGATATGGTGGAAGCCTTTAGCCAGCGGTTTGAAGAAGTGGTGAACGCTACCATTACCGACGACCTGCTGATACAGGAGATACGTATTGACGCCGAGCTGAACCTGAAACAGATAGAACCGAAATTTTTCAGGGTGTTGAACCAGTTTTCGCCCTTTGGGCCCGAGAATATGTCGCCGGTATTCATCACAAAAAATGTGTATGTTAGCGGTAATAATGCAAACATAGTAGGTAATAACCATATTAAAATGACGGTACAGCAGCAGGATTCACCGGCGTTTGATTGTATCGCGTTCAATATGGGCGAGCACCTGCCAAAAATAACCAAGGGTATACCTTTTGATATTTGTTACAGTATTGAAGAGAATATATGGCGCGAGCGCCGGACTATACAGTTAAATATCAAAGGCATTAAAACCTATTAGTGTTATTTTGATTTAGATTTTAGAAATGATATTACGTGCCAATAATTTAATTAAGAAATACAAACAGCGCACCGTGGTTAACGATGTGTCGTTCCATGTAAAGCAGGGCGAAATTGTTGGTTTGCTTGGCCCGAACGGCGCAGGTAAAACCACGTCGTTTTATATGGTTGTTGGCCTGATAAAGCCTAATGAAGGTACCATTCATTTGGAAGATGATGAGGGTGCCGATGATGATATTACCAAAGACGCCATGTACCGTCGCGCGCAAAAAGGAATCGGTTACCTGGCGCAGGAAGCATCCGTTTTCCGTAAGCTTACGGTGGAAGATAATATTAAAGCCGTGTTGGAAATGGGCAAGCTAAGCCCAGAGCGCCAGAAAGAAAAACTGGAAGAACTGATAGACGAGTTTAGCTTACATAAAGTACGTAAAAACCGCGGCGATCTGCTTTCGGGCGGTGAACGCAGGCGTACCGAAATAGCCCGCGCCCTGGCCGCCGAGCCTAAATTTATTTTGCTGGATGAGCCCTTTGCCGGGGTTGACCCGATAGCGGTGGAAGAGATACAATCTATGGTGGCCAAACTGCGTTACCGCAATATAGGCATACTGATAACCGACCACAATGTGCAGGAAACCTTATCCATTACCGACAGGGCCTACCTGCTGTTTGAGGGTAAGATACTGGAAAGCGGCGTGCCCGAAGTTTTAGCTGCTAACGAAATGGTAAGAAAAGTTTATCTTGGTGCAAACTTTGTGCTTAAGCGCAAAACATTCCCGCAATAACCTATAGTAATGACGCTCATCAATTCGGTAGTTACCTGGTTTATGAAAAAGCGTATCCACCAGATAGAGCTTTTTCAGAAGTATCCTAACGAGGTGCAGGAAGAATGGTTTGAGCGGCTGATAGCGAGCGCCGAAAATACCGAATGGGGCAAACATCACCATTACAAAAGCATTGAAAATGTTAGCCAGTTTAAACAACGCGTACCTATACAAACCTACGAAACCCTACAGCCCTATATTCAGCGGATGCTGGATGGTGAGCAGAATGTTTTGTGGGGTTCGGAGGTAAAATGGTTTGCCAAATCATCCGGTACTACTAACGACCGGAGCAAGTTTATCCCTGTAAGTGAAGAATCGCTGGAGGAATGCCATTTTAAAGGCGGCAAAGATATGCTGGCCCTCTTTGTTAATAACCGACCCGAAGGGCAGATATTTGATGGTAAAGTGCTTACCCTCGGCGGCAGCCACCAGATCAACAACCTTAATGCGGATGCTTCTTTTGGCGATCTGTCCGCTGTGATTATGAAAAATATGCCCCTCTGGGCACAGTTTTACCGGGTGCCTCACCTTGATATTGCGCTACTCGAAAACTTCGAGGAAAAGATAGAGAAAATGGCGCATGCCACCATTGATGTGAACGTAACCTGCCTGAGCGGCGTACCCACCTGGAATATTCTGCTGTTTAAGCGTATACTCGAAATAACGGGCAAAAGCAACCTGTTGGAAGTGTGGCCCAATCTGGAGGTTTACTTTCATGGCGCGGTAAGTTTTACGCCATACCGTGAGCAGTTTAAAAAGCTGATCCCTTCGGATGATATGTATTACCTGGAAACCTATAACGCGTCGGAAGGCTTTTTTGGGATACAGGATATGGAGGGCCGCGAAGATATGCTGCTGATGCTGGATTACGGCGTATTTTACGAGTTTTTACCCATTGAAAACCTGGATAAGGACCAGCCTGAAACATTGACATTGGACGAGGTGGAACTGGGCAAAAACTACGCACTCATCATCAGCACTAACGCGGGGCTTTGGCGTTATATGATAGGCGATACCGTGCGGTTTACATCGCTGTCGCCCTATCGCATTAAAATAACCGGGCGTACCAAGCACTTTATTAATGCCTTTGGCGAAGAAGTGATTATTGACAATGCCGAGCGTGCCCTGGCCGAAGCCTGCAAACAAACGGGTGCCATAATTACTGATTATACCGCCGCGCCGGTTTACTTTTCGGATAACAGCAAAGGCGGCCATGAGTGGCTGATAGAGTTTGAAAAAAAGCCCGCGGAGTTTGAGCGCTTTGTTGACCTGTTAGACAGTACCCTGCGCAAGATAAACTCCGATTATGATGCCAAGCGCTTTAAGGATATGGCGCTGCAAAGGCCAATAGTACGTGCCGTACCCAAAGGCACTTTTTTTAACTGGATGAGCAGCCGTGGTAAATTAGGCGGCCAAAACAAGGTACCCCGCTTAGCCAATAACCGCGAGTATGTGGATTCGATATTGAGAGTTATCGCCGGGGTAGAAGCTTGATTGTTTTGATGGAATTGTGTATATTGTATAGATTGGGATTTCGCTCATTTATTTGATGATTTCACCGATTTTGTTCTTGAGATATACCCATATTTTTATTAAAAACCAGCCTTACTCAAGAATTTGATAAAATGAAGAGCGTATTGTTATTTATATTACTTACCTGCTTTGCCGCCGGCAATATAACTGCTCAAAAGGTAGTATATAAGCCAATCAAGGTGTTAATTGTTGATGGGTTTAGCAACCATAACTGGCAGCAAACTACAAAAATGGTAAAAGCTATTTTAGAGGAGACCGGAAGGTTCAAAGTAGATGTTTCCACATCGCCGGCAACAGCGGCAGATACCAATTGGATACATTGGAGGCCAAACTTTGATGCTTATAATGTTGTGATACAAAACAGTAACAATATATCGAACAAGGACATACATTGGCCGCGCGAAGTGCAGCAGAGGCTTGAAAAATATGTGGCGAATGGCGGAGGCTTGTATATTTTACATTCGGCAAATAATGCTTTCCCCGAATGGGACGAGTATAATAAAATGATAGGCCTGGGCTGGCGGTCGGCTAAAGTATTCAAAGCGCTGCAGGTAGACTCGGTGGGTAAAAACATTGTGGAAATACCTGTTGGTACGGGTATCAATACCACTCACGGTGCCCGTTTTGATGCCGTGATACAACGCTTTACTGTTAACCCCATTAACAAAGACATGCCCGAAGCATGGAAAACGCCCTCGATGGAGTTGTATAAATACCCGCGCGGGCCTGCTGAAAACCTAACGGTTTTGTCGTTTTGCCGCGACTCGGTTACGCACATTAACTGGCCGGTTGAGTGGGTAGTACACTATGGAAAGGGCAGAGTGTATAACTCAAGCATGGGGCATTTATGGAAAGACGAGGTTTACCCCACAAGTTACCGTTGTGTCGGTTTCCAAACCACCATGATACGGGTTACGGAATGGCTGGCAACGGGTAAGGTAAGTTTTCCTTTACCGAAAAATTTCCCGACCGCGGATAAGTTAAGTATGCGGGCTGAAACGGATGTACAGCATTAATAAAAATACCACCTTTTACCCCCCTGTTTTTTGGATGAAGGAACAAAGAGTAAGGAGTAAAGACGAATGGTGGTTTGAAATTATGTGGCCTTTAGCTCGGCACCTGTTAAGGTATCCAATCGCTTACAATTTTGGCGGACAGGAGCGATAGGGGTATGCCCCCGCCGGGATGTACACTACCCCCGCAGAAATAAAGGTTTTTGATAGCGGATGAACGGTTGGCATGGCGTAAAAAGGCCGCTAATTGTCCGTTTGAGCTGTTGCCATACAGCGAGCCCTGGTATGCTGATGTTTTTGATTCGATGCCGCCCGGGTCGAGGATGGATTCGGTTTCGATCAATTTACTGATATCTTCACCCAGGCTGTTTGATAGTTTGCTGAGGATATTTTGGCGGGCAGCAGCGATCAGCTCATCCCAGTTTTGCCCTGTGTTGGCCGGGGTATTGATCATCACAAACCAGTTTTCGCAGCCAGCGGGGGCATCATCCGGTTTTAGCTTTGAGCTGATGTTGATATATACAGTTGGATCGGTGCTGATCGTTTGTTGCTTCCAGATGGCATCAAACTCCCGTTCATAATCAGCGCTGAAGAAAATATTATGTAGATGGAGCTGGGGGAATGTTTTTTTGATGCCCCAGTAAAATATCAGCGCCGAACTGCTGCGTTCCTGTTGCAATATCCGCCTGGGCTGTAGTTTTGGATGCGATGCCAACAGCTTTTTATAAGTAAACCATACATCCATGTTGGAGATGACTATACCGGCAGTAATGAGTTCCCCTTTTACCATAACGCCTTTGGCCTGTCGCTTATCCAGTATAATTTCATCAACCGACGAATTGTAATGAAACTGCACCCCTAATGATTGAGCCAGTTCAACCAGACTGGTGGTGATGCTGTACATTCCCTTATCGGGAAAGTAAGCGCCAAAGTGCTGCTCCAGGTGCGGTATCACATTCAGGGTAGCGGGGGCCTTATAAGGATTTGAACCATTATAGGTAGCATAACGATCAAAAAACTGTACCATGCGCTTATCCCCGAAAAAGGATCGGTTAGCCTGGTGCATGCTGCGGAAGGCGTCTATCCGCGGGAAGCGCAAAACGGAGCGCAGGGTATCCCGGCGCAGGTAGGTTTTGAGCCGGTGCAATGAGCGTTCCAGGAAAACATGATTGGTAATGCTGTAAATTTTGGCGCTGTTTTTAAAATAGCGCTGTATAGTAAGGGCCCTATCCGATGTGTGATGCTGTACTTCATCAGCAAACTTATCCTTATCGGCATAGGCTATTAAGCGGCTGCCATCGCTGTAAAAATAATGGCAAACGGTATCCAGTTTTTGATAGCTAAAATTATCGCCGGGCATTTTTCCCCCAAGGGTAAAAAGTTCATCAACATATTGTGGCATGGTGAACAGGCTGGGGCCGGCATCAAAGCGGTAACCGTTTTGAGCTATTTCCGAAAGTTTGCCGCCCGGATAGCTATTGGCCTCGAAAACCTCAACCCGGTAATCTTTTACCGCAAGGCGAATAGCGGTGGCTATCCCCGCGATTCCGGCACCGATGATGATGGCTTTAGGCTTAGGCATGGCCAAATATAGCCATAGAAACAGAAAGCAGCACCTTTATCCCTGCGTCTTTGTTACCCTACCACTCCGAGAGTATACCTTCACCTATTTCTTCGATCATTTTTTGGTTAAAGGCCTCCAGGTCGGCAGGTGAGCGGCTGGTTACCAGGCCACTGTCAACCACTACCTCGCTGTCTTCCCATTGTGCCCCGGCATTTTTCAGGTCGGTTTGCAGCGATGGGTACGATGTCATCCTACGCCCCTTCAGCATACCTGTTTCAATAAGCAATTGCGGGCCATGGCAAATGGCGGCTACAGGCTTACCTTCGTTTAAAAACGCGGAAGCAAAGGCTACAGCATCTTTATTTTGTCGTAATTTATCAGGGTTGAGCACGCCGCCGGGTAATACCAGGGCATCATAATCATCAGGGCTAACCTCGCTCAACTTCCTGTCTACCTCTATTTCGATACCCCAATTGGTTTTATCCCAGGCTTTGATGTACGTGTTTTTGTTTGGCGACACTACGTCGACGGTTGCACCGGCAGCTTCGAGCGCCTCTTTGGGACTGGTTAGTTCAATTTGTTCAAAGCCTTCTTCCGTAAGGATCGCGATCTTGCGGTTATTCAAATTCCCCATGATAAAATGTATTTGGTTATAGCTTGAATTTGGTTATTCGTCTCTATAAATAATTACATTTTAAAGGCAACAAGGTTTTATTTTTTTTTAATTATATGCTGTTTATAGCGAAGCGTATAAAGTTACCTGTGAGGCCATGCTCTTCGGTGCCTTTACGGCGGATAAAAAAGAAATCGCGGTTTATTTTAAGGCCCTCAACCGGTACTTCAACCAGGTCGCCCTCCGCCAGCTGGCGGACGATAGATGGCCGCGGCATAAAGCCGAGGCACTGGTCGGCCAGGAGGAAGTTTTTAAGCGCCTCGGTTCCGCCAAGTCGTATTTTTACCGACAGATCGGATGTTTTGATATTGTTTTCGGACAGGGCCTTGGTTAAGGCGTTAAGTGTACCCGAGCCACGTTCGCGTAAAGCGATAGGTGTTTTAACCAGTTCCTGCAGGGTTAAATGCTTTCCGGCAAGCGGGCTTTTTGATGAGCATACCGGGATCACCTCATCGCTCATAAATTTTTCGTAGGATACCGTGGTAAGCTTATTTTCTACTTCGATAATACCGAGGTCAACTTCGTGGTTCAGCAGCGCGTTCAGTATATATTCGGAGTTGCGGTTAACCAACTGGATATCCACATTTTCGAACTCGCGCTGAAAATCGGAAAGTATGGATGGAAGGATATACAACGCTATGGTAGTACTGGCGCCCAGGCGCAAATGCCCCGCGGCATTTGAAACATTGGTTAAGGTAGACAGGTCGTACTCAATACTGCGCTGGATATCGCGGGCCTTTAACAGGTGATTGTTTAGTATGTTACCGGCTTCGGTAAGTAGTATTGAAGCACCCTTGCGCTCAAATAAAGCCACCTTGTACTGGTCTTCCAATAATTTAATGTGCTTGCTCACGGCAGGCTGTGTGATGAACAAAGCCTGGGCCGCTTTTGAAAAGCTTAAATTGGCAGCTACTGCTAAAAATACCTGGTGTGCAACGGATAACATTTCTTTGTATAATTAAGTACCAAGATAGGTAAAAAACCCATCCTGGTAATGTTTTACCTTTTCCATGTATTGTTGTCGGTATCTACATCAGGCATCATGTGGTCAGGGTCAATTACCACGCTTTGCAATTCTTCGGCAGAAGGATAAATGAATGTCCAACTGGTGTTGCGTTCCCATATCTCTACCGGCAGTTTTATGCGCTCGGTTTTGCCGCTTACGGTTTTTATCTCCATAATAACCGGCATCGGCATCTTTTCGTTGTTGATGATGGTAATAACAGCGCCCTGTTTAGGATCGTCCTTCACATATTTAACCTCTTTAACGGCTTGGTCCAAACGCCAGTTGTTCAGTATCCAGCTTCGCCAGAACCAGTTTAGGTTCTCGCCCGATACGTTTTCCATGGTGCGGAAAAAGTCATCAGGGGTGGGGTGTTTATAAGCCCAGCGGTTAATATAGGTACGGAATGCCAGGTCGAAACGTTGTGCCCCTAAAACCTGCTCGCGCAGCAGGGTGAGGCCGGCGGCGGGTTTGTTGTATAACAGCGTACCTGTATTGGGTTCTTTGGTGTTATCGGGTACGGTTAATACCGGATCAAGGCCGGGTTTGGTCATTTGGGTACCTACGATGTGCATGTCTGATCGGGCTCTTCTGTACTCCCCATTATTAAAATAATATGTTGACAGGGTATTGATAAAGGTATTAAAACCCTCATCCATCCAACCATATAAGCGCTCGTTAGAGCCAACTATCATCGGGAACCAGGTATGGCCGAACTCATGGTCGTTAACGCTCCAAAGACTGCCACCCGCGGCGCCTACTCCGCAAAAAACAATGCCCGGGTATTCCATGCCACCCACTATTCCCGCTACAGCGGTAGCATTGGGGTAAGGATACTCGAACCATTTTTTTGAGTTATACTCGACTGATTTTTTGATGTATTCGGTTGAACGGCCCCAGGCTTCTTTACCATTACTTTCAACAGGATAAGCGGATATGGCCATGGCTTTTCTGCCGCTTGGCAGGTTCATTTTGGCGGCATCGATAATAAACGCCGCTGATGAGCCCCATGCCGCGTCGCGGGCGTTTTTGATCTTGAATTTCCAGGTTAGCTCCGTTTTGCCTGCCGGGCGCGATGCAGCGCTTGTTACCTCGGATGCCGAGCGGATGATAACCGTCTCTTCGCTTTGCTCGGCCTGTGCCCAGCGTTTTAACTGTTCGGGGGTATATACATCCTGCGGGTTTTGCAGCTCGCCGGAGCATACTACAATGTGGTTGGCCGGGGCCGTTATGTTAATATCAAAATCGCCGTACTCCAGGTAAAACTCGCCCGGGCCGGTATAGGGCTGTGGGTTCCAGCCGTTAATGTCATCGTATACGTACATGCGCGGATACCATTGGGCCATGGTAAATATTTTACCGTTTTTGCTTTGTTGAGTACCCAATACACCCATACGGTCGGAGCCGTAATCGGGAGATATAAAAGAGTAGTCGATCTTCAACTTAACCTGCCCGCCGTTGGCATCAATATCTGCCGGCAGGTATATCTGCATGCGGGTATCGTCTATAAGATATTTGAGGTCGGTTTCTGTTGTTTTCCCTTTGTCCTGCGAAACCAGTTTGATGGATTTTATCTTATAACCGGCATCAAATTTTTGGCCGTTGCCCCAGTTGCGGCTGCCCGCCAAAGGCACAATGGCTGTGCCGCGCGAGTCGCTGCGGAACAGGTTCTGATCGAGCTGCATCCATAAGAATGAAAGCTTATCGGGGCTGTTATTGGTATAGGTAAGTACCTCGCTGCCGGTTACCTCGTTTATCTTATCGTTTAAGGTAGCATTCAGTACGTAATCTGCACGGTTTTGCCAATACTTTGGGCCCGGCTGCCCGCTTGCCGAGCGGTATTCGCTGCCATTTTTGGTGTAGAACAAAGGCGCGAACGCATCGTGATAGTTATAATTGGTGGCTACCGTATCTGTGGATATGCCAAGCTGGCGGCGTTGGGCATTTGTTGCTGTAACCATCCCGGCTACCAAAAACAGCATTGCTGCTGTACGTAATTTATAATTCATTCAAGTCAGTTATAGTAAGCTAATGTAATAAAAAATCGCCTCAAAATTATTTATCCGAGGCGATCTTTTTTATGGGGATGGCTTATTTTTTGGCTGTCCAAACATTATTTGCCGGGTTAAAATCGGGCAGGGTACCATCAGGGTTGTAAGTAACCGATTCGATGGCCTCGGTTGACGGGTACCTGAATGACCAGCTCACATTGCGTTCCCAAATTTCGCCTGCAAAATTAACGCGGTCGGTTTTACCGCTAACCGTTTTTATTTCGAGGGTAACCGGCATGGCCATTTTTTCGAGGTTATCTATGGTGATAATAGCGCCCTTGGAGGGATCATTGTCGATATACTTCACATCGCGCACAGATACATCCAGGCGCCAGGTGTTTTCGAACCAGCCACGCCAGAACCATTGCAGGCTTTCGCCGGAAGCATTCTCGATGGTTCGGAAAAAGTCGTCGGGCGATGGATGCTTAAAGGCCCAGCGGTTGATATAGGTTTTAAACGCGAAATCAAAACGCTCCGGGCCCAATATCTGCTCACGCAGCATTACCAAACCCGCGCTTGGTTTGCTGTACAGCAAAGTGCCGGTGTTGGGTTCTTTCAGGTTATCGGGATTACTCAGTATTGGCTCTAAGGTAGGGCGGGTGTAGCCGGCCCAGATACCCAGCAATTGTTCAGGGGTAGGCTTAGGGCGTTTGAACTCGCCATTAAATGAGTTGGCTGTTGATAGTGTGTTGATGAAGGTATTAAAACCTTCATCCATCCAGCCGTAAAGGCGCTCGTTGGAACCTACGATCATGGGGAACCAGGTATGGCCAAACTCATGGTCTATCACACCCCAGCCGCCGGCTAAGCTGCAAAATACAATGCCGGGATATTCCATACCGCCAGCTTTACCGGCAACACCTGTAGCCGCGGGGTAAGGGTATTCAAACCATTTGCCGGAGTTATACTCGATACTCGCTTTTATCATTTCGGTGCCGCGGCTCCATTGCGGTGCCCTGAAACCTGTTGCGCCGGGTTGCGACATGCTTTCGACAGGGTATGCCGAAATAGCCAACGATTTTTTACCGCTTGGCAAATTGATCCTGGCCGCGTCAACAATAAAGGCTGCCGAGGCTCCCCAGGATGCATCGCGGGCATTGCGGATCTGGAAATGCCAGGTTAGCTCCGGTTTACCGGCAGGGCGTGATGCGGGGTTTGTTATCTCTTCCGCCGAACGGATCATTACCGTTTTATCGCTTTGAGCGGCTTGTGCCCAGCGTTTTTGCTGTTCAGGGGTATATACATCCTGTGGATTTAATAACTGGCCCGAACATACTACTATATCTTTTGCGGGGGCGGTAATGTTGATGTCGAAATCGCCGTACTCCAGGTAAAATTCACTTTCGCCTGTGTAAGGAAGGGTGTTCCAGCCTTGCAGATCATCGTAAACGCACATGCGCGGATACCATTGTGCCACCTGAAATATTTTGCCATTTTTTGATTGGCCGGGCTCGGTTCCTTGTAAGATGATACCCATGCGATCTGACCCATAATCGGGCGATATAAAGGAGTATTCTATTTTAAATTTGAGCTGCCCGCCGGTCGCTGCCAGTTCTGTTGGCAGGTAAATTTGCATGCGGGTATCATTTATAAGGTATTTGGCATCGGTTTCGGTGGTTTTGCCGCCTTTGGCTGTGCTTAATATTTTTACCGATTTTATTTTATAACCCGCATCAAACACCTGGCCGCGACCCCAGTTACGGCTTTGCTGTATCCCCGCGGCGTTTAACGGCACCTGCTTATTACCCCGGGAATCTAATTTGAACAGGTTTTGGTCAACCTGCATCCAAATAAAGCCCAGCTTTTGCGGACTGTTATTGGTATAGGTTACAATTTCTGATCCTACAATTTCATTGGTTTCTTCGTGCAGTGTTGCCGATAGTTTATAATCGGCACGGTTTTGCCAGTATTTAGGTCCGGGCTGCCCATCAGCTGTACGAATTTCGTTGCCGTTTTTGGTATAAAAGAAAGGCTTCCATAATTGGTGGTAATCATATTTTGTTGCAGGAGCGTTTGGGTCGGCTACTTCAACGGCTCTGCCGCCGCCATTGCGTTGGCGTGTCGGAGTTGCATTCGGATCAGCAGTAGTTGCCGGCGGGGGAGTGGTTTGAGCTTCGGCAGTATAAATACCGGTTAAAAAAGCCAGGGCTACCCCGGCTACAATTTTCAATGTCATCAGTTAATGTTTAGTGTGTTCAGCTAACAAAATTATCAAAAAATGCCGCCGATTATTTTTGAAACACGAATATTACAATTAGCATCCGTAACTATAATCTATCCTAAGCTATTTATTAAGAGCTAAATACAATAAAAGGTTGTTCGCGCATCATTTAAAATGCTTGCTGTAAGCATCCTCATCAAAACCAAAAAACAGGAAGCCATTATCTTCAATTACGGGGCGTTTTATCATGCTGGTTTTTTGCTGCAGCAGTTTAAGTGCGGGCGCTTTGCCCGTAATCGTTTCTTTTACCGATGGCTCCAGTTGTTTCCAGGTGAGGCCCTGTTTGTTCATAAACTTTTCATAGCCGGCCTTGCTGTCCCACTCGTTCAGCTTTTCTTGGGATACGCCAAGCTTTTTAAAATCGTGAAACTCATAATTAACGTGGTTTTCTTTTAACCAATCGAGCGCTTTTTTTACTGTATTGCAGTTTGTTATTCCATATACCTTCATCCGGCTAATTTATTAATTTCCGGTAGGTTTGGCAGCACCTCCGCCTTTGGTATCGTCATTATTTATGCCGCGCTGGTTTTGCTTGATGTTTGTGTTGAGCTTACCGAACCTGTAATTAAGCCTGACGGCGAAACTTTGATAAGGCCCCTTGAAGTAACTCGACTGATTATAATTAGCTGTATTGGTGTATGAGTCCTGGTGAAAATACTTGCTGTAGGGGTTATTGGCAACCAGCGATACAGTGGCTTTATTGTTCTTCAGGAAATCTTTACCAAGTACGTAAGAGTTGTACATGAAATCGCCGTTACGTCCCTGTAAAGTAACATCGCCATAAAAATAGCCGCCGTTAAATGCCATACGATAGCCGCTTTTTGTTTTGTAACCTATATTGAAAAACACATTGCCGCCAAAGCCATCGTTACTGTACTGGCTGCCATTATATGTGCCCTGTAACCATAAGTGTGTTAGCTGCGCATTTATGCTGATGTTTAGGCCTTTTACGGGGGATAAGTTGGTATTGAAATTAAGGCCGAGTGTTTTATTACTGCCCAGGTTTTGAAACGTGGTGGTGGTTACTGTTTCGGGTTTACCATTGATGATCTGTGTGCCGCTGCTGCTTACATTTTGTATCGAGTTATCCGAAAAAGCATAACTTAAGCCTGCCGTAAATGAGTTTTTAGCGAAACTGCTGAAATTGAGTTCAAAAGTATTGTTCAGCTCCGGTTTCAGATCGGGGTTACCTGTGCTGATAAATTTGGGGTTCGATTGATCAACAAATGGATTTAGCTGGTAAATGCCGGGCCTTTGTATACGCTGAGTAAAGCCGAAGGTAAGGCTTGTCTTTTTGAATTTACGCTGTACAGAAACCGAGGGAATGAGGTTATCATAACTTTTTGAGATAGGGATACCGGCAGATTGAAAATCGGCATCAACACTGGTATGTTCGAGGCGCAGGCCCACCTTAGCTACCCAGGTTTCGAGCTTTAACTGGTATGAATTGTAAAAGCTGTATACATCCTGGTGATAGGTAAAGTTATTGGTTTGCAGCGGCGCAACGTTGTACACATGGGTTACCGCGTTTAAGGTATCGGTAGTAAAACCGCTGTAGTTATTTCTTAGTATCATTTTGCCACCGGCCTCAATATTCAGCTTTTTACTAAAAGGCTGCACATAATCCAGCTGAACGGTATGCTCTTTGTTGCCGGCTTCGTTATATTGCCTGAAGTTGGTTTGAGCTGTGCCAATGGAAGCGGCAATAACATTATCATTAAACTGCGAATTGGGTGAATAGCTGTATTTGTAAGACAGCGTGAGTAACTGATCTTTATTTCTTTTAAAGCCCATCTGATAATTTACGCTGGCATCTAACCCGGTAAAGTTGTTGTAGCCGGTATTGTTAAGCTCATATTTTTGCTGACTAACCCCGACATTATTCAACTGGGTTGTATACTGGACTGCCTGCTGGTTATTTGAACCACCGAACGACTGGTATGAACCGGTAATGAGGTTGAGGCTATCGATCTCATAACTCAGTTCGGCATTGCCATAGGTATTATGCCCGGTAAAGCTGTTGGAACCTTCCTGCAAAATGGCAGAGTTATTAGAGAACGTTTGCGCGTTGCCAAAGTAATTTGGGTTGGTACCCGAACTGCCATAGCCAAAAAAGCCCGCCAGTCCGAATTTGCCCTGTTTCATGGTGAGGTTAAGGTTTACACCCGGCCCCCAAACGCTGTTAAACCTGCTGTTAATGCTGCCGTTATACCCCTGGTCGCCATTTTTTTTAGTGATGATGTTGATGATGCCCGTTAAGCCTTCCGCATCGTATTTTGCAGGCGGTGTTGTAATTACCTCTATTCTTTCAATATTGGTTGCAGGCATAGATTTCAGCACGTCCGAAGGGCTCTTGGCCATCAGCGCCGATTCCTTCCCGTTTAGCAATATCTTATAATTACCGTTGCCTTTCAACTTAATGTTATCATTTGCATCAACCGATAGCAAAGGCACTTTACGCATCATATCAAGCACGCTTTGCGCTTTAATTTCGGGGTCGGCCTGTACATCATAGGCTATGCGGTCAACTTCCTGTTTTATGAGCGGTTTGGCTTCGTTTATCGATACCTCTTTTAACTGTCCGCCTGATGGCGCGATCGTGATCTTACCCATATCAACCACTTCGCCATCCTGTTTAAAGGCAGGCACATTAATGGTTTTGGTGCGATAGCTTACATAAACAAAGGTGATGGTATAAGCTTTATTGGCAAGATTGGCGAATGTGAATGACCCGTCGTCTTTTGTGAGGGCGGTTTTTACAGGCTGTTTGGTTACCGCGTCTTTTAGGGCCACGGTAGTAAAGCTGAGCGGCTTATTATCGACCGAGTCGGTAACCATACCTTTTATTCCATATTTCGGAGCAGGGGTTTGAGCCAGCGCGTTTACACTGATAAATATTGTTAGCAGCCAGGGTAAAAAATGTTTCATAAAAGAGGGGTCAATTGTTTTTTAATTACCTAACAGACACCAGAACATGAGAAACGTTACAAGCGAAGTGACGATTTAACATTTGTTAACTCATCATTTAACATTTGCTGCCGGAGTTTTTGGTTAGCCGACAGTTTTTGTGTTGATGGTATTGTCGTTTTTTTATCTATTCAAAGTTAACTTATTGTGTAACAGTGTAAATCACCTGAAAAGGGTGATTTTTTCGACTGTGCAGATGTGTGGATGTGCAGGTGTGCAAATGATTTTATGGAATGGCGCTGGACCTTTTTAGCTATTCACGAGTTATTTGCTTTTTGCTGTGAATGATTCTATAGAATAGTTGCACAATGAGCGCAGCTGGAGGGAGGGTGAGTTCAATAAACTATACCATTTTAATAGAATTTATCTCATTCTCTTTTAAAAGGGAAAAATAATCTGCATTTTTGTAACCTGTTTAATTAACAATAATTTACAAAACTAATTTAAAATGAAAGTCGCAGTAGTAGGTGCCACCGGTTTGGTGGGCACTAAAATGTTGCAGGTTCTTGAGGAACGCAACTTCCCGGTAACAGAATTGATACCCGTAGCATCCGAAAAAAGTGTTGGTAAGGAAATTACGTATAAGGGTAAGCAGTTCAAGATTGTTTCTGTGGATACAGCGATTTCTATGAAGCCCGACCTGGCTTTATTTTCGGCCGGTGGCAGTACCTCGTTAAAAGACGCGCCCCGTTTTGCCGAGGTTGGCACTACCGTGGTTGATAACTCGTCGGCATGGAGAATGGATCCTACCAAAAAATTGGTGGTTCCTGAAGTTAACGCTGATGTATTGACTGCCGAAGATAAGATCATAGCTAACCCTAACTGCTCAACCATACAAATGGTGGTGGCCTTAAAACCGCTGCACGATAAATACAAAATTAAACGCGTAGTGGTATCCACCTATCAATCGGTAACAGGTACCGGCGTTAAAGCGGTTGATCAGCTAATGGATGAGCGTAAAGGCATTGACGGCCCTAAAGCTTATCCGTATAAAATCGACCTGAACGTTATCCCGCAGATAGACGTATTTTTAGATAACGGCTACACCAAGGAAGAAATGAAAATGGTGAAGGAAACCAACAAGATAATGGGCGACGATAGCATCCGCGTTACCGCTACAACTGTGCGTATCCCGGTAATGGGCGGTCACAGCGAGTCGGTTAACATTGAGTTTGCCAACGATTTTGATGTAGAAGAAGTAAAGGCATTACTGGCAAAATCGCCGGGCATCATCGTTACCGATGATATTGCTAACCTGAAATACCCAATGCCACTTGACGCCCATGATAAAGACGAAGTTTTTGTAGGCCGTATCCGCCGTGATGAGAGCCAGCCAAATACGTTAAACTGTTGGATAGTAAGCGATAACCTGCGTAAAGGTGCCGCTACCAACGCCGTGCAGATAGCTGAATACCTGGTTGCGAAACACCTGATTGGTGTTCCGGCTGAGGCGTAAACAAAATGATATTTTTGTTGTTGAAATAGGGATAATCGAAAGGTTATCCCTATTTTTATTTTATGCAAATCCACACCGCCACCACTGCTGACATTGAAGAACTCACCCGTGTTGAGATAGAAAGCAAGCTGAAATCTTTCTACGATAACGATGAAGTGGGTATAAGTCATGCCATACAGGGTTACCGTTGGGAAACGTATTTTGCCGCGCAAACACCTGCCAGTGCCAAACCTGAACGTGTGGTGTATAAAGCGGTTATCAACGGACATATCATTGGTTATGTGGCCGGGCACCTTACTACACGGTACGATAAGGATGCCGAGATACAGGCTTTTTACCTGTTAAAAGAGCAGCAGCGCAAAGGTATCGGCACCAAAATGCTGGCGCACTTGCTGGACTGGTTTAATCAATATAATGTTAAAAGTATATGCGTAGGTATTGATAAAGACAATCCTTACCAGCAATTTTACCTTAAACATGGTGGTACACATATCAACGAGCATTGGATAGGTTGGGATGATGTGGCTGCCTTACATGCCGCTGTTCGGCTTTAAGCTTTTTGGTTTCAGTTGCAAAACCTATCTTTGCGACCGACATGAAATACCTTATCGTTGGTTTAGGCAATATTGGGCCCGAGTATGCAGATACCCGGCATAACATCGGTTTTATGATATTGGATAAGCTGGCCAAAGAAGAAAACTGCCAGTTTTTTAATTTGCGGTTGGCCTATTACACCGATTTTAAGTTAAAAGGCCGCCAGGTTATCCTCATCAAACCAACTACCTACATGAACCTGAGCGGCAAAGCTTTGGCTTACTGGATGAAAGAAGAGCATATCCCGATAGAAAACGTGCTGGTGCTGGTGGATGATTTGGCCCTGCCCTTTGGTACCCTGCGCCTTAAACCCAAGGGCAGCGCTGCCGGGCACAATGGCTTAAAACATATTGAACAAACCTTAGGCAATAACGAATACGCGCGCCTGCGCTTTGGTATCAGCGATAATTTCCCTAAAGGCAGGCAGGTTGATTATGTGCTGGATGCTTTTGATAAGGATGAATTGCCAGAATTACCCGCCCTTATAGATCGCTCCATAGAAATGATCAGGAGTTTTGTTACGATAGGTACAGAACTTACCATGACGAAGTATAATAAGTAGTGAGCAAACCGTTCGGCTCTAAAAAGCGTATTTATACTGAATATTAATTATTAGTTGTTTTTTTTACAATACAATTTGTAGATTAGTACTCGCAATCACTTGATTGTAAGCAGATAAATTTATCTATTTATTAAAACCCCGTAATTAACCTGTTTTTTAATCTGAATGGAAAAAGCCTCTACAGACAATGCCGGTAAGGTAATTTCTCTTTTGGATGAAGCTTATGCTACGCGTATAAGTAACCTAAAAAAAAGTATTACCCTCGCTAAACAGGCGCTTGAATTAAGCCGGAAGATTGAAGACAAAGCCCTTATGGGCAAAAGTCTTAACCAGCTTTCGCTTTATTACATGATCCTGGGCGATCATGACGATTGCCTTTCCGCAGCCGAAGAAGCCATTACTTATTTCAAAGAATTGGGCGACGAAAGAGGCATAGCCGATGCCAAATACAGCATTGCGGGCATCTATTATAAAACCGATAATTACCATTTGGCCCTTATACACCTGGTTAACTGCCTCAGTACTTACCGAAAGTTTAACGATCATTATAACCAGGCACGCACCCACAAATCGTTAGGTACCATTTATGAGTTCTTTGGCGATCAGCGCAACGCCATCGCATCCTACGAAAACACCATCGGGGAAGCTAAAAAGGCCGGCGATATCAATATCGAATCAAACGCTTATAACCCGCTTTCGGGTATCTATCTAAAGCAAAACCAGGTAAAAAAGGCGCATACCATTATTGAGCGCGCCATCGCCATGAAACAAAAAACCGGCGATATCCGCGGCCTGGCTTTTTCAATTTATGGCAGGGGCAAGGTTTACTTTAAGATGCGGCGCTTTGAAGAAGCTGAACGCGATTTTAATGAGGCGCTCAAAATTCACCTCGAAATGGGCGAAATTTTGGGCACCGGCATGGCGCATTTAAAATTGAGCGCACTCTACCTCGAAACAAACCGGCTGACTGAAGCTAAAAGCACCTTAAATGAAGCGCTTGA
>Ga0207690_10000670_pt1 | contig 21949 bp, 16 predicted proteins | sample KBSC23metaG_FD_184315 | JGI IMG/M metagenome (GOLD analysis project Ga0207690, IMG submission 184315) | Corn rhizosphere microbial communities from Kellogg Biological Station, Michigan, USA - KBS C2-3 metaG (SPAdes) (version 2) | ecosystem: Host-associated > Plants > Roots > Rhizosphere > Soil ...
TGGCCGCGTGACGCGCGAGTCGCCTCATACGTGGCAGGACTTTGAGGTATTCGATGCCGCCGACAGTCATCCAACGCTCTTCGAGAGCACGGATGCCTGGCTGGACCACGCGCTGCGCGAAGACAAGCCGGACATCCACGATGTGAGCAAGCTCAACCCGCTCATGCGTGACTTGTACCGGGCGCTGTCGCCGATGCGCACTGAGTCGAATGCGGCTTTTGAGCTGCGTGCGCATGGCGAGAATCGGTGGACGCGATTCCAGGCCTCCCGCTTGATCCCGAAGCACCGCAGTGAGTGGGCCAGCCAGGCGCAGTACGACGACTTCTTCGAAACCGCGCTCAAGCGCATCCAGCGCGAACCGTACCTCGATGCGGAGATTGCGCGCATCCAGCAACTGACTTGGTGGGATGAGGTCAGATCAACGGTGAGCCAGCCGTTTCCCACCAGTCCCGAAGTCTTCCACATTCATCCGGTGGCATTGGTGGGAAATTTCTCAGGAATCCGAGAATCGCTGCTAATCACGCTAGAAATGTTGGCTGCAGCCGAACACAGCAACTCCGCAAATTATTATGAAAACCTCCTTTCTCACATCAACAAATACGCAAAAATATACGAAATAAACAAACCTAGACGTATCGCACACTTCCTCTCTCAAGCAGCGCACGAATCCAAGTTTCGAGCATCGGAGGAGAATCTTAGCTACAATCCAAGAAGAATGCGTGAGTACTTTGGATGCATCGGCGGACCGAGCAAATACATTAACTCATCGGACGAGTGTAGTCAGGGCAGATTGAGAAACAAGCTATGGACACAAGAATCTTATTATGCTCACAACCCAGATAATTTGGGTAACTACGTTTATGCAAATCGAATGGGAAATGGCGATGAGTCCAGTGGTGACGGATACAAATATCGCGGCCGTGGATTCATGCAAATTACCGGGAAAAATGGATATAAGTCATTCCAGGAGGAGCACAACAAACGATTCCCGGATGATCAGCAAGATTTCGTTAGCAACCCTGAGCTCGTACTAACAAAATTAGAGTATGGCTTGGAATCAGCATTCACTTTCTGGTTCCGCAACAATCTGAACAGCATATCGGACACTGGGACAGTGCGGGACGTTACACAAGTAGTTAATGGCGGTCAGAACGGTTACGCAGATAGACTCTCCCGATACAATCGGATCGCCCCGATTCTAGGATTGCCCACGGAGTAATAGTGAAAAAAATTGCCCTCACCTTACTAGCAAGCACAATAGCATCCACTTGTCAAGCAGCAAGTCAGTGTCAAAAAAATGAATCCTTGATATTCAATTGCATCACGAGGCACAGCCGAGCATCACTTTGCGAATCCAAAAAAGATGAAACATTAGTCTATCGCGCCACCTCGCAAGGCAAGCTTCGCTTACAGATATCAGAACCAAACAAAGGAAGCATATTTTTTTTGAGCAGCACACCCTACGCTGGCGGAGGGGAAGCGCACATTAGATTCTCCAACGCTGATTACACCTATTATCTTTATGACAAGACAATCAAGAGCGACGACGGACCAATATTTTCATCAGGTATCGTCATTTATCACCATGCAAAAAGAATATCCAACCTAATCTGCAGCAACGATGCATCAATACACCAGAAAGCATACGGCAGAATAACATCGGAGCCCTATATTGATATTCAATCAAAATAATCGATATATGGCCCTTCACAACCAGGAGAACTGGATAAATCCACGCGAGATCGTCGCCTGGAAATTTGCCCATAAATCTCACCGCGACACAAAGATTATCAGCATTATTTTAGCCGCGCTGACCTTTATTATTACCCAATCCGCATGGGCAGGGTTCACATGTAGCGATATTCACGGTGAGCAAATACGTCAGCCGCTACTTACCAATCCAGGACGGATTTGTTTTATAAAGCAACCAATATTGGATCAAGCTAGCGGCACCCCTACCGACGCCGAAGAGATTAATCTCTACTTTATACCGAAAGACGGAAAACCGGAGAAGGCGAAAGACAGAGGATTGCTTTACGATGAATCGCCAGGACAAATTGTCGACGCCTTTCTGCTCCAGATTGGGGGTGACGACACGAGAAAGATTGCCATCATCCAGTCCATAGAGATTCGCAATTCCCTGGCCGAACCAAACTCTTCTGGAAAATACTACTCTGTCGCCATCTTCGATCAATCGGATACGTCTTTACAGAGAAACGAACGCGCTTCTGAATGGTTCGGAGATGGCTATAGCAAGGTAACCAGCGGGGATATCACTTACGAATTCCCGTACACCACACGAGAATCTATTGAAATGGCAAGAACTTCTTCATTTTCTTTACTGATGGCCCGCCGGGTAGCCATTCCGGTAAAGATCAAGGCGAAGAGCTACTTGTACGAAGGCCCCAATATTCAGGATAGAACAAAAAGATATTTAATCAGGGGAGACAACGCCATGGTTGACAAAGCCACTGGCGGATGGTGTCACGTCAACTACAACGGCAGGAGGGGGCCCCTGCAGATGTGGTTAATGTGTGATGCACTTGCGGCATCTAGGTAGGCAACTCACCCCGCCGGCGCCCGCAACGCCGCCAACGGCGCATTCACCACATCCCCCAATCGCTCAGCCAGCGAATACCGCGCCATATACCGCCGGAAGTGCGCCAGAAACGCTGCCTCGGCAGCCGCCAGCCGCCGCTCCTTGTGCCACAGCAAGTACAGGTCGATATCCGCAACGCCCTCTTCCGGCGGAAGTCTCCACAACCGCTGCTGCGCCACGTCGTCGGCAACGATGTGCTCAGGCAAACAACCAATCCCATACCCCGCAAACACCAGCCGCTTGATCTCATCCAGACTCGGCGACGTGGCGACGATGCGCCCGGTGAACCCCTGCTGATCCCGAAACACCGCCAATGGCGACAGCGCGTCACCCAACTGGTCGCTCATGAACGAGACGAAGTTCTCGCCGAGCAGATCGCTGATCGACAAGCCCGTCCGCCCGAACAACCGGTGATGCCGCCCACAGAACACCGCGTAGCGCTGGCGCAGAAAAAGCTGGCGCTCCAGCTTGTCGACAGGGGTGCGGCACAGGCTAAAACCAATCCCCGCCCGCTTCTGCGCGAGGGCATCGAGGATGTCCACGCTGCGCATGACCTCCACCTGCAGATCGACCCGCGGGTGATGTCGATGAAACGCCGCCAGGCATTCGTCATATACGCCCGACTGGATGCGGCTGACCGTCAGCAGGTGCAGCACGCCGCTCACATCGTCCTCTGGCTCACCCAACTCTGAACCGAGCCGCGCGACATTGCCGTAGACGTCGGTCGCGATACGCAGCACGTCTTCGCCGACGCGCGTGAGGCGGAAATGCGAGCCGCGCCGCTCAATGAGCGTGTGGCCGAGTTGATCTTCGAGCCGCCGCAGCGCCAAGCTCACAGCCGGCTGGGTGATATGCAGGCGCACCGCTGCGCGGCTGATGCTGCGCTCGTGGACGATGGTCAGGAAGGTGCGCAGCAGGTTCCAGTCGAGCCGGTCGCTGACCAGGGCGGGATCGAGAGCGGACGGGTCCATGGGGGGCGCTTGCTCCTATGGTTATGAGTTCAATTTATACAAACAATAAGTATTCAGAATTTGACTAATACCCGTCAACCGGCAATAAACACGCATCCGCCGCCTTGATGCGGTGGGCTCAAAAAAGACACTGTGAGGAGCTACACCATGCAACCGTCTCACCCGAGCGGGCGTCAGCCTGCGCGTGCGGCCACTGCCGCCTTTGTCGGCACCATGATCGAGTGGTACGACTTCTACATCTACGCCACCGCCGCCGCGCTCGTATTCGGGCCGCTGTTCTTCCCCGGCGGCGATCCATTTCTCAGCACGCTCGCGTCGTTCGGCACGTTTGCCGTGGGCTTCTTCGCGCGACCGCTGGGCGGCATCGTGTTCGGTCATTGGGGCGACCGCATCGGCCGCAAGAAGGCACTGATGATCACGCTCACGATGATGGGCCTGGCGACCATCGGCATCGGCCTGCTGCCGACGTATGCGACAGCCGGTGCGCTCGCGCCCGTGCTGCTGGTATTGCTGCGCGTGGTGCAAGGCATCGCGGTCGGCGGTGAATGGGGCGGTGCCGTGCTGATGGCGGGCGAACATGCGCCCAAGGGCCGCCGCACGTTCTTCGCGTCGTTCGCGCAGCTTGGTAGCCCGGCTGGGTTGATCCTCTCGCTGCTGGCCTTCCGCCTAGTCACGTCGATGGAGAAAGACGTGTTCATGGATTGGGGCTGGCGTCTGCCCTTCCTGGCCAGCGCGGTATTGCTGGTGGTGGGCGTGGCGATCCGCCTGGGCGTGAACGAATCGCCCGAGTTTGCGCAGGTGCAGGCGCAACGCAAGACGGCCAAGCTGCCGATCGCCGAAGTCTGGCGCACGGCGCGCGTGCCGGTGTTGCTGTGCATCGGCGCCAACACCATTGGCATTGCGGGTGTGTACTTCACCAACACGTTCATGATTGCGTACACGACGCAGTACCTGTCGCTGTCGAAAACGCTGATTCTCGATTGCCTGTTCGCGGTGGCGTTCATCCAGTTCCTCGCGCAGCCGCTGGCGGCTTGGCTGGCGGAGAAGCTCGGCGGGGCGCGCTTCCTCAAGCTGATGGCGCTACTGGCGATGGCCTCGCCGTATCCGATGTTCCTGCTGGTGCAGACGCGCCAGGCGCCGTTGATGGTGCTCGGCATCGCCATCGCCGTGGTGTGCATGGCGAGCTTCTACTCGGTCATCGCCGGCTTCGTGTCGGGCGTGTTCGAGACGCGTGTGCGGTACTCGGCGATCTCGCTGTCGTACCAGGTGTGCGGTGCTGTGGCCGGCGGGCTCACGCCGCTGGTCGGTACCATCCTCGCGCAACGTTTTCATGGCGAGTGGTGGCCGCTGGCGGTGTTCTACACGCTGCTCGCCGGTGTGTCGCTGCTGTGTATCGCCGCCGTCGATGCGCGGCAGCGCGGCCTCGCCCCGGCAGGCGACACAGTCAACGCATAACGATCCCCCCAACCTGCTTCACCCATGCTGACGTTCTTCCATCCTGAACAGCTGCTGCACCATCCGCAGAGCTACTACTCGCGCGGCAAGATGCGCACGCCGCAGGAAGTGCCCGATCGCGCGCTGAACCTGCTGCAGGCCGCGCGCGATCTCGGTTTCACCATCGCGCGGCCCGAAGACCACGGCGTCGCGCCGCTCACGGCCGTGCACGGCGAGCCCTATCTGCGCTTCCTGCAGAACGCCCATGCCGATTGGCACCGCCTGCCCGAAGACTGGGGCGATGAGGTCATGTCCAACATCTTCGTGCGCGAGCCCAATGCGCTGCGCGGCGTGCTGGCCCAGGCGGCACGCTATCTGGCGGATGGCAGTTGCCCCGTCGGCGAAAACACGTGGCGATCAGCGTACTGGTCGGCACAGAGCGCGGCGGCCGGCGCGCAAGCCATCGCGAGCGGCGAGCGTTTCGCCTATGCGCTGTGCCGGCCGCCCGGCCACCACGCACGCCGCGAGGCCGCCGGTGGCTTCTGCTACCTGAACAACGCCGCCGTTGCCGCGCAGGCCTTGCTTGGCCAATTCGGTGCCAAGTACAAGCGTGTCGCCATCCTCGATACCGACATGCACCACGGCCAGGGCATCCAGGAAATCTTCTACGACCGCGCGGATGTGCTCTACGTCTCCATCCACGGCGATCCGACCAACTTCTACCCCGTCGTCGCCGGCTTTGACGACGAGCGCGGTGCGGGCGATGGCGTCGGCCTGAACGTGAACCTGCCGATGCCGCATCGCTCGCCGGAATCGGTGTTCTTCGACAAGCTCGGTGAGGCGATTAGCGCGCTCGAACGCTTCCAGCCCGATGCGCTGGTGCTGTCGCTCGGCTTCGACATCTATCGCGAAGATCCGCAATCGCAGGTGGATGTGTCAACGGAAGGTTTTGGCCGGCTTGGTCAGGCCATCGGCGCGATTGGGCTGCCGACGCTCGTCGTTCAGGAGGGCGGTTATCACCTGGCCACCCTTGCACAAAATGCCGCCGCCTTCTTCGGCGGCCTTCAATCACTCCATCAGCCGGCCGGCTGACCCACCACCCCGGCGCAAACCTCCCTTTAGCCAGATGGATGTTTGCGCCTACTCACCTGCTGGCCCCGGCGTTTCATACGCTGCCGGGGCAACCTCCTCTCGTCTAGAGGGCTTGCTCGAATTGGACGCTTGGCGTTTTAAAACGTCTGTTCCTAACATGCCCCGGCAAGCCCCATACACATGTTTGAATCGAATGTTCGAGCGCTGCAGTGCAGCAATCGGCCCGATATCAGACGCAAAAAAACGAGGTAGGAGACATGGGACGTCCTGGAGCAGGAGACACCAAGGGCCGCATTCTGGAAGCCACCGAACTGCTGTTCATCGAGTTCGGCTACGAGGCGATGTCGTTGCGGCAGATCACGGCGCGCGCCAAGGTCAATCTGGCGGCGGTCAACTATCACTTCGGCAGCAAGGAAGCGTTGATGCAGTCGGTGCTCGGCCGCCGGCTCGATCCGCTCAACACGCGCCGCCTGGCGCTGCTGACCGCGTGCGAAGAACGCTGGACCAAAGAGCAACTCACCTGCGACCACGTGCTCGGTGCGCTATTCGTGCCCGCGCTGCAGATGGCGCGCAATCCCGACACCGGCGGCCCCGCGTTCCTGCGCCTGATGGGCCGTGTGTACTCAGACACCTCGCCGTTCGTGCAGAACTATCTGCTCGGCCATTACGCGCCGGTGTTTGGTCGATTCTTCGAAGCGTTCTCGTGCGCGTTGCCGCACGTGCCGCGCGCTGAACTCGGCTGGCGCCTGCACTTCTCGCTCAAGGCGCTCGCGGGCGTGCTGGCCGGCGATGACCTCAACAACCTGCTGCCGATGTTCACGCAGGGCAAGCCGATGACCGATGCCTCGCTGCTGGCGCGCCTGACCGCGCTGGTGGTGGCCACGCTCAACGCGCCCATCCCCAAGGACGCCGACGAGGCCGGCGCACTCGATCAGGTGGTCGAATTGGCGGAAGCCCAGGTGCCCGCGCCCGTGGCCCAGGCCGACGACGCCCCCAGTGGCAACGACGGCGGCAATGGTGGCTCCGGCCGCCAAGCTGGCCACGGCAATAGCCGCAGCGCTGAACGCAGTATCACGACGCCCGCCACCGCCTCGCCATTCGCCGGGGACCTGTTCGGCCGCACCCCCACCGCACGCGCCAGCGCCGACGATGCCAACGAGCACGACGACTTCGCCGACGATGATCACGACGACGGCGACGCCCCCGCCGCACCGAGCGCGCGCACCCGGGCGTTGGCCGTGCGCCGCAGCAACGCAGCACGTGCGATCTTCCCGGCCAATCCGATGCGTCCCTGGCGCAGCCCCGGCGCCTGACAACCTAGACGCCGCGCCGTTCTCCCGTGTGCAGGCACGGGAGTCGCTCGGGCATTCGGTAGGTGCCGCATGCCCGGCACATGAACGCATCGAATGGAGACCCTCATGACGACGATCTGGATCGTCCTGCTTTGCATCGGCGCGCTCGGGCTCGCCAGCATGGAAGCCTCGGCATTCGCTTGGCTGGTCGCCACCGCCGTCTGGTTGGTGGCCGGTGCGTGGTTCGGTCTGATCGGCCCCGTGATGACTACGGTACTCGCCATCGTGTTTGTGCTACCCGCGCTGGTGCTTGCGCTCAAACCGCTGCGCCGCGCGCTGATCACGCGCCGTGTGCTGGCGATGTTCCGCAAGATCATGCCGGAGATGTCGCAAACGGAACGCGACGCGATCGAAGCCGGCACGGTTTGGTGGGACGCCGAACTCTTCTCCGGCCGGCCCAACTGGTCGCGCTTGCTCTCCGCCCCGCAGCCGCGCCTGTCGCCGGAAGAGCAAGCGTTCCTCGATGTGGAAACCGGGAAGCTCTGCGACCTCGCCAACGACTGGGAAAGCACGCAGATCTGGCAAGACCTGTCGCCCGAAGCGTGGGCCTATGCCAAGCAGGCGGGCTTCCTCGGCATGATCATCCCGAAGGAATACGGCGGCAAAGGCTTCTCGGCGTATGCGCACTCGCAGGTCATCATGAAGCTGTCGACGCGTTGCTCCGCCGCAGCCGTGTCGGTCATGGTGCCGAACTCGCTCGGCCCGGCCGAGCTGCTGCTGCACTACGGCACCGAGGCGCAGAAGAACCACTACCTGCCGCGCCTCGCCCGCGGTGAAGAAGTCCCCTGCTTTGCGCTGACCAACGCGTATGCGGGCTCCGACGCCGCCGCCATTCCCGACGTAGGTGTCGTCTGCCGGGGCATGCATGAGGGGTGCGAGACGCTGGGCTTTCGCGTGACCTGGAGCAAGCGCTACATCACGCTCGGCCCCATCGCCACAGTACTCGGCCTGGCGTTCCGCGCGGTCGATCCGGATGGCTTGCTCGGTAGCGACAAAGAGCCCGGGATCACGTGCGCGCTCATCCCGACCAAGCATCCGGGCGTGAACATCGGGCGCCGTCACTGGCCGCTCAACGCGGTGTTCCAGAACGGGCCGAACTCGGGCAAGGATGTGTTCATCCCGATCGACTGGGTGATCGGCGGACAGGCGCAGGTTGGCCGCGGCTGGCGCATGCTGATGGAATGCCTGGCGGCGGGCCGCGCGATTTCGCTGCCGTCGTCCAACGTGGGGATGGCCAAGCTGGCCGTGCGCAGCACCGGCGCGTATGCTGCCGTGCGCCGCCAGTTCCGCACGCCCATCGGCAAGTTCGAGGGCATTCAGGAAGCGCTCGGCCGCATGGGCGGCAACCTGTACATGATGGATGCGGCGCGGCGTTTGTCTGCGCTGGCCGTGGACCTCGGCGAGAAGCCGTCCGTCATCTCCGCCATTGCCAAGTACCACGTCACCGAACGTGCGCGCGACGTGGTCAACGATGCGATGGACATCGTCGGCGGCAAGGGTATCTGCATGGGGCCGAACAACTTCCTGGCGCGTGCGTATCAGCAGGTGCCGATCGCCATCACGGTGGAAGGCGCGAACATCATGACGCGCTGCCTGATCATCTTCGGGCAAGGCGTGATCCGTTGCCATCCGTACGTGCTGCGCGAGATGACGGCCGCGCAGGGCGCCGATTCGCCCGACACGCTGCGCGCATTCGATGCGGCGCTGTTCGGCCACGGCGCGTTCATCGCAGGCAACTTTGTGCGCGCGTTCCTGCATGCGCTGTCGGGCGGGCGCGTGGCCCCTGCACCGAACAATGCCGCGCCGGAGATGCACCGCTACTACCAAGCCGTCAACCGCCTCTCGACTGCGCTGGCGCTGCTGTCCGACGTGTCGATGTTCACGCTGGGTGGCACGCTCAAGCGCCGCGAGAGCATCACCGGGCGCTTAGGCGACATCCTCTCGCAGATGTATTTGATCTCGTCCGCGCTCAAGCGCTTTGAAGACGAAGGCCGCCCGGCTGAAGACGCACCGCTGGTGCATTGGTCGGTGCAGGATGCGTTGATCAAGGCGCACGATGCGCTCGACGGCGTGCTGGCAAATTTCCCGAACGCGGGCATCGCCGGTCTGCTGCGCGCGCTGATCTTCCCGTTTGGCTCGCCGTATCGCAAGCCGTCGGATGCGCTGGCCGCGCAGGTGGCCGAGCTGATGCAGACGCCCGGCGCCGCGCGCGATCGCCTGCTGGCCGATTCGTACTGTCCAACGCCCGAGATCGACCCGATTGCCTACGGCGAAGCAGCCTTCCGTCTGCAACCTGCGGTGGATGCGATCGAGCAACGCTTGAAACCTGCCATCCGCGAAGGCAAGCTGCCGCCCGTGCCGCAAAGCCTGCCCGACTTTGAAGCGTGGACCGCGCAAGCCGTGGCCCAAAACCTCATCGACGAGACCGAACGCAAACAGCTTTGCGACTACGCAAGCTACGGCGAACATGCCGTCGCGGTGGATGACTTCCCGCCCGACTTCAACCTGCTGGCCGATCTGCAGCGACGCAAGGATGCGCTCGACGCGCTGCAGGCGGCCGAGCGCCGCGCAGCCTGATGGTCTGACCCTCGACAACAACAACGATGCAAGACAAGTACCTCGATTTCGTCGGTTCCGGTTTCGGCAAGTGGCTGTCGGCCAACCTCGGCCTGCCGCAGCCGGTGCCATTGCGCCGTTTGCGCGAAGGCGAGCCGGAGTTCGTTGGGCCATTCCTGGTGGGCGCAGCGCGGGGCGCCGCAATGCGCGAGACGCTCGCCGCGCTGTTTGCCGAAATCGGCGTGCCGACGCGCTTTCATGAAAGCGATCCGGAGTGGCTCGGCGCCGCCAACCGGCACGGGCAGATCACGGGCCGCTTTGTCGCGCCCACGGGCAAGGACGGTGATGCGTTCGATCGCGTCGGCGGCATCGTCTTCGACGCGACGGGCATCCAATCGACGGAAGACCTAGACGCGCTGTATCACGTATTCCACGACGGTGTGCGCGCCGTCGGCCGCTGCGGTCGCGTGGTGGTCATCGGCCGGCCGCCGGAAGGCTGCAAGACGCCTGAAGCTGCGATTGCACAACGCGCGCTGGAAGGCCTCACGCGTTCGCTGGGCAAGGAGATCCGGCGCGGTTGCACGGCGCAGCTCGTGTACGTGGCTGAGGGCGCAGAGAACGTGGCGGCGTCAACGCTGCGCTTTCTGCTCTCGGCACGCTCCGCTTATGTATCGGGGCAAGTGGTGCGTGTGCATGCGGCCGCGCCCGTTTCCGTGGATTGGAAGAAGCCGCTGGCCGGGCGGACGGCGCTGGTGACAGGCGCCTCGCGCGGCATCGGTGCGGCGATTGCGCACGTGCTGGCGCGCGACGGTGCACGCGTGCTGTGCCTGGACGTACCCGCCGCGCAGGAAGGGCTGAATGCCGTCACGCAGGAAATCGGCGGTGAAGCCCTCGCCTATGACATTGCCGCACCGGAAACGCCCGCCCTGCTCGCGCAGCAACTCGCGGCGCTGGGCGGCATCGACATCCTCGTGCACAACGCCGGCATCACGCGCGACAAGACCATCGCCCGCATGACTGAAGCCGCCTGGCGCAGCGTGCTCGACATCAACCTCACCGCGCAATTGCGGATCAACAATGCGTTGCTCGCGGCCAATGCGTTGCGTGCGGGCGGCGCTATCGTCTGCGTGTCGTCCATCAGCGGCATTGCGGGCAACCTGGGGCAGACCAACTACGCGACGTCCAAGGCGGGCGTGATCGGCTTGGTACAAGCGAGCGCGCCGCTGCTGGCTGAACGCGGCATCACCATCAACGCGGTCGCACCGGGCTTTATCGAAACGCAGATGACTGCCGCCGTGCCATTCGCCATCCGCGAGGCGGGCCGCCGCATGAACGCGATGAGCCAGGGCGGCCAGCCGGTCGATGTGGCTGAGACCATTGCATGGTTTGCATGCCCCGCATCGAACGGCGTGACCGGCAACGTCGTACGCGTGTGCGGACAGAGCTTGCTCGGGGCTTGAGACGACCATGCGCGCCGTCACCCTGCCCACGCCGATGATTGCTGCGCAGACGCTGGTGACCGAGCCACCGTCGGCCGGAGCACTGGCATGGCGCGCACTGCTGTCGCAACGCAAGGGCAAGCGCGGCGGGCCACTGCCGCGCCATACGCTGGTGCGCCAGGAAGTGCTGCTCGATGCTGAACACATTGCGCAGTACGCCGCGGTGTGCGGCTTTTCGCCGGAGCATGGCGTGCCGATGACGTATCCGCACCTGCTGGGCTTTCCGCTGCAGTTGATGCTGATGACGGAATCGACGTTTCCATATCCGGTGATCGGGCTGGTGCATCTGTGCAACACGATTCGCCAGCACCAGCGCCTGCAAGTGGGCGAGTGTGTTCGCGTGGAAGTGCGCCCGCGCCGGCTGTTCCAGCATGCACGTGGACAGGCGTTTGCGATTGAGACGGCTGTCGTTCGCGCGGGTGCAGTGGTGTGGGAATCGCTGTCCACCTATCTGCGTGTGGGCGTGGCATCGCCGCAGGGCGCGCCGCTGATCGCACTGCCGGTGACGCAAGACCTGTCGCCCAATGGCCGCTGGGATGCGCCCGCCGACATCGGCCGCCGCTACGCCGCCGTATCAGGCGACTGGAACCCGATCCACGTTTCGAACATCGGCGCGAAGCTGTTCGGCTTTGCGCACCCGATTGCGCATGGCATGTGGACCAAGGCGCGCGCACTGGCTGCGCTGCTGCCAGCCGCACCGCTTGCGCAAGGCGAGGTGGTGGCTGAGTTCAAGACGCCGCTATCGCTGCCGGGCGCTGTCACGCTGTGGTTAGCCGAAAGCGATGTGACGGGCGGTCCTTTCGAGGTGCGCGACGCGACCGGCGACAAACCCTATCTGCGCGGCATGCTGACGCTGACGCAGCCGCAACAACAAGAGAACACGGGAGACTGAATCCATGCTCGTCAACGCGCATGTTGGAGCGCAGGTGCGCCGCGTCGCCATCCTCGGGGGTAACCGCATCCCATTCGCCCGTTCGAATACGGCCTACGCCACAGCGTCGAACCAGCAGATGTTGATCGCTGCGCTGCAAGGCTTGATCGACCGCTTCAACCTGCACGGCCAGCGGCTGGACGAAGTAGTGGCGGGCGCCGTCATCAAGCACGCGCGGGACTTCAACCTGGCGCGGGAGACGGTGCTCTCCACCACGCTCGCCAAGCAGACGCCTGCGTACGACGTGCAGCAAGCGTGCGGCACGGGGTTGGAGGCAGCCATCCTGGTCGCCAACAAGATCGCGCTCGGGCAGATCGACGTGGGCATTGCGGGCGGCACGGATACAACCTCCGATGCACCTGTCGGCCTGAACGAAAAGATGCGCAAGATCCTGCTGGAGGCCAATCGCGCCAAGTCGACCGGCGCACGCGTCAAGGCACTGGCCGGGCTGCGGCCGTCGATGTTCGTGCGGCCCCTGCTGCCGCGCAACAGCGAGCCGCGCACGGGCCTGTCGATGGGCGAACACTGCGAGCTCATGGCCAAGCGCTGGGGCATCCGCCGCGAAGACCAGGATGCGTTGGCACTGCGCAGCCACCAGAACCTGACGGCCGCCTATGAACGCGGATTCTTCACCGACCTGATGACGGCCCACCTCGGGCTGGATCGCGACAACAACCTGCGCAGCAACCTCACCATCGAACAACTGGCGAAGCTGCAGCCGGTGTTCGACCGCAGCGGAGCGGGCACCATGACCGCCGGCAATTCCACACCACTCACCGACGGCGCATCGTGCGTGCTGCTGGCAAGCGAGGACTGGGCGCGCACGCACAACCTGCCCGTGCTCTCCTACATGACCTGCGCCGATACGGCCGCCGTCGATTTCTTCAGCGGCACGCCCGAGCAGAACGAAGGGCTGTTGATGGCGCCCGCCTATGCCGTCTCGCGCATGCTGCAGCGCGCGGGCCTGACGCTGCAGGACTTCGACTACTACGAAATCCACGAAGCCTTTGCGGCCCAGGTGCTGTGCACGCTGGCCGCATGGGAATCGCTCGACTACTGCCGCGAGAAGCTCGGCCGCAGCGCTCCCCTGGGCAGCATCGACCGCAGCAAGCTCAACGTGAATGGCAGCTCGCTCGGCACCGGCCATCCGTTTGCCGCCACGGGCGGCCGCATCGTCGCCACGCTGGCCAAGATGCTGGCGCAGCGCGGCAGCGGGCGCGGGCTGGTGTCGATCTGCGCGGCTGGCGGGCAAGGCGTGGTCGCCATCCTGGAACGACCCGAGCACATGCCGAATTGAACCGGACGGGCCCACGGGAACGGCCCGCCTAAAAACCGCGCGGCACACAACAAAACCACGCCGCGTTTTTCATGGACGGAGACACCATGAACACCGTTGCCGACCGCAACAACCTCACCGACCAGAGCGACCGCATCTGGCTGAAGTCGTATCCCGAGGGCGTACCCGCCGAGATCAACCCCGAGCGCTATCACTCCCTGGCCGAAGTGTTTCGCGAATCGGTGGAGAAGTACCGCACGCGCGTCGCCTACGTCAGTGTCGGCACCGAGATGACGTACGACGAATGCGAGCACAAGGCCAAGCAGTTCGCGGCGTGGCTGCAGTCGCGCGGCGTGAAGAAGGGTGACCGGGTTGCGATCATGCTGCCCAACAGCCTGCAGTACCCGGTGTGCCTGTTCGGCACGCTGCTGGCCGGCGCCATCGTCGTCAACGTGAACCCGCTGTACACGGTGCCGGAGCTAGCACACCAGTTGCGGGACTCCGGTGCGCAGACGATCGTGGTGCTGGAGAACTTTGCGCGCACGCTGGAGCAGGCGCTGCCCGGCAGCCAGATCCGCAACATCGTCATCACCGGCATTGGCGACCTGATGGGCGGTGCGGTCAACCTCAAGGGCCGCGCGTTGAACTTCGTGATGCGTCATGTGCAAAAGCAGGTGCCGCCGTACAAGTTGCCCGCGCCAGTCTGGCTGCGCGATGCGTTGGCCGCGGCACGCTCGCGCACGCTGCAGCCGGTGCAGCTCGCGCCGCAGGACATCGCCTTCCTGCAATACACCGGCGGCACCACAGGCGTCGCCAAGGGTGCGATGCTCACCCACCGCAACATCATCGCCAACCTGCTGCAGGCGGAAGAGTGGTCCAAGAGCATGCTCTCCGGCGGCATCGAGACCAACGTCACGCTGCTGCCGCTGTATCACATCTTCTCGCTCACGGTGAACCTGCTGATGTTCATGACGCTGGGCGGGCGCAACATCCTGATCGCCAATCCGCGTGACACCAAGCGCGTGATCTTCATCCTGCGCAACGAGCGCTTCTCGGGCATTGCGGGCGTGAATACGCTGTTCAACGCGCTGCTCGAAGACCCTGACTTTGCCAAGCGCGACTTCTCGGCCATGAAGATCACCATCGGCGGTGGCATGGCCGTGCAGCGCGCGATTGCGCAGCGCTGGAAGGAGGTGACGGGCCACACCATCGTCGAGGGTTATGGGCTCACGGAATGCTCGCCGGTGGTGTCGATGAATCCGCCGCATGTGACGGAGTTCAGCGGCACGATCGGCCTGCCCGCGCCGTCTACCGAAGTGCGTTTCAAACGCGACGACGGCACCATCGCCCCGCTGGGCGAGCCGGGCGAGCTGCAGGTGCGCGGCCCGCAGGTCATGCTCGGCTACTGGCAGCGCCCCGAGGAAACCGCCAAGGCCATCGACGCCGACGGCTGGTTCTCCACCGGCGACATTGGCGTGATGGACGCCAACGGCTACATCCGCCTGATCGACCGCAAGAAAGACATGATCCTCGTCTCCGGCTTCAACGTGTATCCGAACGAGATCGAAGACGTGGTCGCACTGCACCCTGAAGTGCTGGAGGTGGCGGCCATCGGCGTGCCCGATCCGGTGGCCGGCGAGCGCGTGAAGATCATCGTGGTGCCACGTTCGGGTTCAACTTCGGGCGCACTGACGGAGCCCGCGCTGCTGGAGCACTGCCGCGCCCACCTGACCGGCTACAAGATGCCGCGCATCGTTGAGTTCCGCCACGAAGAACTGCCGAAATCGACCGTGGGCAAAATCCTGCGCCGCGAACTGCGCGATGCCGATCCCGACATCAGGCGCGCCCGTGAACTCACCCATGCCGCCGAGGCACAGCCATAACAACGACAATCTCACAGGAGACCCGCATGCCACTGCGTACCCTCGTCCTGTCTGCAGCGCTGGCCTGTGCCGCCAATGTCTCGGCGCAGCCTGCCGCCCCCGAAGCCTCCGCGCCCGCCGCAGCCACGGCTCCAGCGGTTGCCTCGCAATCGGCGGCCATCGGCAGTTTCTCTGCGGTGGACGTCGGCAAACAGACGGCCTGGCTCGGCAGCCAGGTCCACGCCAACGCGTTCGCCAGTTGGTCGGACGATGACATCCTCGCCATGGCGCAGGCCATGAAGCCCGAAACGCTGGTGCGCTGGCTGAAGACCGAGGTGGCCAAACTGCCCGAGTACGAATACCGCATGCGCCGCCAGGAGCGCGTGAAAGACCAATGGCAAAGCCAGCCGGCGCTCATGCTCATCCGCTACCGCAACACGCCGCGCCAGGTCTATGCGCGCTGGCTCAAGGGCGGTGCGCACGCGGGGCAGGAAATCATCTACGACGAAACCGTGCGCCGCGACGCAATGTACGGCCACCTTGGCGGCCTCTTCGGCTTTGCGGCCATTTGGAGCGCGCTGGATGGCGCGCTGGCCAGATCGCAGTCGAACCACACGGCGCGCGAGCTGGGGCTGCAGTTCATCGTCGATACGGTCGAACGCGACGGACGCGCCCATGTGGCCGCCGGCGGCAGCGGCAAGTTCAACGAAGCCAAGATCATGACCGAAGGCGGCGAACGCATGCTCGCCCTGACCTGGGATGCACCGAGCGGCCCACCCACGTTCTACGCCAAGCGCGTGCGCCTGTATTTCGATCTCAAAAACCCGTGGGTGCGCATCGAAGAAGCGTGGGACGAATCGGGCAACCAGCTCGAAAAAATCGCCATTGAAAGCGTGACGCGCAAGACCTGGAATGACCAGACCTTCAACCCCAAAAACCCGGAATACAAGTTTTGAAACCTAACCCGCAGACCGTTGTGCACCAAGGCTCCGCCGAACGGGTGAAGGGTATGAAACATGACTAGGGGAAACCCCTTGTTGCGTGCGTATCAGCTAGAGGAAAGCTTCGACGAACGCGGCGTAACCGAACAAAAACGCTGCGTTATGCTGCGAAAACACAAATCGCCACACCCAGGCGTGATAACAATCCAATCCAGAGAGACAACCACATGAACCGGACCACCCGCCGCTTTGCCGCAGCACTCGCCTGCGCTGCCGTCAGCACCCTCGCAGCGCCCCTCGCTCAAGCACAATCGACCGCGGAGGCCAACGTCTCCGCAAGCGCCAGCACCGGCAGCAGCAGTGGCGGGTTCAACGGCTTCATGGACAACTACGTCTGGGGCCGCAACGTCATGGCGCTGGGCTGGTTCTACATTCGCCCGATGGATTCGGCCACGCCGCTGACCACCACCACCAGCGCGCTGGGCCTGGGCACGTGGCAGTCGCCCGGAACTGACGTGCGGGTCAGCAATTCGAATACGCTGTCGCTCACCTTCACGCACTTCTTTACCGACAACATCGCCGGCACGTTCGTCGGTGGCGTGCCGCCCAAACACGAGCTGTACGGCAGCGGCAACGTGATCGCGCCGGTGCCGGTCATCGGGCCGCTGACGCTGATCAACCTGGGCCTGCCGCAAAACAACCCGGTCGCCACGGTGCGTGAGTGGAGCCCGGCCGTCGTCGCGCAGTACTACTTCGGCACCAAGGAAAGCAAGGTGCGCCCGTTCATTGGCGGCGGCGTCAGCTACAACTTCTTCACCAACCTGAAGCTGAACCCGAACTTCGTCAACGCGATGCAGAACCTCGGGCAGGTGCTGCAGCTCGGCATGGGCCAAGTGCCGAGCGGCACGGCCAAGGTAACGGCGGAAACGTCGAGCTCCTGGACGCCGGTGGCCAACGTCGGCGTGTCGTACGAGTTCGCCAAGAACTGGAGCGCCATCGGCACCGTGTCGTACCTGCCGCTGAAGACGACCTCCACCATCACGATCCGCAGCGCGCAAGGCCAGGTGCTGGCGGTCAACAAGACCGACATCAAGGTCGACCCGCTCGTGTTCGGCCTGGCCGTGGGCTACAAGTTCTAAGCTGCCGGGTGCCCCAATCGGTTGATCCGCGGCAAACGCCACCTCCGGGTGGCGTTTTTCATTGGGGCGCGGCCCCGATATCATGGCGGGGTTTTGTCGCCCCGATTCCGGATTCCTGCCCAGCACCCACGCCACATCCATGACCCAGCCTTCCATCGCCATCGTCGGAGCCGGCATTGCCGGTGTTGCCTGTGCCAACGCGCTTGCCGCAGAAGGCATCGCCGCCACGGTCTATGAGCGCGCGGGCGGCGTGGGGGGCCGACTGGCCACCACGGTGCTGCCGGAGGCCGCCCCGGCGTATGCGTTCGACCACGGTGCGCAGTCGTTCAACGTGCGCAGCGAAGCTTTCCGCCGTGCGGTGGATGCCGCTGGCCGGCAGGGCTCGGTGCTGCCATGGCCGGCACGCTGGGGCCACCGCTCGGCAGATACCCTGCAAGCCGACACCCGCGACGAAGCCCGCTACGTTGGGCTGCCCGGCATGGGCGCGCTGGTGCGCAGCCTGGCCACGCCGCTGGACGTGCGCTTCGGCCACGCCGTCACGCGCGTGGCGCACGACGGCCGGCGCTGGACGGCCGAGCGCAACGGCACGGACATCGCCCACGCCGACATCATCGCCCTGGCCCTGCCCGCGCCCGAACTGCCGGCGCTCTTCCATGGCGCAACGCCGGCCACGCTGCAAGAGACCATTGCTCCGGTACGCTACGCTCCCTGCTGGGCGCTGATGATGGGTTTCACACAGCCGCTGGACCTGCCCTACGACGGCATCCGCATTGACGACGACATGCTTGCCTGGGCCGCGCGCGACAACACCAAGCCCGGTCGCGTCATGGTCGACGAATCCTGGGTGGTGCACGCGTCGCCGGGCTGGTCCGCCGCGCACGCCAACGACACCACCGAGCAGGCGCTCCACGCCATGCACGCCCGCTTTGCTGAAGCCTTCCCCGGCACCCCCGAGCCCGATCTGATGGCCGCGCACCTGTGGCCGCACGCACTGGTGGAGCAGTCCGCCGGTCTGCCCTGTCACTGGGATGCCGCCACCCGGCTGGGCGCCTGCGGCGACTGGTGCGAAGGCCCGCGCGTCGAAGCCGCCTTCTTGAGCGGTGTGGCGCTGGCCGCAAAGATCGCCGAAGCGCTATAGGAACCCGCCCGCCGGCGTTACAATGTCGGGTTGTCTCGTGTTTCGTGTGCCGGGTCGCTCACCCGGCGGTGGCTTTCTCCTGACGACGCCATGCGCACCCGACGCCAAGTCCTCGCCCTAGCCCTTGCTGCTGCCGCTGCTGCGTCGGCGCCGCTGCTGTCTCACGCCCAGGTCCTGCGCAATATTCCGGCGACGGCCCCGGCGGCCCAGTTGACCGTGAATTCGGTCAGCACCGGCACGCTGAGTACCGGCAGCACCGGCGTGGTCCGGATTCTGCTGTTGGGCTTCGGCAGCTCCAGCGCCGATATCCGTTTCGCCCCGGGCGTGCGAATCCTGTCGCTGGATGGGCGTTTGCTGCAGCCCGCTTCGGTGATCGGCCAGACGTTCAAGGTGCGCTATCAGCTCGACCTGTATCAGCAGTTGCTGACCGCCTGGGTTGTCAGCGATGACGACTACAAGGCCGCGGTGGCGGCGCAAAGTCAGGCACAGTCCCAGTAGTCAGAACGCCCCACGAAGCACGTGCCCCCAGGTCAACCACTGTGAACGGCACATGAAAAAAGTCTTCATCAAAACCTACGGCTGCCAGATGAACGAGTACGACTCGGACAAGATGTCCGACGTGCTCAACGCGGCCGAAGGTCTCGTCCCCACCGACACGCCCGAAGACGCGGACGTGATCCTCTTCAACACGTGCTCCGTGCGCGAGAAAGCGCAGGAGAAAGTGTTCTCCGAGCTTGGCCGCGTCAAGGCGCTCAAGGCCCTCAAGCCGGACCTCGTGGTCGGCGTGGGTGGCTGCGTGGCCAGCCAGGAAGGCGCGTCCATCGTGGCGCGTGCACCTTATGTGGATGTCGTCTTCGGCCCGCAGACGCTGCACCGTCTGCCGGAGCTGATCGCAGCGCGCCGCCGCACAGGCCGCTCGCAGGTCGACGTGTCCTTCCCCGAGATCGAGAAGTTCGACCACCTGCCGCCCGCACGTGTGGATGGCGCGACCGCCTTCGTGTCGATCATGGAAGGCTGCTCGAAGTACTGCAGCTACTGCGTCGTGCCCTACACGCGCGGCGAAGAGGTCTCGCGCCCGTTCGACGACGTGCTGGCCGAAGTGGCCGGCCTGGCCGAACAGGGCGTGCGCGAAGTCACGCTGCTGGGCCAAAACGTCAACGCCTACATCGGCAAGATGGGCGACACCACCGAACGTGCCGACTTCGCCCTGCTGCTCGAATACGTGGCCGAAATCCCGGGCATCGAGCGCATCCGCTACACGACCAGCCACCCGAAGGAATTCTCCTCGCGGCTGATCGAGGCGTATGCCACCAATCCGAAGCTGGTCGACCACCTGCACCTGCCCGTGCAGCACGGCTCCGACCGCATCCTGATGGCGATGAAGCGCGGCTACACGGTGCTCGAATACAAGAGCAGCATCCGCAAGCTGCGCGCGATCCGGCCGAACATCTCCATCGCCACCGACTTCATCGTCGGCTTCCCGGGCGAGACCGATGCGGACTTCGCCAAGACGATGGACCTGATTCACGAGATCGGCTACGACACCTCGTTCAGCTTTATCTACAGCCCGCGCCCCGGCACGCCGGCCGCCAACCTGCCGGACGATACGCCGCAGGCCGTGAAGCTCGAACGCCTGAAACATTTGCAGGCGACCATTGAAGAGAACGTCGTGCGCATCAGTCAGGGCATGGTCGGCAGCGTGCAACGCATTCTGGTGGAAGGCCCGTCGCGCAAGGACCCGACCGAGCTGCACGGCCGCACCGAGAACAACCGCGTGGTCAACTTCGCCCTGCCCGAGTTGCCGCAGGCACGCCGCGATCAACTCATCGGCCAGATGCTGGACGTGCGCATCGTGCACGCCTTCCCGCACTCGCTGCGCGGTGAAGTTGTCGCCAACGCAACGCACTGATCATCAACAGACACGGATTTGATGAAACCCACCACCGCTGAATTCACCGCGCCCAAGAACGACAACACGCGCCTGCAGAACCTGTGCGGGCCGTTGGATGAAAACCTGCGCCAGATCGAACAGGCGCTGGACGTGACCATCAACCGGCGCGGCGGCAAGTTCACCGTGCGCGGCGCCAATGCGCGCGGTGCGGCCAACGCGCTGGAATCGTTCTACAACGCCGCGCGCGAGCCGCTGTCGGTGGACGACATCCAGCTTGGTCTGGTGGAAACCCGCCAGGTGGCCGCGCACGGCGCCTACGTGCCGGAAACGGGCGTCGAGGTGCCGGACGGCAACGATCTGTCGCCGGTGCTGCACACGCGGCGCACCGATCTGCATGGCCGCACGCCGATGCAGCGCGAGTACCTGCGCAGCATCCTCTCGCACGACCTGTCGTTCGGCATTGGCCCGGCCGGTACAGGCAAGACGTATCTGGCCGTGGCTTGCGCGGTGGACGCGCTCGAGCGCGACGCCGTCAAGCGCATCGTGCTCACACGCCCTGCGGTGGAAGCCGGCGAGCGCCTCGGCTTCCTCCCCGGCGATCTCGCGCAGAAGGTTGACCCCTATCTGCGCCCGCTGTACGACGCGCTGTATGACCTGCTCGGCTTCGACAAGACGCAGAAGATGTTCGAGCGCCAGATGATCGAGATCGCGCCGCTCGCGTATATGCGCGGGCGCACGCTCAACCACGCCTTCATCATCCTGGACGAAGCGCAGAACACCACGCCGGAACAGATGAAGATGTTCCTCACGCGGATCGGCTTCGGCTCCAAGGCGGTGATTACCGGCGACACCACGCAGATCGACTTGCCGCGCGGCCAGAAGAGCGGCCTGATTGAAGCGCAGCACGTGTTGCGTGACGTGCGCGGCGTGGCGATGACTCGCTTTACCAGCGTCGACGTCGTGCGGCACCCGCTGGTCGCCCGCATCGTCGAGGCCTATGACGAATTCCATGCCCAGCATAAGGACGCCTGAACGTGGCTAAAACAAAAACCGATACCAAAGCAAAAACCAAGAAGACCCAACCCGTGGCCGCTGAGTCACTCGGCCCGCGCGTTGACGTGTTCGACGCCCAAGGCAAACCCAAGACGGTCGATGCCAGCGCGCTGCGCATCGCCTTTGCCGATGGCCGCAGCCTGATCCTCGGCCTGCCGAACACCGTGGATGGAGTGATCACCCTGGTTGCCGAACACGCCGACGCCAACATGCAC
>Ga0207690_10000681_pt1 | contig 21783 bp, 18 predicted proteins | sample KBSC23metaG_FD_184315 | JGI IMG/M metagenome (GOLD analysis project Ga0207690, IMG submission 184315) | Corn rhizosphere microbial communities from Kellogg Biological Station, Michigan, USA - KBS C2-3 metaG (SPAdes) (version 2) | ecosystem: Host-associated > Plants > Roots > Rhizosphere > Soil ...
ACACCAGCAGGTCGTCGACCTTGACACCTAGCTTTTCCGCGTAGGTCGGATCGAGCGCGTGCTCGGCATCGATGAACGCGGCGGTGCCGCCGGCACGCTGGCAGCTGGCGATCGCCTGCAGGGTCATGGTGGTCTTGCCGGAGGACTCCGGCCCGTAGATCTCGACCACGCGGCCGCGCGGCAGGCCGCCGACGCCGAGCGCGATGTCCAGGCCCAGCGAACCGGTGGAAACCGTCTCGATGGCTTCGTTCACACGATCGCCCATGCGCATGATCGCGCCCTTGCCGAACTGCTTTTCGATCTGGCCGAGGGCGGAGGTGAGCGCCTTGCGCTTGTTGTCATCCATCGTCTGTATTCCGGTTGGGCTGGGATTGGGAGGCATGATGCCGGTCTTGAATCTCACCGACTGCGATCAGGAGGGCGCGATCACGGGGATCGTCGATTGAGCGACCAGTATCCCACACCCGTCAACCCGGTCTGGCGGCACGCAGCGCGTCATTCCGTCAGGGTTTTCCGCAGGCCTTCGAGCGCCGCCGCCACGGTCTGCCGGCGCACCGCCTCGCGATCCCCGGGAAAATGGAACAGGCGCGCGTGGGCATAGCCGCCGCGACGCTTCCAGCCGATCCAGACCGTGCCGACGGGCTTGCCCGGCATGCCGCCTGTGGGCCCGGCGATGCCGGTCACCGCCACCGCCACGCCGGCGCCGAAACGTGCCAGGGCGCCAGCCACCATCTCCAGCACGGTTTCCTCGCTGACCGCGCCGGCATGTTCCAGCGTGCGCGGATTGACCCCGAGCAAGGCCTCTTTCGCCTCGTAGCTGTAGGTCACCACGCCCGCGTCGAACCAGGCCGAGCTGCCCGGCAGGTCGGTGAGCGTCTTGGCGATCCAGCCGCCGCTGCAGGATTCGGCCGTGACCAGCATCAGGCGGCAGCGCAGCACCTCGTCGGCCACTTCGCGGGCGAGCGCCAGCAACTCGGCATCGGTAGGAACGGACGACGACTCCATGCGAGACTCCCGGACTGCAACGAAACTTTGCGCCACGCGCAGAGGCACGTTCTACTCGTTCCGCGCGACCACGCCAAGACTTGCGTTGCACGAGCCAGGACGATATCGCCAATCATTTCCTTCTCACGCACCAGCACCTTGCGTGCTGCTGTTCCTCCGCCCAGGCGATGCCCGTGTCGGTCACGGCGATCCCAGGACGACGCCCCGGACGGCCGAGCCAGACAAATCGGATAGGTCAGGGCATCAACTGGGACGGCGATCAGATCCGGGTTCCAGGTGCACCCGTGTCAGTTCACCTTGTCGAAGAGTCGGCGCGTTCTGTCCGATGCTTGGGCGGCGACTTTTCAGCACTCCAATGGCGACCCGCTGAATGGTCGTCATCTGCCGCAATATCCTCGATCGTGGTCGGCCTGCGTGTCAGGGCCTCCATCTGCGATTGCAAACCCTTCAGCACCACCGTATGGCGGTGGAGCGCGGCCATGATGGCCCACAGCAGCACACCGTTGACAATGAGCAGAATGCCAAGGCTGGTGACGGTCATCGGTGCGGTTCCTGGTTGCAACATCTGCGGCGACGCCTGGCGTCGATATGAAACGATCGCATGCCCGTCTCGTGACGCCACGAAGGCGGCCTGAGCCGGATCTGCAAATCCGTCAAGTTTTCAAGCAAATTCCAAGCCATGGCCGACCGTGCGCCGGAGCTTTATCCCCATTCCGGCCGCGCCCCTTGTGCCAAGCCAAATCGATTTCTGCGTCAAGGATACTGCGAATGTCGATTCCATTGGCCGATCGCACGTTTTCGACCGTGGAACTGACCCGCAAGGTCAAAAAGCTGACGCCTGGCGTCAAGCAGCCGGAGCGAAGCCTGCCGCGCAACTGGATCGACACGCCACTGAACTTCGCAGCGTTCACGCGGCCAATTTTGGCGGCGCGGGTCGGCGGTCTCGCACTTGCCGCGCAGCCCCGCGGTGCCGCGAAAACTTCGGCCAGCAAGGCGAGAACGTTCCATGGCGTCTGCCGCAAGACGTGCTCTGGACGAACCCGGGAAGTGCGGCGAACCGGATGACCTGGATTCATTCCTGGCGCACCGCAGGAAGCGGGTGCGGCTATGCGCGCAGTGGGGGGGATTCCTGCCAGGCCTCCCGCAACAGCTCACGATAAACCGCCAGCGTGCGCTCGATCACGATGCGCTCGTCGAAATTCGCGAGTGTCTTGATGCGCGCCGCTGCTCCCAGTCGCCTGGCAAGTTCGGGCGAATCGATCAGGCGGGCAATGGCATGCGCCAGCGCACCGGCATCGTGAGGCGGGATCAACAGGCCATCCACTTCGTTTGTCACCACCTCGCGACAACCCGGCATGTCCGTGGTCACCAGAGGCAACGCACATGCAGCCGCTTCAATCAGCGACTTGGGCAACCCCTCGCGGTAGTACGTAGGCAATGCCACGACATCGACGGATCTAAACAGTTCGCTCGTGTCGTCAACGTGCCCCAGCCATTCAATCAGGCCATCCTCGACCCACTGACGCAGCGCAGATTCCGGCACGGCCGCCGGATTCCCCCGATCCGGCATGCCGGCAAGCAAAAAACGGACGTTCCTGCCGGCCGAGCGCAGCAGGCGCGCCGCCTCGACATACTCGGCCACACCCTTGTCCCACAGCAGGCGTGCGGCCAGCAGCACGCAGGGTTGGGGCCTGAGCGCGGCGCCCTTGTCTGCACGCGGTGCGAAGCGCGCGCAATCCACACCGGAGCCCGGAATCAGGTCGATGCGATCGAACTCGATCAGGCCGGATTGCTGAAACATGGCCTGGTCGTCCGGATTCTGCAGGATCAACCGTGTGTGCCTTCCGCGCAGCGCCAGGCGCAACATCACGCGCACCAGGGGTCGCAGCCATCGGGCCCGGCGGTCGCTGCTGGCAAAAACGTAACCCAACCCGGCCACGGCGTTGACGCGCGCGGGTACGCGCGCCAGCCGCGCGGCAAGCGAACCATACACCGCGCACTTGATCGTAAAGCCATGTACCAGGGTGGGACGTTCGCGCCGGAACAGCGCGACCAGACTCAACAGCACCTGCAGCTCATGCAAGGGGTTCAGGCTGCGGCGATCCATCCCGGGAAGCGGTTGCCACTGCAGTCCGAGACGGCGCAGCCGTTCGCCGTATTCGCCAGACGGCGAGATCAGCAATACCTCGTAACCGGAAGACTGCGCCGCCAGTGCCAGGGAGCGGCGAAAGTTGTAGAGATACCAGTCGGTATTGGCGAAAAAAACCAGCTTGGGCATGTCGTGAATCCCGCTTCCGGATGGCCGATCAGCGAGCCGTCGCCACGTTCGCGGCTGGCCGGTATCGCGATGTTTCCGCCCGCCGGCAGTTCGCCTTCACCCGGCGAATCGCGGCCGGATACTGGGCAAAATCCGCGACCACGGGCCCCTTGCCGTAAAAGCCGTCGGTCTCCCAGGCGCTTCCCGTGCTGTAAATCCAGACGTAACGCGGCGCCACGTCGAATGCCGCCTGCAGACGGGTTTCGAAACGCTGCGGGCTCTCGCGGGCCGCCTTGTCGCGGCTGCTGCGCCCGAGTGGCCAAAGTCCCGGCGCCACGCTGATATCCGGCTGCGTCAGGCCGTTGTTGCGGATCAATGCCAGGTAACTTTCTTGCGCACGCGATACGGAACCGGCGATACCGTCACCGTTGAGGCTGTAGGTATTCTCCGACCCCACCGCGACATGCGTCCATTGGACTGACAGCAGACCGCGCACAAACGGAACCGCCAGCCGATACTTCTCATGGCTGGGCATACCCGATTCATCGGACGTCAACCGGAGCAGTCCGGCCTTGAGCTTCTGCTTGAGGGTCAGGTTCCGATCGACCGCATGCAGCACATCGGGCAGCACGATCAAGGTCATGTCCGGATAGGCCGCGTGCATGGCCTCCCCAATGTTCCTTCCCTCTTCACGCACCGTGTCGGCGAGACCGTCGTCGCCGTTCCAGGTCGGCGCATAAGGTTCGAGGTCAAGGGCGACGCCCTTGAAACCCGCATATCGGGCCAGCACCGCCGCATGGGCGAAGTGCTTTACGACGGCCTCATTCTGCCGCCGACTGTGCCAATCATGCGGCTTGTAGAGCGCGACCTTGATGAAGTTGTCACTCACTCCGTATTTCGAGTAGATGGACTGGAACCGACGTAATTGTTGCCACAACGTACTGTCGGAATGGGTGCCTACATCGGCCTGCCAGTACGACATCACGTAGTTCACGAAAAAACCCTGCACGCCGACGGTGTGGCCCCAATAGGCCGCATCCTTGTCGTCGGTCTGGGTACGAAAATTGGTGCCGCCGAACATCAGCAACCTGGGGCACTGCACCGCGGCAGGCGCCCTTGCAGAAATCATCAGCGCGAGGGCGGCGAGCAGCATTCGCCCGCCCGCCGACAGTGGCCCCCGCGCATTCATGGCCGCATGCTCTGCACGTGAGCGTCTTGCGACGCGCCGTGGCCGATGCGTCTGGATCGCAACAGAAAGATCATCTCCTGCGACAGTGCCGGAGCAATCCAGACGCGCCTGAGGATGTCGAAGCCGGAGGAGAGCTCCGTGCAGGCCTGCCTGACACTGCAGAAGCACAGGGCATCCCTGCCGCCGCCGAATACCGCAGCCCTGACGCCACGCCGCGTCCTGTGGAATCGGTTTTCGATGCCGAACGAGACGATGGCCCAGGACGCGACCCGGGCAAACTCGTCCAACATCAGCTTGCGCAGGGCGGGAGGCACGCGGTGCATCAGCCGCAGGCACACCACCACGTCGAACGATCCATCCCGGAACCGGGTCAGGTCGGTGGCGTCTTCGACCTGGAAACTGGCATCCCTGCAACCGGCCCGGGAATACTCCGCTTCGGCCAGTTTCAGCATACTGGAGGAAATGTCCGATGCCACCACGCGAGTGCCCCGGGCGGAAAAAATGCCGGCAAGTTTCCCCGTGCCGGCGGGCAGATCCAGCGCGGTTCCATGCGGCACTTGATCAAGCAGGGCTTCCACTGCACGGCATTCCCGCCGCGCCACCACACGTGAGGGAAGATTGCGCCATCCCCTCGACGACATGAACATGTCGTGGTATCGCCTCGCCGTCTCGTCGTTCTGATAGAACTTTTGGGTGTTGCGCTCGTAATCAAAGTTCATGATGTGCGGCCCAGTGATTGAGTTGCATGAAATAGGCAGCCAGATATGGCCTACCGAGGGCTCTTTTCGCCGTACTCATGTTGCGCAGCGCCTTTTCGGCGAAGCGCTTGCGCATGGCGATCGTTTCGCGCAGGAAATAATTGAGCAGGATCCTGTCCAGCGAGCGGGCGCCGGCATTCTCGTAAGCCGCGAGCAGATCGCGGAGATCAAAGTCCTGCCACAACCTGACTGAACCACCCTGGCCCCAGTTGATCATCAGCAGGGAAACGACGAATCGCGCCAGGTCGTCCTCCGGCATGCCGAGGAACACGTGTTGCGGGTCAAAAAAGAACCAGCCGTCACGATGGCGATCAAAGCGGAAATTGCGCACCTCGAACCCGCCGATGAAAAGCGTTCGCTCGCGCTCGGCGATGCGTCTCGCCACGTCCGCGTCGGGTGCCAGGTATCCGTTATGCAGGTAATCCTTGACTGGGTAATTCGACACTTCCCGTCTGGCGCCGTGCAACTGCACCAGCACCGCCATGGCTTCGCCAAGAGCCACCGTACGGCGCCGCGCGTCGGCGGGATCCCGCGCCTGCTGCAACATGGGACGCATGTCCGGCCCCGAAAGCTGCGGATAGACCACACAAGCGTGGTCGAGCCGCGCCGGCATGCACACGCGGCCACTCAAGCGTCCCAGGAGCAGCGTATCGGCATACTCGCGGCTGGCTTTCTCGATACAGGACGAGTCCAGCCAGTCGCGTGCCGGATCATCGCTCCGGCGAAATATCTTGTAGAACCAACCCGCGGACGATGCCACCCATGATTCCTTTCGTGGCATGAAGGAAAGCGCGTCAATCCATCCCGGAGCACCGACCAATGGAGCCTGCGCCAATGTCGAGTTCAGCCCGGCCATGTCGTCAGTTCACCGCTTGTCCGTTGGCGCCGTGCAAACCGAGAGGTTTGCGGCGAAAGGCGTATTCGTTGCAGCCCGATCCCAGGAGGCCACTGAGGGGATGCCTGTTGCTCCTGACAAATTCACGATCAACCGCAAATCCCATCCGCCCCAACAAAGCGTGGCATTCATCCGGGGTAGCCGATTGGTAGGGGTAGCCGCCAAGCCAGTCATGCACGTCGTTGTAGTAATCCATGCCGCGGCGTCCGTAGTTATTTACGTAGGCGGCGAAATCCTTGCGCCTGATTTTGAAAATGGCCTTGTGCAGGAACACACGCACATTTCTCGCCCGCCGCTGGGAGGCCGGGGGCGCCTTGGAATACCACCGCTTGATGTGGCGCCACATGCCGCAATAAGGCGTCTTGCCATACAACGCGAGGTAAAATTCCCCTCCCGGCCCGACCAGGGCGGCCGCAACTTCGATGGCCCGGACCATGTCACCGGTGTGATGCAGCACGCCCCACGAATAGACAATGTCAAACGTTCCGAAGGTGGCCGGCGTCATTTCGAAAACGCTGCATACCTCGAAATCGGCCTGTTGGGGCGCAAACCGGCTGAACACCTCTTTGGCCGCCTTCACCGAATCGGGATCGATATCGACACCTGCGACTCGAGTCGCCCCGAGTCGTATAGCGGCAAGAGCGGACAGCCCGGATCCGCAACCGATGTCCAGGAAACTCATGCCATCGAGACGTTGCCGGCCGCTCAGTCGGCGCAGGTCGTCCATGGCCTGGCGGATCTTTTCCTCATCAATTTTGCGGGCGTAGTCGAGCCAGTTCTCGCCAAAGGCAAAATGTGACTGCTGGTCAAGCAGATTGTCTTTTTTCATCGAATCGATCACTCCTTCGGGTGATTCAGGACATATCTTTTTCCTGGCCATCCGGGCGGAAACCAAAGGCCCGGCCGCTGTCCCCATGCCACCTGGCTGAGAGACGCGACATCGGCATCAGGCCCCGCCACAGATGTTCGATGGACATTCCGCATATGCGGTGTCGCACGCGCGTGCGGCTTCATGCCCTGCTTCTCCAAGCCACGCCTGAAACATCAATACGTCCCAGAGCCGCGCCCCTTCGTCGACACGTCCGGCGAGGTGATCGGCAAACATCGTGCGGACGTAGGCAGGTTCGAAATAGCTCTCCGCGCGCAGCCGAACCGGCTCCAGCAGGGATTCCGCCCAGTCACGCAGCGGCCCGCGCAGCCAGGCACCGAGCGGCACGCCAAAGCCTTGCTTGGGGCGATCGATCAGCCGACGCGGCACGTGCCGGTACAGCACTTGGCGCAGCAGCCACTTGCCCTCCCTGCCCCGCACCTTCTGATGCATGGGCACGCGCCAGGCAAATTCGGCCACCCGGTGATCCAGCAGCGGCACGCGTGCCTCCAGGCTCACAGCCATGCTGGCGCGATCGACCTTGGTGAGAATGTCGCCGGGCAGATAAGCGACGAGGTCGCTGAACATCATCCGCTCGAAGACCTCTTTCACCGCCGGCCCCGGATCGCTGAATTCGGTTGGCGGTTCCTCGGCGCGCAGCACCGCCATGGCGGGATCGCGCTGGTGCGACATCAGCAACCGGTAGCGCTGCTCCTGCGATCCGGCCTCGAGCATGCTGGCGAGTACACCGATCTTCGAGCGAGGTCGCTTCAGTCTCGCCCTGGCGGGCACGCAGCGGTTGGCGCCCGCCAGCAGCGACTCGTAGAAGCCGGCCCGGCGCGCAAGCGAACGCGCGGCGTACCGCTGCATGCGTGCCGGTATCCAGTCCAGGGTGCGCTCGATACTCCGCGCCATGAAATAGCGCTCGTAGCCACCGAACAGTTCGTCGCCACCGTCGCCGGAAAGGCTCACGGTCACGTGGCTGCGTGCAAGCCCGGACAGCAGAAAAGTCGGTATCTGCGATGCATCCGAGAACGGCTCATCGAACATCGACGGAAGCTTCGGCACGACGCTCAGGGCATCCTGCGCGGTCACGTACAACTCGTGATGCTCGGTTCCCAGATGCCTGGCCACGGCGCGGGCGTACACGGCCTCGTCGTAACTCTTCTCCTGGAAGCCGATGGAGAAGGTCTTGACCGGTCGTGCGGCCTGCGCCTGCATCAGCGCAACCACCAGCGAGGAATCGACCCCGCCGGAAAGGAATGCGCCCAGCGGCACGTCGGCTTCCATTCGCAATCCGATCGCATCACGCAGGAGCTTCTCCAATTCGTCCGTGGCATCGGCATCGGAGAGGCGCAGGCGATCGGCCACGCCGGCTTGCGCGACGTCGCGGGCGGACCAGTAGGTTTGCGCGCCGGCCGCCAAGGCCGCGATGTCTACCCGGGATGAGGCCATCTCACTGGTTACGGTCAACCACGTACCGGGTTGCAGCTTGCGAATGCCCTGGTAGATGGCATGCGGTGCGCCAATGTAGTTGTGCCGCAGCAGCAGGCATAGGGCGTCGCGGCTGACCGGGTTGGCGAAACCGGGACAGCGCCTGAGCGCCTTCAGTTCGGAGCCGAACACGAACAGCGAACCGACCCAGCCGTAGTACAGCGGCTTGATGCCCAGGCGATCCCGAACCAGGGCGAGCGAGCGCTCCCTGCGATCCCAGAGCGCGAACGCGAACATGCCCACGAAACGCCTGATCGCCTGCTCGAGCCCCCAGTGCTCGATCGCTGCCAGCATGACCTCTGTGTCGGAGTGCCCGCGGAACGTCGCACCCAACGGTGCCAGCTCGCGTCGCAGGCTCTGGTGGTTGTACACCTCGCCATTGAACACGACCACGTAACGGCCGCTGGCGGAGGTCATCGGCTGGTGCCCTTCCGGCGACAGGTCGATCACGGACAGCCGCCGATGTCCCAGTGCCACGCCAGCCGCGACATCCTGGAAATGCCCGTCGTCATCCGGTCCGCGGTAGCGCAGCGCGCTGGTCATGCGGCGCACGACGGCGCGTCCGTCCTCGGCGCTCAAACCATGGGAGGCATCCCAAAAGCCCGCGATCCCGCACATGTTCAGTGCTCCTGCACGATGGATGAATACAATTGGGCGTAACGCCGCGCCCGCAGGCAGCCGGTGTAGTTGTTCACGATGCGCTCGCGCGCGCGCAAACCCAGCTTGCGCCGCTCGCGGGGAGCAAGTGCGGCCAGCGTGGCCCAGCCTGCGCTCAGTGCGACGGGATCTCGTGGGGGCACGATCACCCCGGTATCGGCCACGATCATCGGCACATCGCCCACCTCAGTGGCCACGCAGGGAACGCCGCAGGCCATGGCTTCGGCCACCGCGTTGGGGAACGCCTCGCCGCGCGAGGCCAGCGTCGCAATGTCGAACGCCGCGTTGATCGCGGGTATGTCCGCGCGCTGCCCCAACAGGCGCACGTGACCGCGCAACTGCAGCGCATCAATAGGCTCGGTGAGCTCCGGGTTGTCGTCGGATGCGCCGTCGCCGACCAGCACGAACACACTGTCCGGATGACTGTTCCGGAACTGCCTCGCCGCACGCAGGAAGTTGCCATGGTCCTTGGTCGGGTGCACGCGCGCCACCATGCCGATGACCAGGCGATCGTCAGCCACCCCCAGCTCCTGCCGTACGCGCGCACGCGCCTCGGGATCCGGCTTCAGGGCGCCCGTGTCATAGCCGTTGGGGATGACCACCGTGCGGAACCGGGAGAAGCCGTAGTCCTCGTGCTGCGACGCGCTAAGCTGCGAGGCATACAGCACGCACCGGGGTCGCGCCGAGAACATCGCGTTCAGCCGGATGACGAATCTCGTCAAGCGCTTGTCGGTGGCCAGATCCGTCAACGAGTGGTGCACGCTCCACAGGTGCGGCACGGACTCACCCCACAGGGCCAGCGACGTCAGCAGGTGGGCGTGGTACATCCATGCGTGGATCAGATCGGCCGACTCGCGCACCAGCAGACGCCGAAGCCGCAGCACGTCGCCCAGTCCTGCGCGGCCTGGCCGGATGTCCAGATGATGCAGCACCGCCGATTCGGCCACCCGTCCGCTCAGTGCCCCCTTGCTGCCCAGCGCCACCACGACATGATCAAACTTCGGCGGGCGCAACGCCTCCAGCAAACGGCACAGCGCAATCTCTGCGCCGCCCGCGCTCACCCCGGTGATGACGTGACAGATCTTCATGCCGGAACCCGTTGTTCGGGCAGCATGCCCGCCACCAGGTCGTCTGCCGCAACGAACCGCACGGCGACCTTCGCGGGTACCGCGTCCATCGCGCATGTGTCGGTACATCCGCGCTGTCTGGCAATGCCGACGGTGTCGCGTGGCATGGTCATGCGCCACCCCCGGATCGCCGATACAGCGCATCGGGATGTACCTGCAGGGGTTGTGGCGCAAATGCACGCACGTGCCGTGGGTGACGCTTCACCGCAAAACGGTGTCTTACCAACGCGAGGATGCCGTAATACTCGAATATGACGATGATCCCGTCGATCTGAATCCGGTGGCGGGGCCCCTGCAATGTCGTGAAAGCGCCGTACAGCAAGGTCATCAGGAAGAAATAGATCACCATGAAACGGGCGGTCATCGTGCCCCTTCTCCATACGCTGACGATTCCGTAGGCCTGCAGCGGCAGCAGCAACCAGTAGATCAACTGCGGAATGTTCAGAAACGCGTAATTGGGTTCGGTGTGGAACGGGATGGGGGTGATAACGAAACGCAGAATCCCCGTGGCCGGATTACCGATATTGGCGCGCAGTTCATGAAGTGCCCCGACCAGGCTGCCATGGCCAAGCACCCGAACAGCCACCGACAGTGCGGCGATCGCCATGAGCCATGTCCACGGACTGCGTCTGCCCCGGTACGATAAAAACAGCGTGACGCCAAAAGCGGCCGCCAGCATCAAGGGCACATAGAACCGCGTGACCATCAGGATCAGCACGCCGGCGGCTGCAAAACACAGCGCGCGCAGCGAGTTCCCCTTGTCCGCCATAGCCACGCCGTACACCACCGCCGTCGTGGCGGTCGCCACGAGTATGTCCTTCAGGTTGGTGACCGTTGACCACGCCAGGATGGCGGGACTCAGCGCCACGAAGGCAAAAAGGCCGATGCTCGCGCGCCGACTCATGCCGAGACCGGCCTGCGCGGTTTTCATCAGGAAGCCCGCCGCCAGAAACGTCAGCAGGATATTCAACGCAACCGGCGCGTAATAGCCAAAATCAAACAGCCGTACCGCCGTGGCGTTGTACGCATAATATGAAAGGTTCTCGCTCTTGGTGGTATGCAGCAGGTAGGCGTGGTGGCTGAAAAGGTCGAGAATTCCCACCTGCTGGGTCGTCAGCAGCTCACCAATTCGGAGGTATTTCCAGTCGTCCCTGAAGGTATAGGTGCCGTCAAAGATGACGCCGAAATAAAACAGGAACAATGCGCCTTTCAGGCCCGCGATCCAGAGACCGAGAAGGACTCTTTTCGTGAACATGAAAGAGATGGCGAATCCCGCCGCCACGATGACTATCGTGGGCTCGATCAGTTCGTCGACTGGAAACGATGGCATGGACATGGTCGTTACGCACTCCTGTGGGCGTTGACGACATCCAGAAACGCCGCCTCGGAATTGCGCAGCAGCGACTCCAGCGCGAAACATTCCTCGATGCGCATGCGCGCGCTCTTGTGCATGACATCCGCTGCGCCTGGCCGCATCAGCATCTCACCCATGCTTTCGATGGCCGCCGCGAAGGCGGATGGATTACCCGCCTCCACCACCAGCCCGTACGCACCGACGATGCGGGCCGAATCGCCAACGTCAGTCACCACGCACGGGCGTCCGCACGCCATCGCCTCTGCAACGGTATTCGGGAAGCCTTCTCCGCAGGAAGTCGACGCATCAATGTCCAACGCGCTGTACACCGCGCGCATATCATCCTGCGGCCCAGCCCAGATGAGCCGGTCCTTCAGGCCAAGCTCCGCGGCCTTTGACTCCAGCGCGCGCGCATATTCGGACTCGCCACCCCCGCCGACACAGACGAAGCGCCACCGAGGATCAGTTGCCGCCAGGATCGATGCGGCCCGCAGAAACGTGGGGTGATCCTTCATGCGATCCAGCCGACCAATCAATCCAACCAGGATCGCGTCGTCCGTGATGTTCCACTCGGCGCGCAGGCGCGCTCGCCCCACAGCGTCGAATTGAAACCGCTGCGTGTCGATGCCATTGGCAACGACCCTGATCCGTTCAAGCGGATAACCCAGGCTCGCATGGTGTGTCGCGCCGGCCTCGGAATTGATGACAATGCGGTCCGCGAAGCGCGCAAGCACGCATGTCGACCTGAAAGTCAGGCGCGAAAGCCAGTCATAAAATGCCCGATCAATGAAAGACGACCGAACCCCCCAGACAACCCGCGTTTGCCTTCGGGCCAGTCTGGCCAGCAACGACAGGAGATTTCCTACCGTGAGATAGCCGTGAACAATGTCGGGCCTGGTGCGGCGGAAGGTGCGCCACAGTCGCCACGTGAATCCGAGGAGATCCCAGCGCCCGCGCTTGCCCAGGTCGATGACCGTCACGTCGGCGCGTTCAAGGTCGGGCTGAAAGGCCCCTCCACCGTAGAAGCACGCGACCGAGACATCCCAGCCGGCCTGCCGCAGGCATGCGGCCAGGGCAACCAGTTGGCGCTCCGCGCCTCCGCGGCCCAGCGAACGGATCAGAAACAGGATGCGCGGTTTCATGGCTGGAGCACCACATTGCGCCGCATGCCGAAAATCGACGGATCCACGCCGATGTGTTTCACCACGAATCGCCAGGCCAAAACGCGCCAGACCAGCAACAACAGCACCGCGCCAATCGCCGCACCCGTCGCGCCAAAGCGCGGCACCAGCAACATCGCGGCGGTGCAGTTCACAACGATGCCGATCACGACGAACATCACGGACTGTTTCTGGTATTTCGTCATGGACAACATGAAACCCACTTCACCCAGGGCGCTGGCTGCACAAAACCCCCACAAAAGCACCAGCAGCGGCACGTAGGCGACTCCAAAGTCGTGACCGAACCGCTCGAGGATCCACGGACCGCTCAAGGTGAAAAGCACGCTTACCGCGAGTGCCCCGGCAAAGCCCATCCGTGATGCCCTGGCAGTGATTTCTCTCAGTCCACCGATGTCCTTCGCGTCATAAAGCTCCGCAATCATGGGTGCCAGAACGGCGTTGATTGCCTGCTGCGCAAAAAGGGTGAAGCTGGCGATCCGCACCGCGACATAGTAGGGGCCCACATCTGCCGAACCCATCAGCGCACCCAGGATGAGCACGTCCAGCCGGTTGCCCGCAACGTTGAAGATCGACAACAGCGACAACTGTGATCCGACCTTGACCCACCGGCGAAGCTCGTATTCCGGTTTCGCGCTCCGTGCCTGCGACGGCCATTTTTTCGAAATGTGGAACGCTGAGCCTGCCAGCGCCAGCAACGCCGTGACCGCCGTGGCTGCGGCCGCCCACGAAGCGGTCACGCGCGGGAGCATCAACGCGAATATGCCCATCTGCGCAATCAGCAGCAGCGGACGCGCGATCGTCTGATACATACCCATGACTACCGGGCGCTTGAACGCACGATGCAACGCGCCGCTGAGCTGCAGCTGCGCCCAGATCGGCAGCAGGACGAAACCAATGTAGAAGGCGTCGCGCCATGTCTGGCCGTGCTTTTCGCCCAGCGCGTTCACGACCACGCACCCGACGATGGCTACACACACGCTGATGACCAGCACCAACGCGCCCACGCCGCGGCGCAAGCCGTGTACCTTGCCCCACGCGCCATTCCGGATGTAGGTCGGCACGAAGCGGATCATGCTGATGTCCTGCCCCGCCTGGACCATCACCGCGAGCACGCTTATCCAGCTGAACATCAGCGCATAGATGCCGTACTCGTCCCGACCGATCACCCGGGCAATGACGAGGTTTGCAACGAAGCCCAAGCCCGTGCCGCACACCGACACGATGAATGCGCCCGATGCACCGCGCCGCAACACGCGCAGGCTGGATGCATGAACGGATAAGGGAACGTTTTGCACCCGCCCGTACGAGGCGCTTTCGGTCAGATCCATGGCGCAGCATCCGCGGGTCGGGTATTCATGATGCGCATGCGCGATCCAGGAGCGAATCGAGTATGCGTGCCTCGTGGTCAGCACTGCTCCAGTCCACCACCTGCCCCGCAAGAAGCGGCTGCCGGCTCGCACCGCGCAATGCGTAAACGCAGAAGAACGCGATCAGACGCCGGTTCGCCTCGGCCAGCGAACGGCCCAACCCCTGCAGCCGCCGTTCGAGGATGTTCGCCAGGGCGACCGGCCGCGCGCCGTGCAGCCTCGCCACGGCGTCCAGGAAGCAGATCAGGTCGTAATCGGCCGGATAGCCATCGCCCGCGTATTCCCAATCGAAGACACACAGCCGGCCGCCTTGCCGGAATGAATTGACCGGCGTGAAATCGCCGTGCGCCAGCCCCCTGGAGGCGATGAGCTGCGGCTCAGCCGCCAGTACCTTCAGCGCACGGTCGAAGCGCTGCCGCCATGGCAGCGACAAATGGCTTGCGATGCGCTGAATTTGGGAGGCCCAGTCGACGAGCAGCGATTCACCGCTTCTGGCCCACTCCGACGCCGTGCGGGTCGCCAGCTCCTCCAGCACATCCAGATGCAATGGGTGCAGGTCAACCAGGCAGCGGGCATCCGTCGTCCTGACCGTGTCGGTGGCAAGAACCGCTACGTCCGTTCGCATCTCGTTGAGCAGTACGCGCGGAATCAGCGCCGACGAGAGATTGATGGCGCCAAGAAGGCGCAACATGTCGGCTTCGTGTGCGAGCAGCAAATGCACCGCTGGAGCGAGCGACACCTTCGCATAGCCCTTGATCCGGCCGGCACCGTCCATCAGCTGCACGCTCAATTTGCGATGCGGGCCGGGGGTGCCTGTCAGAAAGGCGCTGTGGCCGGCGCCACAATCGGTCTTGCGCAGAAAGGCGCGCGACCCGGAAATGTGTACCTTGCGCGGCAGCAGGAAACCGGTCAGGCCCAGACGGGCCGCTGCCGTGGCCAGTCCCTTGGCCGCGCGCGGAGCGAACCGCACAGGTTGAACCAGGGCCAGCGAACCCGCACTGACGGCTCGCGGACGCGCTGGGATCAGAAAGAATCGCGAGCCGGTTCTTCCAGACAGCACCCCATAGGGTTCCGAACCCGGGTGCGGTTGCAGCCGCACCCGCAGGCCGATCGCCCCCATCTCCTGCACAGCCGCATGGAAGCAGGTGTCGGAAAAGAAATTCGGCCGACCGCGCAGCCCTCGCCTGCTCCCGACCGGCCCGCCTGCCGCGGGCTCAACCAAGCCACTGACCTTGGCATCGATCATTGGGCAAAGCCGTATCCGAGGAACCCGTACGCGGAAAAGCCGCCGCTGCGCTTCTCCATACCGTTGAACACCACGCCCTTGATGTTCACCCCGGCCTGACGAAAACGCTGCATGGCCACCTCGACTTCCCGCGACTGATTGAGCCCGTAGCGCACCACCAGCAGACTGGTGCCCACGTGATGTCCGATGATCGCCGCGTCGGTGACCGCAAGAATGGGCGGGCTGTCGATGACAACGAGGTCGTAGGCGGGCGAAAGCCGCCTCAGCAACGAGCCGAAATACGGGCGCATCAGCAATTCCGACGGATTGGATGGCCTGCTGCCGCGGGGGATGAAATCCAGCCCCGTCAAACCCTCGATGGGACGGATGGCATCGGCGACCTCGATCTCACCGGCGAGCAGTTCGGACAGGCCGTCGTCCGCGCGGACTCCAAGCACCATGTGCAGGTCGCCGTCGCGCATGTTGGCATCGATCAGCAACACCCGCAGCCCCGCCTGGGCATTGACCGCCGCGAGGTTGGAGGATACGAACGTCTTGCCCGCCTGTGCGCTGGATCCGCACACCATCAGGCGGTTGTCGGGTGCGCCCACCTGGGTGAATCGCAGGCTGGTACGCAAACTGCGCATGGCTTCGGCCGCCACGTCGTCCGGAGCAGCGAGAGCCAGCAGGGCGGGCCGTCCCTTGCCGAGGAGGCGCCGGCGATTCTGCGACAGCTTGAGCTGCTGCTCGCTCAGCGGAATTGCGGAATAAACCTGTACACCAAGCTGCTCGATCTCGGCCGGATCCTCCAGGCCGCGTCGAAACATCTGCTGCAGGAAGACGTAGGCGACCGCCAGGAAGGCCCCGACGAAGGCAGAGCCGAGTACCGTCAGGAGCTTCCTTGGTTTCGCCGGCCTGGTGATGTCGACCGCCGGCGCGTCCACGACACGGGCGGTACCCACCGTGCCGGCCTGCGCGATCTCCAGCTGCTGCGCCTCGTTGAGCAGACCGGTATAGGTGTTGTTGAGCACCTGCACGTCCCCGTTGAGCCGCAACAACTGGCGTTGCGTGTCGGGGAACGTGGTCATCCGCTTGTCGATCGAGGCCCGCTGCGCCTCCAGTTGCCCTATCTGCTGCAGAATCGCCTTGTAGGCCGGATGCTCGGGGGTGTACAGGCGCTCCACCTGTGCCTTCTGGATATTGAGCTGGTCGATGCTGTTGTTGATGGAGGCCATCTCGCTCAGCAGGGCCTGGGTCTGCATGGGCACGTCCACCGAGTGCGCCTTGAGCTGAAATTCGCTCAACGCGGATTGTGCGGCGGCCAGTTTCTGCTTTACCTCCGGCAGTTGCTGCTTCACGAACTTGAGGCTATTGGACGCCTGTGCGGAATTGCGTCCCACATTCTGCGCAAGGAACGCGGTGACTATCTGGTCAAGCACGCTGACCGCCTTCTGCGGTTCCGCGCTGCTGAAGCTCAGGGAAATGATGTTGGAGTCCGGCATGGGCTGGCTGGTCAGCACCAGCTTCTGCATTCTCTCGATCGTGGTCATTTCATCGTTGCGCACCACGTGAAAGCGCATGCCCACATTCGCCCGCAGCGTCTTGACCAGCATGGTCACACCCGATCCCACGGCGACCTGCCCCACCTGGCCGCTCAACAGCTGCATGCCCGGGGAGAAGGGAATGTCGCTGTCCTCGCTCAGAATGTACGTCCCGCCTTTACCCACCGTCAGCGTCAGATCCTGTCCCAACAGGTTGTTCGGTACATCAAGCCGGGCAACGTCTAGCTGCGAGCCGCCCCACCCGTAGCCGTTCAGTCCGAACCAGGGCGCACTGACGCCCGCCGACGTTCCGGAATCCTGAAGGCGGGCGATCAAGCCCCCGACGAGGGGGACGCGATACGGACTCGCCTCGACATTGAGGCGGAGATTCTTCACCGCCTGTCCGATGACCGATTGCGAGGTCAGAATCGCTTCCGCGTCGGCGGCGGCGGGACTCGACGAACTGTCCTGCTGCGTCGCGACGTTGAGCCCAGACAGGCTGGGCGTCTGCTCGACCTGCACCATCGCCTTGGCTTCGTACTGCGGCGTTGCCACCAGTACGTAGGCGAGGCCGATTGCCAGGGCACCCAAGGTCGCCTTGATGATCAGCCCTTTGTGATCCAGCAGCATGCCCAGCAAGGCGCGCGGATCGATTTCATCTTCGGGCTGGATCTGAATCGTGGGACCACCGATGGCTTTCATTGGATACTCTCCAAAGGGAAGCTGAACACGCGAATGGCTGCAGTGGTTTATCGCTTCCAGAGATTGATCAGTTGAAGGCAGCTGAACGACGGCCTCGACACCCGGCCGTCAGCTTGAACGAACGATGAACCGAATACGTTTTGCACATCCTCAATCCATCGCCATGAGGAAAGCCTGGCATGCATGTAGAAACCCAGTTTTCCAGACAGTCCATACATATTTCCACACTATGCATTCAGTGAAATTTCATGTTTCACCCATCCTTGAACTCATTATCTCGGGCAACATGATTTATGCGTCGCGACGTGACCGGCGAGAAGCAAGATTCCGCGAAATCGCCATGGCAGCATAAATCCCGCCGAGCCCATTCCAGAACTGCTTTCGTCGATGGCTGGTGACGGTTTGGCTCGATCATGAACCATGCATTGGCCACGCTGCTTTTCGGGTATCGACTGGCGTAAACAATTACGCTTCAAGCGATTTACTGCAATATTTTTCGAATCGACCAATTGCCGGGCGTTGCTGCCGGCGGCTAGCCAAGGATGCATTTGCGCCGGGCGCGTTAGATTTGTCAAGACCTAACGAGAAATTAAAGAAGTGAAATTTGCATTAAAATAACTGTCGACTGAACACCATCGTGAATATCAATTAAATCGCACGACCTCTGGTCCACTGGACAAAATCTCCGGAAGGGTGGATTAGTAAACGGGCTTGGTGTCGCACTGTTATCTTTTTGCTAACCCAGACCGAGATCGAGGAGTGATGTCGACATGACCAGAGACCTTATTCCGGCGACCTCGATACTGCGATACCACGTCGTACGACTTTCCGGCGTCATCAGGGAGCGGATCCGCCGCACCTTGGCCGGGGAAGCCAGGTTCTGTGCGTCCCGTGGCGGTTACCCTGCTGCAACGCATGGCCTGCGGGGCAGGCACCGGGACGGCAGGGGCGCGGGCGATCGGCGGGTGGGGGCCCCGGCGACCGGCCGGTGTTTTCACGCGAAGCACCCCGTGCGCTCACCGACCGGATTGATTCGCAGCTTGAGCTGCCTTTTTCTGATGGCCTCGCTCAGCGGCTGCATCTGGGCGCCGGGTCAATCGATGACGAAGAACTCGAACGACAACGGCGGAAACGGCTACGTGAAGCTCGTTTCGATCACGCCGGCGATGCTCGAGACGCAGCAGCAGCGCGCGGGGGCAGGTTCGACATCCGCGGTTCCGGCCGCGCTGCTGGACTACCGCCCCGAGCCCTATCGGATCGGCCCTGGCGACTCGCTGTACATCACGGTATGGGATCACCCCGAACTGACTTCACCCGCAGGCGAGCAGCAGCAGAGCGCCGCCAACGGGCGTCTGGTTCGCCCCGACGGAACCCTGTATTTCCCCTATGCGGGTGTGCTGAAAGTCGCCGGCATGACCATTGAACAGGCTCGACAAAGCATTGCTTCGGGACTTGCGCAGTTCATCAAGAATCCGCTGGTGGACGTCAGCATCGAGAACTACGCCAGTCAACGCGTGCTGATGGAGGGGGCCTTCGTGAAATCGGGCCCGCAGCCGCTTACCGGCGTGCCGTTGACGCTGGGAGAGGCCATAGGTGTGGCCGGGGTAAACAGCCAGAATGCCGACCTCTCCGATGTGGTGCTGTCGCGGCAAGGCCAGGTTTACCATCTCGATCTGAATACGCTTCACGGTGGCAGCGCCGGCGCGCAGACAATTTATTTGCAGGCAGGCGACCGCGTATACCTTCCCTATAACTTCAACCAGGAAGTCTACGTGATGGGCGAGGTGCTTCGCCCGCAGGCGCTTCGTTTCACGACGTCCCACCTTACGTTGACCCAGGCACTGGGGCAGGCAGGTGGCCTCAACGAGATCACTTCCAAGGGCATGGTGTACGTGGTGCGGGGCGCCCTCGACAAACACGGCACTACCCAGCAGCCTACCGTTTACGAGCTGGATGCGAAGTCGCCCGCCGCATTTGCACTGGCAGACAATTTCATGGTCAAACCGGGTGACGTGGTATTCGCCAGCGCCGCCGGGATCACCCGCTGGAATCGCTTCATGAGTCAGCTGCTGCCTCTTACCAGCGCCTTGAGCGCAACCGCTTCAAGTCAGTACTACTTGAACAGTGGCAAGTAACCACGCTGTTGCGGCAGCGACGACGCTCATCTAGATCGATCGAGCGCCCCGAAAATGAAGCCAGCCTTTACGGAGTGTTCAGTTATTGAAGCCATTCGCATCGAGGTTCGGGTCGGCAACAAAAATATCAACGAACGACCGCCCACGGCTTTAACGTCTGAAAGCGTCGAGCCTGCCGGCGACATATCAAATTTGCAGGATTCTTATGACGTTCGAGCTGCGGATATTAGATGCCTGCGCGCTTGCCACAAGCGTATCGGCGGTCTCCCTCCTGCTCCTGCTGCCGCTGAGTCGGCGGTTGGGCCTGGTCGATCACCCTGACCCATTCCGCAAGAGACACGCCTTCGACACGCCGCTCGTCGGCGGACTCGCCATCGCCGTGGGCATGCTGGCCGGGTGGTGGTGCCTGGGTACGCCCAGCAAGTTCGAAGATGCCGTTGTCTGCACCGCACTGATGCTGGTCGTGGTTGGCGTCGCCGACGATTTGTTCAACTTAAGGGTCTCGGTGAGGGTGATCGCCCAGCTTTCCGCGATTGCCATCGTCGTGATCAGTTCGGGGGTCTATATCCATTCGCTGGGCATCCTGCACGGCCACGAACTGACGCTGGGGTGGCTGGGAATTCCGTTTACGGTGATCGCGGTCATCGGCCTGCTGAATGCCTTCAACCTCATCGATGGCATGGACGGACTGGCCGGATGCCTGACACTGGTCGCCGCCGGCAGCATCGAATTTCTCAGCAATCGCCATGGGGCGACCATGCAACTCGCCTCGGTTGCAGTTATCGCTGCCGCCGTGCTTCCCTACCTCGCCGCCAACCTGGGTTTGTTGGGCCCCAGGGGCAAGGTGTTTCTGGGCGATGCGGGCAGCGTCATGCTTGGATACCTGCTGGCCTGGACATTGATCGGCATGAGCCAGAGCGTGCCACGGCAGATTTCACCCGGGCTGGTACTCTGGTGCGTCGCGCTGCCGGTATTTGACACGCTGACCGTGATGTTTCGACGCATGCACCGCGGCGAGTCTCCCTTTACGGCAGACCGTGGTCACATCCACCACCTGTTGGTGGATGTGGGCCTGAAGCCGCGCGATGCCTTGCTCTGCCTGGTGGCGTTCGCCGCCGTTCTGCCGGTGCTGGGGTACGTGATTCACCAGTCTGCAGGTGCCGTGGCAAACGCGCTGGCCTTCGCCGCGTTGTTGGTGATGTACGCGGTCTTTACGGCACGCCTGGGCCGACGACTGGAAGAGAGACGGTTGCTATCGCAGGCAGTCTCCGAAATGCTTGTCGGCATGCATGCGCCCGCTCGCAACCCGGCGCGAATTCGACGGCGGTTCGGTCAGCGCGGATCGCTCGATGCAAAAAACCTGACTCAGCGCGAGACCGACTTGCCGACATGAAGGCGGGCTCTTCCCGCGGACCTTTAGGAGCATCAGCCAGGCGGTTCACGTCCTCCGGACATGCGATGCCGCTCGGGGCATACGCAGACTCGCCTTCCAACGCCGGTTGCCTATAGACCGGCTGGTTACGGGGGCCGGGTTCATGCTTACAAATCCGACTCGGCCAAAGGGCGACCTTGCCGCGACAGCGCGGAACATCGCTCCCGAAAAATGACTGAATCAACAAGAAGTCATTGAATCGCCGATCCGGACTCGATCCGCGAACGCCGCCCGGCACCGCCATCGCCGACCGCTTGGTCTGCGCCGCCGGATCGTGCCAGACTCGCTGGCCACTCTTGCATACTTGCCGGATCGGCGAGCCGTCCACCGTGTCGTTGCCTGTTCCCAACTTTGATCGCATGAGCCACGAAGACTTATCCAAGCACACCCCGTTCATGCGGCAGTACCTTTCCGCCAAGGCCGAGCACCCGGACGTGCTCTTGTTCTTCCGCATGGGCGATTTCTACGAGCTGTTCTACGACGACGCGCGCAAGGCGGCGCGGCTGCTCGACATCACCCTGACCCAGCGCGGGCAGTCGGGCGGCGCGCCGATCCCGATGGCCGGCGTGCCGTATCACGCGGTGGAAAACTACCTG
>Ga0207690_10000698_pt1 | contig 21631 bp, 13 predicted proteins | sample KBSC23metaG_FD_184315 | JGI IMG/M metagenome (GOLD analysis project Ga0207690, IMG submission 184315) | Corn rhizosphere microbial communities from Kellogg Biological Station, Michigan, USA - KBS C2-3 metaG (SPAdes) (version 2) | ecosystem: Host-associated > Plants > Roots > Rhizosphere > Soil ...
CCGCTTCCTGGCCTTTCGCGGCATCCAGCTGCTCGCGATTGCACCAGCCCCTGTGCCAGGCAAGAGCCATCGTGGAGCCGTGCTCGTAAGGGCACTTTTCTCGCGGCTCGCCGCAATCGCGTGCGTAGTGGCCCTCGATCCAGGCCTGCAGCGGATACTGCATCCCGCTTTCCTTGACCATGCTGGCGTCCTCAATGGGCGTCGTGGAACCTTGGGTGAGGTCGGCGTACCGAAGTTTCAATCATGAAAAAGCCCGCCGAAGCGGGCTTGGATCCATTCCATCTGTGCCGGGGGTTGGCTGGGACGGTCGCCTCACGGCGACTAAGGTTAGCTGTACAGAGTGAAGCGGTTCACATTTTTTCATTTCACGGCCACATGAATCGTGAAGTCCATCACGCTTCGAGAGTCATGGCTGCAATGGCTCATGGCTGCTGCGGCACGCCAGCGGCCCGGCGCGGTGTGAGAGGAGCGTGCACCCCATGCGGGTGCGAGCCGCTTTGATGACCGGTGATTTCCTGCACAGGAAATGTTCTGGAAACCATAAAGTGGCCACAGCCGTAAAGCATAACTTGGCCACCACCGACGCCCAGAGTTCAGGCTGCTTCCGACCAGCTGATGTCAGTGCACGCCGCTGTTTAGCGCTTCTGTGTCTCCGATTACCGAGTAAGGTTACCTCGGAATGGTCGTCTCGATCGGCGGGGCGATTGCCGTCTGGATTGGCGTGTACAGATCGACCCCCAGCTCTTGATTGACCTCTAGAGACACAATGAGGGCGTACCGGACGGCGTTCGTGCTCTGACGAGCATCCCTCCAATCCTTCCACCACCCGCCCACAGGAAACACCGCCAGATGCGACTTGGCGGCGAGCTGTGCCGCTGTTCCCCGCCACACATCGGATTGAATGGATCCGCGCGTCCTCAGCTGACTCCCAAAGAGCCATCCCAAGGTGTCGGGGTCGTTCATGGACTCTCGGTGCACCCCATCGGCCGCTTCGGCGTCCTCGCGCTCGATCTTGTTGATGCGCTGCCCGAAGATCTCCGCTGTCTCTGTCGCGCCCTTCACCGCAAATCGGAGTCCATGCGACTGATAGCGGAACTTGCTTTGCCAACCACGCTGGCTCGGATTGGGATCGATGAAGTAGGACAGCGTGATGCGCATCTCGACGAGTGCTTCGCCCAGCGCCGCCAAGGCGTCAGCAGGCCACGGCAAGGCATGCATGTTGAGTTCGTTGAGCTGGATGTTCGACTTATCGAGTCGATACGGCGTCAGGCTTTCCTGAAGGACTAGCGTCGGCCGCCATCTGTCGGAGTGGAGCGTGTTATAGCCATTGACCGCGCCGTATCCAAACTGACGAAGGAGTGCTTCCTTGTCGGCACGAGCCCGATTCAAGGGGAGTTGCGCGCTCATCGCTGGCGTGTACCGCGCGCCGTGCACCACGAGGGCGCGAAGGGTTTCCGGCCAGTAGTCTGGGTAGCGCATACTTAGATGCGCACACAGTCGGGATACCTCCGCGGCGGCGGCGCTGGTGTCTCCGGTTTCGCTGAGGAGTGCCCGGGCCATGTCGCGATGGGTTGTCAGCAGCCGCAGGCTTTCCGGACCGACCAGGGGCTGACCCTGATCAAGCGAGCCGTTACCGCCCTCGGCCACTACATCGGGTTTGAATGGCCAGGATCGCTGCCAGAGCATCGTAGTGGTCGAGCAGGGGGAAAGTGCCCCTATGGGTGCGATGCCTTGAAGCCCCGGCCATTTCGCGTGATCGATGAAGGTCAGATCCGTGTAGGCGCCGACGGTTAGGGCGTTCCAGGCCTGGCCGGGGCTTTCGATGCCCTCCAGCTGGTTGATGTCAGGATAGCGATGCCATTTGGACCAAGGAATATTGCCACCCGACAGCACAAACAGGCGCCGCTGCCGCGGTTCGTTGCTGTCGGGCTCTAGCGTTCCGCGACCACCTGCCGCCAGGCGGTCGATGGTCGCCGACCATTCCGACGGTAGGCCAGTGGAGGCTTCTGTACAGGTGGACATCATCGCGAACGTGCGCCGGCGATCAAGCGCAACCCCTTCGACGACATCGACCGCCTGCTGGGTGACCCAGCCATACAGGTGATAGGGATGCTGTCCTTGAGGAGGATAGATGTTGACCGACTCCAGGCGGTGCGGGACCGCATGAGCCTCGGTGGAGGCCAGTGGATGGGTTAGATCGCCATGCAACACGATGCCGGCCATCTGTGTGCCGTGGCCATCGGCATCCGCGCCATTCCACGTCGGTACCAGCGCATGCAGATCCGCGGCATCGAGGCTGGATTGAATGAGGGGATGAGCTTGCGCGACGCCCGTATCCAGCAGCGTCACATAGGCCGCTTCCACCGACTCATTGGCCTCCAGGCGCGCGGTGAGATCGCGCACCCACTGCACTTGGTCGACCGGATTCAAATCGGAGAGGAAGAATTCGGCTGTGGGTTGGACGGAGCGAATCTCCGCCATGACATCCAACAGTTCAATGGCCTGCTCGAGCACGGCGCGGGTCGTATGTGCGGCGACGATAATGCGCCCAGGAAACGGCACGTAGCCGTTTTCAACGACGATACCCAGTTGCTCAGCCACCTGGCCGAAGGCGCGCCGTGTGGCCGCCGGATCACCGGCTTTGACGCGCAACCACAGTTGGAACCATTGCTCGACCTGCGCCGGAGGCGGATTGATCGGATCCGTCCATAACTCGTCGAAAGCAGCCTGCCGGAAGCTCTCGATCACATTGACCAGCGCCGCATGTTTGGGCTTGTCGTACTTGGTGTCCTCGCTGATGTACTCGCGAATGCGCTTCTCGAAGGCCACCAGTCGCCCGTCGGGAATATGCACGACAATGAGATCAAAGTCGTCATGCGAGGTGACGTTCAGCACCTCGATGCCATCGCGCTTCCATTCCATGGCCTTGTAATCAAGAAAGCCTTTCGGACGAAGCTCGACCGCGACGGTCAGGCCAACGGCGGGCGGAAGGTTCAGCGCTTCCCGTCGCTTTTTGAAATCGGCTTCCGCGCGATGCAGTTGCTGGAGTTGCTGGAGCAGGCGTTGGCCATGTGTGCGTCGCTCGCGGGCTGGCGCCGGCGGCCGCTGGACTATGAGGGTTGATTTGAACCGCCGAGCTTCAACATAGGCCGACACATCCAGATGCTTAAGCTGTTCTGCCACAGTCTGTCCCCTTCCCTGGACAGACGATGTCAACCTGTCCTCAGCTGAACTTCATGTGCCGGAGGCTAGCAGAACGTTCATCGAGATGCTGCAGGACACTGTCCTGGCTGACGCCCGACTGGTTCTCGATGACGGCATCCTTCGTGGCGTCCTGGCAGGCGCGCACGATATCCGAGTGCGACAAACCATTCGCCGCGCTCACCAACCTCGGGTAGTCCAGGGCCGGCCCGTCGAAGAGCGCCAAGCTGTTACGCAGCAATCGTTCGATCTGCGGAACATCCGGCGCTTCATAGCGGATAACGTCGTCGAAGCGCCGGAAGAGCGCCGTATCCAGGGATTCTCCGTGATTTGTTGCGGCGACGATCAGGCTTTCCGAGGCGTCCTGCTCAATGAGCTGAAGGAACATATTCAACGTGCGCCGCATCTCGGCGACATCGTGCTGGCTGCCACGTTGCAGGCCCAGCGAATCGAATTCGTCGAAGAGATAGACGCCACGCGTCGCCTTCAAGGATTCGAACACCAGGCGCAGTTTCGACGCGCTCTCACCCATGAACTTGGTGATAAGGCTATCGAAGCGGGCAACGAACAGCGGAAGGCGAAGTTCCGCCGCCAACACGCTGGCCGTCAGCGTCTTACCGGTGCCCGGGGGGCCGACCAGCAGCAGCTTGCGGCGCGGTACCAGACCGTGACCACTCAATCGCTCGTGATAGCGCTGTTCGCGAAGCACGCGCTCCAGCTTCAGCGCGACCTCCGTCGAGACCACCATTTCAGCTAGATGGTGACGGGGATATTGGACGGTCAGCAGCTCAGCCAGCTCACCCTTGGGCTGTGCCAGCGGCACCGGGCGCACGGCGGGCCGGCTCCCTTGGCGCGCCTGAGCGGCCTCGATGAGCGCCTTCAGTTCGGCCGCTAAGCGGGTATGGCCCTTCTGGGCTTCGTCAGCCGCCATCTGCAGCGCGACCGCCGTGAACTGCGCATCCTGCTCGCCAGCGTAAGCACGCAACAGCGCTATGAGTTGATCTGCTCGCGCCATACGTCCTCCAATCCCGAATGGTAACCGGTGCGTCGGTAAACTTCGCTTGTGCTGTTATAGCAACAATGTGCGATAGTAGCAACATGGCTTTGATCTCGTTTCCCTCCTCCCAGCGCGAACTCCTCATCGCCGCCCGGGGGCAAGAGACCCAGGCCGCGTTCGCGCGGCAATTGGGTATCAACCGGTCGTCTTTGTCGAGGTACGAAAGTGAGCAACTGGGCGCCCCCACTTCGGTGCTCAACTTCTGCCTCGGACGCATTTCGACGCAGCTGCAATCGGGGGGCAGCCCTGCTATTCAGCAAGCGCTCCTCTTGGTCCGCAAAGCCGCCGAGACGCTTGAAAGGGCGGCTCACGAAGAGACGTCTAGCAGCTAGGTCAAAATCTACCTCAACGGTGTCGCCTCGCCTGAGACTCCCAAGCCTGCTGCGCGCACGCGCCGAGATCGAACGCTGGCGCCGGGAATACAACGAGGAGCGACCGAAGAAGGCACTGGGCGGGCCGGCACCCGCCGCCTATGCGAAACAGTTAAAGTGACCCCGGACTCTAAACCGTCCCGCTACTCAATGCGGGGGGATGTCGATCTGAGCACCGGAACATCAGGTTTTAGTCTGCAGGGCAGACGCGACAGCCTTACCGTGACCTACCGTGGACCAGGCCGCGCGTGAACCCACAACATACAGCGTCTGCTTCGCCCTTGAGACCATCACATTAAGGATATTCGGTGCAGATGCCGCCCATCGGCGAGCGCCCAGCTGGGCTGCCATCGGGGCACCGAGTACGGCAATGACTGCCTCCGCTTCCTTGCCTTGGAAAGTATGGATGGTTCCCACTCGGTTACGCAGCCAATCGTCTCTGTCTACGCCCAGCTTTTGAAGTAGGTCCGGTTCTTGCTCGATTCGTCGGCGAAGTTCCTGCGCGATGATGCGGAACGGCGTAATGATGTAGACATCTGGCTGCTGCACGCCCGCAGCAGCCAGTCTGTTGAGAAGGCGTACTACGACATCTCCTTCTGCAGGGCACCACTTGCTCTCGGCTGGGGCGTCGACGTCAAACCAGCCCGATGACCCCAGTGTCCGTTCCACAGGTCCCGTGGTGGACTGGGTCGCTGCATGAACCATCTGACCGTCGTATGCGATTCGGTTTGAGATGCCGAACATTGGCTCTTGGCAGCGACGGTGAACGAGAAGCGGAATGCCGACCTCGCGAATGCCGACATCGGCTCGAAACTCCGCTTTCAAACGGGACGACTGATCTGCGAGCGTTTGAACTGATGCTTCAGGGGCTAGCCATTCCGCCGGCGTGACCCCGAAGTACCTAGATACCTCAACTATCAATCGCTGCGGTAAAGAGACAACCGGTGGAATCTGCAGTGGGTCGCCGACGACAATGGCCTTCTTAGCCCGCATCAGGGTTCCCACCGCAGATTGCGGCGTCGCCTGGCCGGCCTCATCCACGAGCACCCACCCGAGGCTAGATGGAGGCAGATCCCCAAGCATTCGGTCCACCGAAGCAAACGTCGTAGAGACAACGGGGCAGACCAGGAAGAGCGTCGACCACAGGTCGCCGAGGAGTGCTCTCTTAGCGTCCTCTTGGAACGCGCCCGCGTACATGGCGCCCATGAGCACGCCCAGGTTGTGGGAAATCTTTTGCGCGGTGACATCGATGAAGGCCCGATGGAGCTCCAGCGCAGCGGCGAAGAGATCCTCGCGTTTGCGGTGTAGCTCATCGGATATCCAAGGCGAGGCAAGGTTCCAGCTTTCGTGGCCCTGCTGGAAAAATTTTTCATCGACCAAACGGTCTCCCATGCGTTGACGGTACTGCTCGACCGAACTTTCAATGGAAGAGAGCTTCGCTTGCACGGAGGCCAGCTTCTCGTTAGCCGACCGGAGCGCAGCTTCAGCTTGCCGGAGCTGCAGCTTGGCTTCCTCGTGTGCAGCGACATCCTTAGCGGCTCTGCGTTCGGTCTCAGCCAGCGTCACAGCCAGGGGCGCGTATACGTTGCGCCAACATTGGTTTCGATTTGTGTTGAACAGTCGATGCAGCCAGCCCGGTCGTTCCGCATGCGCCTGACGTTCCCTTTGCCTCGCCGTTTTCGCGGCTGCCTCCGACGACCGCCTTGCGCTCGATGCACTGGCTACGGCGGTATCTCGGGCGATCTTTGCAGAAGCAGCAGTCTCCTTTTCAGCGCGGATTGTGCTGACCGTAGAGCGGGCGGGAACCAGTTGCAGGCAGATCTTTCTCGCTGCCTCAAGCGAGCTAAGCTCCGTCTCAACCTCCGACTTCAGTGCCTTAAAGTTACCGCGCGCCTTGCGCCAGTTTCCCTTGGCCTGTTCGGGCGTCGGCGGGCATTCCGCCTGGATGATGGTCGGCACCTCGCGCCGGATGAGACGCCCAGATTCGTCCTTCACCTCTCGGGTTACGTCATCGCCCTTGGCGGCCTTGAGGTACAGCCGCAGGCTTCGATCATCGTCCCACCAGAGCGCTTGCTGAAAGGCATTGCGATTCAATGCGTTTCCCAAGACGGCTGCGGCGAGGCCCCAGGTAGGCTCGCCTTCCGACCACTCGCCGCCCTCTGACTGTCTTGACAGAAGCCGATCTGAAACGGTCTTGAAGTACCTCAGTTCACGCCCTACAGCCTTGAGCGATGGGAGCTCCTTACTGACGTTTTCTACAGCCTTGTTGTTGCTAGAGGCGACCAAGACCTCGTGCCCCTTCAGGGAGTCATCAAGTCTGTATAGATGAAGGAATGCACGATCGCCGGCTGCAACCTTCTGACCGGTTGTTCTGAAAGCGGACAGCGGGTCATCGAAATCAGCCATCGCTGTCGCCCTATCCATGACACAAGACGCGACGATGTCCCGTAGCAATGTGGTCTTCCCGGTTCCCGGCGGCCCGTTGACCGCAATAATGCCCGCGCCATCAGCCGCAAGTTCGGACCTGGCTGCATTGACAGCCGCTTGCTGCAACGTCACTAACGGATGTCCGCCAAGTGCAGGCCAGCGAGTTGTCGGGGTCTGTGCTGGCGCAACCAGTCTTTCGATAAGCGAGTAGTTTTCGAGCAAGTTGGAGCTTTGCTCAACCTGTTCTAAACCGATATATCGAGCAAGTGCTCGACCCGCCCCATTGCTGTCCACAAGCCTTGCGGCGCGCGCAAGGTCGGCGAGGTAGAAGGAATTGAGGAGGGCGACTTCGGGCGGGTTCTTCGACTTGAAGTAGTGAAAGACGCGCAACACGAAACTGGGTTCCTCGTACAACCCATCCGGTACCCTCAATGTGTCGACAAGCCACTGAAAGGCTTTCCGAAGTGTGATGCCGTCGAGCGGCAATGGGTTTCCATTACGATCCGTTCGGGAAAGCTTCTGGGTGAGACCCTCAACTAGCCCTTTTTCGGCAGTCGTCCAGGCACCCAGGCTCTCAAGGTCACCAGTCAGCGCAATGGGAAGGGCCCAACCGAAACTCGAGACTGCGACAGCGTTGTTTTCGAGCAAGAGACCATTTCGATCCACAAGGACCGCGGCAAGGGCGGCTTTCTCCCGTTCTTTGCGGCCGCGTTCTTCATCTTCACCGAAAGTCTTGATGAGCTCTTCAGTCGCTCGATCGATAGGTATGCAGCCAAGAACGACTTGGTAGTAAAGCTGCTGCTTCGGTCGAGAACGTTCTCCGCGAAACCAAGGGAGTTCCTCACCATCGAATGCAGCGACGCAGCGACTATCCCCGTTTTTTGCCAGGTCGGACGGACGGCGATAGGTCTGGGGCGACAGCGCCTCCAACGCAGTCCATGCTGCGAGGATAGACGCAGGCTTATTGCTCTCAGCGGGAATCACTCGTGGTGTCCGGATCAGCGACGCTGCTGTAGCCGGAGGTTGAGCGGTGGTCGATGCCGGTGTGGCAACAGGCGCATCCTTCCGGGTAACTGCTTCAGCGGCATTGGTACTGCGAGGTGTCGGTGAGGGCGATGTCTTGTGAGCTTTCTGTGTGGCTTGTTGGACTCGCTTGAAAAGCGCTTCTGAGCGTTGCGTACCGCGGTGGCTCAATTCCTCAATGAGCGCGAGGCAAATGGCCATGTCTGTGTGACCAGCCTCGAAAATAGACTCAAGGTCAGCGACGCTGAGTTTGAAATATGGACGGATGGTGGTCATAGGCCCGTATGCCCCCTCCTAGGGCGCCGTTTTGCTTCAGTAGATGTGAGGCTACGTCGCGTCAGTCAGGGTTGCGTAATCGGTTGCGGGGCTTTTCAGGGAGCGTGGTGTGTATTCAACAAACTTCTGTTGATGCGAGCAACTGAGATAGTCGGTCTTCCGGCTTTTCCAAGCTAAATAGTGTCTTCTCACGTTTTTTTGTTCGCTTTTCGCTCGCTTTCTTCAGTCGTCGAAACAGCTCGCTTCCGAACAGCCTCATCATTGACGTATCAGCCTCATGATCAAACCAATGAAACAAGCGAATGTCAGCGATTCCATCGACCAGCACGCCAAAGCGCCAAAAGTCCACAGGATCATTTGTATTCATGACCTGGTCTGCCCAGAACTTGGCCCACACGTTGCGCTCATAAGCATAGCGAGCGCCTTTAGCAGCCTGGCCCAGAAAGCCATCACCCCAGTCGCGATCCAAGAGTATTGAGCTGGGGCTGGGGGCGTCGCGAAACCCCTCGACTGTCAACGCTCGTGCGATCCGTCCCATATTGCCCGACGAGGCTTCCCGGTCCGTCCACGCGTCAAGCCAGTCAGCGTGCCCCGTAGCCTCTGCAGCAAACACTAATGTCTGAAGCTCAGCATCCGTCATGGCCCCCGCCAGAGCCTTTTCTCGCAGCATAGAGAATGCTTCGGCATCGGTGTTTGCGAACAGAACACGCGACCGGAGTGGCATCTGAGGCTCGCCAACTACGATGGAAATAACGCTCCAGACATCTTCTACATGAGTTATGAGGGCTGCCGCCAGCTCAGGACGTTCCTTGGCCAGTGCCTCAGCAAGCCCTAACGCAAGGTTTCGAATTGCCGATCGTCGAGATGGATCAGCCTCCATCAAGATGCGTTGAGCCCAACCGATCGCCCGCGCTAAATCCCGATCAACGGCGTGCTTCAACGCGAGAAAATCTGGAGATAAAGCAGCCTCTTGTGCTTGTTCGGCCTCCAGTTTTTCCAGATATAGTTGGGCTTCCTCGCGAAGTGCTTCTCTCCGTGTTTCGCTAGAGGCATCGTCGAATTGGGAGGTAAGTGTTTCAATCGAATTCCCCCTAATTTGTTCTTTGCCACCTTCGCGCATTACGTCAACGCCATCTTCCACTCTCAGCCATGTTTCTGGATCGTTTTCGCTCATTTCTACGAATAGGTGAGCCATCTTGGGTTCGGGAGCTTGAATAGGGGTAAGGAGCCGATTAAATGTGCGATCGAGATTAAAGAACATTTTTTCGTTGAGCGATCCACCGAGACGGAGCGCCGTAGATCCTACAAAAATTGGGCTGATAAGATCTGCGTCATCATGGCGTTGAAGTGAACTGATCGCCGCGGCTACAGCGCGATCGCGCCAAAAGGTTTTTCGGTTGAAATCTAGGACGCTGTTGCGTTGCCTGGCGGCAGAAATGACGAACTCATCAAGTTCGTTGTCCTGAGCTACGTAAGCAAGATCAGAGGCGCATGTAGCAATTATTGGGTTGTCATTCACAAGAGCTCTGGCTATCACACTGCGGCTAAGTGCCGTCAATGGAACGCGGTGAGCAGAGGCGAAGAAGAGTGTCCGCTTGAAGCGTATCGTTTCTGCTTCCGCAGAGATCAATGCTTTCTCAAGGTCATCGGTCGTCAAGGGTGCAAACACTTCGCGGAATCTGAGCCAGTCGACAACTTCATTGGGAAGCCAGAGATACAGGTTCAGCTGTTCTATCGCTGGATAGTGAGGAAGCAAGCTCAAAAGAATTGAACCTGCGACGTGACTCCGGTCAGCGGCAACGATCAGTTCTGGATCATTGAGCAATCGCTCATAGCCGGCGCGCACGCTTTCCAGTGTCACTTCGTTAAATAGAGGGCTGTTCTGCTCCAAGTGCCAACTGAGTTGCCGCAGACTGAGCTTTTCACGTGTTTCGATCGTCTGAACGGCGGCACGCAGGAGAGAAAGTATGATGGATGGCTCAAATCGCGCCAGACCGGGTGTGATCCAGCTCAGGTCTATATCCTCAAGCGTTTGCCCCATATGGTTCCACAGTTTTTCCGGGACTATTGCATCGGCTTGTTGGATTGCGTTGGTCAGATTCGAGGGCTTCTCGGATGAGGGATCGAAGGGGTCTGAGGCACAATAGTTTTCGACTCGGCGCCAGCCTTGAAATAGTTCGCGAGGGCTGAGGCTATTTGCCTCCGCAACGGTCTCTGCTGTCCCAAGCACTCGCAGCGCGATGGCGGCCGCCGCACGGCCTGTCTCAGAAGAGTTCGTCCCAAGCATTCGAGCGATGGCATTTCGTAAATTCTGTTCGAGCAAGGCAAAGTCTTCTCCATTGAGCCTTATGACCCAGCAGAGTTCGTCATCGGCTCTTTGATGATTGCTCGTGATCGACCAAGCCAAAGCCCAAGCCAAGATATGCTCAGCGTGAACGGCTTGGGGGTGGTTCGCCATCAGCAATGCTGCCGCAAAATCGAGTTGCATGCCTTCGGGAGTCTCGACTTGTGAGCAGGTTCTTTCAAAAAAGCTGTGTTCAGAAGCTGTCAGCTGCTCCAATTTCTCCGCGATACCCGCGCGTCGCTCAAGAAAGCGGACTTCCTCTTCTTCATCATGAGATCCGAAGCGATAGGGTGTAGGACACCATCGTCCGAGCCATTGACCCAGGCGTCGTTCGATCTCTTCCTTAACCTGAGGGTGGCCTCGACGTTCTAGGAGTGCATCGAGCAACCACTCGCGCCGGCCAGGGTGCACACGATGTTCATATGCTGTTTCCAATGCATCCAGTAGGGCCTCGGGGCGGATAGCTGCATATGCTGTCAAAGACTCGCGTCCGGAATCTGAAACATTCTGTAGTTCGAGCCATGCCGATATGAGGGCGGACCGTCCTGCGGGCGGGTAGGACTCTTCAAAGCAGGCGATTCCGGCAGAAGCGCTGAGAGCTTCTGCAACAAGATCGAAGCCTTGAACCCGCTCGACGATGCTGTCCACGACCTCTGTGGCACTATTCTTGGGATCGCGCAGTTCGTCCCTAAGCTCACTGGCGATCAGAAGCCCGAGTGCGAACGGCACGGTGTCCGACTTGAATTCATAGAAGCCATCGCGGCCCTCAACGATTTGTAAGAAGGCGCCTTCTTCAATGTCTGAGAGGTCGTTTTCCACAGATCGCCCGTCATTCCTCTTGGCTGCCCCCGAGTGTTGACGCCAATCATCACGATCGAATTGAACTCCCGGGCTTTCTCGAAATGCCTTGGCATGCGATTTCAGCAAGCCTTCAAAATCACGAACATTGTGTGCGGCGAGATCTCCGCGTTCTTCGAGTCGCTGCCTCCAATACTCCAAGAGAAGCCGTTCAACGGTCAGGTCATTTACTTCTGCTGAAAGACGCCCGAGCATCTCCATTGCGATGGAGCAAATGCGTGGATTGCGGATGAATGCACGCACGCGTTCTGGAACGGAGCTAGGGCTGATCCCTTCCTGAAGTAAAAGTTGGGATAACTCCTCTGCTGTGTAGTCCCCTACTTTTACTGTTGTAACGACGACGCCGCCGAGTCTTGGCGCTACATCGCGCATCCAAAAGCGCTCTCGGCAGGTTATAAGTAAACACCCCCCCAATCGAACCACTTCAGATGAGAGCTGAAGAATACTCTCGGCCCAGGACATTCCACTTCTTTCGTTTAACCCATCGAGAAGGACCAGAAAGCGTGGCTCGTCCGAAGGTGGCGAAAAATTCCGGTCACGCCAACGTCGAAGTCGTCGTACCAGCCGATTGGTTTCTTCGAGAGGATCGCCATCGCCTTGGGAGGCAATAAGCCTCGCCAAGGTTTCTAGAGGCCTCGTAGGGTCGATAAGGTCTGCGGCCTTCGCACTACCGATGACGAAGATGGGTTGATCATTGGCCGAGACCCAATAGTTTGCGGCCAACCAAGACTTGCCGACACCTTCTGGACCGAGCAAGGCAACGCATTTAGGCTCCCCGGGGCACAAGGAAAGTGCTCGTTCGAGATTCGCTTCAATCGCAGGTCTAGCGACAGCGCGCCGAGTTGGGTCGGATACAGTTAGATATTGACCAAAGGTTCTTTGAGCCGAAGCGCGGTCCGAAAAGACTTTGTTGCACCAGAGCTTATTTGCGCTTGCTAGAGTCGCCAGTCCTACATGAGCCGCGTTAGTGTCCGACTTAAGGCTTTCGACGGCTTTTGCAAATGCCGCGTCAGCCACTACAAGAGCCAGAGTTTCGTCGATGTGCGAGAGTTCGGCAGATGAATGCGTTCTGCACCACGCTGAGACTTTGAAACGTGCTGCGGCCAAGAGCACAGCCAATCGAGGAAGAGGTGTCCCGGTCCAATCCAACACTAGGAGGCTGATCCCTTTTTCCTCAAGCATCTGTTCCAACTTTGCTAGGACTCCATCGCCCATCTCTGAAGTCGCGCAAAGCACCCAGAGGTCGATGTCTGACGACATCTCATGTGACGCAATCCAGATCTTCCCAGCGATATCCTCTAGCCGAAGCGAGTCGTTGTAGCGCTTGGCTTCCATCGCGATCGCGAAGCGAGCGCGTGGAGTGCTCGCATCTCGGCCGAACTGTGTGCCACTTTTTGCCAAACGGAACGTCAAGCCCGTTAGATCGGCCAGAGCGGTGGCAATGAGTCCCTCAAATCCGTCCGGTCCGGCCGGTTTTAAACGTCCAAGTTGATCGCGAAGTGTGCCTAGATCCGTGTAAAGCGGATCATGTTTATCTGAGGATAAATTGGCCACATATCACCTGAATGAGCGAGGCAGAGGCATTTATCTTATCTTGGCTGCCAAGCTTCCCTTATCTGGGCGACCAAAGGTCGCGACACTTAGTAGTGTCGCGCGGAGGTCGTCGGCCCCACGGTGCAAGCCCAGCGCAGTGCCTCGTCATCCACGCCGGCGTGGTGGCGGCGAGCAGCAACGTCCGGACCGACGTCCCCCGTTTTCAGTAGCGGGCCGATTTAGAGTTCGGGACTACTTTACCTGCTTCTCGCTGAGCTGCTTGGCGTAAGCGGTCTGTGTCAGCCTGCCCAACACCGTCTTCGGTCGTTCCTCGTCATATTCTCCGTGCCATGCCTCGTCACGGCGCGGGTGTGGCCGACGTCGACTTGGGTGACAGAGACCCCGTAGCGCTTTGTGCAGGGCACACTCACTTATGGGGGCACAATGTTCCCCTGCTCGTCGCGGATACCGCAGTAAGCGACGCCAAACGACTGGAAGCCAAGCTTCTTGGCTTCCTTTTCGCCGTAATCGATGTGCTCATGGTGGTGGCCGTGATAAGCCACACGTACTCCAAGGCTTGTCGCCAGATCATCAATCGCGCGGAAGCCATGGGGATGACAGCTTGGTGCTTCGTGGATGACCAGCACGTCCGCTTTCTCCCTCAAGAGTGCGTCGTAGTCGTTTGGGAAAATGCTGCTACGGTGCTTGCGCGGCAGGCCATCACGCCAACGGTTTCCCTTGCCGCAATGAGCGAGAAACTCCTCAGCCGACGTGTAGCGCGGCTGGCTTGGCGGACCCCAGACATTCCCTCGGAAGATCCCGCCCAGTCCGGCGATGCGAACACCGGCAACCTCGGCCACGCGCCCATGCAGGTTGCGATCAGCCAACGCCGACCCGAACAGGTTGTCGTAATCGGCGTCGCTGTCAGTGTCGTGGTTGCCGGGAATCCACCAGACCTCGGTGAGATCCAGGATCGGCTTTAAGGCCTGCTCCAGTGATTCCTGCGGTTGCACGTCGCCGAGCAGCACGATCGCTGCAGGGCGATACTCATGCACCGCTGCGCGGATGTGTTCGAGGTGGCCATGTGGATCACCGCAGAAGAAGATCCGGTTCATGATCGCAAGCGCTGCATCCACTGGTCGAAGTCCTCATGGGTGAAATTGGTGAACACTTCTCGATAGCCGCAACTGCCTGCGCACTCGACTCCGAGGCCTGTCGGGCAATCTCGCGACCTCAGTTGCGCACCTCCACACCGAGGGCAACGGTTTAGTGGGGCGATCGTTCGCCAGTCGGAGTAAGTGCCTGGTTGGGTCATGGCAAGAACCTTGATCTGCTCACGATTCACATCCCCTCTGAATCAAATAGGCCCCGCGCAACGCCATCGCATCGATGCGAGCATGGTGCCGTTGTGATCGATTCTCCGGATGGTCTTTCCACCACCGCTCACACGCCGAAGCCATGTCATCGAGACGCTGCCAGCGCACGTTGACCATCGGCCCTTCGGGCTCGACTTCATCCATGCCATCGATGACGAACTGGCAAAGGCCTCGATCGTGGCCCGAATCGTAGTAGATCCACGGTTCCGCGATCGTGGTCAGGAACTCGCGCAAGCCGCGGGTGAGGGCAGCATCGTTCATCGCTGATGCACCGCGTTCCAGCAGCGGATAAACCACTGACGCCACCCACGGCGAAGGTTCGGTGGGCAGTGGATCTCGCTCACCATAGAACTGGTGTTCACCATCGTCGGAGACCAACGCGATCGATACCAGTTCGCTGGCCAGCACATCTGCCCATTCCACATCGAGAAAGAGCTTCACAATGACTCCAGCTAGATCCGCAAGTCGATACTTCGCTCAAACTCAACGGCGGCCTCGGGACTCTCTTTGATCCTTGCCACGATGTGGGGAAGCAATTCGGGTTGTTGGTTCATGGCTCACGCCCAGCAGCGATAGGCCACGCCGTCGCACGGCGCTTCCCAGAGTGGGTCGGACGCGATGGCTCGCGCCCTGCGCAAGGAATCCAGAAATTCCTCCCAATCGTGCGCGTAGACATAGCCGGGGAGATCTATCGTGTGCGAACCCTTGTATCCCGCAAAAGCCAGGTACACCCGCTCGCTGTATGCGGCAACGGCCTGCCAGAAGAGATAGGGAAGCTCTTTGGTGACGACATTACCCTCTTCATCCCGCCACGGCCGGGGGATCAACTCAATGGGCACCTCGGCGGCAAGCTGATCAGGATCGAGATCCAGCCATGCCACGATGATCGTGTTTTTAAGGTTTGCTTGGTTCATCGCCATACCTCTAGCTATGTACCTCGGTCATCAGCTTCGCTACACGCTCGCGCAAGCCATCCCCTTCGAAGTCAAAGGTTGCTACCGGGATGAAATCTGCTCGGGTTTTGTCAAACATCTAGGTCCGAATGGCTGCCACTCCATTAACCAAGGAACCAAAATGCCTCGGTGATGACTCGCGGCTTGAGACAGGAGAGTCAAGATTGCGGCACACACGATACTTAGAGTCGGCCAGTCGTACGGGTGTATTAGTTCAATCGTACTACGTCATCCTGTGCGACAACGACAGCATATTGATCCTTTTCTGCTTGTGATGGCCGAACGAAACATCGAGAAGACATGGTTTTTAACACCATCGATTGGCCTCGATGTAAGAAACATTGAACGACAAACAATTAAGCAATATAGACGTCCAAAAGCACTTGTGCATGTCCGGACTACATGGTGTATTTCGAATAACGCGATTGTTTGAAGGCGGCCATGGTGATCGTATGAAGGGACAGTACGAACTGCTTTGCCAAGAATTGGCCGATGAATACGGGCCGTACGTCCCGCTCTCTCGCATCTGGCGAAGGTTGTCCTACCCGAGCCTGGATGCCGCGCGCAAAGCAGCTGCCAGAGGGTCACTTCCCATCCCCTGTGTCGCGCTTCCCGGGCGTCGAGGAACCTTCCTACGAAGTCTTGATGTAGCGAGATGGCTATCGGCTGCATATCGCATTCCCGAACAGTTGCCTGAGTCTCGCCCTGTTTCATGAGGCACGTGAGCTCAACAGCCCGGTGGTTCAACGCGGCGATGGCCTCGTCTGGCCGATATGAGACGGCCGAGGTTTCGTCTACTCAAGTGGATGACTGCCGAAAGCAACATGCCCCAAGTAGGCAAAGGTGCTCTCAACAAAGTCCGTGTTCACCTCGCGCCGAAGAAGAATTAGGCATGCAGAATCGAAGAGAGCCACGAATGCGAGCGAGTGTTCTCGTACAAACTCGAGCTCAACCCGGACGTGTCGGATCAGCGGACAACGTCTGCAGCAAGGAGAAACCCCCTATGAGCTAGGCAATAAGGGGCCCAGAAACGACAAACCCCGGCGTGGGGCCGAGGTAGTCGTAAGAACAGCGTTGGAAGCGCGTGTTCCGACTGTAACCCCCTTCTCGACTTGACTGCAAGCCCCGGCCCGACCGGGAGGCTTCGTGCTGTCTGATCGACAGTCGCTACCTACTGATTAGCCGCGGGCAAACTCTCCTGCAACGAATTTGCCGTACGCGGCGAAGGGGTGACTATGCCTTTTTCACGGTCCGACCTAGAAGCCTACATTTCTGCCCATGAACTCATGCAAGAAACTGCCGATTACATTCGTTATGCGGCAGCTGGCCTTGCAAGAGATGTAGGGACTAACAGCTACACCTGCATCAAGACCGAGTATCAGTCGCACAAGATGGGTTTCTCGGTTAACACCGAAAGCCGCACGGGCGAACTGTCCTACGCCATTCACCTGGACTTTGATCCTGATGTATTGGCGTTCTTCGAGCAGCCTCCGAAGGTAGATTGCACTCGTTGCATGAAGTCCGGGAAACGTAGGCTGGTGAACTACGTTCCTGACATGTTGGTGCTGCATAAGGACGGTCCGTTCGTCGCTCAGGTCAAGCCTGAGGACGCTCTCGATGCTTTAGTTGCGAAGTCCGCAGATTGGAAATTTGAGGAAGGTATTTACCGAGACCTCGCCGCTGAAGAAGGCCTGTCCCGCTTTCATCTTCCGCACAGAGTGGTATGTAGCGCTCAGTTGGACCGGCAGCGAACCTCAAACCTCGCACTACTGATCCAATCTCTGGACGAGCCGTGTGCAGATGAGGCAACTACAGACGCGTGCTTGCAGTATTTGCGCAAGTCAGGCATCAGCTCGTTAGGGGCTGTGGCAAGCGCTCTTGGCTTGATCGATTTGACGCCTTTGCTGGGGCTGCTGGCGCGTCGCAAACTCTTCACTGACTTGACACGCTTCGCGATAACGCAGCCAGACGCGTGCTTCATAACTGATGACCCAAGTCTGCTGCGTGAGGAGGTGTACGGTGCGTGGCTTCAATTGTCCCGCGATTGCCATCACCAACTCGTCGGAAAAGCTGGCCGGGCGAAGCTACCTTTGGCGCGGCACCTGAAACGAGGCGTTGACATTGTTGAGCAACTGCAAGGTGGAGTCACGGGAAGAACCGCCAGACGCTGGAGAAGGAAGCTCAGGGATGGCGAGTTGGCTGGCTTCTCGCCAGTGGTGGCGGTTACTCCAAAACACCATCTTTCAGGGAACCGGGATGCTAAGCGGCCAGAAATTGTACTAGCGTTCGCCGAGCATGTGATCAGAGAGCATTGGCCGGCAGCCACGCGGCCGACCCCGAGCGCTTTGAATCGAATTTATCGGACCGACGCGAAGGCATTTCATCCGGACTACATCCCGCTAAGCAAACCCTCATTTCGCAAAATCCTTCATGAGGTCAAGGCCGAACTGGCTAGGGCAAGAGGAGGTAACCGCGCTGCAAACGCTGCGGACGAGCCTACGGATGTCGCGGTCCGCGCGCTTCAAGCCAGCAGACCATTCGAGTTGGCATCCTGCGACCACTACCTCATCGATTTGTACTCGGCGGTGCTCGACGCAAACGGCGTGACTTACGCGATGTTGCCATGGCTCACTGTGCTGCGGGATTGCTATACGAAGTCGGTGCTGGCCTTCTGGATCACCCTGAAGCCGCCAAGCCGCCGCAATTGTGCGTTGATGATGCGCCAGTGCCTCCGCCGGCATGGGCGGCTGCCCGAAACCATCATCGTCGACGGTGGTGCGGATTTTTCTTCCGTTTACTTTTCCGGATTGCTGGCGCACTGCAAGGTCAATTTGATGCGTCGTCCATCGGGACACCCTCGCTACGGCAGCGAGAGTGAACGGTTCTTCGGCCAGTTCAAGGATTTTTGGTTATCGCTGCGCCCTGGCAACAAGATTTCGATCAAGGAAGTCAGGAGCGTTTCTGGTAGTCATCGCCCGGAGAAACATGCGTGCCTCTCACTGCTTGATCTCTGGGAGGACTTGCTTGCCTTCAACGAATGGTTCGATAGCTACGCTACCGATTCGAGCCTCGCTTCACCTCGTGTGCTCATGCAGCGCGGGCTGGCTAAGTATGGTTGCTCTGGCCGGAAATGCGAGTACGACGACACATTTGTTATCGCTTCAGCTGTGGATGCGGGAACATACAAAGTCGACCCACAACATGGTCTGCATATCGGTGCGTTTCATTACTGGGATCCACGCCTATCAGGACTGCGTGGCCGTGGCACGGTCGAGGTTCGCATTGATCCCGAAGATCCATACCGCGTCTATGCATTGGTCGGAGAGACATGGGTGACCTGCCTGGCGTCTCGAGCACCTATTTACCTCACCCAAACCTCACTGGCGCAGGCAGCCGAAGGCGTCGTGATATTGGACGGCAGTAAGATGCGTGAGGTCGTGAAGGAAGACGCTGATCGCAATCTGGTCCATGCCGTTCGCGCGCGCCAGCAAGGCCCAACTTTTCCATGGTCCGCCACGACGGCACCACCGGCCATGACTGAAGCCGTCGAGCCGCCGGGAGCAGTAGACTTCTTCGCCGAAGCAGCGTCGAGCGAGCTCCACAAGCTGGAGACGCCGCAATGGTGAAGAAGGGAGACTGGATACCAAAAGCGATCGATGCCATCCGTGACCGCAAGATAGAGCACAAACGATACGTCCACGTCAGAAAACGCATCCTTTCCGGCGTACGCGCCATCTGGCCCGGAGAACTGATCGTCCTGGTGGGACCTTCGCGAGTGGGCAAGTCACGCTGCATCAGCGACGCGCTTTCCGTTGCTCTTGTGAATGTGCCTGATGCCGAGGGCGCAATGCGTGTGGTGATGGTTGAGGCGGAGAATTCGTCTAAAGGCGGAGAATTCTCGACCAAGGCTTTTATGGTCGCCTGCCTTAAAGCGATTCAACATCCCATCTATGGAGGCCCTGCAGACGATGACCTCTGGGGATCCAAATTCGATCAGCTGCTACACAAGACGTCTGAAGCTACCCTACGCGACGCATTTGAGCGCGCCTTAAAATTGCGACAGGTCGAGTACCTGGTCATTGATGAGGCTCATCACGTCCAATATGTCGCGGGTGGGGACAATACGGCTACCCGGGTTCTTGATTCGTGGAAATGCCTGGCCAGCAAGGCCAAGGTCAAACTCGTACTCTCCGGTTCCTACAAGCTCCTCTCGCTATTGGGCTTGGCACCTCATCTGATTGGGCGTCAGCAACCTCACAATTTCGGTCGCTACAAGGCCACTTCTCGTACCGAGGTGGAGAATTGGGAGCAGGTGCTGCGCGAGTTCAGTGAACTGCTTCACTTCAAAGACGGTGAATCGCTCAGCACTTGGAATCGCACGCTGTTTGAAGGCTCGTTGGGTTGCGTTGGTCTGCTTTCCCAATGGATTCGTGCATGTCTAGCTTCGATGCTGGCTGACGAGGCCGACACATTAACCCTCGACCGTCTCCAGTCCACCAGGCTTCCTTCATTACAGGAGCGCGACCTTCTCGCGGAAATTTTGATCGGAGAAGAGGACCTCAAACGCGCCCACGAGCAAGTTTCCCTTCCTGCCCCAAGCTCTGCGTCCGACAGCCCATCTAAACCTACGAGCGAGAAGAAAACGTCTGCCCGAAAACCGTTTCAACGAAAGTCGCGGCGCAGTGCGGCTGGCGGGCGAGCCTAATGGCCGGCCTGCTTCCGTTAAGGATGATCGGAACGGGAACGCAGGATGTCGAAGCTTTCCCGTCGTATCTCATCCGCCTAGCATCAAGCCACGGCATCACCACGGGGCACCTATTGCGACTGTTGCTCGCGGGGGACGCAGGTACATGCCCCGCGCTGGCAGCAGGAGTCCAATCACAGCCTTTCGCGGGTTTGGTACGCCCGAACGCGACGACGTTGGGGGTTCTCGAACGTACTTCTATGCGTGTCATCGAGTCGCTCGATACACTGACTCATGGAACATTTGCGCATCTCATGCCCGCGCTCAAGCGGTCAGCGAACACATATACCCGTACTGTTCGATGGTGTCCGGGATGTCTGAGCGAACAGGAGGTCGAGCACGGTGTCGCTTATCTGAAACTAGTTTGGTTTCTGAATGAAGTGGAGACCTGTGCAGTCCACCGTATCCGACTCCGGGACCGATGCCCTGTCTGCCAACGGATTGCCCGTCCAATGAATCGTTGGGGCACCTTCGCCGCCTGCCAGCACTGTGCGGCTCCCTTGAACAAAGTAGGTGTCGATGACGTTCTTCAGGCCAACTCAGAGGCAGCAGCGCCGGATCTGATCAAATTCGTTGGTGATCTAGTGCACAGGAGTGTCCCGTTTCCTGAGGGAGCAACCAATCGCTACGTCGATCACATATTCGATGAGGCTTGGGCAAGCAAGCGCGAGCGAAAACTCTGGGAACGACTGCCTCGCGATGATTGCATCAGGTATGCATCCGCCAACGAGCCAGTGACTTTGCCTGCCGCACGCCGAATTGCCTATTTGTTGGAGATGCCGCTCTACGAGCTTCTCGAAGGTGACCTTCCTTCCGTGCAGTCATTTGGTTTTGCCACAGAGCAGCTTTTGCCGGAGTCCATGCGACCAGGTAAACGTGGGCCAAAGGTCGACACGAAGGCGATCGAGGAGGGATTGCTAGCCGCGCTGGAAGCCAACGCTCCAATATCTTTGAGACAAGCAGCGAGAGGCATTGGAACCACAGTCGGGGCCATGCGTTACCATTTTCCCGGACTTGTGAACCGACTGTCGTTGGCGTGGGCCGGGTATCTCACAGCAGAGCTCAACAGGAAGAAGGTCCAAGCTCGGGAGGCGACGTTCAATGGAATCCAGACTTGGCGTCGAAGACACACCAAACCGCTGTCACGGAAAGGGCTCTTGACGGATTTGATGCGCGAAACCGGCATCCCAAAAAATGTGCTGCGAGAGGCCATTCAGCAATGGTGGCTTCCGGCGCTGAGAGCGCTGGAGCCACACAAGCCTGTCTAACGAGACCCCGGTCCAACTATGCTTTCTGGAAATCATAAGTTGACCATTCAGGCCAAACTATGCTTTCCAGAACAAGAAACACCTTGACGATCAAATGTGGTGGGCCCACCAGGATTCGAACCTGGAACCAAGGGATTCGCGTGTTCCGAAGGTTTCCCTCCGGCGCGGACTATCTCTTCACCCTTCGCCCGTGGCGGATG
>Ga0207690_10000706_pt1 | contig 21479 bp, 19 predicted proteins | sample KBSC23metaG_FD_184315 | JGI IMG/M metagenome (GOLD analysis project Ga0207690, IMG submission 184315) | Corn rhizosphere microbial communities from Kellogg Biological Station, Michigan, USA - KBS C2-3 metaG (SPAdes) (version 2) | ecosystem: Host-associated > Plants > Roots > Rhizosphere > Soil ...
CGCCTCTGCAGCGCGACACCAAATTCTGTCCGGAGTCCCCGATTGACCGATCTGTTTGAAGAGGTCGAGGAGCAGCTTCGCTCCGACCGCTACCGGACGCTTGTCCGCAAGGCCGCGCCGTGGGTTGTCGCCCTGGCGGGGGTGGCGCTGGCGGTCGCGCTCGCGATCTGGGCGTGGCAGCAGTACCACCAGAAGGTCACCGACAAGGCCTCGGAGCAATACTCCGCGGGCCTCACCGCCCAGGCGCAGGGTGACGACGCGACGGCGGCCAAGCTGTGGGATGCGGTCTCCAAGTCCGGGTCCAAGGCCTACAAGTCGCTGGCGCTGATGCAGCTTGGCGCACTCAAGATCGGCGACGGCAAGCCGGAGGACGTGAAGGCCGCCGTCGCGCTCTTCGACCAGGCCGCCGCGGCCGCCCCCGACGACCTGATCGGCGACGCCGCGCGCCTCAAATCCGCCTTCGCGATCCTCGACACCGCTCCCTTCGCGGAAGTGGAGGGGCGATTGGCGCCGCTGATGAAAGAGGGTCACCCCTATCGGGTGCAGGCGCGCGAGGCGCTGGCGTTCGCCAAGCTCCTCAAGGGCGACAGCGCCGGCGCGCGCGGCGACTTCGTGGTCATCTCGCAATCGCTGGACGCGCCGGAGACTGCGCGCCAGCGGGCCAAGGCGGCTGTGGACCTGATCGACACCGGATCGGCCAAGGCCGTCCCCGCCGCGGTGAAGGCGGCCCAGAACCTGCCGCCGCCGATGCTCGTCGGACCGAACGGCGTGCCGATGGGGCAGGTCCCGCAGGGGCAAGCCCAGGGTCAAGCCCAGGCGCCCGCCCAGAAATGACGCCCAGCCGAAAGAGTCTTCTCGCCGTCCTTCTGGTCGCCGCGCTTGGCGCGAGTGGCTGTTCGACGATCAACCGGTTCAACCCCTTCCACGGCAAGGGCGGGGCCAAGGAGGTCGCTACCGAAGGCGAGCGCATCTCCATCGTCGCCGCCGACCAGAAGCTGGAACCGGCCGAAGCGCTCAAGGGCGTCAGCTTCGCCTTGCCGCCGCCGGAGGCGCTGGCGGAGTGGCCGCTGCCAGGCGGCGGGCCTGAGCAGTCGACACCCAACGTCAACGGCGCGCCGGAGCTCTCGATCGCGTGGCGGCGTGGCTTCGGCATGGGCTCGAAGGAAGGCGAGATCATCACCGCCCCGCCGGTCATGGCCGCCGGCAAGGTCTTCACCATGGATGCCCAGGCCCTGGTTTCGGCCCATGACGCGCGCACCGGCGCGGAGCTTTGGCGCGTCAATATGCGGCCCAGGGACAACAAGCGCGACCGCGAGGGCTTTGGTGGCGGCGTCGCCTATGCCGACGGCAAGCTCTACATGACGTCGGGCTTCCGCCTGGTGGCGCAGATCGACGCCAACACCGGTCGCGTCGGCTGGCGCGCGCGCACGGATCAGCCGATCCATGGCGCGCCGACCGTCGCTGGTGGCCGGGTGATGGCGGTCGCGATCGACAACACCTTGCTGACCTACGATGCGGCGACCGGCGCTCCGGGATGGACCTACCAGGCGCTGTCGGAACCGGCGCGCATTCTGGCCGCCTCGAGCCCGGCCGTCTCCGGCGACACGGTGGTGGCGGCCTTCGGCTCAGGCGAACTGGTTGCGCTGCGCGCGGCCAACGGCAACGATCTCTGGAACGAAGCCTTGTCGCGGGCGAGCCGCACGAGCGCGCTGTCGGAAATCCGCGACATCGCCGGTCGTCCGGTGATCTATCGGGGTGACGTCTTCGCCGTGAGCCACTCGGGGGTCTTCGCGGCGACCGACCTGCGAACGGGCCAGGCGCGCTGGAGCCTGCCGGTGGTGGGCATCTCCAGCCCCCTGCCGGAAGGCGACGTGGTCTACGTGATATCTCTGGATGGGCAGCTGATCTGCGCCTCTCGCGAAGGGGGGCAGATCTATTGGATGCGCGACCTGAACGCCGGCTATGTCGCCAAGCGCAAGGGCGGGTTCTTCGGCATCGGCGGCAAGAAGGTCGTGAAGCCGGTCTGGTCCGGCCCCATCCTGGTGAACAATCGCCTCATCGTCGTCGGCTCGACCGGCCAGCTCGTCGCGGTCGACGCCAAGACCGGCGAAATCGGGCGCCGCGTCGATCTCGGCGCGCCCGCGCTGATCGCCCCCATCGCGGCCGGCGGCATGATCTACGTGGCCCTGGACAACGCCCAGCTCGTCGCGCTGCGCTGATCTTTTGGCCTATGCTGACGCCATGGCCCTGAAGCTCGCCATCGTCGGCCGTCCGAACGTCGGCAAGTCCACGCTGTTCAACCGGCTGGCGGGCCGCAAGCTCGCCATCGTCGACGACCAGCCCGGCGTGACCCGCGACCGCCGCTTCGGCACGGGCCGGCTGGGCGACCTCGACCTGGAGTTGATCGACACCGCGGGCTTCGAGGACGTGACCGACGAAAGCCTCGAGGCGCGGATGCGCGCGCAGACCGAGCTCGCCATCGACGAGGCGGATATTGCGCTCTTCGTGATCGACAGCCGCGACGGCGTGACCTCCATGGACGAGGTGTTCGCCGAGATCCTGCGCCGCCGCGACATGCCGGTGGTGCTGGCCGCCAACAAGGCCGAAGGCAAGGCCGGCGACCACGGTGTGCTGGAGGCCTTTGGCCTTGGCCTAGGCGAACCCGTGCCGATCTCCGCCGAGCACGGCGAAGGCATGGCCGACCTCTACGCCGCGCTGGTCGCCGTGGCGCCAGACCAAAGCGAACACGAGGGCGATGAGGGCGAGAAGGCGATCAAGATCGCCATCGTCGGACGGCCGAACGCGGGCAAGTCGACGCTGGTCAACAGGCTGATCGGCGAAGACCGTATGCTGACCGGTCCCGAGGCCGGGATCACCCGCGACGCCATTCCCGTCGACTGGAGCTGGGGCGAGCGACCCGTGCGGCTGGTCGACACCGCTGGCCTGCGCCGCAAGGCCAAGGTCCAGGAGAAGCTGGAGAAGCTCTCTACGCACGACTCCATCCGCGCCATCACCTTCGCCGAGGTGGTCATCCTGGTGATGGATGCGACCCATCCCTTCGAGATCCAGGACCTGCAGATCGCCGACCTGGTGGAGCGGGAGGGCCGCGGCCTGGTCTTCGTCCTGGCCAAGTGGGACCTCGTCGAGGACCCACAGGCGAAGCTCGCCGAGATCATTGACGAGGCGCAGCGCCAGTTGCCGCAGGTGCGCGGCGCGCCGATCGTCGCCCTGTCGGCGGAAACCGGCCGGGGCCTGGAAAAGCTGATGCCGGCGGTCTTCAAGACCCACGCCGACTGGTCGACCAAGGTGAAGACCCGCGACCTCAACGACTGGCTACGGATGGCCACCGAGCGGCATCCGCCGCCGGCGGTGAACGGGCGGCGGATCAAGCCTAAATACATGGCCCAGACCAAGTCGCGGCCGCCGACCTTCGTGCTATTCGCCAGCCGCGCCGACCAGCTTCCGGAGAGCTATCGTCGCTACCTGATCAACTCGATCCGCGAGAGCTTCGACCTGCCGGGCGTGCCGATCCGGGTGACGGTGAAATCGAACAAGAACCCTTACGCCGAGGGCGAGGAGAAGGCCGGCCAGGGCTCGGCCAGCGCGCCGTTCGGCGTGGCCTTGCCGACCACCGGCCTGAAGGCCAAGACCCGCATCGCCGCGGCGACCAAGGCCAAGGCCGGGGCGACAGGTAAGGCGAAGCCTTACGGCAAGGCCAAGCCGCAAGGCGCCAAGGCCGGCAATCCGCGCGGGCGGGCGGCCAAGCTGCTGCGGCCTGGCGTCAAACCGAAGCGAGCGTCCCGGCCGCCTTCCACTGGGCGAAGACCACGTTAGCGTGGGGCAGGCCCAGGTCGGCCTGCGCCAGCTCGACGATCAGCGGCCCGATCTCGGCGGGATCGGTGACGGTCATGGGGTCTTCGCCGGGCATGGCTTCGGCCCGCATCCTGGTGCGCATGGTATTCGGATCGAGCAGCACCGCGCGGACCTTCGTCTGCTCCAGTTCGTCGGCCCAGGTGCGGACCATGTGCTCAAGCCCGGCCTTGGTGATCCCGTAGGGGCCCCAGAAAGCCTTCGGGCGCGCGACGCGGCCGGTCGTCAGGAAGATCGCCCGTCCGGCCTCCGAAACCCGCAACAGGGGTTCGCTCGTGCGGATCAGCCGATAGGTCGCCGTCAGGTTCACCGCCACCACGCGGTCCCAATGTTTGGGCTCAATGTGGCTGACCGGAGTCATGGGTCCCAGGATCGCGGCCGCATGGACCAGGATGTCGAGGCGCCCGAACCGCTGGTGCAGGGCGAGCCCAAGCTGGTCGAGGCCATCGCCATCGGTGATGTCGAGGGGCACGAGGGTCGCCGACTGGCCGGTGGCGTTGCGGATCTCGTCGTCGAGCTCGGTCAGGCCGCCTTCGGTGCGCGCGACGGCGACGACATGGGCGCCGGCCTTGGCCAGGGCGAGGGCCGCTGCGCGGCCGATACCGCGGCTCGCGCCGGTGACGAGGGCGATCTTGTCGGAGAGGGGATTGGAAGCGGACATGGGGCCGCTTCCTAGCCGTTCACGAGCTGCAAGTCTGCCCGCTTTGCGTAGCGCTGGGCGATCACGGCGCAGACCATCAGCTGGATCTGGTGGAACAGCATCAGGGGTAGCAGGGCGAGGCCCGCCGTCGCGGCGGGAAACAGCACGCCGGCCATGGGCACGCCGCTCGCCAGGCTCTTCTTCGAGCCGCAGAACACGATGGCGATCTCATCGGGCTTCGAAAAGCCGAAGGCGCGCGCGGTGAAGAAGGTCGCCGCCAGGACCGTGCCCAGCAGGACGCCGCAGAGGACGACCAGGCGGGCCAGGTCCAGGGCGCCGATCTGCGACCAGACGCCTCCCACCACGGCGCCGGAGAAGGCGGTGTAGACCACCAGCAGGATCGAGCCGCGATCGACGATCTGCACCAGCCTGGCGTGCCGCGTCACCCAGCCGCCGAGCCAGCGCCGTAGAACCTGGCCGGCAATGAACGGCGCGAGGAGTTGCAGGACGATCGCCCATGCGGAGCCCGCGGAAATCGCGCCCTTGGCATGCAGCAGGACGCCGACGAGCAGCGGCGTGAGCAGGATTCCCAGCAGGTTCGAGGCGGACGCCGCGGCGACGGCGGCGGCGACATTGCCGCGGGCGATCACCGTGAAGCCGATCGAGGACTGGATGGTCGAAGGCAGGCAGCCCAGGAAGACGATCCCGCCCGCCAGGGCTGGCGGCGTGATCGCGGCGGGCAAGGCGGCGAGACCCAGGCAGAGCAGCGGAAAGAGCCCGAAGGTCGCCGCCAGCACCAGCAGGTGCAGCCGCCAGTGCGTCAGGCCGGCGATCACCGCCTCCCGCGACAGCCGCGCGCCGTGCAGAACGAAGACCAGGCCGATGGCGATCTTGGTCGCCCAGCCAAAACCGACCGCCGCTTCGCCCCGCGCCGGAAGGAACGAGGCGGCGACCACCATGGCGATGATCAGCAGCAGATAGGTGTCGATCTTCAGGCGGCTCAGCAGGCCGCCCGACATCGTTTCGGTCACGCGTCGACCAGGAACGAGAGCTGGCGCTCGGAAAGCTCGTTACGTCCCTCGGCGATCTCCCGGTCGAGAAGGCGCGTCGGATAGTCGCCGGTGAAATAGTGGTCGGTGAACTGCGGGCAGGCCGGATCGCGCGGGGCGGCGTTCATTGCCCAGTAGAGTCCGTCGACCGAGAGGTAACCCATCGAATCCACGCCGAGGATCTCGGCGATCTCCTCGACCGAGTGGTTGGCGGCGAGCAGCTTCTCGCGATCCGGCATGTCGATGCCGTAGAAGTCCGGCCACATGATTGGCGGCGAGGCTGAGCGCAGGTGCACCTCCGCCGCGCCTGCCTCGCGGACCATGCGCACCACGCGCACGGAATTGGTGCCGCGCACAATGGAGTCGTCGATCAACATGACGCGCTTGCCGGCGAGGACCGAGCGGTTGGGCGAGAGCTTCATGCGCACGCTGCTTTCGCGCGTCGCCTGGGTCGGCTGGATGAAGCTGCGGCCCACATAGTGGTTGCGGATGATGCCCATTTCGAAGGGCAGGCCGGCCTCCTGGGCGAAGCCGAGCGCCGCTGGCACGCCGCTGTCGGGCACCGGCACCACGACGTCGGCGGGGACCAGGCTTTCCTGCGCGAGGCGCCGGCCCATGCGCTTGCGAACTTCGTAAACCGAGCGGCCGTTCACGACCGAGTCCGGGCGGGCGAAATAGACGTATTCGAAGATGCAGGGCCGCGCCTGCTGGGCCGGAAAGGGTTTGAGGCTGCGCACGCCCTGGGCGTCGATCACCACCATCTCGCCATGTTCGACGTCGCGGACGAACTGGGCGCCGATGATGTCCAGCGCGCAGGTCTCCGAGGCCAGGATCGGTTTGCCGTCCAGGTCGCCCAGCACCAGCGGCCGGATGCCCAGGGGGTCGCGTACCCCGATCAGCTTCTTGTTGGTCAGCGCCACCAGCGCATAGCCGCCCTCGATCTGCGACAGCGCATCGATGAAGCGGTCGACGAAGCGGGCCTTCCGCGAGCGGGCGATGAGGTGGAGGATCACCTCGGAGTCCGAGGTCGACTGGAAGATGACGCCGTTGGCGACCAGCTGGTCGCGCAGGGTCAGGAAGTTGGTCAGGTTGCCGTTGTGCGCCAGGGCGACGCCGCCGGCTTCCATGTCGGCGAACATGGGCTGGACGTTGCGGATCACCGAACCGCCGGCGGTCGAGTAACGGGTGTGGCCGATGGCGAAACGGCCGGGCAGGCGCTCGGTCAGGTCGGCTCCGCCGAAGGCGTCGCCGACGTGACCCATATGGCGTTCGGTATGAAACCGCTGGCCGTCGAAGCAGGCGATGCCGCAGGCTTCCTGGCCACGGTGCTGCAGGGCGTGCAGGCCGAGCGCGGTGAGGCCGGCGGCTTCGGCGGTGTCGAAGACCCCAAAGACCCCACACTCAAGCCGAGGCGAGTCGTCGAGCGGGTCCCTGCCGGAGGGCGACCATCGCTCGTCAGCGCTCATCTGGATTTCTCCACCAGGTCCTCGATCTCATGCCGCTGGCGCGCGTCGTAGCCCTCTGACTTCAATCTGTCATCAAGCGCATCGCGCGCGGAGCTGTGCAGCGCGCGGTCGAACGTGGGTTTGAGCCGCCCGGCGATGTCGAGGCCCCTGGGCGCCAGGGCCTGCAGCATCCGGCCCATGTTCTGCGCCAGGGGCCAGGTCTGGGCCTCAGTGATCCATTTCGGCTGCAGGTCGGGCGGCGTGGCGGCGTTGAACATCAGGTTGAGGGCGCCCAGGACGATCAGCCCGCGGGCGAGACCGATCGCCAGGCCCACGCTGCGGTCCAGCGTTCCCAGGAACTGGGTCTCCTGGATCCGGCGCGCGACCATCGCGCCGAAGAGCCGCAGGACGACGAAGACGACGATGAAGGTCACCACCAGTGCGCAGGCGGCGGCCAGCCAATCGGCGTGGAAGAGCCTGTGTCCGAACGGCGCCGTCACCGGCAACGCGTAGATCGCCAGGACGGCGGCCGCGACCAGGGCCACGACGGAGACGATCTCCATGGCCGCGCCGCGCCAGAAGCCGACGAGGGCCGAGAGGCCGAGCAGGGCGAAAACGATGAGGTCGAGCTGGGTCATGGGCCTTAGTCCCAGCCGCCGTCGCCGATGCGCCGAACCGCGTCGGCGAGCCGCGTGGCGCCGGTGACCCGCATCGCGGAGCCGCCGTCCAGCTCGCCGGGGCCAAGCGCGCGCCGGAAGCCGAGCTTGGCGGCTTCCTTCAGGCGGCTGTCCATCCGGCTGACCGAGCGAACCTCGCCCGAGAGGCTGATCTCGCCGAACACCACGCAATCTTGCGGCAAGGCCTGGTCGAGGGCCGAAGACGCCAGCGCCGCCGCCGCCGCCAGGTCCGCCGCCGGTTCGGCGATGCGCAATCCGCCGGCCACGTTCAGGTAGACGTCACGGTCGCCGAAGGAGAGGCCGCAGCGCGCCTCCAGGACGGCCAGCACCATGGCGAGGCGCCCGGAATCCCAGCCCACCACTGCGCGCCTCGGCGTACCGTAGGCTGAAGGCGCCACGAGGGCCTGGAATTCGACCAGCACCGGGCGCGAACCCTCGATGCCGGCGAAGACCGCCGCCCCGGCAGCGCGCTCGCCCGAGGTGTTGAGGAAGAGGGCGGAAGGGTTCTTGACCTCCGCCAGGCCTGCGTCGCCCATCTCGAAGACACCGATCTCGTCGGTCGCGCCGAAGCGGTTCTTGGCGCCGCGCAGGATGCGGAAGGGGTAGCCGCGCTCGCCTTCGAAGGCGAGGACGGCGTCGACCATATGCTCGATCACCCGCGGGCCGGCGATGGTTCCTTCCTTGGTGACGTGGCCGACGAGCACCACGGCAACGCCCTGCTTCTTCGCCAGGCGCACCAGTTCGCCGGCGGCGGCGCGCACCTGGGTGACCGAGCCTGGCCCAGCCTCATGCGCGTCGCTCCAGAGCGTCTGGATGGAGTCGATCACGACCAGGTCGAAGGGCTCGCGTTTCAGGCCGTCGACGATCGCTCGCAGCGAGGTCTCCGCCGCCAGCTTCACCGGCGCGTCGGCCAGGCCCATGCGCTGGGCTCGTGAGCGCACCTGCTCCACCGCCTCCTCGCCGGAGATGTAGGCGCAGCGCGCGCCGCGGCGGGCGGCCTCGGCGGCGACCTGCAGCAGCAAGGTCGACTTGCCCACGCCCGGGTCGCCGCCCAGCAGGATGGCCGAGCCCGGGACCACGCCGCCGCCGCAAACACGGTCGAACTCGTCGACGCCGGTGGAGATGCGCGGCGGGGCAGGGGTTTCGTCCTCAAGGCCTTCGAAGGCCAGGCCTCGGCCACGACTGGCCTTCGAGGGCGCGAGCGCGCCGGGCGGGCGGGACTGCAGCTCTTCGACGAGGGTGTTCCACGCGCTGCACGCCGGGCACTGGCCCGACCACTTGGTCTGGACCGCGCCGCAGGACTGGCAGGCATAGACGGCGCCGTCGCGGGCCATGAGCTCGGTGGGACCTCCTGATTCGGTGTTCGGCGCAGTCTAGCCGACCCGCTGGGCGGCCGTCTGTTCAGCCGCTTGCCGCAGCGTGCAGTTGCGATAACCTTGTAACCTGGGAAGGGTGGGAGAGATTTCAATGAGCGTGCTGGAACCGGGCTCCGCTGGCGCAGGCCTCCTTGGTCGCGTGAAGAGCATTCTACTGCAGCCGTCGGCGACGTGGGACGTCATCGACACCGAACCGGCGACCATCGGCGGCCTTTATCGAAGCTATGTGATCCCGCTGGCCGCCATTCCGGCGGTCTGCACCTTCGTCGGGCTACTGGCGTTCGGCGTCGGCGGCATCTTCGGCATCTCGTTCCGGCCTTCACCGGTCTGGCTCGTCGCTCAGGCGGTCGTCAGCTACGTCCTCAGCCTGGCGATGGTCTATGTGATGGCGCTGATCATCGAAGGCCTCGCGCCGACCTTCGGCGGGACAAGGGACCGCATGCAGGCCTTCAAGGTCGCCGCCTACGCCATGACCGCGTCATGGGTGGCGGGCGTGTTCAGCCTCATTCCGATGCTGGCCATCATTGGCCTGCTAGGCGGGCTCTACAGCCTCTACCTGCTGTACCTGGGCCTTCCGAAGCTGATGAAGGCGCCGCAGGACAAGGCGATGCCCTATTTCGCCGTGGTGCTGATCGTCGCCATCGTCGTGGGCATCGTCATTGGCGCCATCACCTCACGCATCACCATGATGGGTGGGCCGTTGCATGTCGGAAGCGCCGGTGCGGTCGCGTCCGGAACGCTGAACCTGCCCGGCCACGGCAGCGTCAACCTGAGCGAGCTGAACGCGGCTTCGAAGCGGGCGGAGGCAGCCGCGGCGCAGATCCAGTCCGGCAAGGGAATTGCGGCCACCGATCCGGAGGTCCTGAAGGCCTATCTGCCCACCAGCGTCGCCGGGTTCACGCGAACCGAAGTGAGCGCGTCGGGCGGCGGGGCCGGCGGCATCGAAGGCTCCAGCGCCGAAGGCGCCTACGCCAAGGGCGAAGCCAACTTCCGGCTGGCGGTGACCGACATGGGCGCCGCCGGGGCGATGGCCGGCATGGCCAGCGCGATGAACATCAAGGGCTCCAAGGAGACCGCCACCGGCTATGAGAAGGTCGGCAAGGTCGATGGCCGGATGACGACGGAAAGCTATGACCGCAGCTCGCACCACGGCGAATATTCGGTGCTGGTAGGCGACCGCTTCATGGTGGCCGCGACGGGCGACAACGTCTCGATCGATGACCTGAAGTCCGCGGTTCAGGCCATCGGCCCGGCGCGGCTTGAAGGCCTGATCAAGAGCTAGACCCTGACCTGTTCAGATGGAATCATCTGAACAGGAAAGAAGGGTCTATCTTCAAGAGTTTAGAGCGCGTCGGACGGGTGAAATGGCTTTCATTTCACCCTGACGCGCTCTAGGCGTCGCCCAGATAGACGCGTTCAGCGCGGCGGCTAAGGCGCACAAGGATTTCGTGCGCGACGGTGCCGCCGGCTGCGGCGAGGTCGTCGAGGCGGGCGTTGGGGCCGAGGATTTCGACCTCGTCGCCGATCGCGGCTGGCGCGTCGCCCAGGTCGATGATCATCAGGTCCATGTTGATCGTGAGGATCGGCCGCGCGGTGTCGGCGATCCATACCGCGCCGCCGGCCTTGGCCGCGCGGATGACCCCATCGGCGTAGCCGGCGGCCACCACGGCGGCACGGGTGGGCGCGGTGAGGCGCGTGCTGTCCCCATAGCCCACCCGGTCGCCGGCGTTCAGGTTACGGATGTCGAGGATCGGCGCGGTGAGGGTGGCGACCGCCTGCAGGCGCTCGTCCGGCCGCTCCCGCGGGCCGCCGCCGAACAGGCTGACACCGGGGCGCACCATGTCGAAACGATAGTCTTTGCCGAGGAAGATGCCTGCCGAGGCTGCGAGGCTCGCCCGCGCCTGGGGGAATAGGGCGCGCGCCTCAATAAAATCGGCCAACTGTTGGGCGTTTCGAGAGTTTTCCGGCTCAGCAGCCGAACCCAGGTGACTCATCACCAGGGTGACATCCAGGCCGCGCAGGCGGTCGGTCGCCTGCGCCACGGCGCGCGCCTCGCGCGGCGTCAGGCCTTGGCGGTTCATGCCGGTGTCGACATTGAGGGCCACCGGCCAGGGCGAGGGCTTTTGCGCCGCGTGCGCCGTGGCGGCGGCGATCTGCGACAGATTCCACAGGACCGGGGTCAGGCTGGCCGCATCCAGGCGTGGCCCGGCGCCATCCGCCATGCCGTCGAGGACGTAGATCGCCGCTGGCCGCTCGCGGGTCAGGGCGGCGCGAAGGGCTTCGCCTTCCGCCACGCGCGCCACGAAGAAGCTGCGCGCGCCTTCGGCCCACAGCCGCCGCGCGAGGCGCCCGGCGCCGAGGCCATAGCCGTCGGACTTCAGGACCGGCGCGACCTCCGCCCCGGCGGCCTCCGCGCGCAGCGCCGCGTAGTTGTGGGCGAGCGCGTCCAGATCGATCGTCAATCGCGCAGCGGCCGGCATCCTCACCGCGGGTCGTAGCGCGCGGCGTCGCGGGCGAGGTTCCCGAACTTGGTCAGGTCTTCGTTGTAGGAGAGCTTCACATTGCCGATCGGGCCATGGCGCTGCTTTCCGATGATGATCTCGGCCAGTCCACGCACCTGGTCCATGTTCTCCTGCCACTTGAAGTGTTCTTCGGTGCCTTCCCGGGGCTCCAGACGGCTCAGGTAGTAGGCCTCACGGTAGATGAACATCACCATGTCGGCGTCCTGCTCGATGGAGCCGGATTCCCGCAGGTCGGAGAGCTGGGGCTTCTTGTCCTCGCGGTTCTCCACCTGGCGTGAGAGCTGGGCCAGGGCCACCACGGGGATCGACAGCTCCTTGGCCAGGGCTTTGAGGCTCTGGGTGATCATGCTGACTTCCTGCACGCGGTTGTCGTTACGGCCCATGCTGTCGCCGCCGGTGATTAACTGCAGATAGTCGACGATCAGCAGGTCGAGGCCGACCATCCGCTTCAGGCGCCGCGCGCGGGCGGCGAGCTTGGCCATGCTGATGCCGCCGGTAGCGTCGATGTAGAGCGGCGCCTCCTGGATCTCGAGTGCGGCGTCGCGGACGCGGCCGAACTCCGACGCGTCGATCTCGCCCTTGCGCAGCCGGTCGCCGGAGACGCCCGACGCCTCGGCGAGCAGGCGCATGGCGAGCTGCTCGGCGGCCATTTCCAGCGAGAAGAAGGCGACCACGCCGCCGCGCACGGTCTTCTTCGACCCGTCGGGCTGCGGCTCCCAGGCGTAGTTGCGGGCCACGTCGAAGGCGATGTTGCAGGCCAGCGAAGACTTTCCCATCGAGGGCCGGGCCGCCAGGATCACCAGGTCGGACGGGTGCAGGCCGCCGATTTTGGCGTCGAGGTCGATCAGGCCGGTGGAAAGGCCGGCCAGGCCGCCGTCGCGGCTGTGCGCCTCGGCGGCCATGGTGACCGCGCCGTGCAAGGCCTCGGCGAAATTCACGAAACCCTGCGAAACCCCGCCGGTTTCCGCCAGGGCGTAGAGCTGCTGCTCGGCGGCTTCGATCTGGTCGCGGGCGGAGAGCTCGGCGTCGCCCTGAGCGGCCGCCGTCGAGATGTCGCCGCCGATGCGGATCAGGTCACGCCGCAGCGCCAGGTCGTAGATGGCGCGGGCGTAGTCCGGCGCGTTGGCGGCGGGCGGCGCGCGGTCGACAAGGTCGGCGAGATAACGGATGCCGCCGAGCTCCTCGAAGCCGACATCACGGGAGAACTGCTCGGCCAGAAGGATCGGCTCGGCGAGCTGGCCCTTGCGGATGTGGCTTTCGATGGCGGTGAACAGCCGCTCGTGGAACGGCTCGAAGAAGTGTCGTGCCTGCAGATAGTCGCCGATCCGCTCGAAGGCCGCGTTGTCGTAGAGCAGGGCGCCCAGCAGGGCCTGCTCGGCCTCGACGTTGGCGGGCGCATGGGGGATCGCCACCTCACTGGACGCCGGGCGCAGGTCGAGGGCGGGGACGAGGGCCATGCGTTACCGATAGCCTAACGGCGCCCTTGCGAGCGATGCGACATCGCCGCCTTTCCACACAATAAGGTGAGGCTGTGGACAAGCCTTGCCGTGGTCGGCCCAGGCGCGAAAAGGGCGGGCTGGAGACCCAGCCCGCCCTTCGCGGTGGCGCCGTAAAGTCGCCTCACATCACCAGGCGATGCTCAGCCGGCCGTAAACGAAGCGGCCGTTGAAGCCGAACGGCGAGAAGGAGGTGAACGGCGCGGCGCCCGTCGTGTTCAGCGCCTGGCCGATCTGCTTCGGATACTGGTCGAACAGGTTGTCCGCGCCCACCGCCAGGGTCACGTCGTGCGGGAAGGTGTAGCGGCCTTCCAGATCCCAGATGCTGCGCTTGCCGGTGTGGACGTCGGCGCTGCCGTCGGCGAGGGTGCCGGGCGAGAGCACGTCGCCGTAGAAGGTGGCCCGAACGGTGGCGCCCCAGTTGTCCTTGGACCAGTCGGTCTGGGCCGTCACCTTCCACTTCGGCGTGCCGTCGGTGAAGCGCAGCACGGCCTGACGGGCGAACAGCGAGGTCGGGACCGGCAGGATCGTCTGCCGCGTCACCGGGGTTGCGGTCACCCGGATGTGGTTGGCATTGGCCGCGGTCATGAAGTTGAAGGTGCCGAGGTCGTCGGTCGGCAGGCGATAGCTTGCCACGAAGTCGACGCCTCGGGTCTCCATGTCGACGCCGTTGGTGAAGAACCGCGCCGCCGATGCGCCGAAGGGTTGCAGCAGGTTGAAGATCACCGCCGCGTTGCTGCCCGGCGCCGCGGTGGCGCTGCCGGTCAGGGTTTCCGACAGGACGATGCGGTTGTCGACGTCGATCTCATAGCCGTCCAGGGTGACCTCCAGGTTCCCCTGGTGGAAGACCGCGCCCAGCGAGTAGTTCTTCGACTTCTCAGGCTCCAGCGGCACGCCGCCCAGCGCCTTGCCGACCGGGCTGATCGAGGGGAACGTGCCGGTGTCGAACGGCACCCCGTTGATGAACAGGATCGCCGTCGAGGTGAAGTGCTCCTGCTGCAGGCTGGGCGCGCGGAAGCCGCTCTCGACTGAACCGCGGAAGGCGAATTCCGGCGTCACTTCGAAGCGGGCCGAGAGCTTGCCGGAGGTGTTGTCGCCGAAGTCGGAGTAGTGCTCCTGGCGGATCGCCGCCGAAGCGCTCAGGCGCTCGGTGAGTTTGCCCTCCAGCGCGAGATAGGCGCCGACGTTGGTGCGGTCCGTGTCGACGACGTTCTCCGGCGTGAAGCCGGTGAAGCCACGGGAGCCGAACGACAGGGTCGGGGCGACCGTCCCGCGCGCATAGGATCCCGGGTCGCCGGCGCCGATCTTGTAGTTCTCCCTGCGCGCTTCCAGGCCGAAGGCGACGTTCGTCGGGCCGGCCAGGCCGACGTCGAAGTCGTGGCTGAAGTCGGCATTGCCGACCACTTGGTCATAGGTCATGTCGCCCGCGTAGAACGAGTGCGGCGAGGTGGGGCCGAGGGACGGGTTGAGCGTGTGCTCGACGCCGTACTTCAGGCGGTTCCAGCCGTAGTCGACGCTGAAGCTGGACTTCCAGCCCGCGATCTCGCCCTTCAGGGCGCCGCCGACGCTGTAGTCATCGGAGTGGGTGTTGATCAGCGGCAGGTAGCCGTCGGGATAGACCGACGGGATGTTCTGGCTGGCGTCGGTGGGCGTGCGATAGGTCGCGGCCGTCTCCGAGTGGCGCTGCTGGCCGCCGCCCCAGAAGCTGAGGTCCCAGCCGCCGCCTAACGGCTTGCCGCCGTTGAAGTAGACGGTCTTTTCCTCGACGTCGCCGTCGCCGAAGCGCGAGCGCACCTTGGAAGGGGTAAGGCGCGGGTCGGCATCGCTGCGGTTGGTGTGGTTCTGATCGCGATACTGGGCGGAGAGGGTGAGGAAGCCATCCGAGCCGAGCTTGAAGCCCTGCCAGGCGCCCACGGTGGTCGCGGCGCCGTCGGTGATGTCCTTCGAGCCTTGGTTGAAGAAGTTGATGTGGGTTGCGTGCTCGCCGTAGGTCACCACAGCCCCGCCACCGTGGTCGGCCTGGCGCAGGCCGATGTTGATCACACCGGCGATGGCGTCCGAGCCATACAGCGCCGAGGCGCCGTCACGCAGCACCTCGATGCGGTCGATGGCGATTTCGGGGATGGTGTTGAGGTCGACCGCCGCCGAGCCGCGGCCCACGGAGCCGTTGAGGTTCACGAGCGCCGAGGTGTGGGCGCGCACGCCGTTGATCAGCACCAGGGTCTGGTCGGGGCCCTGGCCGCGAAGGGTGGCCGGGCGCACTGAGTCGGTGCCGTCGGTGTTCGACGGGCGGGGGAAGTCGATGGAGGGAACCGTGACGGCCAGGGCGGCGGCGAGTTCGGTGTTGCCCTGCTTCTGCAGCGCCTGGGCGTTGACGACGTCCACGGGCGAGAGGGATTCAAGGCGCGAGCGCGGCTCGGCGCGGCTGCCGGTGACCACCAGTTCCTCGACGTCAGTCGGCGCGGCCGCGGCGGTCGTCGCGGACTTGGTCTGAGCCACGGCTCCGGTGGCGAGCAGGGTTGCGGCCGACGCTGCGGCGAAGAGGAAAATGCGCGATTTCATGTACGTCCCCTGGAACGGCCCGACCCTCTTTGCGGGGGCGGGGCGCTGAACACCCTTATCGCTGATAAGCTAGGCTGCGCCGTCCACGGACGTTATGACTTTTTTACAACAAGGCATGCAAAAGGCGCGGGACCGGAATCCCGCGCCTTCGCGTAGCGTAAATTCGAGCCTCAGGCTTCGGCGTAGCCCGTGTCCTGCGACCCGGCGCCGCCTTCCAGGAGGTCCGCCTGCGCCTGTTCGTCGGCGATGCGTTCTTCCTCGAATTGGGAGTCGATCACGTTCTCGCCGCGCGCCTGACGCTCCGCCTCGTCCTGCGAACGAGCGATGTTGAGCGTGACGGTGACCGTGACTTCGGGGTGCAGGCGAACCTTCACCTCGTGCAGGCCAAGCGTCTTGATCGGCTTGTCGAGCACGACCATGGCGCGGTCGACCTTGGAGGCGCCCTCGGCGTTGACCGCGTCGGCAACGTCGCGGCCGGCGACTGAACCGTAGAGCTGGCCGCTTTCGCCCGCCTGGCGGATCAGGATGTAGGCCGAGCCGTCCAGCTTTTCGCCGGACTTACCCGCGGCGTCCTTGGCCTTGGCATTACGGGCTTCGATTTCGGCGCGCTGGCCCTCGAAGACCTTCAGGTTCGCCGCATTGGCGCGCAGCGCCTTTGAGCGCGGCAGGAGGAAGTTGCGGGCATAGCCGTCCTTGACGTTGACCACGTCGCCGAGGCCGCCCTTGCCTTCCACACGTTCGAGCAGAATGACTTTCATGTGCCTAGGTCTCCCTTACTTCACGACGTAGGGGAGGAGCGCCAGGAAGCGGGCGCGTTTGATCGCCTTGGCGAGTTCACGCTGCTTCTTGGCTGACACCGCGGTGATCCGCGACGGCACGATCTTGCCGCGCTCGGAGACGTAGCGCTGCAGGAGCTTCACGTCCTTGTAGTCGATCTTCGGTGCGTTGGCGCCGGAGAACGGGCACACCTTGCGGCGGCGGAAGAACGGCCGGCGCTGGCCGCCGCCCGAGGCGGGGCCGCCCGCGGCCGGGGCTTCCGTGGTGGTGGTCTCGTCGGTCATCAGAAAGCTCCTTGCGGGGCGTCGTCGCGGCGTTCGCGGTCGCGATCGCGGCGGGCGAGGATCGGGGAGAGCTCCAGCTCCAGCTCGTCGACGCGAACGGTCAGGTACCGCAGGACGTCTTCGTTGATGGAAAGCTGGCGTTCCATTTCCTTCACCGCCTCGGCGGGGGCGTCGATGGCCAGCAGGGAATAGTGACCCTTGCGGTTCTTCTTGATCCGGTAGGTCAGGTTGCGAAGGCCCCAATACTCGATCTTGGCGACGTTTCCGCCGCCGGCTTCGATCAGGGATTTCATAGTGTCGTTGAGGGCTTCAGCCTGTTGCGGCGAGATGTCCTGCCGCGAGATGACGACGTGCTCGTAGAGCGCCATAGGTTCCTTCTTCCGTTGGGAGGGCGGCGCGGCCGGCGGCGGAAGGCCCGCTGGTCGCGATGGATCTCTGGCGCGGCGGCCGGGCGTTTCCCGAACCCTTTGGCGTTCCGCGAGAGACCGCTCTCCGTGAAGAGGCGGGCTGATACGGGAAAAGCCGTCCTCGCGCAAGCTTGGCAGGACTTGCCAGTCGCCCCGGCGGCGCGCAGCGTGCCGCAAACCCAACCGGGGGAAGAGAAATGTCCAAGCTGCGTAGCTTTCTGGCCGGCGTCGCGGCCGCTACCGCCATTCTCGCAGGATCGCCAAGCGCCGCCGCCGACGCTGCGCCGAGCGCTCACAACCTCGATCTCGCTCGACGGCTCTTCACCGACATGCACATGGACCAGACCATGGCCGGCATGATGCGCAGCGTGATGCCGGCCATGGTGGCGCAGGTCCGCAAGGCGAACCCGGCGATGTCTGACGCGCAGGCCCAGGCCATCACCGAGGCGACCACCCAGTCCAGCCAGGCCATGATGGGCAAGATCATGGACCGCATGATCCCGCTCTATGCCTCCACCTTCACCGAGAAGGAGCTCCAGGACCTCGTGAACTTCTACGAGGGGCCGAGCGGACGGGCGATGCTGGCGAAAATGCCGACGCTCATGGCGAAGATGACGCCGATCATGGTGGAGATGATGCCCGAGATGCAGGCCGACATCCGCCAACGCGTCTGCTCGAAAATCGACTGCACCAAGTCCGGCGCGCCGGCCGCTCCGAAGAGCTGATCCGCGGCGGCTACTTCTTCAGCGCCTTCACCGCGTTCAGCGTCTCGGTGACGTGGTCGTTGGGGTTCAGGTTCGAATAGACGTGAACGATCTGGCCGTTCTGGGCGATGACGTAGGAGGTGCGGCTCGACCAGTCGGGCTTCTGGGCCAGGATGGCGTCGTACTCCTTGGCGATCTTCGCGCCCTCGTCGGCGGCGACGGGGAACTTGCCGCCGCAGTGTTCCGTTTCCTTCGAGAAGTCGGCCAGTTCGCTGGTCTTGCCGGCGGTGACGCCGATGACGCTGGCCTTCTGGGCCTTGAACTGGTCGATGGCGTCGGAGAACAGGTGGGCTTCCAGGTTGCAGCCGGAGGTGTGGGCGGCCGGAAAGAAGTAGACCACGACCGGCCCCTTCTTGAGCGCGTCCGCGAGCTTGTAGGTGAAGGGCTGACCGGCGAGGTAGGCGGGTGCGGTGAAGTCAGGCGCCTTAGTCCCGGCCTTGAGTTCGGCGGAAGCGGAGGTGGCAAGCGCGGCGGCGCCGAGAGCGGCGGCGGCGAAGAGGGCGGCGCGTTTCATGACGTTCATTTCCCTGAGGTTCCTGACGGTCCGGAAGCCGCTCTACACCCGCGCTCGCCGCTTGTCTTCGCAGAGCTGAAACCTGGGTCTTTGTTTACGTCGTCAAGTTTTCAGCGGCCGGGTTCGATCAGGATTTTCACCTGGGCTTCGGGATCCGCAAGAGCCACGAAAGCATCGGCCACGCCCTCCAGCCCAACCTTGGAGGTGACCAGGCCGGAAACGTCGATGACGCCTTCGGCGATATTGCGCAGCGTGCTCGCGAATTCCTCGGGCGAATAGCCGAAGACGAAGGTCAGCTCGATCTCCTTGGTGATGGCGATCGACGGCTCGATCCGGTCGCTCTCCATACAGACGCCCGCCACCACGATCTGGGCGCCCGCCGGCGCGGCCTCGATCAGCGCCTGGACGACGCCCGGCGCGCCGACGCATTCGAAGACGACAGGCTTGCCGAAGTTGCCGCCCATCATCCGGATCATCTGCTGCGCGCCGCGCGCCTTGGGTACGCCGAGGGCTTCCCAGCGATCGTGGGGGGACTCCTGTGCGGGATCGATAACGATGTCGGCGCCCAGGCGCTCGGCGGCGGCGCGCCGACGCGGCGAGAAGTCCGCGGCGATCACCGGTCCATGGCCCTGCGCCTTCAGCGCCGCGATCACCGCCAGGCCAACGGGCCCGCAGCCCACCACCAGCGCGACGGAATTGTCGTCCATCCGCGCCTTGGCGACGGCGTGAAAGCCGACCGCAAAGGGTTCGGTCAATGCTGCCTGGTCGGTCGGCAGGCCGTTGGGAACTTCCAGAACAAGGGCCTCGCTCAAGAGCATTCGCTCAGCGAAGCCGCCCGGCAGACGGTTGGAGAACCCCAGGAGCTCGACGCCGCCCGCCGTCATGGTCGCCGGCACGCTGACCACGCGGGTTCCGGTCTTCAACGTCTTCGGCGAGCCCGGCCCATGGTCGAGGATCTCGGCGCAGAACTCGTGGCCGAAGACCGTGTCGGCGGTCGGATCGAAGCCGCCGTCCATGCCGCCAGCGCGGCGCGACAGGTCGATCATGTGCTCCATGTGGTGCAGAGCGTGCAGGTCCGAGCCGCAGATCCCGCAGGCGAGCGTCTTGACCAATACCTGACCCTCGGCCGGCTCCAGTTCGCCGATCTCGTCGCAGACCAGTTGCTTGTTGCGCCGAACCACCGCCCGCATGGGTCGCCTCCCGTCGCGCCTTGCCGCGCGTCGGCTTATTCCGTAACCCTCGCGCCGCGGAATCCATAGAGCCCAAACCGAAGACCTGGAGCCAATCGATGAGCCTCGCCTTCCTCTTTCCCGGCCAGGGCAGCCAGGCCGTGGGCATGGGCGCCGACCTCTCCGACGCCTTCGCCGCGGCCCGGGAGGTGTTCCAGGAAGTCGACGACGCGCTCGGCCAGAAGCTCTCGAAGCTGATGCGCGACGGGCCGGACGACCAACTCACCCTTACCGAGAACGCCCAGCCGGCGCTGATGGCGGTGAGCCTGGCCGTCATGCGCACCCTGGAAAAGGACTTCGGCGTCGGGGTCGACAAGGCGGCCTTCGTGGCTGGCCACAGCCTGGGTGAGTATTCCGCCCTGGCGGCCGCGGGCGCCATCAGCCTGGCCGACACCGCGCGACTGCTGAAGCTGCGCGGCCAGGCCATGCAGCGCGCCGTGCCGGTGGGCGAGGGCGCCATGGCCTCCCTGATCGGGCCGAAGAGCGACGTCGCCCTGGCGGAAGAGGCGGCCAAGGCCGGCTCGGCCGCGGGCGTCTGCGTCGTCGCCAACGACAACAACGCGGGCAATGTGGTGATCTCCGGCGCGAAGGCCGCCGTGGACCTGGCGATCGACAAGGCCAAGGAGCTGGGCGCGCGCGCCATCCTGCTGAATGTCTCCGCGCCGTTCCATTGCCCGCTGATGCAGCCCGCAGCCGACGAGATGGCAGCGGCCCTGGCGCAGGCCGCGATCCTTGCGCCCCGCACGCCGCTTGTCGCCAATGTCACGGCGCGGCCAACCCTCGACCCCGAGGCCATCCGGCGGATGCTTGTGGAACAGGTGACTGGCCGGGTGCGCTGGCGCGAGAGCATGGTGTTCCTGGCCGAAGAGGGCGGGGTGACCCGCTTCGCCGAAGCCGGCGCCGGCAAGGTGCTTTCCGGCATGGCCAAGCGCATCGCGCCGGACGCTGAGGCCACGCCGCTGAACGCGCCAGCCGACCTCGAAGCCTTCGCCAAGAGCCTTTAGAAAGGGCCCGGATGTTCGACCTGACCGGCAAGACCGCCCTCGTCACCGGCGCCACCGGCGGCATCGGCGCGGAGATCGCGCGTGCGCTGCACGCCCAGGGCGCGCACGTCGTGCTTTCCGGCACCCGCGAGGCCGTGCTTCAGGAGCGCGCGGCCGAACTGGGCGCCCGAACCTCGGCGGTGTCCGCGAACCTGTCCGACCCCGCAGCCGTCGACGGCCTGATCGAGGCGGCGGAGACCGTGGCCGGCGCGCCCATCGATATCCTGGTCGCCAATGCGGGCATCACCCGCGACGGGCTCCTGCTGCGGATGAAGGACGAGGATTGGTCCGAGGTCCTGAAGGTAAACCTGGAAAGCTATTTCCGCCTCAGCCGCGCCGCGGTGAAGGGCATGATGCGCCGCCGGTCGGGCAGGATCATCGGCATCACCTCCGTGGTGGGCGTGATGGGCAATCCGGGCCAGGCGAACTACGCCGCCTCGAAGGCGGGCATGATCGGCTTCTCCAAGGCGCTGGGTCAGGAGGTCGCGACGCGCGGCATCACGGTCAACTGCGTGGCGCCGGGCTTCATCGAAAGCCCCATGACCGACGCCCTGAACGAGGCCCAGAAGGCGCAGATTCTGTCGACCATCCCCACCGCGCGCCTGGGAACCGGCGCCGAGGTGGCCGCGGCGTGCGTCTACCTGGCGAGCGACGAGGCGTCTTACGTCACCGGCCAGACGCTGCACGTGAACGGCGGCATGGCGATGATCTGAAGCCTCGCCTTCACCTATCGGAACATGCTAACGCGCCAACGACTTTGAGCCTCCAGGCCGTTGTGGTTGACTTCACGGCCCGGCTCGCCGATGCAAAGCCTGAACTTAGAG
>Ga0207690_10000707_pt1 | contig 21457 bp, 17 predicted proteins | sample KBSC23metaG_FD_184315 | JGI IMG/M metagenome (GOLD analysis project Ga0207690, IMG submission 184315) | Corn rhizosphere microbial communities from Kellogg Biological Station, Michigan, USA - KBS C2-3 metaG (SPAdes) (version 2) | ecosystem: Host-associated > Plants > Roots > Rhizosphere > Soil ...
ATTTCCGCGCGTCATGTAATCGCGGAAATGCATCTCTGACCCCGATTGATGCAGTCAGCGCTTCGCCGCCTTTAGCTGCGCGTCGCGCAGCGCGACGTCGACGTCGAGGTACTTCCAGGAGAAGCCGAACGGCGACGGCCAGTAGCCTTGCACCCACGGATAGTGCAGCACGTTGCCGACGCCGTACGTGTGCAGGATCATCGGCATGTAGGCCTGCGAAATTTCGGACATCTTGCGCGCCAGCGCGATGCGGGCCGGTCCCGCCGGCGTACGCAGGAACTGCTCGTAGGCCGCATCGTAACCGGACTGGTGGAACTGCGACGGATTCGTGTCGCGCGGCGACTGGCTCCATAGCGTCTGCAGGATCTGGTAGCCCGAAGGCTCGAGCGATCGGTAGCCCAGGTTGAACATCGGCAGCTTGCCGTTTCGGCTCAGGTTCAGCAGCTCGGCGAACGTTTGCTGCTGGACCTGCATGCGGATGCCGATCGCGTCCATATTCTTCTTCCAGAGCGTATCCGCTTCGCGGTACCAGGATTCGGGCAGCGTGCCGCGCACGACGGTGAGCGGCTTGCCGTCCGGCGTCTCGCGATAGCCGTCGCCGTTGCGGTCCTTGAAGCCGAAGCGATCGAGCAGCGCACGCGCGCCTGCCGGGTCGTAGATCGATCGGACCGGAAGCGCGGGGTCGTGGCCGCTGACGCCGGGCGGCAGCAACTGGTTCGCGGGCAGCGCATTGCCGGCGAACAGCACGCGGATCATCTCGTCGACGTCGAAGCCCATGCCAATCGCGCGCCGCAGCGCGATCTGCTGCGTGGAGTAACCCCCGACGATTGGATCGTCGAGATTGAAGTACGTGAACGTGACGCTGGGCGAGCCGAAGCGGACATGCCGGATTCCGCGTGCGGCCAGGTCCGGCCGTAGCCTGCCGTCCTCCATGACACGCCGCGTGTCGTCGCCGCCGAGCGCGATCAGGTCGAGATCGCCCTGCGTGAACGCGAGAATTTCGGGCTGGGATTCCTCGATGATGCTGATCTCGATGCGTCCGATCCTGGGAATCGTCTTGCCGCGCATCGCGCGCACGAGCTCCTGCTGCGGCGCATCGGCGTTCACGGGAAAAGGAACGGCGCGATAGTCGGGATTGGCTTCGAGGACCACTCGTGACGCGCGGCGCCATTCCTTGAGCCGGTAGGGGCCGGTTCCCACCGGCCGACTCATCACGTCGCTGCCCGCCGACTCGATCGCTTCCCGCGCCACCGCCATCATCGGCAGGCCCGCGAGGCGCTCGAGCACCGTGTAATCCGGATTCGCGAGGCGCAGCACGAGCGTGTAGCGATCGGGCGCCTGCAAGCCGGCGATCGGCGCTTCGTAGTCGAACTTGCCGCCTGCCTTGCGCGCGGCATCGACGACCGGCCTCGCACCTACGATCAGGTCGGTCAGGGCCGGGTCGCCGCCGGTGCGCAGGTTCGGGTCGAGCGCGCGCTTGATCGAATACACGTAATCGGCGGCGACGAGCTCGCGCTTCTTGCCCTTGAACACCGGATCGTCGGTGAAGTGGATGCCCTTGCGCACGCGCATCGTCCACGTCTTGCCGTCGTCGCTGACGACCGGCATCGACTCGGCGGTGTTCGGAATGACCTTCGAGCCGGTCGACAGGTATTCGAATTCATAGAGCGCTTCAAAGATCGCGGACGTGACACGCGTCGAGTAGAGATCCGTGCCCTGTTGCGGATCCAGGCTCGTGATGTCGTTCGAGGCCACGCGCAGCACCTTGTGCATGTCCGCGGCGGCATTGGCGTCCTTCGGGGCCGTCAGGAATGCGGCGGCGCAGAGCGCCATGGCGAGAACGGGGCGATAGGCGAGCGGCATGGCAAAGACCCGTCTAAGACTTTCTACGCGCAAGCGCATGCCCTGATGATCGCACGGGTTCCGGACGCGGTTCGGCCGGGATCCGGCCGCGCGCGCAATGCGACACCGGGCGTCCGTTTCGGGGGTCGATCAGGAACCGGCCTCCGATGACGCCGTCATGGCACGCCGGTCCGGGTCGTGCGAATCGATCGCGCAGCATCTATGACCGGACGCGATCCCCCGCGCGTCGGCACTTTGGCGTCGCAGTACCCGCTACGACCCTGGCCTGCTTGTTGCTTAGCAACCGTCGTCCCGTCTACGGACATCGCACCTTCACGCGACGGCGCCAATTCGCCCTCGAAGTGCGATGCAAGACAACGTTTTCTTTTCAATCATTGAGGGAGAGGCAATGACCATCGATCGATTCGCGCGGGCGAAGCCAGGCCTGCGACACGCGCTGGCGGCGATCGCCGTCGGTTCCGCATTGGCGTCGGCACCTGCAGCCGCGCAGACGTCGTTCGCGTCGGGGACGCAGCTCGTCCTCCCGCTTGCGGCGCACGTGGCCGTCTATCACACGACGGTGTCCGTCCGCAATCCGAACGTCGGCCCGATCACGCTCAACGTGCGCTATATCCAGTCGAACAACGGCACCGCGCCGACCGGCGAGCGGTCGTGTCCGGCCGTCGCGCTTGCCGCCGGTGAGTCGTCGACGTTCGACCTCGGTGCGCAGTGCAGCCTGAACGGCGTCGATGACGATTTCGGCATGCTGATCCTGGACGACAGTGTCGGCACGAATCCGTTCTTCGCGTATTCGCGGACCGATACGCCCGACGGCATCGGCTTCAGCGTCGAAGGTTTCCCGAGCGAGAATTTTTCGGGATCCCCCGCCGACGTGCTGGGACTCAAGACGACATCCACTGCTCCGAACTATCGCTCGAACTGCTTTGTGGGCTCGCTCGGCGATGCGGTCAACTGGCAGATCCAGCTCTACCAGAGCGGGAGCGAGACGCTGCTCGGCTCGGTCAGCGGATCGCTGGGCGCGTTCCAGACGACGCGCGTGCTCGACGTCTTCACCTCCGCCGGCCTGTCCGGCGATTTCTCCGACGTGCGCGCGACGTTCTCGACGGCCGATGCGGGCCCGCCGTCGTTCATCGGTTTCTGCACCGTCGAAACGTCGGCGAATGGCAGCGCGGACTTCCGCGTCGCGAAGAATCTCGACGTGCCTTCCGGTGGTGGTGGCGGCGCGTCGACGTTGGCCGGCTCGTGGCATCTGGACGACGTTCAGACGCTTCTTGCCGGGACCGGCACGTACGAGTTCATCGGCTCGACGACGGTGACGCTTGCTTCGCCGGGCACGCTGTCCGGCTTCGCCAGCGGCTGGTTCTCCAAGCAGTCGGCCGGCACGGGATCGATGTCCCTCGCCGTGTGCTACCAGAATCAAAGCGGACCGGGTCCGATCACAGTCCTTGGTTCTGCGACGACGGGATCGGTTCCTACGACATCGATCGGGGCTGCCTTTCGCTCCGCGAACGGTTCGGGAAGCGTTCCGGCGGGCACGTACACGGTCGGATCGTGCGCGCAGAACCTTGGCGTAAACTCGATCAACAGGGGCGTCCATTCGGCCGGCGCCGTGTATTCGGGTTCGTAGTCCCGCAGCCGTATTTTTTCTGCATGACGCCGGCGGCCGCAAAAGGGCCGCCGGCGTATTTTTTGGAGAGCAGCATGCAGTTGCCCGCGCCATTTCGGCGGCGTACCGCCGAGCGCGAAGACGCGAGTCACGACGTCGCCGTGCTGTTCGTCTGCATGGGCAACATCTGCCGCTCGCCCACGGCCGAGACGGTTTTTCGCGAGCACGTGAAGCGAGCCGGGTTCGAGCGGCGCATCCGCGTCGAATCCGCGGGAATAGGTGACTGGCACGTCGGCCAGCGGCCCGACGAGCGTGCGATCGCCCACGGACGGCGGCGGGGATACGACCTCGAGCCGCTGCGCGCGCGGCAAGTCCGGCACGAGGATTTCGCACGCTTCGACTGGATTCTCGCGATGGACAGGCGCAACCTGCGTGATCTGGGACTACTGCGTCCAGGGGATTTCCAGGGCCATCTCGGCCTCTTTCTCGACTTTGCCCCTGAACTCGGCGTGCGCGAGGTGCCCGATCCCTATTTCGGCGGCGCCGACGGCTTCGAAAGGGTGCTTGAACTCACGGAGCGCGCGAGCGAAGCGCTCCTGGCGCGCATCGTCGACGCCCTCGACTGAACTGACGGCGGGTCAGCGCGCGATGGCGTGAGCGTTGTCCCGATGCCGCCTGTGGGCAGCGTCGAGCATTGCCCGACGCCGCCGGTGTCGGCAGCGTCGGGGCCTTCCTGCAATCAGCGAGCTGTCTGCTCCTTGCGGGTCTCGACCATTTGCAGCGGCTCGTCCGCAGTCACGGTGCGCGCCGGCCGAACGCGTCGTGCTCGCGGCACGGCGGGCTCCTCGGTTTCGACAGCAGGAGCGAACCGCGTCTCCACCATCACCAGGTCCGAATCCGGTGGCAGCGACATCGGCACAGGCTCTGCCGCCGGAGGCGAGTCCGAGGCAATCACTACGGGCTCTACAGCTGCGACCGTGGGCTCTGCGCGTGCGACAACAGGCTGGGCCGCGGGTGCCGATGTCGAGTTTGAAGGCGAAGCTTCTCGCGCGGGCGGCATGACGTCCGCAGGCGCCGGAATCGACAGGTCGGGCGATTCGACGAAAGCCGTAGTCAACGAGTGTGCAACGAGCGTAGCGGGTGCCTCAACGGCAGCGACGAGCGCCGATTCGGGTTGCGCCTGCGCAGATTCGTCGGCTGGCTGGGCGGTTTGCGACTCAGGCGATGGACGCGGGGCGCGCTCGCTACCGCGACCCCGGCGCCCGCGGCGACGGCGACTGCCGCCTTCGCGAAGCTCGTCCGCACCGTTGCCCGCTGCGATGGGTGCGTGCGACCCTTCGGTGCTCGAATCGGTCGGAGCCTCGATCACCGCGCTCGGTTGCTTCGGCTCGCGCGCAGGGCGCTGTGCGCCGGTCTTGCCTTCGCGTGGCTCACGCGGCTCGCGCGGCTCGCCGTCGCGGCGACCGTCCCGACGCACACCGTCGCGGCGCGGTTCGCGCACCGTGTCGTCCCGGTGTCCCTCGTGGGACTCGCCATCGCGCCGTACTTCCCGCGGCTCCCGCTCGCGCCGCGCTTCACGGTGCTCGCCATCCTTGCGACCAGGCGGTCGTTGCGATTCGATCGCGCTTTGCCCCTTGCGGCGAGTGTCGTCGCCGGCACGTGCGTCCTTGCGCTCACGGTCGGGGCGCCGCTCGTCGCGGCGTTGACCTTCGCGCCGAACTTCGGGCCGCCGCCCGTCCCGCGCCGTGTCGCGACCGCGCGGCGGGCGTGAGTCGCGCGCCCGCTCGCCCGGCAATGAGGCGGCCGGAGCGTTTTCGGGCGTCGGGACGCTCGCAGGCGCCGGCGGCGTACGCAGCCAGTGCATCATCCGTGTGAACCAGCCGCCCGAAGGGTGCGTCATCGGCTCGATCGCCGGTGCCGGACGCGATGCGGCTACGGGAGCCGGCTGCGCCGGCGTGATGCCCTTGACGACCGCCTCCTGTCTCGGCTCCCTGGCTTCCTCGCGCAACATCTTGGCCGGATCCGCTTCTTCCGGCTGCTCAACCATCTGGAACGATGCCGGGAGCGGCTCGCTCTGATTGAGCTCGTCATGGCGAAGCCGCGTGACGCTATAGTTCGGCGTCTCGAGATGCCGGTTCGGCACCAGCAGCACATTCACCTTGAACCGCGTTTCGATCGTCTGGACGTCGGCGCGTTTTTCGTTCAGCAGGAACGTCGCCACGTCGACGGGCACTTGCGCGACGATCTGCGCGGTGTTGTCCTTCATCGCTTCCTCCTGAAGGATCCGGAGGATGTGCAGCGCGGTCGATTCGGTGCCGCGGATGTGGCCGATGCCGTGGCAGCGGGGGCAGGGCAAGTACGCGGATTCGGCAAGCGCGGGACGCAGCCGCTGCCGCGACAGCTCCATCAGGCCGAACCGCGAGATCTTGCCGAGTTGCACGCGCGCACGGTCGTACTTGAGCGCATCGCGCAGCCGATTCTCGACGTCGCGCTGGTTCTTGGCGCTTTCCATGTCGATGAAGTCGATCACGATCAGGCCGCCCAGATCGCGCAAGCGAAGCTGACGCGCGATCTCCTCGGCCGCCTCGAGGTTCGTGTTGTAGGCGGTCGTCTCGATGTCGCCGCCGCGCGTCGCGCGCGCGGAGTTCACGTCGACCGACACGAGCGCTTCCGTATGGTCGATGACGATCGCGCCACCGGAAGGCAGCGGGACCTGACGCGCGTAGGCGGTCTCGATCTGGTGCTCGATCTGGAAACGGGAGAACAGCGGCACGTCGTCCTTGTAGAGCTTGACGCGCGACACGTTGGCCGGCATCACGTGTCCCATGAACTGCTGTGCCTGTTCCTGGATTGCCTCGGTGTCGATCAGGATCTCGCCGATGTCCGGGTGGAAGTAATCGCGGATCGCGCGGATAACGAGGCTCGATTCCTGGTAGATCAGGTAGGCACCCGATTGGAGCTTGGCCGCATCCTCGATGGCGCGCCAGAGCTGCATCAGGTAGTTGAGGTCCCACTGCAGCTCCTCGGCCGTGCGGCCGATGCCGGCAGTGCGCGCGATCACGCTCATGCCGTTCGGGACGTCCAGCGCGGCAACCGCCTCACGCAGCTCGTTGCGCTCCTCGCCTTCGACACGACGCGATACGCCGCCGCCGCGCGGATTGTTGGGCATCAGCACGAGGTAGCGGCCGGCCAGCGAGATGTACGTCGTGAGCGCCGCGCCTTTGTTGCCACGTTCGTCCTTGTCGACCTGGACGATGAGTTCCTGACCCTCGCGCAGTTGATCCTGCACGCGCCCGCGGGACTCGCCGTCGACGTCGTCAGCGTCGGCGGCGCGGCGGCCGCCTTTCAGGTACTGGCGTGAAATTTCCTTGAACGGCAGGAAGCCGTGTCGCTCGGTGCCGTAGTCGACGAAGCACGCTTCGAGCGACGGCTCGACGCGCGTGATGACCCCCTTGTAGATGTTGCTCTTGCGTTGTTCCTTGGCGGCGGACTCGATGTCGAGGTCGATCAGTTTCTGACCGTCGACGATGGCCACCCGGAGTTCCTCCGCCTGGGTGGCGTTGAACAGCATGCGTTTCATGGACGTTGTCCCCGGCGCAGGGCCGCGGGCAAGCGGGCGGTACGAGGCGGGCCGCGTCTTGCGACGCGACTGCGCTTACGCGGCGGTCGCGGCGGAAGACGGGCCACCCGACGGCCGGAGCCGGCGGGCGCGAGCAGAGCGAGGTGACGTACGCATCAGCTTCGCAGGTCCGGCCAAGGGCCGGTCTCGTCGTGGCGGGTCTTCTTGTTCGCGGATCAGCGGAATAATCCGATCGGCAGCCATTGCCTCGGGGCACGGCTGCCGCTTTGCAGAATCGTTCGCTTGTGCGCCGCGCAGCGGCCGCTTCGGACCGGCCTTTGCCGGGTGCGGGAGCTGCGCTGTTCCTTTACCATCGCTACTTTTTCGCGGCCTTCGAAAGTCCGCCCGGCGAGCGACTTAGCCGGCTTGTTTCCCTGCCGCAGCAGGGCCCCGCGGCGCCGCCCGGCCCGTTCATCGGCGTATCGCACGAAGGACGCGGCCCGCTGCGCATGCGCGCGGTTCGGGCACAATTATAGAGGAATGAACGAGTTAAGCAAGGATGCTGGCGCGCCGCTTACGGTCGGAGAAGATTCTGCTGGCCAGCGGATCGACAACTTCCTGCTGCGCGTCCTGAAGGGCGTGCCGAAAAGCCACGTATATCGGATCCTTCGCAGCGGCGAGGTGCGGCTGAACCGAGGGCGGGTCGGTCCGCACGCCCGCCTGGCGACCGGGGACGTAGTCAGGATCCCGCCACTGCGACTGGCCAAGGGAGCTGCAAAGCCACCTGCCGCGATTGCCCCTGCCTTCCGGCCCGGAGTGCTGTACGAGGACGACGCGCTCATTGTTGTCGACAAGCCGGCGGGCCTCGCGGTTCATGGGGGGAGTGGCATCGCGATCGGGCTCATCGAGCAGTTGCGGGCAGCGAGGCCCGAGGCGCGATTTCTGGAACTCGTGCATCGCCTCGATCGGGACACGTCGGGCGTGTTGCTGGTCGCGAAAAAACGCGCGGCCCTCGTCGATCTACATGCGCAACTTCGCACCGGGACAATGGACAAGCGCTATCTGCTGTTGGTGCGCGGACCGTGGCGCGACGCCATGCGCAAAGTCGACATCCCGTTGCACAAGTTCGTGACTCGGGAAGGCGAGCGACGGGTCAGGATCAGCGCAGACGGGCAGCGCGCCGTCACGATCTTTCGGCGCCTCGAGGCCTGGCCACGGCACACGCCCCCGGTAGCGCTCCTGGAGGCAGAACTCAAGACTGGACGCACGCACCAGATCCGCGTCCATCTCGCGCATATCGGCCACGCGCTGGCGGGCGACGACAAGTACGGCGACTTCGCGTGGAACCGGGAGCTCGCAAGGCAAGGGCTCAAGCGCATGTTCCTGCACGCGCGGCAACTGACGTTCACGCATCCGGTGAGCGGACGCGAGGTGACGGTCGAATCGCCGATGCCGGCGGAGCTGGAGAGGTTTGTTGAAATGTTAGTTCGATAGAATGTTTTTCGCTAGCTGCGCTTGCCTGCTCGCCTCTTCCTAGAGTGCAATTCGCATGGAGTGTCATCGGCGCTAATGAGTCCGTGTACGAGCGCTGTAGCGATTGCTTCCTGCCGATTCAGGACACCGAGTTTGCTAATAAGGTTTGCAAAGTGAAAGTTTGCGGTTCGCTGCTTTATTCCCAGTTTCAAGCCAATGTCCTTGCTCGTCATTCCATGCGCAGCGAATTGTAGGCAGCTCAACTCTCTCTCGGACAGCGGATGTCCCTCTTGAGCAGGCGCAATCCCGCGCCCGACAACTTGTTTCACAAAGACCCAATGAAACAAGCTCGCCAGATGCATTATGGATCCCGTGTTGGAACATATGGCTAGGCGTCTTTCTTCTGTCAGGTATCGTTCCGGTCCACTCAGCGCAACCATTACCTTGCTATTGTTGTCTCTTAAGTAGATCGCTATTCCGCTTCCAATTCCGTAGCTTGCGGCCCGTTCTAAGAAGCGCTCAACCTTAGCATCTCCGTTCGCAACAGTGGCGTCCCAGATTAGTGGCGGCGGCAGCACATCCCAGCCGTAACAAACCCGAGGATCAATCTCGATGTAGCTTTTTTGATCGTATTCCTGAAGCCATTCCCTCGGTACGGTACCCCAAACGTAGAATCGTTCGTCGCGCCTATGAGTTTTTGCCAGGCTCATCCCATAAACGAATGACTCGAAACCCAACTCTCTAACGACGGTTTGAACAACTTCGGCCAATGGTCTTCCCTCTTTCAGCGACTGCATCATTGGATGCAAGAACGCCGGGATTGGATATGGGCAATCCTCCATCGATGCGATCGGCTCAATCGTCACCATCATGATAGTCTCCCCTTAGAGATCGGAATGGTTTGGGGCACCGTAATACCCGCAGTTGTTATCTACAGGGCTCGGTCCATCTTCCTAGAAAGCTTATACGAGACGTTCATGTGAAGAATGCCGATCTTCACTCGTCTTCCTACTGACATTTTCGCCAGCCTCCTATCGAGTTCGCTCACCTCAATCCCTCCACCACATCCCCCACCCCGATTCCCTTCGTCGCGAACCACCCTTGCCGCATCTCGATCGCATACTGCGCGACCCCGCGCGACCAATGCGTCGATTCGTCCAGCGGGCGCATGTCCTCGATGTTCAAAATCCGTCCATGCGCGTCGACGAACGCGATCGACAGCGGGATGTACGTGTTCTTCATGTAGAACGCGAGCGGCTGTGGCGCCTCGAACACGAACAGCATTCCGTGATCCTGGCGCAGGCTGAAGCGGTTCATCAAGCCGGTCGCGCGCGTCTCCGGTGTCGAGGCCACTTCCACGACGACCTTCTGGTCGCGAATGGTCAGCGTGCGGCTGGGGAGATCGGCCGACGTCGCGTTTCGCGGGATCGCGAGAACGAGCAGGAAAAGGAGCGAGGAGGCAAGGCGCATCATGGTTGGGCGATCGGCAGAGTGCGATTACGAAGGAAGCGGAAGACGCCGAAGCTCGCGACAGCGAATGCCAGCATTCCGAGCGCGAGTGCGGCCAGTGACGGCGCAAGGAGGGGGGCGATCGTTCCGGCAACGACCCCGGAAAACGCGAACTGGACGAAGCCGTGCAGCGACGATGCGAGCCCTCGCATGCGTGGGAACAGATCGAGCAGCAGCAGCGTCACGCTCGGCGCCATCAGGCTGCTGCCGAGCGTGAACAACGCCATCGGCAGCACGTGCCAGGGTATCGACGGCGGTACGAACAGCGCAACGAGAACGTTCAGCACCGCGCCCGCGAACATGCACGCATATCCGGCGGCGATCGTTCGTATCGGCGAGAGGCGCCCTGCAAGGCGACCGGAAACTGTCGCGCCGGTCATTATGCCGGCGATCATCGGCACGAACAGCCATGCGAATCCCCACGTGCTGACGCCGAGTTGCGCGAGGTAGACCGGCGCACTCGCGATGTACACGAAGAACGCAGCGAAGTTCAGCGTCGGGATGGCGGCGAGCAGCGCGAAATCGGTCCGCAGGAGCACCGTGCGGTAGTTGTTCCACAGCGTCGCGAAACCGAGCCGCTGGCGCTCGCCGCGCGGCAACGTTTCCGGAAGACGTTTCACGACCCACGCCAAAAGTCCCACGGAAAAAGCGAGCATCAGCCAGAAAATGGCTCGCCAGCCGATCAGGTTGAGCAGCGCTCCCCCGATGACCGGCGCAAGCGCCGGCGCGATGCCGAACACCAGCGTGACCTGCGACATCACGCGTTGCGCGTCGGCTCCGTGAAAGCGATCGCGAATCACCGCGCGCCCGACCACCAGCCCGGCGCCGGCCGATAGTCCCTGCAGCGTGCGGAACAGCCAGAGCGACTCGATGTTCCCGGCGATCGCGCATCCAAGCGATGCGACCGCATACACGGCGAGCCCGCCCAGGATCACCGGGCGGCGCCCCCACGCATCCGACAGCGCTCCATGCCAGAGCATCATGAACGCGTACGCGAACAGATACGCGGACAGCGTTTGCTGGACGGCAATCGCCGAGGTGTCGAACTCGGCGGCAATCGCGCCGAACGCCGGCAGGTACATGTCGATCGCGAACGGGCCGAGCATCGACAGCGATGCAAGCAGCGCCGCGAATGCCCATGATTGCCGCTGCGCAGCGCTTTCGCGGCCGGTGCTCCCGCCGATGGCCACGGCGCTCGTCAGATGCCGTCCGTGGCGCGGCCGCCTTCCAATGCCGCATCGTCGACGGCGCGGCGCGAATACTGTGGCGCGAAGAGCGTGATGAAATCGTAGACGTAGCCGCGCAGGATGACGCCGCGGCGCAGCGCGAGGCGCGTCACGGACGCTGCAAACAGGTGGCTGGCATCGAGCAGCTCGAACGCCGTGTCCTTCTCGGCGTCATACGCCATCCGCGCGATGATTCCGACGCCCATGCCAAGCTCGACATAAGTCTTGATCACGTCGGCGTCGAGCGCGCTCAGCACGACGTTGGGCTCGAGGCCCTTCGCCGCGAACGCGGCATTGATCGCCGTGCGTCCCGTGAACGCGAAATCGTAGGTGACGATCGGATGGCGCGCGAGTGCCTCCAGCGTTAACGGCCGCTGTTTCGCGAGCGCATGGCCCTTCGGCACCAGAACGCCGCGGTTCCACTGATAGCACGGCAGCGTCACGAGATCCGCATTCTCGGCCAGCGCCTCGGTGGCGATGCCGATATCCACCTCGCCGGCCGACGTTTGCGCCGCCACCTGCAGCGGATTTCCCTGGTGGAGCACGAGGCGCACCTTCGGAAACCTCGCCGCGAATTGCGAAACCACCTTGGGCAGCACATAGCGCGCCTGAGTGTGCGTGGTCGCGATGGCGAGTACGCCGGCGTCCTCGGCACGGAACTCGTCGGCGACGCGCTTGAGATTGCCGATTTCCCGCAACGCCCGCCGCGCTGTCGCAACGACGACTTCCCCCGCGGGCGTGAGTGACGTCAGGCGCTTGCCCTGGCGCACGAATACGCGCAGGCCAAGCTCGTCCTCGAGCTGCCGCACCTGCTTGCTGATGCCGGGCTGCGACGTGAAAAGCGACTCGGCTGCCTCCGAGACATTGAGGCCGTTGTCGACCACCGCGCAGAGGTACTTGAGCTGTTGCAGGTTCACGCTGTATATAACCGGGCGACCGGGAAAGGGCTCGATTATATGATCGGCGTGCCGTTCGCTCGCGATGACCCAACTGCTCAAGCTGCACCCGACCCATCCGCAGGCGCGCCTGATCCGGACCGCTGCGGCGTTGTTGCGCGCCGGCGGCGTACTTGCGTATCCGACGGACTCGAGCTATGCGCTCGGGTGCCGGATCGGTGACGGAGATGCCGCGCGGCGAATTCGTGCCCTGCGGGGCGTCGATGCCCGCCACCATCTGACGCTCGTGTGCCGCGACCTGGCGCAGGTCGGCCGCTTCGCGCGAATGGACAATGCGCAGTTCCGGATCGTCCGCCAAGGCACGCCGGGCGAATTCACGTTCCTGCTGCGAGCTACCGACGAGGTGCCGCGCCGCGTGCAGCATCCACGGCGCAGCACGATCGGCGTGCGGGTGCCCGATCATCCGACCGTCCGCGCGCTGCTCGGCGAAACCGCCGAGCCGATCCTGTCGTCGACGCTGATTCTTCCGGGTGAAGCGCAGCCGCTGAACGACGCGGACGCCATTGCGGCGCGCATCGGCCGGCAGGTCGACGTGATCCTCGACGCCGGCCCCTGTCCGGGGTTGCCGACCACGGTGATCGACCTTGCCGTGGCGCCGCCGGTGATCGTGCGCCTCGGCCTCGGCGATCCCGCGCGCCTCGGCCTCGCAGCCGGCGAGACGGGGCTTGATGAGGTACACTAGCGGTCTAAATGGATGTATCGCTGCAGATCATCGCGCTCGGGGTGCTGCCGGTGGTCTTCGCGATCACATTGCACGAAGCCGCGCACGGCTATGTCGCCCGGGCTTTCGGCGATCGCACGGCGGAACTGCACGGCCGGATCACGCTGAATCCGCTCCGGCACATCGACCCGGTCGGCACGATACTCGTTCCGGGTGCGCTGATCCTGGCGGCTGCCAAGCTCGGCGGTCCGCATTTCGTGTTCGGGTGGGCGAAGCCGGTGCCCGTGAATTTCGGCAACCTGCGCGATCCCAAGCGGGACATGCTTTGGGTGGCAGCGGCGGGCCCGGCCGTCAACTTCGCGATGGCGCTGGCGTGGGCCTTGCTGTTCCGCTTCGCGATGCCCGGCGGCGTGTTCGATAGTGCGAACATCGTCGAGATGGCGAGAATCGGAGTTTCGGTCAATCTGGTATTGATGGCGCTAAACCTTCTGCCCATACCGCCGCTCGACGGCGGCCGCATTGCCGTGAGCCTGTTGCCGATGCCCGCGGCCCACGTGTTCGCCAAGCTCGAGCCGTTCGGGCTGTTCCTGATCGTCGGCTTGCTGGCGTTCGGCGTGCTCGACAACGTCATGGAGCCGTTGCTGCGCTTCGGCGAATGGGCGCTGCAGGCGCTCGTTCCACTTTAAGCCGCCTCCCGGTCAACGCAGAGCCACCGCTTTCATGTTTGTCGATCGCGTGCTGTCAGGCATGCGGCCCACGGGTCGCATGCACATCGGCCATTACCACGGGGCACTCAAGAACTGGGTTCGCCTGCAGGAGGAGTACGAGTGCCTGTTCTTCGCAGCCGACTGGCATGCGCTGACCACGCATTTCGACGCCTCCGAGGTGATCGCGGAGAGCGTCTGGGACATGTTCGTCGATTGGCTGGCGGCAGGGATCGATCCCACGCGCGCGACGCTGTTCATCCAATCCCGCGTTCCGGAGCACGCCGAATTGACGCTCCTGCTGGGGATGATCACGCCGGTGGGCTGGCTCGAGCGCGTCCCGACCTACAAGGATCAGCAGCAGCGGCTCGCCGATCACGACCTGTCGAACTTCGGCTTTCTCGGCTACCCGGTGATGATGAGCGCGGACATCCTCGTCTACCGCGCGAACAAGGTGCCGGTGGGCGAGGATCAGGTCTCGCACATCGAGGTGACGCGCGAGCTCGCCCGGCGCTTCAATCACATCTACGGCCGCGAGCCGGGTTTCGAGGAGAAGGCGCGCGCCGCGGTGAAGAAGCTCGGCAGCAAGAAGGCGCGCCGCTACGACACGCTGCGCTCAGCGTTCCAGGAAAAGGGCGACACGCAGGCTCTCGAAGCAGCGCGCGAGCTGCTGGAGGACACGCAGAACCTGTCGCTCGGCGATCGCGAGCGGTTGTTCGGCTACCTCGAAGGTGCGCGGCGCGTGATCCTGCCCGAGCCGCAGCCGCTTCTGACCGAAACGCCGCGAGTGCCTGGATTGGACGGGCAGAAGATGTCCAAGTCCTACGGCAACGCGATCATGCTGCGCGAGGATCCGGCCTCGGTCACGGAGAAGGTCCGCACGATGCAGACGGATCCGGCGCGCGTTCGCCGAACGGATCCGGGCAATCCGGAGAAGTGCCCCGTCTGGGGCCTGCACCAGATCTACTCGAGCCAGGAGACGCGCGACTGGGTGTGGCAGGGATGCACGACCGCGGGCATCGGCTGTCTCGAGTGCAAGCAGCCGGTGATCGACGCGATCATCCGCGAGCAGCAGCCGATCCGCGAGCGCGCGCAACGCTATGTCGACGACCCGTCGCTCGTGCGCAACATCGTTGCCGACGGCTGCGAGCGCGCACGCAAGCTGGCGGAAGAAACGATGCGCGACGTTCGCGAGGCGATGGGACTTTCCTATGACTGACGGCGATGCCGCGCTCGACCTCGCGCATCCGTCGCCGGCCCCGAAGCCGCTCGCCCGCGTCTATGGCGAGCCGGTCAACGAGCTGCCGCAGGATCTCTACATACCGCCGGAGGCGCTCGAGGTCTTCCTCGAGACCTTCGAAGGGCCGCTCGACCTGCTGCTCTACCTGATCCGGCGCCAGAACATCAACGTCCTCGACATACCCATGGCGGAGCTGACGCGGCAGTACCTAGGCTACGTCGAGATGATGCGCCGCACGCAGCTCGAGCTCGCGGCCGAATACTTGCTGATGGCGGCCGTGCTCATAGAGATCAAGTCGCGGCTGTTGCTGCCGCGGCCGCCCGCGCCGCCGGGCGAGGAGCCGGAGGATCCGCGTGCCGAGCTCGTGCGCCGCCTGCTCGAATACGAGAAGATGAAGCAGGCCGCGCGCGAGCTGGAGGCGTTGCCGCTGGCCGAGCGCGACTTCACGACCGTGCGCGTGTGGCTCGACCGCCTGGCCGGCGAACGTCTTCCCGACGTCGCACCCGACGACCTTCGCAATGCGTGGGCCGCACTGATTGCGCGCGCCCGCGCCAATCGTCATCATCTGGTCACGCGCGAGCAGCTCTCGGTCCGCTCCGAGATGAGCCGGCTGCTCAAGCTGTTGCAGCCGGCGCGCTTCGTCGAGTTCACGGCGCTCTTCGCCGAGCACGCGGACGTCGCGCATCTCGTGGTCACGTTTCTCGCGCTGCTCGAGCTGTCGCGAGAACAGCTGGTGAGCGTCGCGCAGGCCGAGCCGTACGCGCCGATCTACGCGCAGCTGCGCAGCGAGGCGCCGTTCGCGCTCGCTGCCGATTCCGAATGAGTTCGTCATGAACGACATGTCCGACAGCATCGATACGGCCGAAGCGAAAGCGGTACTCGAGGCCGCGCTGCTCGTCGCCGGCGAGCCGGTGCAGCCGGCCCAGCTCGCGAAGCTGTTCGACCCCGCGTTGCCCGTAGACGCCGTCCGCGCGCTGCTCGAGGATCTCGCGCGCGACTGGGCGTCGCGGCGTGTCGAGCTCGTGCAGGTCGCGTCGGGCTGGCGCTTCCAGGGCACGCGCGCCGTACAGCCGTATCTCGATCGCCTCGCGCCCGAGAAGCCGCCGCGCTATTCGCGCGCGGTGATGGAGACGCTCGCGATCATCGCGTACCAGCAACCGGTAACCCGCGGCGACATCGAAGCGATCCGCGGAGTCGCCGTATCGACGAACGTCGTGAAGACGCTCGAGGATCGGCAATGGATCGAGGTGGTCGGACATCGCGAGACGCCGGGCCGACCGGCGCTCTACGCGACGACGAAGACCTTCCTCGACGATCTCGGCCTTGCCTCCCTGGCGGATCTTCCGCCGCTGGCCGATCTTGACTCATCCCACCTACTGGAGATGCCTGATGCCCCCACCAAGGCCGCCGAGGCGCCACACGCACTCGCGAGCCCGATCCTCGGGTCCGGTCCAACAGCCGAACCTGGCGCTGCAGCGGATCGCGGAGAGCCTGCCGCCACCGAAACACAAACGATCCACTGACGAAGTCTTCAGCGAGCCGCAGCGCCTGCACAAGGTGCTCGCGAGCTGCGGCTTCGGCTCGCGCCGCGCGATGGAGGAGATGATCCTCGCCGGGCGCATCACGGTGAACCGGATGCCTGCCGAAGTGGGGCAGAAGGTCGGTCCCGGCGACGAGGTGCGCATCAACGGCGAGCTCGTCCGCGTCCGCTTCACCGAGCCGCGGGCTCGCGTGCTCATGTATCACAAGCCCGCGGGCGAGCTTGTCACGCGCGACGACCCCGAAGGGCGTCCGACGGTGTTCGAGCGGCTGCCATCGATCGGCAACGGCAAGTGGATCAACGTCGGCCGGCTCGACTACAACACCGAGGGCCTCCTGCTGTTCACCAACTCGGGCGAGCTCGCCAACCGCCTGATGCATCCGCGCTACGAGGTCGAGCGCGAGTACGCGGTGCGGATCATGGGCCGGCTGACCGACGAGCAGGCGCAAGCGCTCGTGAGCGGCGTGCAACTCGACGACGGCCCGGCGCGCTGCGAGAAGGTCACCGATGGCGGCGGCGACGACGACGGCGCGAACCACTGGTACACCGTCGTGCTGAAGGAAGGCCGCAACCGCGAAGTGCGCCGGCTGTTCGAGGCGCTGGGTCTGATGGTGAGCCGATTGATTCGCACGCGTTACGGCATGCTCGCGATGCCGGCATCGCTCGGCCGCGGCGAGTTGACCGAGCTCGAGCCCGGCGACGTCAACGCGCTCGTCGCGTCGGCGGGGCTGCGGTCCTCCGACGGAGGCGAACAGCGTCCGGAAGGGCGCCATCCGCGCACGGATCGCGAAGGCGGCAGGCCCGATCATGCGCAAGGCGCGCGTCCCGCCAAGCACAAGGGTCATCCGCGCAGGCCGCACGGCGCGGGCAAGCCCGGGCCGGCACAGGGCGGACAGCCATCCGGCGGTCCGGGGCGGGGTGCCCCCCCTCACGCGGCGCGCGGTCAGGGATTCCCGCCCGCCACGCCGTATGCGCAGCCGCCGGGTGGCCGGCCGGGCAAGCGCGGAGCCGCGCGGCCCGGACATCCGAAGCACGAGCATCCGGCGGCGCCGGATGGGGGGCAGCGCCCCGGTACGCCGGCCGAGCGCGCGCGCCCGCCGCGCGCGCACCACAATTTCGATGAAGTGCAGCCGCAAAGCAACGCGAACGCGATGCCGTTCGGGCGCACGACGCTGAAGGTGCCGGGCGGTGCGCCGCGCGGTTTCGGCAACGACGCCGGTGCTCGTCACCGCAGCGGTCCGCGCGCGCGCCACGCAAAGTTCGGCCCGCCGAACGGCAACGGCGGCGGCGGCGCGCACGGCGCCGGTGGCAACGTGCATCGGGGCGCACCCTCCGGTGCCTTCGGGGGACCCGGGCGCGGCAAGCGGCCGCCGCATCGTCCGCGCGGCGACGGCAACGGCAGCGTTGCCCCGAAGGGCGAGGTGAACGGCAACGTGGCGCCTCCGGGCGAGCGCCCATTCAGCAGCGACGACGACGCGTAACCCGCGGAGGCTTCCTAGCGAAAGCGCGGGGCGCGCTTGGCAAAGAATGCCTCGATGCCCTCGGCGAAATCGTCGTCGGCCGCGCATTGGCCGAAGCTGTCGGCCTCCGCGCGCAACTGCTGCGACAGCGGGCGATCGAGCGATTCGCGCAGCAGCCGCTTGATGTTGCGCAGGGCGACCGCGGGTCCCGTCGCGATCGACTGCGCGAACGCGTGCACCGTCTCGTCGAGCATGGCGGCGTCGACGACACGATTGACGAGCCCGATCCGTGCGGCCTCGCGGGCGTCGAAGCGCTCGCTCAGCAGGTAGATCTCGAGCGCCTTGCGCAGTCCGACGATGCGCGGCAGCGACCACGTACCGCCGCCGTCGGGACTCAGTCCGATCTGCCGGTATGCGGAGGAGAAGTAGGCGTCGTCGCTCGCCACGACGAGATCGCACGCGCCGACCAGCGACAGGCCGAATCCCGCGACCGCGCCCTGCACGGCGCCGATCACCGCATGCGGCATCCGTTGCAGGTGCTCGATCGCCGGGTGCAGCCGGTCGACGATTCGCTGGAACTCGGTCTGGCGCCGTGCAGGAGGGATCTCCGAAAGCTGCGCGGCGAAAGTGCGCAGATCGCCTCCCGCCATGAAATGCTTGCCGGCCCCCCGCAACACGACGACGCGCACCGTCGAATCGACCGCCAGCGCGGCGGTGTGCGCGACGAGGGCGTCCATCATCGCCAGATCGAGCACGTTGAGCGCGTCGGGCCGATTCAGCGTGAGCGTCGCCACCGCGCCGTCGCGTGTCAAAAGCAGGTTTTTGCTCATGTCCGCTCTCCGTCACTTCCGTCGCGCCTGAACGGACTGCCCGATTCGAGCTCGCCGATCGAATGCGCCACATCGCTCCGCTCGCGCGCGCAGTAGTCGGCGATGGCCGACGCGAACGCACGATCGGCGATCGCATGCAGCGAGTGCGTGGCAACGGGCAGCAGCCCGCGCGCCAGCTTGTGCACGCCTTGTGCGCCGCCCTCGAAGCATTCGAGGCCGCGCTCGATGCAAAAGTCGATCGCCTGGTAATAGCACGTCTCGAAGTGCAGTCCCGGCACGTACTCGCGCGTTCCCCAGTAGCGGCCCCATAGCGTGCGCTCGTCGAACACGTCGAGCGCCGCGCACAGGCGCTTGCCGCCGCGATGGCCGAGCACCAGCAGCACACGTCCGGCCAGCGATTCGGCGATCGCGTCGAAGAAGTCGAGCGACAGATACGGCGTGGAATGGTGCGCGTGATAGGTGCGCTCGTAACACTCGAAGAAGAACGCAAGATCGGCGGAGGTGATGTCGGCGCCTGTCTTGCGAACGAATGTCACGCCGGCTTCGCGCAGCCGGCGCCGTTCCTGCCGGATCTTCTTCCGCTTGTCGTGGCTGAACGCAGCCAGGAAATCGGCGAAATCGCGGTATCCGTCGTTGCGCCAGTGGAATTGCACGCCGTCGCGCGCCAGCATGCCGGCGGCCGAGCCTTCGTGCGTCTCTTCTTCCTCGGTGAACAGCACGTGCAGCGACGAGTAGCCGCGGTCGAGCTCGGCGAGCGCGCGCTCGAGCAATGCCCGCCGCGTCGTCCTGTCCTTCGCGAGCAGCCGCGGTCCGGGCACCGGCGTGAACGGCACCGCGGCGAGGAGCTTCGGATAGTAGCGGCGCCCGTAGCGGCGATAGGCGTCCGCCCAGCCCCAGTCGAACACGTACTCGCCGTAGCTGTGCGACTTGGCGTAGAGCGGCAGCGCACCGATCAGCCGCGCGCGGTCCCAGGCGGTGAGAAAGCGTGGCTGCCAGCCGGTTTCGCGCGTTGCGCATCCCGTGTCGTGCAGCGCGCTGAAATACTCGTGCGACAGCAGGGGCAATTCGCGCGCGAGACGATTCCAGTCGGACTGCGGGATGTCGGCAAGCGCGACGTCGTCGCGAATCAGCGGCGACACGGCGACCGGCGGACGCGGCGACGAGTAGGGGACAGGCGCATGCATCGGGCGATTGTCGCACTTCGACGTCTCCGTGCATCACGCGTGTCGCCCGCGAGGCGCGTGCTACCATTTTCCCCATGCGCATCGCGCTCGCGCAGCTCAACCAGAGGCTCGGCGATCTCGCAGGCAACGCCCGCACTTTGCTCGACGCGATCGCGGAGGCGAAGCGAGACGGCGCGGCGCTGGTGGTGACGCCCGAGCTTTCGCTCTGCGGCTATCCCCCGGAAGACTTGCTGCTGCGGCCGGCGTTCCTCGACGCGTGCGCCACCGAGATCATCGCGGTCGCGGCAGAAGTGCGCGGGACCACGGCGCTCATCGGTTTTCCGGAACGTCACAATGGTCAGCGCCACAATGCGGTCGCGGTGCTGCGCGACGGCCGCATCGCGGCGGTCTCTCGCAAGCATCGGTTACCCAACTACACGGTGTTCGACGAGGAGCGCTATTTCGAGCCGGGGACGGAGCCCTGCGTCTTCGACGTTGCCGGCATTCGCTGTGGCGTGATCATCTGCGAGGATTGCTGGTTCGCCGATCCGGCGCGCGAGGCGCGCGAGGCCGGCGCGCAGCTGATCGTCGTTCCCAACGGATCGCCCTATCACACGCTGCAGCAGGGCGCGCGCGTCGCCCAGGTCGAAGCCCGCGTGCGCGAAACCGGCGTGCCGTTCGTGTACGTGAACCGTGTCGGCGGCCAGGACGAGCTCGTGTTCGACGGCGCGTCGTTCGTGATGGACGCCCAGGGCAAGATCGCCCAGCAGCTACCTGCTTGGCAGGAGGCGCTCGCGATCGTGCGGTTTGACGGGGGTGCGCCGGTGCACGTGCGCGGCGGGCTCGACACCGCGCTCGAGCCGCACGTGTACCAGGCGCTGGTGATGGGCGTGCGCGACTACGTCGGCAAGAACCGCTTCCCCGGCGTGATTCTCGGGTTGTCGGGCGGAGTCGACTCCGCGCTCACGCTCGCCGTTGCGGTCGACGCGCTCGGCCCCGAGCGCGTGCGCGCGTTCATGCTGCCGTCGCCCTACAGCGCGACGATCAGCCTCGAGGACGCGCGCGAGATGGCGGGCATCGTCGGCGTCCGCTATGACGAAATCCGGATCGAGCCCATGTTCGAAGCATTTCTCGCGGCCCTTGCCGGCGAGTTCGCGGGGCTTCCGGCGGACGCGGCCGAGGAAAATATCCAGGCGCGCATTCGCGGCACGCTGCTGATGGCGCTGTCGAACAAGTTCGGGTCGATCGTGCTGACCACCGGCAACAAGTCCGAGATGGCGGTCGGTTATGCGACGCTCTACGGCGACATGGCCGGCGGATTCGCCGTGCTGAAGGACATCAGCAAGACGCTCGTCTACCGCCTTTGTCACTACCGCAACAGCCTGGGCCGGGTGATTCCCGAGCGCATCATCACGCGCCCGCCGTCCGCGGAGTTGCGCCCCAACCAGGTCGACCAGGATTCGCTGCCGCCATACGACATTCTGGACGCGATTCTCGAATGCTACGTCGAGCACGATCGCGCGCCGGCCGAGATCGTCGCACTGGGATTCCGTGCCGACGATGTCCGCAAGGTCGTGCGGCTCATCAAGATCAGCGAATACAAGCGACGCCAGGCGGCCGTCGGCATCCGGATCACGCCGCGCGGCTTCGGCAAGGACTGGCGTTAT
>Ga0207690_10000712_pt1 | contig 21429 bp, 19 predicted proteins | sample KBSC23metaG_FD_184315 | JGI IMG/M metagenome (GOLD analysis project Ga0207690, IMG submission 184315) | Corn rhizosphere microbial communities from Kellogg Biological Station, Michigan, USA - KBS C2-3 metaG (SPAdes) (version 2) | ecosystem: Host-associated > Plants > Roots > Rhizosphere > Soil ...
CTGCGGGAAATGCTTTCGCACGAGCGCCAATGAAAATCCGTTCATCACCTCGAACCCCGTGAGCCCCGGGCCCAGGCGCGCCTGCGCAAGCTGCAAGAGCGCCACCGCATCCGCCATGGAAGGCACGGCGGCCAGCGCGGTCATCACCGCCGCGGGCGCGGGATACAGCTTCAGCGTGGCCGCGGTGATGATGCCCAGCGTGCCTTCGCTGCCGATGAACAGGTCGCGCAGGTCGTAGCCGGTGTTGTCCTTGCGCAGGCCGGCCAGCCCGTCCCAGACCTCGCCCTGCGCGGTGACGACCTCCAGGCCAAGGCAGAGCTCCCGCGCATTGCCATATCTCAGCACCTGGGTTCCCCCGGCGTTGCTCGCGAGGTTCCCGCCCACGGTGCAACTGCCTTCGGCCGCCAGGCTGAGCGGAAACAGCAGGCCGGCTGCGGCGGCCGTCTCCTGCACGGTCTGCAGGATGCAGCCGGCCTCCACCGTGAGGGTGAGGTTCGCCGCGTCGAGCCCGCGCACCCGGTTCATGCGGGTGAGGCTCAGCACCACCTGCGTGCCCGAGCCGTCGGGCACCGAGCCGCCCACCAGGCCGGTGTTGCCGCCTTGCGGAACGAGTGCGGTGCCATGCGCTGCACAGGCCCGCACCACCGCAGCCACTTCGGCCGTGGTGCCCGGACGCACCACGGCGAGCGCCTTGCCGCGGTAGCGCTTGCGCCAGTCCTGCTCCCAGGCGGCGAGGTCGCCGTCGGTCAATACATGGGCAGGTCCGACCGTGGCGGCCAGGGTGTCGAGGAGGGGGCTCATCGGGTGACCTCGAGGGATTGCGGGGTGGCGTCGGGACGCGCCGCATGCAACAGGCGCCAGCGCACATGCATGGCGCAGGCGGCGAACAGAACGACGCACAAGAGCACCTGCACGGCGGCCAGCGCTGCGCTGATGCGGTTCGGGTCGCTCGCCGCACGAACGACGCCTTCGGTGAAATAAAGCCAGATCATCAGGCTGACCCAGCGGTACGTGTACATGCGGTTTTTCAGAAGACCGGCGAGCGGCCAGGCGAGCGGCAGCACCTTCAGCGCAAGCCAGGAGCCTCCCGGGTGAAGCGGGGCAAGCTGCAACTCCCACAGCAGGCCGAGCACGATCAGGCCCAGCACGCTTCCAACGGCGAGGCGGCGGGTCCAGTCGACAACGGGGGAGGGCTTCATCGCTGGCTATGATGCCACCAATGAACGTTCCTTCTTCCCTCAAGGCCGGCTGGCAGGCCCAACTGTCGCAGGGTTTGCTCGAGCTTCAGCGACTGCCCTGGCTCGACACCCTGCGCACACTGCACCAGCGGTTCCGAGAGGACCGTCTCGGCGTCACCGCGAGCAGCCTGACCTTCACCACGCTGATTTCGCTCGTGCCGCTCGTCACCGTGATGCTCGCGCTGTTCACGGCCTTTCCGATGTTCGCGAAGTTCCAGGATTCGCTGCAGAAGTACTTCCTGCAAAGCCTCGTGCCCGACAACATCGCGCGGCCGGTGCTCGGCGCGCTGACGCAGTTCGCGAGCAAGGCCAACCGGCTCGGCGCCTTCGGCCTGGTGCTTCTCGGTTTCACCGCCGTCGCGCTGATGCTGACGATCGACCGCACCCTCAACGCCATCTGGCGCGTGCCGAAGCCGCGCCCCATCGCCCAGCGGGTGCTGGTGTACTGGGCCAGCGTCACCCTGGGTCCGCTGCTCCTCGGCGTCAGCCTGACCGTCACCTCGTACGCCGTCTCGGCGTCCAAGGGCTTCGTCGGTGCCATGCCCGGCGGCGTGACCCTGCTGATCAACGTGCTCGAATTCTTCATCCTGGCCGGCGCCATGGCCGCGCTGTTCCACTACGTTCCGAACACCCATGTGCGCTGGCGACACGCGATGTTCGGCGGCCTGTTCGTCTCCATCGCGTTCGAGGTGGCCAAGCGGGGTCTCGGGCTCTACCTCGCGAATGTGCCGAGTTTCACCAACATCTACGGTGCCTTCGCGACGGTCCCGATCCTGCTGGTCTGGATCTACCTCGGCTGGGTGATCGTGCTGATCGGCGCGGTGATGACGGCCTATGCGCCGAGTCTGAAGATGCGCATCGTGCGCCGCGCCGAAGTGCCGGGCTTCCGGTTCGAGCTGGCCCTGTTGGTGTTGCGCGAACTCGCCGCGGCGCGGGAGGGAGAGCGGCACGGCATGGGCGCGGCGCAGTTGTCCGAGACCCTGCGCACCGACCCGTTGCAGATCGAGCCGCTGCTCGACATGCTCGTCGGCTTGGACTGGCTCGGCCGCCTCGATGAAGCGGGCCAAGCGCGCTACGTCTTGCTGTGCGACCCGGAACGCACGCGGGCCATGCCGCTCTTTTCGCACGTGCTGCTCGGACCGTCGCCCGCGGTGAGTGCGTTCTGGCAGCAGGCTGGTCTCGACCGGATCATGCTGCAAGACATCCTGAAGGCCGGCTGAAGCGCTGCTGCAGTGCGGCAAACATTCGGGAATCCCCTTTCCACTTCGAGCGCTTTCGCATGCGGCAAGGGGTGTCACCTGCCCTGGTTTGCGGCTATATTGATTCGAACCTGTCAGTGTTCCAAAGGAGAGCCACCATGAAAGTCGCCGATATCCTGCGTGTGAAAGGAGGCACGCTGTACACCGTGTCGCCGGAGCAATCCCTTGCCGACGCATTGAAGACCATGGCCGAACGCGACATCGGCTCGCTGGTCGTGATGGATCACGGTGAACTCATCGGCATGCTCACGTTCCGCGAAGTCATCGTGGCGGTGGTGGGCAATGGAGGCAACGTGGGCTCGTCCACGGTGCGCGGCGTGATGGACGATCATCCGCTGACCTGCACCCCCGACACCGAAATCGACGAAGTGCGCCGCATGATGCTCGAGCGCCACGCCCGCTACATGCCCGTGATGAGCCAGCGCACGCTGATGGGGGTGATCTCGTTCTACGACGTGGCCAAGGCCGTCGTGGAAAGCCAGGATTTCGAGAACCGCATGCTCAAGGCCTACATCCGCGATTGGCCCGTGAGCGAGGAAGAGGCCACGGCGTCGCCCACGCAACTTTGAGCGATCCGGCCGGCAGGCTGCGCGGCCGGCCGGCGACCAGGCTCGCCGCTCGTGCGAGGGCAACACGGGCGTAAAATGCAGCGCTTGTCCCTCGGCCTTGATTCCGCATGTCCGGCAGCACCTTCGGCACCCTGTTCCGCGTCACCAACTTCGGCGAATCCCACGGTCCGGCCATCGGCTGCGTGATCGACGGATGCCCCCCGGGCATGGCCTTGTCCGAGGCCGACATCCAGCCCGAGCTCGACCGCCGCCGTCCCGGCACGTCGCGCCATGTGACGCAACGCAACGAGCCCGATGCGGTGGAGATCCTCTCCGGTGTCTATGAAGGGCGCACCACCGGCACGCCCATCTGCCTGCTGATCCGCAACACCGACCAGCGCAGCAAGGACTACGGGAACATCCTGCAGACCTTCAGGCCCGGCCACGCCGACTACACCTACTGGCACAAATACGGGATTCGCGATCCCCGCGGCGGCGGCCGGTCATCGGCCCGCCTCACAGCCCCCATGGTCGCCGCAGGCGCCGTGGCGAAGAAATGGCTGCGCGAGCGCCACGGCACCACCTTCGACGGTCACATGACCCAGATCGGCGACATCGAAATCCCTTTCGAATCGCTCGAGCATGTACCGAACAACCCGTTCTTCGCGGCCAATGCCACCGACATCCCCCGGCTGGAGGCCTACATGGACCAGCTCCGCAAGAATGGCGACAGCTGCGGCGCGCGCATCGCGGTCGCCGCGCGGCATGTGCCGGTGGGCTGGGGGGCACCGTTGTTCGACAAGCTCGATGCCGACATCGCCTACGCGATGATGGGTATCAATGCGGTCAAGGGCGTCGAGATCGGCGCGGGCTTCGCCAGTGTGGCGCAGCGTGGCACCACCCATGGCGATTCGCTGTCGCCCGAGGGCTTCCGCGGGAACAACGCAGGCGGTGTGCTCGGTGGCATCTCCACGGGCCAGGACATCACGGTCCAGATTGCCATCAAGCCCACGAGTTCGATCCGCAGCCCGCGGGAGTCTGTCGACCTGACGGGCGCACCGGCCACGGTCGAGACCTTCGGCCGGCACGACCCGTGCGTGGGCATCCGCGCCACGCCCATTGCCGAGGCCATGCTCGCGCTCGTCCTGATCGATCACGCGCTGCGCCATCGCGCGCAGTGCGGCGACGTGCAGGTGGACATGCCTCCCATCCCGGCAGGGCAGGGGTCCGCCTCCGGCTGATGGCCGACACCGCGCCGCAGCGGCGCGGCAGATGAGCCTTGGCTGCACCGGCCTTCCCACGGCACAGGGGGCCGTGCAGCTGCCTTATCGAGGCGTTCTCCGACAGTGGGGTTTCCCGCCAGCGCCTACGATTTCGCTTCAACCGACGAAGTGGCCGTTCAGCGGTCACCCTCCTTATGCGGAAGCTCTTCCTGAGTGTGTGGTGTGCCGGAACCCTGTTGCTGCTGTCGAGTTGCGGCGGAGGGGGCGGGGGCGGCGATGCGGATGACGCCGGAGTCACCTTGTCCGGCACGCTCTCCTTGCCTGAACACGCCGCCGTCGATTCGGACACCAATGACCCGAACCAGGCCGGGCGCAAGTCGAACGACACATTCGCCACGGCCCAGCCTCTGGTCACTCCGGTCTACCTCGTCGGGGACGTGAACCAACCCCAGGCCGGGCCGGCCGGCGCCAGTCACGAGACCGGAGACTTGATCGACACCTACGTGGCCGATCTTCAACCCGGCCAGGTCATCGAACTGGAGTTCACGGCCAATCCCCTCGTCAACGACCTGGACCTCTTCGTCTACGCCGAGGGAGCCACGGCAGGCTCACCCGCCATCGGGCAGTCGGCCGGCGTCAATGCCTTCGAATGCCTGCGCATCCAGACGGCCGGCCGCTACCACGTGGTTGTCAATGCGTACGCTGGTGCGTCCATCTACAACCTGCGCATCGGCGCGCCCACCGACAGCAGCACCTGCCCCAACACGGTGAGCAGCACGTCGGGGGTGGTGCCGGGCGAGGTGGTGGCCAAGGCCGTGTCCGCCAACCCCGCCGGCGAGCAGCTGCGGGCCAAGGCGCTGGACGCAGGCGCGCTTTCCGCCGCCACGGCCGATCCGGCGGGGCCGGCACCCGTGTTGCTGCGCATGCCCAAAGGCAGCATGGAGCGCGAGGCTGCGCTGGATCGCCTGCAGGCCATCCTGCCGGCCCCTGACAAAAACGTCTCCCAGCCCGCCCCGGCGTCGGCCCGCCGGCTCTCGGCAGCAGCCCCTGACCTGCCTCCCGCGCTGCGCGAGGTCATGGACACGGTGCATTACGCCAAGCACCTCCAGCGCACGGGTCTTTACGCGTACGTGGAGCCCAACTACCGGGTGACCTTGCAGTCCGACCTTGTCGGCACCTATCCCCCCGCAGACCGGCTCTATGCGAACCAGCGCTGGCATTTCGAGATGATCGGCATGCCGGCGGCGATGAACACGCTCGTGCCCCTGCGGGCGCAGTTTGCCCGGCGCCCCATTGTCGCGGTGGTCGACACCGGCGTGGCGGGCGACCACCCCGATCTTTCGCGCCAGATCGCCTACCAGGCCAGTTTCACGGGCGGGGGCACGTTCTCTGCCAGCGGGGACGACCCGAGCAGCCCCGGTTCGGCCACCGGGTTTCACGGCACCCATGTGGCGGGCATCGTGGCCGCCGCCACCTTCGATGCCGACGGCGTTGCGGGTGTGGCGCCGATGGCCAGGCTGATGCCGATCCGCGTCTTCGCCCAAGACGCCACGGGCAGTTCCACGGCCGACATCGCCCAGGCCATCCTCTACGCCGCCGGGCTCCCGAATGCCTCGGGGCAGGTGCCGGCCGAACGGGCCGATGTCATCAACCTGAGCCTGGGCAGCACCCGCGCCTGCCCCGCCGTCTACAACGATGCGATCACCCGGGCCCGGGCGGCCGGGGTCATCGTGGTGGCAGCCTCCGGCAACGATGGCCTCACCGCCCGCGATGCGCCGTCCAACTGCGCCGGTGTCATCTCCGTGGGGGCACTCGACGCCCGCCGGCAACGGACGTCCTACTCCAACACCGATCCGCTGCTGAGCGTGGCGGCACCTGGCGGTGATCCTCGCCAGTCCACGACCGGCACGGGCCTGCCCGACCTTGTGTTCAGCACGCTCGCCGATTTCGAGGGCAGCACCCGGGTGCCCAGTTACGGCGGCAAGGCTGGCACCTCCATGGCCACCCCGCATGTGTCCGGCGTGATGGCCTTGATGCGCTATGCCAACCCGAACATCACGGTGGACCAGGTCGATGCGCTGCTGGCCGCCGGCCTGCTGACCGATGACCTGGGCCCGGCCGGCCGCGACAGCGGCACCGGCTTTGGCCTCATCAACGCCGGCAAGGCGGTCGACGAGGCGCTGAGGCTGACCGGTGTCACTCCTCCGCCCGTGCCGGGCACCATCGTCGCGCAGCCATCGAGCCTCGATTTCGGGGCGGTGCGCACGTCGGCCGAACTGCAGGTGGTATTGCAGGGCGGGGCCAGCGCCGAGGGCGTCGCGTCCATCGTCAGCAGTTCGCCGGCCGTGACCGTGGCCGCCCAATCGGTCGATCCGTCCACCCGGCTCGGCCACTACACCGTCACCGTGGCGCGCGACACCTTGCCGCTCGGCAGCACCTTTGCCACGCTGCGGGTGACCACCACTGCGGCCCGGCAGTTCGATGTGCAGGTGACGATCACGAAGCGGCTCGCCGGGGCGGCATCGAATGCCGACTTCGGCCGTGTGTACGTGCTGGTGGTGGACGCCGACACCGGCTCGCCCATCCACCAGGTGGCCGTGGACGCGGTGAACGGGGTTTACCCGTGGCGCGTCACCGGCGTGACGGCCACGCGGGTTCAGATTTTTGCCGGCACCGACATCGACAACGACACCCTGCTGTGTCAACGGGGCGAGGCGTGCGGCGGGTTTCCGCAGTTCGATGTGGCCAAGACCGTCATCGAACTCACTGGCGACCGCAGCGACATCAACTTCGACCTGGTGCCGTACGGGGGCGTCAACCCGGGAGAGGCCAGGCTGAATTAGGTTTGCGATTCTCGCACTCCTGAGATCCACGCACCTCCCATCACAGCAGAAGGTCGTTCCATGAAAGCTCTGTTGTCTCTGCTTGTCTTCGTGCTTGGGTTGAGCGGCTGCGCCGTGTACACGCCTTCGGGCTCGGTCGTGGTGGATCCACCCCCTTCGGGCAACGGCAAGTTCTGCCCGCCCGGACAAGCCAAGAAGGGCAACTGCTGATCCGTGGAGCTGCCGGGCCCGGCGTCCACAACTGCTGGCAGGCCGGTCGCGGGAAACCCAGGTTCACGGGGAACGTCCGCGAGTTCCTACAATCCCAAGCTGACCGCGGCGAAGGGCGCCGCGGGCCGACAAGTAGGACACATGGGCTGCATCCGTTCCATTTCCACACGCGTGCTGGCGGGGTGCGCGTTGTTCCTCGCCGTCTGGGCAACCGGTGCCCGGGCCGGTGAAGCGTTCCTCGACCCGGCCAAGGCCTTCGCCCTGTCAGCACGTCAGCTTGATGCGGGCCATGTGGAGATCCGTTTCGATGTCGCGCCCGGCTACTACCTGTACCGCGACAAGCTCAGCGCCACGACCGGCGCACCGGCCGTGGTTCTGGGCGAATTGCAGGTGCCCCGCGGCCATGTGAAGTTCGACGAAAACTTCGGCAAGGACGTCGAAACCCTGCGGGACACCGTCACGCTGGTGCTGGCCGTGCCGCCGCAGAACGCCATCGCCACTTTCCAACTCGACGTGGGCAATCAGGGATGCGCCGACAAGGGCTTGTGCTATCCGCCCCAGCGGCGCCCCGTGCGCGTCGAGGCCGGTCCGGCCGGTGTGCTGCAGGTGGCGGTCGATGCGCCGCCAGAAGGAACCCGTGGCGGCGGGCTGCTCTCGGCCCTCGTATCGCCCGCCACACCCGCCGTTCCCGCCACGCCGGCAGCATCGGCACCACCGCCGGCCGCCAGCGCCGACCCGTTCGGCAGCGCGTTGCAGTCGCGCAACCTGCTGACCGTGGCAGGCGTGTTCGTGGTGGCGGGGCTGCTGCTGTCGCTCACGCCCTGCGTGCTGCCGATGATTCCCATCCTGTCGTCCATCATCGTGGGCCAGTCCGGCCGGGTGTCACGCGGCCGCGGCCTGTCACTGGCCTTCACCTACTCGCTCGGCATGGCGATCGTCTACACGGCCTTCGGCGTGACAGCGGCGCTGCTCGGCAGCGGCCTGGGCGCGGCGCTGCAGAACGCATGGGTGCTCGGTGCGTTCGCGCTCCTTCTGGCCGGGCTGTCGTTGTCCATGTTCGGTGTGTATGACCTGCAAATGCCCGCCGCACTGCAGGCCCGCTTCGCCGCCTGGTCCAACCGCTTCCAGGGCGGGCGGCATGTGGGCGTTTTCGTGATGGGCGGGTTGTCGGCCGTGATCGTGGGCCCCTGCGTGGCCGCCCCGCTGGCTGGCGCGCTGGTCTACATCAGCCAGACGCGCGACACCCTGCTGGGCGCCATCGCCTTGTTCTCGATGGCCGCGGGCATGAGCGTGCCGCTGCTGCTCGTGGGCGCATCCGCGGGGGCCTTGCTGCCCGGCACCGGTGCATGGATGAGGCACGTGAAGCATTTCTTCGGTTTCCTGCTGCTTGCCGTGGCCCTCTGGATGGTGACGCCCGTGCTGCCCGTGTGGGTGGTGATGCTCGCTGCGGCGGTCCTGTTGCTGGCGGTGGGGGTGTACCTTGGGGCGTTCGAACCCCTTCATGGTCATGGGGCGCACCCGGGCCGCGCGCTGGGCAAGGGCGTCGGCATTGCGTTGGCCGTGCTGGCGGCGCTGCAGCTCGTGGGGGTCGCCTCCGGCGGACGCAGTCTGTTGCAGCCGCTGCAGCACTGGAGTGCCGCCGCCGGGCCGGGCAGGGCCGGCGACCGAGTGGCATTCACACCGGTCGCGAGCCTGGCCGCGCTCGATGAGGCGGTTCGCACATCCACCAAGCCGGTGATGCTCGATGTATACGCAGACTGGTGCGTGTCGTGCAAGGAGTTCGAAGCCTTCACGTTGACCGACCCTCAGGTGCGCAGCAGACTCGCCGGCATGACCCTGCTGCGGATCGACGTCACGGCCAACAGCGAGGCCGACCAGGCCTTGCTGCGCCGGCACGGCTTGTTCGGCCCGCCCGCCATGCTGTTCTTCCCGCCGGCCGGGGCCGAAATTTCGCAGGCCAGGGTGATCGGATTCCAATCGGCACAGACTTTCCTCGAGCACCTCGCCCGCATCGAGCCGCTCACGCGTTCGCAGTGAACCGCCCGCCCGCGCCTTCCGTCCGCCATGACCGCCTCGACGCGCTTCGGGGCGCGGCCGTGGTGTGGATGGTGGCTTTCCACTTCGCCTTCGACCTGAACCATTTCAAGTTCATCCACCAGAATTTCTACCGGGATCCGTTCTGGACCGGGCAGCGTACCGTCATCGTCTGCACCTTTCTCTTCTGCGCAGGCTTCGCCCAGGCGGTGGCCATGGCGCAAGGCCAGCGGTGGCCGCGCTTCTGGCGCCGCTGGGCGCAGATCGCGGCGTGTGCGCTGCTCGTGACCGTCGGCTCCTGGTTCATCTTCCGGCATTCCTTCATCACCTTCGGCGTCTTGCACGGCATCGCAGTGATGCTCATCATCGTGCGGCTCACCGCGTCCGCCGGACGCCTGCTGTGGCCGCTCGGCCTGGCCGCGGTGCTGCTGCCTCACTTCGTCCAACATCCCGTGTTCGATGGCCGCGCGTTGAACTGGCTGGGCCTCGTGACGCACAAGCCGATCACCGAGGACTATGTGCCGCTCTTCCCATGGCTCGGGGTCATGTGGTGGGGCATGGCCGCGGGCCAATGGGTCCAGGCGCACCGGCCCGCATGGCTGAGAGGAGCGGTCGGCTGGCCCGGCCGAGGGCTGGCCCTCGTGGGGCGCTGGTCACTGACCGTGTACATGGTTCACCAGCCCTTGTTTTTCGCCATCCTCGCAGGCGTGGTCGCATTGCAGCGCGCCATCGCCTCTTAGTGCACTCGGCGCTGACGACGGCGCAAAGTGCCGAAGGGTCGCGCGTAGCGACATGCCGTTGATCACGCGGATGCGACAGGGGATTAGTGGGCGAGGGTAGGCGGGGCAGCATCGCTGTGCTACACCCACTTACCCGTTCCGATCCGATGGGAGCTGGCCTGGCGACACCGATTCGGTGAGCCGAGTGCAGACGGATTCGAACGGTCGGCGTCTCGGTCTGTCATCCTGGGAGCGGCCATGGGGCAACTGACGGTTCGGCAATGGGCAATCGCCGGCTTGTCCACCGGCGCGGCGCTGATCATTGCGCTGGCGGGCTTCTCCTGGAACTTTGCGCGGGAGTCGCTTTCAGCGGCGAGCTTCGTCAACCACACCTACCAGGTCATCGGCGAGGTGGCGCGGCTGCAAGTCAGCCTGGACCGGGCCGAATCGAGCCAGCGCGCCTTCATGCTCTCCGGACGGAGGGAGTTCATTGACGAGCGCGAGCAGTGGATGGCGAAGGTCAATACAGGCATCGGCAAAGTAGCGGGCCTGATGGTCGACAACCCGCAGCAGCAGGATCGCCTTGCCGAACTTCGCCGCATTGTGATGGCCCGCAACAACACCTTCCATGAGACGGAGGATGCCATTCTGGGCAATCCGTCGCGCACGGACGTCCTCCGGCGCCTCGACGAAGGCAGCCGGGAGCATCGCAGCGCCCGCAGCCTGCTCGACACCATGGCCGAGGAGGAAGAACGACTGCTCGCGCAACGATCGCGCCTGGAAGACGACCGCACGGGTCTGGCCGGCACGCTGTTCACGACCCTCATCGCCTCGATGCTGCTCATGCTGCCCATCGTCTACTGGCGCTTGCGGCGCGATCTGCTGGCGCGTCAGCGGGCAGAACGTCGGGTCGCCCAGACGCAGCGCTACGAGGAACTGCATGCACAGGCGCTCACGCTCTACAACAACGAGCCTGACCGCCAGGTCGTGATCGACAGCACGCTGCACGTGCTGTCTGGCCATCCCGGCTTCATCTGCTCGGCTTTCTATGTGCACGAGGAGATCGGCGGCATGCTGCGACTGGCGGCAACCCATGCCGCCCCGAGCGATGTTCAGCCGCTCGTGCGCCTGGGCGATGGCCCGCTGGGGCAAGCCGCGGTCGCCAAGGAGTTGATGTCGGTCACGGACCTGGGCCAAGTGGGCGGCTTTCGCATCGAGACCGGCCTGGCCGCCCTCGCACCCGCCACCGTGGTTTTTTCGCCGGTGATCTTCCAGGGCCACCTCAACGGCGTGCTGGTGCTCGCCACGGCCGGCCCCCTGGACGAAGACGATCGGCGGTTCGTCGAGCGCTTGTGCGCCCAATGGGGCGTGGCGCTGCACAACCTCTCGCAGATGGCCGAGTTGGCCGTGCTTGCCGACCAGCTTCGCGCACGGGGTGAAGACATTGCGCAAAAGAACGCCGAACTCAGCAAGGCCGACCGCATGAAGAGCGAGTTCCTCGCCAACATGTCCCATGAACTGCGCACGCCGCTCAACGCCATCATCGGGTTTTCCGAGATCTTGAAAGACGGCATGGTCGGCGATCTGACGGCCGAGCAGATCGAATACATCAACGACATCTTCACGAGCGGCAAGCATTTGCTTTCGCTGATCAACGACATCCTCGACCTGTCGAAGGTGGAGTCCGGCCATTCGCCGCTTGAACTGGAGCCGGTGGCGCCGATCCAGCTGTCGGGCAGCGGGATGTCGGTCATTCGGGAAAAGGCGAGCACGCAGCATGTGCGTCTGCGCGCGGTGTGCGAGCCGGAGCAGGGCATGCTGATGGTGGACCTGCGCAAAACGAAGCAGATGGTCTACAACCTGCTGGCCAATGCCGTGAAGTTCACGCCGGAAGGCGGGCACGTGACGCTGACGCTCCAGCGTGTGACCGCAGCCGACGTCAAAGACGCCTGTGGGCAGCGCTACGCGCGGGCATTCCCGCCGGCCAACACCGATGCCTACCCCGCCTACCTCGCGATCAGCGTGGCCGACACGGGCATCGGAATCGCGCGCGAGGACCTCCAGCGCCTGTTCCAGCCCTTCGTGCAGATCGATTCGTCGCTGTCACGGAAGTACGCCGGCACGGGCCTCGGGCTGATGATGGTCAAGCGGCTGGCCGAACTCCACGGCGGCGGCCTGATCGTCACGAGCGAGCCGGAGCAAGGTTCGACCTTCACGGTGTGGCTTCCCTGGCGGGAAGCGACGGCCGAACAGCTCCGCCAGGCCGCCGATCCCACCGGCCGCGTGATCATGGCCGCACCTGCGCCTGCGCGAAGCGATGCCCCGATGGTGCTCGTCGTCGAAGACGACACCCGGGTGGCGAGCATGATCGTCGGGCACCTCGAAAGTGGGGGCTACCGGGTGGAGCTCGCGCGGTCCGCGGAAGAAGGGCTGCATCTGGCGAGCCATCTGCATCCGTCGGTCATCGTGCTCGACATCATCCTGCCCGGCATCGACGGCTGGGACATGCTGATGCGCCTGAAGGAGCATGAGGACACCCGGCAGCTGCCCGTCGTCATCGTCTCGGTGACCGATGAACGCCGGCGCGGGTTCGCGCTCGGGGCGTCGCAGGTGTTGACCAAACCGGTGGATCCCGATGAACTCATCTCCGCCGTGGCCTCCGTGGGTCTGCAGAATGGCCTGTGCCAAGGGGCGCGCGTCCTCGTCGTCGATGACGACACGAAGGCCGTGACGCTTGTCAGCAAGCACCTCGAGGCCGCCGGGTTCGAGCCCGTGCGGGCCTTCGGCGGTGCCGAGGCGCTCGTGCTGGCCCGCGACAAATCGACGGCGCTGATCATCCTGGACCTGATGATGCCGGCTGTCTCCGGCTTCGATGTCGTGCGCGCCTTGCGCGCCGACCCCGCCACCGCGGACATTCCCATCATCGTCCTGACGGCCAAGCTGCTGACCAAGGAAGACCGCACCATGCTCCACGGCCAGGTCCAGCAGGTGCTCGAGAAGGCCGAGTTTCTTCCGGCGAGCCTGCTGGCCGAGGTGCGGCGCGCCATCACCCATCGGCAGTTGGAGGAGAAGGTTTGATGGCCCGCGTGCTCGTGATCGAAGACAACCCGCAAAACCTCAAGCTCGCGCAACTGCTGTTGCAGCGCGCCGGCCACGTCGTGCTGACCGCGCCGGACGGCGAGGCCGGCCTGACCCGCGCCCGTGCCGACCATCCCGAGCTCATCCTCATGGACGTGCAAATGCCCGGCATCGACGGGCTCTCGGTCACGCGGATGCTCAAATCGGAGGCCGCCACCGCCGGCATCAAGGTGGTGGCACTGACGGCGCTCGCGATGAAGGGCGATGCCGAACGCATCCTCGCGGCCGGCTGCGATGCCTACCTGGCCAAGCCCTTCCAATACAGCGAGCTCATGGCGGTGGTGGACCGGGTGCTCGCCTGAGCGCCTTTCCTGGACGCCCGCAGGGAGCGGCTACCATCCCCGGATGAGCAACAAGATCCTCTTCGGCTTTCACGCCGTCACGGTGCGGCTGAAAACCGCGCCGAAGTCCGTCTCGGAGATCCATTTCGATGCCAGCCGCCGGGACCAGCGCATGCGGCAGTTTCTGGAACGTGCCCGCGAAGCCGGCGTGCGCCTGATCGACAGCGACGACGATCGGCTCCAGAAGTTGTGCGGTTCGCCGCGCCACCAGGGCGTCGCCGCGCGCGTCGAGGCGGCCATGATGAGCCATTCGCTCGACGATACCCTCGATGCGGTCGACGCCGTGCCGCTGCTGCTGGTGCTGGACGGCATCACCGATCCGCACAACCTGGGTGCCTGCCTGCGGGTGGCCGACGGTGCGGGCGCGCACGCCGTCATCGCGCCCAAGGACCATGCCGTGGGCATCAACGCCACGGTGGCCAAGGTGGCCTCCGGCGCCGCCGAGACGGTCCCGTACTTCATGGTCACGAACCTGGCTCGCACGCTGAACGAACTGAAGGAACGCGACATCCGCATCGTCGGCACGTCCGACCAGGCGACGCAATCTCTCTACGACCTCGACCTGACGGGGCCCGTCGCACTGGTTCTGGGCGCCGAAGGCACCGGCATGCGCCAGCTGACCACGAAGACCTGTGACGAGCTCGTCCGTCTGCCGATGGCGGGTGCGGTGGAGAGCCTGAACGTGTCGGTCGCCAGCGGCATTTGCCTGTATGAGGCGGTGCGCCAGCGACGCGGCGCAACCGGCGCCTGATCTGCTTCAATTCCCGACAATCTCGGTCGGGAACCCACGCGGCGCACTGGGGGAAGGGCTGAATCGCGTGTTGCGTTGCAGCAGGAGGGGTCACCTGTGTGCTTAAAAAATAAGCAAATACCCCTTGCGTTCCCTAGGAAACAAATTATTACGTTTATGCCGTTTGGAAGCGCTTGATCGTGGCCGCGCCGGGCCGTATGGTCCTAGCTCTGCGCGAAGGAGCTCTCATGAAGAATCCGTTTCGATTCTGGATGACAGGGGGTGCAGCCATGATTCTTGCGGCACTGAGTGGTACTCGTGCCATGGGCGCAGAAGACCGACCGGTGCACAGCCGGGTGAGCCGGTATGGCGTGCAGGAAACGGTGAACCGCATTGAAGCCTCGGCCCTGCGCCACGGACTGCCCGTGATGGCGAGGCTGCAGCCGCCGCCTCAGATCTCCGGGCGGACCGAGCGAGAGAGCGCCGAAACGCTGCTGGTCATCGTGCTCGAATCGTCACAGGGCGGCACGCCGGTGTCGATGGACGGCCCGAACTGCATGCCTGCGCTGCTGTTGAGCGTGACGGTTCGGCAGGGCCGGAGCGGCGCCACTGAAGTGTGGTTCACGGACAGCGTGTTCGACGAACTCCCGGACGGCATGACACCGGAGGTTCGGCACGACCTTGCCGACTTGCCGCTGGTGGTGGAAGAGGCGCTGGCCTTCGAGGCCGAGAACGAGGCGTCCGCGGCTCACGCATAACCCATCGCGCCCACGATGGCCCCGAGCGCCACGAGCCAGATCGGGCTCCACCGGGTCCGGGCCGTCACGACGGCGGTCCATCCCACCAGCAGCATCGCACCGGGACTGTCGCGCGACGGTTCCGTGAGCACCCATCCGGTCGACAGAAGCAACCCGCAGGTCAGCGGAGCCAGCCCCAGGGTGAAGGCCCGAACGCCGCGGGTCTCCTTGTTGGAGCGGCCCCAGCGGGTGGCCCAGAGCGCAAGGGTGGTGGATGGGAGCAGGATGCCGGCCATGGTCGCCAGGGCGCCGGGCAGGCCCGCGGCGTTGTAGCCGAGCACCGCGACAAAAAGCACATTGGGCCCCGGGGCAGCCTGTGCCAGTGCGATCGACGCCGTGAACTGGGCGTTGGTCAGCCAATGCTGTTCCGCGACCAGGTAGCGGTGCATGTCGGGCGTCGTGGTGATCGCGCCGCCCACGGCCAGCAGGCTCAGCAGCAGGAAATGCCCGAACAGGGCCAGCAGGTCAGCCGCATGCAGCGTGGCCGTCACGGCCGGAGCCTCCACCACGCGAGTGCGATGGCCAGAGAGCCGAGGCCGGCGACGACGCCCGCCAGCGGCCACCGGAGCACCGCCACGAGCACCACGGTGGCTGCACCGAAACACAGGCTCAGCGGCAGGCCGAGCGGGTTGTTCCGCAGGCTGCCCATCATCTTCCAGGCCATGGCGAGCGCGAGGCCGGCCGACACGGCGCCCATGCCGCGCAGGGCGCCGGCGACCATCGGGTTGTCGGCAAAACGGCCGTACAGCACCGCCAGGGCCAGCATGAGCACCAGGGGCAGGGCCAGCATGCCGGCGAGCGCGGAGGCCGCACCGCGCAGACCGAAATAGCGGTCGCCGATCATCAGGGACAGGTTGACCACATTGGGGCCAGGCAGCACCTGGCTGACCGACAGCATCTCCAGGAATTCGTCGCGGCTCAGCCAGCGTTCCCGCTCCACCAGCTCATGCTGCGCGACGGGGAGCACGCCGCCGAAGCCCTGGAGCGCCAGGCGAGTGAACACGGCGAACAGGTGGCCGCAGGAACGCGGCTCGCGAAGGGGTTCGGTATCGTCGGGCGCGCTCAACCGCGCATCACCTTCAAGGCTTCCGGATTGACGATGTTGCTGGGCTGGCCGCGGATGAAATTGACGACGTTCTCGAAGGCGGCGTTGAAGTACAGCTCGTAGCTGTCTTGCTCGACGTAGCCGATGTGCGGGGTGCACACCGCGTTCTCGAGGCGCAGCAGCGGGTGGCCTTGCAAGATGGGTTCGCTTTCGAATACATCGACGGCGGCCATGCCCGGGCGGCCACGGTTCAGGGCCGAGACGAGCGCCCCTTCCTCGTTCAATTCGGCCCGCGAGGTGTTCACGAGCAGCGCAGTGGGCTTCATGCGGGAGAGGTCTTCCGGCTTGACGATGCCGCGGGTGTCGTCGGCCAGTCGCATGTGCAGCGAAAGCACGTCGCAGGTCTCGAAGAACGCCTCGCGGGCGTCTGCAGCGGCGTGGCCGTCGGCGACGGCGCGTGCCCGAGACGATTCGCTGCCCCACACGACGACCTGCATGCCGAAGGCCTTTCCATACGAAGCCACGATCTGGCCGATGCGGCCGTAGCCCCAGACGCCGAGCGTCTTGCCCCGCAGCACGGTGCCGATGCCGAAGTTGGGCGGCATGGAGGCGGCTTTCAGGCCCGACTGCTGCCAGGCACCGTGTTTGAGGTTGCCGATGTACTGCGGCAGCCGGCGCATGGAGGCCATGATGAGCGCCCACGTCAGCTCGGCCGGCGCGACGGGTGAACCGACACCCTCGGCCACGGCGATGCCCAGGCGGGTGCAAGTCTCGACGTCGATGTGCGGGCCGGCCCGGCCCGTCTGCGCGATCAGCTTGAGCTTGGGCAGCTTTTCGAGCAATTGGCGCGGGAACTGGGTGCGCTCGCGGATCAGCACGAGCACTTCCGCATCGCGCAGCCGCACGGACAGTTGGCCGATGCCTTTCACGGTGTTGGTGAAGACCTTCGCATTCAGGTGCTCCAGGTGGGCGGCGCACTTGAGTTTGCGGACGGCGTCCTGGTAGTCGTCGAGGATGATGATGTTCACGGGCACTTCGGGCGTTGGGCGTGTGCTGCGATTGTGCACGCTGTGCGCGCGGCGGCGAGCCGCAGTAGCATCGCCCTTCAATGCAATCGGAGAACCCATGTCCATTTCGATGTACTCGGCCAGTGTGCCCATCTTCACCACCATGCTCGGCAATCTCGCCAAATGGCTCGACCAGGCCGAGGCCTGCGCGGCCGAGAAGCAATTCGACCCGGTGGTGCTGCTGGGCATGCGGCTCGCGCCCGACATGCTGCCGTTCACCCGGCAGGTCCAGATCGCCTGCGATGGCGCGAAATTCTGCGTGGCACGCCTGGCCGGCATTGAGGCGCCGCGTTTCGAGGACAACGAGGCCACGGTGGCGGAATTGAAGGACCGCATCGCCAGGACGCTGGCGTTCGTCGCGTCCGCCACCCCGGCGCAGCTCGATGGCACCGAGGCCAAGGACATCACGATCCCCCGCCGCGAAGGCAACGCCGTGATGAAGGGCGAGGCCTATCTGAAGCACTTCGCGTTGCCGAACTTCTTCTTCCACGTCACCACGGCCTACGCGCTGCTGCGGCACAACGGGGTGCCGCTGGGCAAGCGCGACTTCCTCGGTCTGACGTACTGAACCGGCCTATTCGAGCGGCGCGCCGGCGCTCCCTGACGGAAAGGCACTGTCCAGGTGATATTGCACTTCCGCACGTTGGGCGTCGGCGGCGGGGTCCTGCGCGGGCAGATTTTCGAACAACTCGTCCCGCAGGCGCCACAATTCGGTCACTTCCATGGCCGATCTCACCTTGCGCTGCAGCATGGGGCCCGCGGAATTGCGCACCAGTGCAGCAGCGCGCATGAAACTTACCTTCATCTCCACGAAGGCTCGCCGGGCGGCAACGCGCGCAAGGCGTTCGTCGCTCACGGTCGCGAGGAAGGCGAGGTACGAAACCGCTGGATCGATCTGGGACGAGTTCATGAGTGAAGATGCTCGGCATGTGGATCTGTAAATAATTGTGCGGAAGCGGCCCAGGGCCGAAGGGCCGAACAACGGGGGCCTTGGCTGCCACTTCCGGAAAGGATTGGAGATGCGCAACGGGGTGCGCCGGTTGGCGTGGGGGCTTGCCGGCCTGGTGGCGTTGGTGGCTGTCGGGCTGGCCATCGGCGCCTGGCTGGTGCTGCCCGACACGGACGGCGCCCTGGCCTTGTCGGGGCTGGCCGCCGAGGTGCGCATCGAACGCGATGCGGACGGCATTCCCACCATCCGGGCCCGGACCCGCGACGATGCGCTGTTCGGGCTGGGCTTCGTGCACGCCCAGGACCGCCTGTGGCAGCTCGAGACGCACCGGCGCATCGGTTCGGGCCGGCTGTCCGAGGCGCTCGGGGAGCGCGCGATCGACAACGACCGGTTCTTGCGTGCCCTCGGCGTGCGTCGTGCCGCCGAGGCCCAATGGGCGCGTTCAGGGCCGGATGCCCGCGCGGCGATCCTCGCGTACACCGCCGGCATCAATGCGTATGTCACCCAGGCCATGGTGGCCCGGCCGCCTGAGTTCGTCATGCTGGGTCTGCCGGTGGAACCCTGGACGCCGCAGGACACCCTGGCCTGGGCCACGATGATGGCATGGGACCTGGGCAGCAATTGGGGCGCTGAACTGCTGCGGCTGCGTCTGTCGATGACGCTGCCGGTGGAACGCATTCATGAGCTGCTGCCGCCATACCCCGGCACGACGCCCTTGCCGACGGCCGACTTCGCCACGCTGCTGCGGGGCCTGAAGTTGCAGGGGACGATGACCCAGGTGGCGCGGCTGGCGGCGCCCGAATCCGGGGTGGAGGGCGTCGGCTCGAACAATTGGGTCGTGGATGGTTCGCGCACCGTCACCGGAAAGCCGCTGTTGGCGAACGATCCGCACCTCAAGCTCAGTGTGCCGGCCCTGTGGTATTTCGCCCGGCTCGAGGCGCCCGGGCTGCATGTGGCGGGGGCCACGATGCCGGGATTGCCCATGGTGGTGCTCGGCCAGAACGAGCACATCGCATGGGGCTTCACGAACACGGGGCCTGATGTGCAGGACCTGTACCTGGAGCAGGTTCACCCGGACGACCCGATGCAGTACCGAACGCCGGACGGCTGGGCCCGCTTCGACAGCGTGAGCGAGACCATCCGGGTGCGCGGCAAGCCCGCCGTGCCCTTCATCGCCCGCAGCACGCGGCATGGTCCTGTCATTTCCGATGCGGGCGGCCCCACGGATGGGGCGACCGGGCCGGGTTTCGTGCTCGCGATGCGCTGGACCGCGCTCGATGCGGACGCCTGCACCGTCGAGGCAGGGCTGGCGTTCAACCAGGCGCACTCCGCCGCCGAATTCGTCGAGAAATCCCGGCTGTACGTCGCGCCGATGCAGAACATGGTGGTGGCCGATTCGGCGGGACACATCGCGATGGTGTCGGCCGGGCGCGTGCCGCTGCGGCGGGCGGACAATGACCTCAAGGGGCTCGTCCCCGCCCCCGGCTGGGACGCGCGCTACGACTGGGCCGGGTTCCTGGACGCCGGGCTCACGCCCCGCGAAATGGATCCGGAGCGCGGTTTCATCGCCACGGCGAACCAACGGGTGCATGGGCCGGACTATCCGCACTTCATCACGAGCGAATGGACGGTGCCGTACCGGTACGACCGCATCATGGAGCGGCTGGTCGCCACGCCGAAGCACGACCTGGAGAGCATGCGGGCGATGCAGTCCGACGCCTATTCCGGCGCCACAGCCCGCTTGCTGCCGGTGATCCGGCGTGCACGCAGCAGCCATCCGCTGGCCGCCGCTGCGCAGCGCGAGCTCGCAGGCTTCGATGCGACGATGTCGGTCGACAAGGCAGCACCTCTCATCTTCTGGGCCTGGGCCCGGCAGCTGACCGAGGCGGTGTTCGCCGACGAGGTGGGGCCCGCCTTGTTCGAGGCGCAACTGGGCAGCCGCAATTTCCGGGACGCGCTCGAAGGCGTGCTGCAGCGCAACGACGCCTGGTGGTGCGATGACAAGACCACGCCGGAGCCCGAGACGTGCGAGGCGCAGGTGGACCGTGCGTTCACCCGGGCGCTCGAAGAACTGCAGGCCCGCCACGGTGCCGATGTGGCGCGGTGGCGCTGGGGCGATGCGCACGTTGCTCGTTCGGAGCACCGGCCGTTCAGCAAGGTGGGGCTGCTCGCGCGGTGGTTCGAGACCCGTGTGCCGGTGGGTGGCGACACCTACAGCATCAATGTGTCGAAGGTGAGCCTGAGGGCCGATCCGCTCACGGGCGAGCGGTACCTCTCTGAGCATGGCCCGTCGTTCCGCGGGATCTACGACCTGGCGGACCCGTCGCGCTCGCGGGTGATGCAATCGACAGGGCAGTCGGGCATCGTGTTCTCGCCGCTGTACCGCCGTTTCGTGGCACCGTGGGCGCAGGTGCACGACGTGCCGTTGTGGGCCGCCGGGCCCCCCGCGCACACCTTGGTGCTGGTGCCCGGGGTGCCGTCAGGTCAATAGCGGTCCGCTGGGATCGATCTGGCGGTGTGGTGATCACCGCCTGCGCCGCAATGCGCGTGATCAGCGGTAGCCGCGCTCGTCTGCGTTGTGCATGATGCGGATCAGGCGGCCCGACGACAGGTTGCCCACGCCACCGCCTGCGAAAACGAGGCGGCCCATGCCCTTGTACAGCAGCTCGTGGCGGTAGCGATCGGCGCCGAAGTAGAACGGCACCCAGGCTTTGCCGGTGATGTAGGCACCCTGGTCGGTGGGCTGGCCGATCAGGTCGGTCACCTCCTTCATGCCCATGCCGAGCCGGACCTTGTTGAATCGCGAGCCTGGGGCAGGTGTTCCCACGATGTCGCCTTCAGCGGCCTTTTTCGATGGCTCTTCTTTCGCTGCGGCCTCCTTGCGGGCCGGTGCAGGGGCGGGGGCGGGGGCTGCTTCGGCCGCTGCAGGGGCGGGTGCAGTGCGGTCCGACGAGGTGGGTGCGGTCTGGCAGCCGGCCATCATTGCAAAGGCACAGGCGAACAGGCTCAGTTTGGCAAGGGTCATGAAGGTTCCTGGCGTGAGATTAAAAAAGGTCAGCCGCGATTGTGCTCGAACCCGCCGGCCGGCCCACCTCAGCGCACTCCAAAATGGACCGCCATGGGGGCTCCTTCGTCTGCTCGGCGGGTACAGCGGCGGAGGAGTGGAATTCGTGACGAATCCCTCGGCAGAAGGGCGCCGCGACCGCGGAGAATCCGGCCATGAGAAAACTCCTCGATGGCTATCCGGTGCCGGATGGCCGTTACGACGAATTGTTGAGCGGCCCCGGG
>Ga0207690_10000714_pt1 | contig 21413 bp, 2 predicted proteins | sample KBSC23metaG_FD_184315 | JGI IMG/M metagenome (GOLD analysis project Ga0207690, IMG submission 184315) | Corn rhizosphere microbial communities from Kellogg Biological Station, Michigan, USA - KBS C2-3 metaG (SPAdes) (version 2) | ecosystem: Host-associated > Plants > Roots > Rhizosphere > Soil ...
GGCTGGGCGTCGAGCGCTCGCACATCGCGTCCTCGCGCGATCTGGCGTTCAAGGATGCGTTCCTCGCGCAGACGGACGGCGCGGGCGTGGACGTGGTGCTCGACTCGCTGGCCGGCGAGCTCGTCGACGCGTCGCTGGAGCTGCTGCCGCGCGGCGGGCGCTTCGTCGAGATCGGCAAAGCCGAGGTACGAGAGCCCGCCAAGGTCGCCGCGGACCATCCCGGTGTGAGGTACCGCGCGTTTGACCTCATGGAGGCGGGGCCCGAGCGGCTGCAGGCGATGCTCGGCGAGCTGCTCGAGCAGTTCGCCTCGGGCGCGTACGACCACCCGCCGATCGCGACGTGGGACGTGCGCAAGGGTCCGGACGCGTTCCGCCACATGCGCGAGGCGCGGCACGTCGGCAAGCTCGTCCTGACGGTGCCGCAGCGCGCCGAGCTGGGCGGCACCGTTCTGATCACCGGCGGCACCGGCGGGCTCGGCGCGCTGGTGGCACGTCACCTGGCGGGCGCGCATGGCGTCCGGCGGCTTTTGTTGACCTCGCGTCGCGGGCTTGAGGCCGACGGTGCCGCGGAGCTGGTGGCCGAGCTGGGCGAGCTGGGCTGCGCAGCGGACGTCGTCGCGTGCGACGTGGCCGACCGCGCGCAGGTGGAGGCGCTGCTGGCCGAGGTCGACGAGGCGCACCCGCTCGTCGGCGTGGTGCATGCCGCGGGCGTGCTCGACGACGGCACGATCACCTCCCTCGACGCCGAGCAGCTGCACCGCGTGATGGCGCCGAAGGTCGACGGCGCGCTGCACCTGCACGAGCTGACGCGGGATCGTGAGCTGTCGTTCTTCGTGCTGTTCTCGTCCGCGGCCGCTGCCATCGGCAGCCCCGGGCAGGGCAACTACACCGCAGCGAACGCCTTCCTCGACGCGCTGGCCCACCACCGCCACGCGGCGGGCCTCACGGCCACGGCGCTCGACTGGGGCGCGTGGGAGCGGGAGACGGGCATCGTCGCCGACGCCGAGCGGACGCATGTCTCGCGGATGGGCGTCATCCCGTTCTCCGACGCGGAGGGGCTGTCGCTGCTCGACGTCGCGCTCGCCGCCGTCCAGCCGCAGCTCGTGCCGATCCGGCTGGACATGGCGGCGCTGCGCCGCGGGGCGAGCGCCGGCGCGTTGCCGCTCCTCCTCAGCGGGCTGGTGCGCGTGTCCGATCGTCCCTCCGGCGCCGGCAAGGGGACGCTGGCGCGGCTGCTGGCCGAGGCGCCGGAGGCGGACCAGCAGCGGATCGCGCTGGAGCTGGTGCGCGGGCACATCGCGGCGGTGCTCGGGCATCCCTCGCCGCAGGCGGTCGACCCGGACAAGAGCTTCAAGGACATGGGGTTCGACTCGCTTGCGGCGGTCGAGATGCGCAACCGCCTGATCCAGGCGACCGGGCTGCGATTGCCGGCGACCGTCGTGTTCGACCATCCGACGCCGACCGCGGTCGCCGGCTACCTCGTCGGCAAGCTGGCGCCCGGGGCGTCGAGGCGCCCGCCGATCGACGAGGAGCTCGACCGGCTCGACGGGCTGCTGCGGTCGGTCTCGAGCGATGACGTGGAGCGGGTGAAGCGGCGGCTGCGCTCGCTGCTGGCCGCGCTCGGCGAGGACGCCGCGCGCGAGGGCGACGAGCTGACCGAGCAGCTGATCGAGTCCGCGTCCGCCGACGAGCTGCTCGAGCTGATCAACGAGGAGCTGGAGAAGTCATGAGCGCCGCGTCGGGCGACGACAAGCTGCTGCCGCAGCTGAAGCGGGTGCTGCTGGAGCTGCGCGACACGCGGCGGCAGCTGGAGGAGCTGGAGGCGCGCGACCTGGAGCCGATCGCGATCGTCGGCATGGCCTGCCGCTTCCCCGGCGGCGCGGACACGCCGGAGGCGCTGTGGGAGCTCGTCGCCGAGGGGCGCGACGCGATCAGCGAGTTCCCCGCCGACCGCGGCTGGGACCTCGATCAGATCTTCGATCCCGATCCGTCCCGTCCGACGACGTGCTACACGCGCAACGGCGGGTTCCTCCACGACGCGGCCCTGTTCGACGCCGGCCTGTTCTCGATCGCGCCGCGCGAGGCGTTGGCGATGGACCCCCAGCAGCGGCTGCTGCTCGAGGCCAGCTGGGAGGCGCTCGAGCACGCCGGCATCGACCCGACGAGCGTCAAGGGCCACAACATCGGCGCGTACGTCGGCATCGCCGGCAACGGCTACGGCTCGTCCGTCCTGCGCGCGCCGGAGCTGGAGGGCTTCCGCGTGACCGGCACGCTCCTCAGCATCGCCTCGGGGCGGGTGGCCTACACGTTCGGGCTGGAGGGGCCGGCGGTGTCGATCGACACCGCGTGCTCGTCGTCGCTGGTGGCGCTGCATCTCGCCTGCCAGGCGCTGCGGCGCGGCGAGTGCGAGCAGGCGCTCGCGGCCGGGACGATGGTCTTCTCATCCCCCGCCCTGATCATCGACTTCTCGCGTCAGCGGCTGCTGTCGCCGGACGGCCGCTGCAAGGCGTTCGGAGCGGCTGCCGACGGGGCCGGCTTCTCGGACGGCGTCGGCGTGGTCGTGCTGGAGCCGCTCTCGCGCGCCCGCGCGAACGGCCACGACGTGCTGGCGCTGATCCGCGGCTCGGCCGTCAACCAGGACGGCGCGTCGAACGGCCTGATCGCTCCGAACGGGCCGTCGCAGACGCGCGTGATCCGCGACGCACTCGCGGATGCGGGGGTGTCAGCGGCGGACATCGACGTGGTCGAGGGGCACGGGACCGGCACCGCGCTGGGCGATCCGATCGAGATCCAGGCGCTGCTGGACACCTACGGGCGCGAGCGCGCGAACGGACCGCTGTACCTCGGGTCGATCAAGTCGAACATCGGACACGCCTCCACGGCCGCCGGCGTGGCCGGCGTGATCAAGATGGTGCAGGCGCTGCGGCATGAGCGGCTGCCGCGGTCGTTGCACTGCGAGGAGCCCTCGCCGCACGTCGACTGGTCCGCGGACGAGATCGCGCTGTTGAGCGAGCCGGTCGCGTGGCCGCGCGGGGAGCGCCCGCGTCGGGCGGGGATCTCGTCGTTCGGGATCAGCGGCACGAACGCGCATGTGATCCTGGAGGAGGCGCCGCTGGTCGAGCGAGCAGCCCGGGATCTGGAGCCGGCGGTGGTCGCGTACCCGCTGTCGGGACGCGACGAGGCGGCGCTGCGGGCGCAGGCGGAGCGCTTGCATGGCTGGCTCGGGGAGCGGCCGGAGCTCGAGCCGGTGGATGTGGGCTTCTCGTTGGCGACGGGCCGCGCGCATTTGGAGCACCGTGCGGTCGTGATCGGATCGGACGCCCGCGAGCTTCTGGCGGGGCTGGACTCCGTTGCGCGCGGTGAGGCCGCCGCCGGCGTGATCGAGGGCCCCGCCCACCCGGCGCGCGGCGGGCGCGCGGCGTTCGTGTTTCCCGGGCAGGGGTCGCAGTGGGATGGGATGGCGTTGGAGCTGCTCGGCTGCGCGCCGGTGTTTGCGGATGCGTTGCGGGCGTGTGGTGAGGCGCTCTCGCGCCATGTGGACTGGTCGTTGGAGGACGTGCTGCGCGGGGTCGAGGGCGCTCCGTCGTTGGAGCGCGTCGACGTCGTGCAGCCGGCGCTGTTCGCGGTGATGGTCGCGTTGGCGGCGTTGTGGCGCTCCTACGGCGTGGAGCCGTCGGCGGTGGTGGGGCATTCGCAGGGCGAGATCGCCGCGGCGTATGTTGCGGGCGGCTTGTCGCTGGAGGATGCGGCGCGGGTGGTGTGCCTGCGCAGCCGGGCGATCGCCGAGTTGCTGGCGGGCCAGGGCGGCATGGTCTCGGTCGCGCTCGCGCCCGAAGCGGCAGCGGAGCGGATCGCCCGGTTCGGCGAGCGGGTGTCGCTCGCCGCCGTCAACGGCTCCGCCTCGGTCGTCGTCTCCGGCGAGCTCGACGCGCTCGAGGAGCTGTTGCAGGCGTGCGAGGCCGACGGCGTCTGGGCGCGCAGGATCCCCGTCGACTATCCCTCGCACACCGTGCGGGTCGAGGACCTGCGCGAGCGGCTGCTGCGGGATCTGGCCGGGATCGAGCCGCGGTCGGGGACGGTTCCGTTCTACTCGACGATCAGCGGCGAGCAGATCGACACCGCCGAGCTCGACGCGCAGTACTGGTACCGCAACCTGCGCGAGCTGGTCCGCTTCCACGACGCCGTCGAGACGCTGATCGAGCACGGCATTGGCGCGTTCGTCGAAGCCAGCCCCCACCCCGGACTGACCGTCGCGATCAGCGCCACCGTCGAAGGCAACGACGCCGCCGAGCGCGTCGCGGTGATCGAGACGCTGCGCCGCGACGACGGCGGCCTCCCTCGCTTCCTCAGCTCACTCGCCCAGGCCCACGTCCACGGCATCACGATCGACTGGGCGCGCCTCTACCAGGGCACCGGCGCCCACCGCGTCGACCTGCCCACCTACCCATTCCAACGACGACGCTACTGGCTGGGCTCGGGCGCGGAAGGCGATCCGACGGCGGTCGGTCAGGTGGCGGGTGAGCATCCGCTGCTGGGCGCGGCGGTGCGGGTCGCGGGGGCTGAGGGGTGGTTGCTGACGGGGCGCGTCTCGCTTGCCGCGCAGCCGTGGCTTGCGGATCACGCGGTCGGTGGGACGGTGCTGCTGCCGGCGACGGCGTTCGTGGAGCTCGCGTTGGCGGCCGCGCAGCGCGTCGGCGCGGCGGGGCTCGACGACCTGACGCTCGTCGCTCCGCTCGTGCTCGACGCCGCGGCCGGGGTGGACATGCAGGTGAGCGTCGCCGAGCCCGACGAGGACGGCCGCCGGCCGCTCAACGTCTACTCCGCGTCCGGGTCGGCAGGCGAGGACGGTCAGCCGGACTGGACGCTGCACGCGACCGGGTTGCTGGCGGCTCCCGTCGCCGACGACGTCGATGCGCCGAGCCTCGGCGCGTGGCCGCCGGCCAGCGCGCAGGAGGTCGACGTCGAGCACTTCTACGCGGCGCTGGCCGACGCCGGCTACGAGTACGGCCCCGCCTTCCGCGGCCTGCGGGCGGCGTGGCGCGACGGGGACGCGTGGTTGGCGGAGGTGCGGCTCGACGAGGCCCAGCAGGCCGACGCGGCCGGCTTTCACGTGCACCCCGCGCTGCTCGACGCGGCGCTGCATACCGCCCTCTTGGCGGCTGGCGACGAGCACGCGCTCGAGGCTCCTGTGGTCCCGTTCTCGTTCGCGGGCGTGCGTCTGCATGCTCCCGGCGCCGCCGCGTTGCGCGTGCGGGTCGAGCTCGACCGGGAGGGCGAGGCGCGCGTCATCACGCTGATCGCGACCGATGAGGCCGGCCTGCCCGTGCTGAGCGTCGACCAGCTCGAAGCACGACCGCTCGATCCCGCGCAGCTGAAGGCCGTCGGCACGAGCGCGAGGAGCCCACCGCTCTACGAGTACAGCTGGATCACGCTCGCGTCAGAGGATGCGCCGGCAGCGCGTGCGGCGTTCATCGGGGCGAGTGAGCTGTCCGTCGGTGATGCGGGGCTGGAGGTGGATCGGCATTCCGATCTCGCATCGTTGGAGCGGGCGGTCGCCGAGGGGGCGTCGCCGCCGGAGGTCGTGCTCGTCGCCGCTCCCGCCGGCCGGGGCGAGCTGCACGAGGACGTGCATGCGGTCACGGCGTCGGTGCTGGAGCTGTTGCAGGCGTGGCTGGCCAGCGAGGCGCTGGCGGATGCGCGCTTGGTGGTGCTGACCGATGGCGCGTTGTGCGTGCGCGACGGGGAGCAGCCGGATCTCGCGCAGGCGGCGGTGCCGGGGCTGGTGCGGAGTGCGGCGTCGGAGGATCCGTTGCGGTTCGGGCTGGTGGATCTCCGTGCGGGCGCTGCGGCGGGTCTGGCGGCGGCGCTCGCGAGCGACGAGCCGGAGCTCGCGCTGCGTGACGGCGCCGTGCTCGCGCCGCGCCTCGCGCGGGTCGCCGCCGACGCGCCGTCCGCCGCCGCGGTCGAGGCCGAGGGGGCTGTGCTGATCACCGGCGGCACCGGCGGGTTGGGTGCGTTGGTGGCGCGCCATCTCGCGCGCGAGCACGGGGCGAGGCGGCTGCTGTTGACATCGCGGCGGGGCTTGCAGGCGGACGGTGCGGCCGCGTTGGTGGCCGAGCTTGAGGAGCTGGGTTGCGAGGCCGACGTCGTCGCGTGCGACGTGAGCGATCGGGCGCAGCTGGAGGCGCTGTTGTCCGGGACGCAACTGACCGGCGTGATCCACGCGGCGGGGGTGTTGGACGACGGGACGATCGCGTCGCTCGACGCCGAGCGGCTGCACCGGGTGATGGCGCCGAAGGTCGACGGCGCGCTGCACCTGCACGAGCTCACGAGGGATCGCGCGTTGTCGTTCTTCGTGTTGTTCTCCTCGGCGGCCGCGGCGCTCGGAAGTCCGGGGCAGGGCAACTATGCCGCCGCCAATGCGTTCCTCGACGGGCTTGCGCACCATCGCCAGGCGCATGGCCTGCCGGCGATCTCGGTCGCGTGGGGTCCATGGGAGCAGGCGTCCGGGATGGTCGTCGCGGCCGACGCCGCCAGGTTGGCGCGCTTCGGCATCGAGTTGCTGTCCGATGAGCAGGCGCTGTCGTTGCTCGATGCCGCGCTCGTGGCGTCTCATGCTCGGCTGGTGCCGATCGCGCTCGACGCGGCGGTGTTGCGCACGGTCGCGAGGGCCGGTGCGCTGCCGCCGATCCTGAGCGGCGTGGTGCGAGCGCCCAACCGCCGCGGCGCGGGCAGCAAGGGCGCGTTGGCGCGGATGCTGGCGCAGGCGCCCGAGTCGGAGTGGGAGCGGATCACGCTCGACCTGATCCGTGGGCACATCGCGGCGGTGCTGGGACATCCCTCGGCGCAGGCGGTCGACCCGCAGCGCAACTTCAGGGACATGGGCTTCGACTCGCTGGCGGCGGTCGAGCTGCGCAACCGCCTGATCCAGGCGACCGGCCTGCGGTTGCCGGCGACGGTCGTGTTCGACCACCCCACCCCCGCGGCGGTTGCCGCATTCGTCGTCAAGAAGGTGGCGGGCGCGGCGCGTCCGTCGCCGGCCGTTGCGCGCTCGTCGTTCGCGTCCGACGAGCCGATCGCGATCGTCGGGATGAGCTGTCGCTACCCGGGCGGCGTGCGCTCGCCCGAGGAGCTGTGGCGGCTGGTCGTCGAGGGTCGCGACGCGATCGGCGCGTTCCCCGAGGATCGCGGCTGGGACGTCGAGCGGCTGTTCCACCCGGACCCCGGGCATCTGGGCTCCACCTACACGCGCCACGGCGGGTTCCTGTACGACGCCGGCGAGTTCGACGCCGGGTTCTTTGCGATGGGGCCGCGCGAGGCGCTCGCGACCGATCCGCAGCAGCGCCTGCTGCTGGAAGCCGCCTGGGAGGCGCTCGAGCATGCCGGCATCGCCCCCGAGTCGCTGCGCAGAAGCGACACCGGCGTGTTCGCCGGGGCGATGTATCAGGACTACGCGTACGCGGGCTATGGCAGCGCGAGCGAACTGGAGGGATGGCTCGCAGTCGGGTCGGCCGGAAGCGTCGTGTCGGGCCGGATCGCCTATGCGTTCGGGTTCGAGGGTCCGGCGGTGACGGTCGACACGGCCTGCTCGTCGTCGCTGGTGGCGCTGCACCTGGCCTGTCAGGCGCTGCGCGCCGGCGAGTCCTCGCTCGCGCTCGCGGGTGGCGTGTCGGTGCTCGCGAACCCGCTGCTGTTCGTGGAGTTCAGCCGCCAGCGTGGTCTCTCGCCGGACGGTCGCTGCAAGTCGTTCGGAGCCGATGCCGACGGCGTCGGCTGGGCCGAGGGCGCCGGGCTGGTGGTGCTTGAGCGGCTGTCCGACGCGCAGCGGCGGGGCCACTCGGTGCTGGCGGTCGTGCGCGGCAGCGCGGTCAACCAGGACGGCGCGTCGAACGGCCTGGCGGCGCCGAACGGCCCCTCGCAGGAGCGCGTGATCGAGCGGGCGCTCGCGAACGCCGGGCTCTCTCCCGCCGACATCGACGTCGTCGAGGGCCACGGCACCGGAACCATGCTCGGCGATCCGATCGAGGCGCAGGCGCTGCTGGAGACCTACGGACAGAACCGCGCGAACGGGCCGCTCCGGCTCGGCTCGATCAAGTCGAACATCGGCCACACGCAGGCAGCCGCCGGCGTCGCCGGCGTGATCAAGATGGTCCAAGCACTGCAGCACGACCTGCTTCCCCGATCGCTGCACTGCGAGCAGCCGAGCCCCCACGTCGACTGGAGCGCCGGACGCATCGCACTGCTGCACAGAGCCGTCGCGTGGCCCCCCACCCAACGCCCACGCCGCGCCGGGATCTCCTCCTTCGGCATCAGCGGGACAAACGCTCACCTGATCCTCGAAGAGGCGCCCGCCGCAGACGGAGACGGAGCCGCCGCCGCGCAGCGCCCGGCGGGCGACGGCGGCGTGCTGCCGTTCCTGGTCTCGGCGTCGAGCGAGGATGCGTTGGCGGCGCAGGCGGAGGGGCTTGCTGCCTTCTTGGAGGAGCGTCCGCAGGCCGACGCGTATGCCGTGGCGTGCGGCCTCGCGTTGCAGCGTGCGCAGCTGCCCGAGCGTGCCGCCGTCCTTGCGACTGGGCGCGAGCGGTTGGTCGTGGGTCTGCGTGCGCTGGCGCGAGGAGAGGAGCCGGCCGGCGTCGTGCGCGGCCGTGTGCACAGCGGTGCGACTGCCTTCCTGTTCTCGGGTCAGGGTTCGCAGTGGTCTGGGATGGGGGCGGGGTTGTATGAGCGGTTCCCGGTGTTCGCGGCGGCGTTGGACGAGGTGTGCGCGGAGCTCGATTCGCTGTTGGAGCGGCCGTTGTTGGAGGTGTTGTTTGCCGAGCCGGACACCGATGCCGCTCGGCTGCTCTCGAACACGCGCTTCACGCAGGTCGCGTTGTTCGCGTTGGAGGTGGCGTTGTTTCGGCTGCTCGCGAGCTTTGGTGTCAGGCCGGACTTCCTGATTGGCCACTCGGTCGGGGAGCTGGCGGCGGCGCATGTCGCGGGTGTCTTCTCGCTCGCGGACGGCTGTCGGCTGGTGGCCGAGCGTGCGCGTCTGATGGCCGCGTTGCCTGCGGGTGGTGCGATGGTCGCTGTTGAGGGCGCGGAGGGTGAGGTGGTGGAGAGCCTGGCCGGGTTCGAGGGCCGTGTCTCGTTGGCGGCGGTGAATGGTCCGTTGGCGGTGACGGTTTCGGGTGAGGCGGAGGCGGTCGACGAGTTGGAGGCGCGCTGGTCCGGCCGGGGTCGCAGGACGACGCGGTTGGATGTCAGCCATGCGTTCCATTCGCAGTTGATGGAGCCGATGCTTGCCGAGTTGAGCGCGGTCGCGGAGGGGATCGCGTTTGCAGCGCCGCAGGTTCCGATCGTCTCCAACGTGACCGGCAGGCTGCTGACCCATGAGGAGGCGTGCTCGCCGGCGTATTGGGTGCGGCATGTGCGCGAGCCGGTGCGGTTTGCGGATGGCGTGGAGCTGCTGGCCGGTGCGGGTGTGACGCGCTTTCTGGAGCTGGGCCCGAACACGGTGTTGGCCGCACTCGCCGCGACCTCGTCGATGGCCGAGAGTGCGTCGGCGGTGTTCGCGAGCGTGTTGCGCGGGCCCAAGCTCGGTGAGCGAGAGGCGCTGCTCTCGTTGCTGACGGCGGCGCACTGCAACGGCGTGTCGGTCGACTGGTCCGCGCTGCTCGACGACACCGCCGTGGGCCGCGTGGAGCTGCCGACGTATGCGTTCCAGCGGCGGCGGTATTGGCTGGGCGCAGGTGTCGCAAGCGACCCGGAGGCGGTCGGTCAGCTGGCGGGTGAGCATCCGTTGCTGGGTGCGGCGGTGCGGCTTGCGGATGCTGAGGGCTGGTTGTTGACGGGGCGCATCTCGCTCGCCTCTCAGCCGTGGCTTGCCGATCACGCGGTCGGCGGGATGGTGTTGCTGCCGGCGACGGCGTTCGTGGAGCTGGCGCTCGCGGCCGCGCAGCGCGTCGGTGCCGCGGGCCTCTACGACCTGACGCTCGTCGCTCCGCTCGTGCTCGACCCCGCGGCTGGCGTGAACGTGCAGGTCAGCGTCGCCGAGCCAGACGAGGACGGCCGGCGGCCGCTCAACATCTACGCCGCGAGCCGGGCGGGGGAGGTCGGCGAGGACGGCCCGCAGTGGACGCTGCATGCGACCGGGTTGCTTGCAGCTGCGGACGCGGACCGCGTCGACCCGCCGACGCTGGGCGCCTGGCCGCCGACGGGTGCGGAGGCGGTGGACGTCGAGGGCTTCTACGAGAGGCTCGCCGATGCCGGCTACGAGTACGGCCCCGCGTTCCGTGGTCTGCGGGCGGCGTGGCGCGACGGGAACGCGTGGCTGGGGGAGGTGCGGCTCGACGAGGCCCAGCAGGGCCCCGCCGCCGAGTTCCTCGCGCACCCCGCGCTGCTCGACGCGGCGCTGCATACCGCGCTGCTGGCCGCTCTCGACGAGCACACGCTCGACACGCCGGCGGTCCCGTTCTCGTTCGCCGGAGTGCGTCTGCACGCCCCCGGCGCTGCCGCGCTGCGCGTGCGGATCGAGCTCGAGCAGGACGGCGAGACGCGCGCGATCACGCTGATCGCGACCGACGAGGCCGGCCTGCCGGCGTTGACGATCGACCACCTCGCAGCACGCCCTCTCGACCCCGCCGCCATCAAGGCCGCAGGCACGACCGCCAGGCGCCGGCCGCTCTACGAGCACACGTGGGTCCAGCTCCAGTCGCCTGATGCACCGACACCGCGTGCGGCGTTGCTCGGGGCGAGCGACCTGCTCGTCGACCAGGCGGAGATCGAGCTGGACCGCCACCACGACCTCGCGTCGCTGGAGCAGGCAGTCGCAGATGGGGCGTCGCCGCCGGAGATCGTGCTCGTCGCGGCTCCCGCGGGCCGGAGCGGCCTGCCCGAGGACGCGTATGCGGTCACCGCCCATGTACTGGAGCTGTTGCAGGCGTGGCTTGCCAGCGAGGCGCTGGCGGATGCGCGGCTCGTGGTGCTGACCGGTGCCGCGTTGGCCGTGCGCGACGGGGAGCAGCCGAATCTCGCGCAGGCGGCGGTGCCTGGGCTCGTGCGAAGTGCGGCGTCGGAGGATCCGCTGCGCTTCGGGCTGGTCGATCTCGGTCCGGGCGGCGCGGTCGGTCTGGGGACAGCGCTCGCGAGCGACGAGCCCGAGCTTGCGCTGCGTGACGGCGCCGTGTTCGCGCCGCGGCTTGCGCGGGCTGCGGTCGACGAGCAACGCGCTGCTGTCGCGCTTGACCCGGACGGTGCGGTGTTGATCAGCGGCGGCACGGGCGGCCTCGGCGCGCTCGTCGCTCGCCACCTCGCGGGCGAGCACGGCGTGAGGCGGCTGCTGTTGACGTCGCGGCGCGGCCCGGCGGCCGCGGGTGCGGCGGAGCTGGTGGCCGAGCTGGCCGAGCTGGGCTGCGCGGCCGAGGCGGTCGCCTGTGACGTGACCGACCGCGCGCAGCTGGAGGCGCTGCTGTCCGGGACGCAGCTGACCGGCGTGATCCACGCGGCGGGGGTGCTGGACGACGGGACGATCGCCTCGCTCGACGGTGAGCGGTTGCGCACGGTGATGGCGCCCAAGGTGGAGGGCGCGCTCAACCTGCACGAGCTGACGCGGGATCGCGAGCTGTCGTTCTTCGTGTTGTTCTCTTCGGCGGCAGCTGCGCTCGGCAGTCCGGGGCAGGGCAACTACGCCGCCGCCAACGCGTTCCTCGACGGGCTTGCGCACCAGCGCCAGGCACAGGGCCTGCCGGCGATCTCGATCGCGTGGGGTCCGTGGGAGCAGGCCGCCGGGATGGTCGCTGCGGCCGACGCCGCTCGCCTGGCGCGCTTCGGCATCGAGTCGCTGGACGACGAGCAGGCGCTGGCGCTGCTGGACGTCGCACTCGTCGCTCCCGACGCCCGGCTGGTGCCGATCGCCCTCGATGCCGCGGCGCTGCGGACGGTGGCCAGGGCCGGCGCGCTGCCGCCGATCCTCAGTGGCGTGGTGCGAGCGCCGGCGCGTCGTGGCGCCGGCGCCAGGGGGGCGTTGGCGCGCATGCTGGCGCAGGCGCCCGAGTCGGAGTGGCAGCAGGTCACGCTCGACCTGATCCGCGGGCACATCGCCGCGGTGCTGGGGCATCCGTCGCCGCAGGCGGTCGACCCGGACAAGAGCTTCAAGGACATGGGGTTCGATTCGCTCGCGGCGGTCGAGCTGCGCAACCGCCTGATCCAGGCGACCGGGCTGCGGCTGCCGGCGACGGTCGTGTTCGACCATCCGACGCCGGCCGCGGCGGCGGCGTACCTCGTCGCGAAGCTGGCGGGCGCGCAGCGGGCCCTGCCGGCTGCGACACGTCCGCCGGCTCCGACGGACGAGCCGATCGCGATCGTCGGGATGAGCTGCCGCTACCCCGGCGGCGTGCGCTCGCCGGAGGAGCTGTGGCGGCTGGTCGTCGAGGGTCGCGACGCGATCGGCGCGTTCCCCGAGGATCGCGGCTGGGACGTCGAGCGGCTGTTCGACCCCGACCCCGAGCGGCTCGGCTCCTCCTACACCCGCCACGGCGGGTTCGTCTACGACGCCGGCGAGTTCGACGCCGGGTTCTTTGCGATGGGGCCGCGCGAGGCGCTCGCGACCGATCCGCAGCAGCGGCTGCTGCTCGAGGTCACCTGGGAGGCGCTCGAGCATGCCGGCATCGACCCGGATTCGCTGCGCAGAAGCGACACCGGCGTCTTCACCGGCGTGATGTACCAGGACTACGCCTTCGGCGGCCAGGGCGGCTCGGGCGAGCTGGAGGGATGGCTCGGAATCGGATCGGCCGGCAGCGTGGTGTCCGGTCGCATCGCGTACACCTTCGGCTTCGAGGGTCCGGCGGTGACGGTCGACACGGCCTGCTCGTCATCGCTCGTGGCGCTGCACCTGGCCGCTCAGGCGCTGCGCTCGGGGGAGTCGTCGCTGGCGATCGCCGGCGGGGTGACGGTGCTCGCCAATCCGATGCTGTTCGTGGAGTTCAGCCGCCAGCGTGGTCTCTCCCCGGACGGACGCTGCAAGTCGTTCGGGGCGGACGCCGACGGCGTCGGCTGGGCCGAGGGCGCCGGGCTGGTGGTGCTCGAGCGGCTGTCCGACGCGCAGCGGCTCGGCCACCCCGTCCTCGCGGTCGTGCGCGGCAGCGCGGTCAACCAGGACGGCGCGTCGAACGGCCTGGCGGCGCCGAACGGGCCCTCGCAGGAGCGCGTGATCGAGCGGGCGCTGGCGAACGCCGGGCTCTCTCCCGCCGACGTGGACGTCGTCGAGGGCCATGGGACGGGGACGACGCTGGGCGACCCGATCGAGGCGCAGGCGCTGCTGGAGACCTACGGGCAGAGCCGCGCGAACGGGCCGCTCCGGCTCGGCTCGGTCAAGTCCAACATCGGGCACACGCAGGCGGCCGCCGGCGTCGCGGGCGTGATCAAGATGGTGCAGGCGATGCGGCACGGGCTGCTGCCGCCATCGCTGCACTGCGAGCAGCCGAGCCCGCACGTCGACTGGTCGGCAGGACAGATCGAGCTCCTGCACGACGCGGTGGAGTGGCCGGCCGGGGCGCGCCCGCGTCGCGCCGGCGTCTCATCGTTCGGGATCAGCGGCACCAACGCGCACGTCATCCTCGAGGAGGCGCCGGCGCCGGCGCGCGCTGAGCGGCCGACTGCGCCGAGCGCCAGGGTGGCGGTCGTCCCGCTGCCGATCTCCGGACGCGGCGAGGCCGGGTTGCGAGGGCAGGCCGCGCGCCTGCGCGAGCAGCTCGCGGCAGATCCCGAGCTCGACCCCGTGGATGTCGGGTACTCGCTCGTGACGTCGCGGGCGCGGCTGCACCAGCGTGCGGTCGTGCTCGGATCGAGCCGCGAGGAGCTGATCGCCGGCTTGGACGCGCTCGCCGCGGGCAACCCCGGAACCGGCGTGATCACGGGCGAGGCGCGCTTCGGCATGACGGCCTTCCTCTTCACCGGACAGGGAGCGCAGCGGCCCGGCATGGGTGCGGCGCTGTATCGCGAGCAGCCCGTCTTCGCGCGGGCGCTCGACGCCGTCTGCGCGGAGCTGGACCCGCGGCTCGGACGCTCGCTGCGCGAGTTGATGCTCGCGACCGAGGGGTCGCCCGAGGCTGCCCTGCTCGACCGCACCGAATTCACCCAGGCGAGCGTGTTCGCGCTCGAGGTCGCGCTCTACCGGCTGCTGGAGTCCTGGGGCGTGCGGGCTGACCGGCTCGTCGGCCACTCGATCGGCGAGCTGACCGCGGCCCACGTGGCCGGCGTGCTGTCGCTCGCCGACGCGTGCGCGCTGGTGGCCGCCCGCGGCCGCCTGATGGGCGCCTTGCCGGAGGGCGGCGCGATGCTGGCGATCGAGGCCTCGGAGGACGAGGTCGCCGCGACGCTTGCGGCCGTGGACGGCGTGTCGTTGGCGGCGGTCAACGGCCCGCGCGCGGTGGTCGTCTCCGGCGAGACGGACGCGATCGCGGAGATCGAGGCGCTGTGGGCCGAGCGCGCTCGCAGGACGTCGCGACTCGCGGTCAGCCATGCGTTCCACTCGCACCTGATGGAGCCGATGCTCGCCGAGTTCCGCGCGGTCGCGGAGGGCCTGAGCTTCCAGCCTCCGCGCATCCCGATCGTCTCCAACCTGACCGGCGCGGAGATCTCCGAGCAGCTCTGCGACCCGGACTACTGGGTCGCGCACGTGCGCGAGCCGGTCCGCTTCGCAGACGGCGTGCGCGCGCTCGAGCAGCTCGGGGTGACGCGCTTCGTCGAGCTCGGCCCGGACGCGGTGCTGACGGCGCTCGCGCGCGACTCCGTCTCCGAGGAGCTCGCCGATCGCGGTCTGTTCGTCCCCGCGCTGCGCAGGGACCGGGACGAGCTCCGCACGCTGCTCGCGTGCCTCGGCGCGCTCGAGACCCGCGGCGCGTCCGTCGACTGGTCGGCGTACTACGAGGGGACCGGCGCCCGGCGGGTCGAGCTGCCCACGTATGCGTTCCAGCGCGAGCGCTACTGGCTGACGGCGGTGCGCGGCGCCGGCGACGTGGCGGCCGCCGGCCTGGCGCAGATCGACCATCCGCTGCTCGGCGCCGCAGTGCCTGCGGCCGCCGCGGACGAGTGGCTGTTCACCGGCACGTGGTCGCTCGCGACGCATCCGTGGATCGGCGACCACGCCGTCTTCGACACGGTGCTCCTGCCGGGAACCGGGTTCGCCGAGCTCGCGCTGTGCGTCGCAGGCGAGGTCGGCTGCGAGGCGATCGAGGAGCTGATGATCGAGTCGCCGCTGCTGCTGCCCGAGCACGGTGCGGTCCAGGTGCAGGTCTCCGTCGGCGAGCCGCAGGCAGGCGGCCGCCGCGAGATCGAGATCTGGTCGCGGCCTGAGCAGGAGCACGCCGACGGCCCGTCGGACTGGACCCGCAACGCGAGCGGGCTGTTGACGCCTGTCGTCGACGGAGCGGGCGAGGCGCGCGCCGAGCGGCTGGCCGGCGAGCCGTGGCCGCCGCCGGGCGCCGAGCGGATCGACGTCGAGGACCTGTACGACCGCCTCGCCGCGAGCGGCTACGCCTACGGGCCGGTGTTCCAGGGCGTCACGGCCGCCTGGCGGCGCGGCGAGGAGGTGCTCGCCGAGGTCTCGCTCGACGGCGACAGCGCCCGCGCGGCTACAGGCTTCGGCATCCATCCTGCCCTCTTCGACGCCGGCTTCCACGCGCTGCTGGGCCTGCTCTCCGACGGGCTGGAGCCGGGCCATGTGCCGCTGCCCTTCATGTGGTCGGGCGTGCGGCTGCTGCAGGCGGGGGCCTCGTCGATGCGCGTGTCGGTGCGGGCGACCGGCGAGGACACGCTGTCCCTCACGGCGCTCGACGAGCGCGGAGCGCCGACGCTCGTCGTCGAGACCGTCATGGCGCGGACGATCGACGTCGCGCGCATGGCGTCCGCGCGCGATGCCGGTGCGAGCTCGCTGTTCGTAATGGAGCTCGCTGAGATCCCGCTCGCCGCGTCCAACGGCGCCGCGCCGCGCTTCGCGACGATCGGCGACGTGGCCGGCGCGCCGGCCGGCGCTCAGCGGTACGAGGACCTGGCCGAGCTCGGCGCCGCGCTCGACGCGGGGGCTGCCGTCCCTGACGCCGTCTTCGCTGCCGTCGGCGACGGCCACGAGGGAGAAGATGAGGCAGACGCGGTCCACGACGCCGTCCGGCGAGCGCTCGCGCTGCTGCAACAGTGGGTGGCGTCCGACGCGTTCGCCGACGCGCGCCTGGTGCTCGTGACGCGCGGCGCCGTGGCCGCCCGCGCCGGGGAGGTTCCGCAGCTGCCGGCGGCCGCCGTCTGGGGCCTCGCCCGCAGCGCCGCGGCAGAGAACCCCGGCCGGATCGTGAGCGTCGACCTCGACGGGGACGGCGACACCCCCTGGCTGCCCCTGCTCGCGGTTGACGATCCACAGCTCGCGATCCGGTCGGGGGCGGCGTATGCACCGCGCTTCGCGCGCCCTCCGGCGCAGGCCCAGGCCGCGGAGCCCGCCACGCCCGGCGGCACCGTGCTGGTGACGGGCGGCACCGGCGGGCTCGGGGCGGTGCTCGCGCGCCATCTGGCTGAGCGCGGGGCGCGTCATCTGCTGCTCGCCAGTCGCCGCGGCGCGGATGCCGAGGGCTCCGGCGAGCTCGTCGCCCAGTTGGCCGAGCGGGGCTGCGAGGCGACGCTCGCCGCCTGTGACCTCGCCGATCGCGACGCGGTCGCGAGGCTGCTGGCGTCGATCCCCCCGGAGCGCCCGCTGACCGCGGTGATCCACACGGCCGGCGTGATGGAGGACGGGACGATCCCGTCGCTCGCTCCCGACCAGGTCGACCGCGTGCTGGCGCCCAAGGTCGACGGCAGCCTGCACCTGCACGAGCTGACGAGGGACCTCCAGCTCGCGGACTTCATCCTCTTCTCGTCTGCGGCGCCGCTGCTGGGCGGGGCGGGGCAGGGCAGCTACGCCGCCGCGAATGCCGTCCTCGACGCGCTCGCGCAGCGCCGCCGCGCGCAGGGGTTGCCGGCGACGTCGATGGCGTGGGGGCTGTGGAACGTCGCCAGCGGGATGGCGGGCGCCGCCGCCGCCGAGTTCGAGCGGATCGGTCAGGCGATCCGCGCGCGGATCGGGCTCGTGCCGATGCCGCCCGACCAGGGCCTGGAGCTGTTCGAGCGCGCACGCTCGATCGACGCGACGCTGATCGTGCCGGCGCCGCTGGATGCCGGCGTGCTGCGTGCGCAGGCGCGCACGGGCGCCCTGCCACCCGTCCTGCGCGGCGTGGTGCGCGCGGTCGCACGGCGCGAGCGGGGCGGAGGCGATGCGCTCGCGCAGCAGCTGGCCGGGCGCCCGCCGGAGGAGTGGGATGCGGTGCTGCTGGAGATCGTCCGCGGCGAGCTGGCGGCCGTGCTCGGGCACGAGTCGGACGCGGCGATCGATCCCGATCGCAGCATCCTCGAGCTCGGGCTCGACTCGCTGGGCGCCGTCGAGCTGCGCAACCGCCTCGGCCGTTCGACGAACGTGCGGATCGCACCCACCGTGGCGTTCGAGACGCCCACGCCGCGGGGACTCGCCGCCTACCTCGCCGACCGCCTGCGCGACGGGGCCGGTGGAGACGCCGCCGCGGCGGACGCGAACGGCTCGGGGGGCACGCTCACGGTCCTGCTGCAGCAGGCGCACGAGCGCGGTCTGCTGGGCGACTTCGTGCCGCTGCTCGTGTCCGCATCGCGGTTCCGCCCGGCCTTCCGGTCGGCCGCCGAGCTTGACCGCCTGCCGCCGCTGGTCAGCTTCGCGAGCGGTACCGGCACCGACGACGGCGCCGAGCTGATCTGCGTGCCGTCATTCCTCGCCGGCTCCGGGCCGCATCAGTTCGCACGGCTCGCGGCGGGGTTCGGCGGCGAGCGAACGGTGTCCGCCTTCTCGCTGCCCGGATTCCGCGCGGGGGAGCGCGTGCCCGCCAGCTGGAGCGCCGCCGTCGAAGCGCTCGCCGCCGCCGTCCGCGAGCAGGCGCCGAACGGCGCCTTCGTGCTCGCCGGCTACTCGATTGGCGGTGCGCTCGCGCATGCGCTGACACGGCGGCTCGAGGACGACGGCCTCGCGCCGGCCGGCCTCGTCCTGATCGACACCTATGCGCCCGCGCAGCAGGACGAGATGGCGGCGCTCTTCGGCGAGGTGATGGGCAGCGTCCTCGACGAGCGGCATGCGCTGATCGAAGCGGTCGTCGACGACGACAACCTCATGACGATGGGGACCTACGCCCGGCTGATGGCCGAATGGGAGCCGCAGCCGATCGCGGCGCCGTCGCTGCTCGTCCGCGCGAGCGTGCCGCTTGGGGACGCGCGCGAGCGCGGCACGCTGCCGTGGTGGCAGCTGCCGCCGGAGGTCGTCGAGGTGACCGGTCACCACTTCGAGCTGATCGGCGAAGCGGCGGCGCAGACGGCCGGCGCGATCGACGCCTGGGTCAGGGAGACGATCTGCGCGACGCGGCCGCAGCCGCGGTAGGCTCGCGCGCCTGCATCGCACGGTCAGGCTGAGCGGCCGGCGCCAAGCGGACGCGCCGCACCGGCTTCAATACGGCCAGATGGGGCGCCGATGGGACACCCACGGGCTCGCCCACGACGTCCAGCTCGTAACGTGCGAGCACCTCGCGCAGGATGGTCCTGATCTCGCTCTCCGCGACTGCCTTGCCGAGGCACTTCCGTCGCCCACCGCCGAACGGGGTCCAGCTGAAGAGGCCCGGCGGGCGCTCGAGGAAGCGCTCGGGGCGGAACGCGTACGGGTCGGGATAAACCGCGGGATTGTGATGCAGCAGATACGTCCCCACGACCAGGCGCGTCCCGACCGGGTAGACGCGGCCGTCGAGCTCGAACGGCTTCATCACGGTGCGCGGTATGGCGGCGGGCAGCGGCGGCTTGCAGCGCAGCAGCTCGCAGACGAAGGCCGTCAGGTAGGTCTCGTCGCCGTCGACGGCGATCTCCGCACGGATCCGCTCGCGCGCGTCGCGGTCGCGCGCCAGCCGCTCGATCCCCCAGCAGGTGCCCGACGTCGTCGTCGCGCTGCCGGCGAGGACGAACGTCATGATCTCGTCGCGGATTTCCACGGCGGGCAGCTGCTCCGCGAGCAGGATGCCCAGCATGCCGCGGGCCTCGCCGGAGCGGCGTCCGTCGGCGATCAGGTCGTAGATCAGCCGATCCGCGCGGGCGCGCAGCGCGAGGAAGCGGCGAAACGGTGGGTAGAGCGCCAGCGCGCGCACCACGGGTGACGGCATCTCCTGCGTCGCGAGTATGGATATGAAGTGCTCGTTGAAGGCCATCATCCGTTCGAGCACGTCGAGCAGCTCCCGGATCCGCTCGTCCGGGTCGTCCCCGAAGGAGACCTGGAGCACGGCCTGCAGCACCAGCCTGCGGGCGAACGGCCACACGTCGAACGGCGTCTCGCGCGGCCAGGCGGCGACCTCGCGCGCGACGATCTCTCGCATCGCCACGTTGACCCGCTGCAGCTCCTCGCCGTGGGCGGAGCGGTTGACGACCTTGCGGCGCGTGAGGTGCTCGTCCTCCTCCATGAAGGCGAGGCCGGTGCGACCGAAGAAGTGCTCCAGCTCCAACGAGCCGTTGCCGACGTGCAGGACGTCGGCGGGCGCCTGGAAGATCGCCTTGACGTGCTCGGGGTCGTCGAACCACACGAGCGGGACCGGGGGAAACCGCATCCACAGCGTGAAGGGCGTCCCGTAGCGTGCGCGGCATTGCTCGAAGAACGGCATGCGCCGGCTCCAGAAGCCGATCGCCGTGTACACCGTGGAGGCCAGGTGCGGCATCCGCGGCCCGGGCGGAAGGTCGGCTCCGCGGCCCGGAGGCTTCAGGTTCGGCGGCGGCTCCGGCTGGCTCAGGTACGACGCCAGGGGGCCGCGCGTCCGTCGTTGCCTGTCGTCAAGCTGCATCGATCGGAGCTGGCGGATCGGTGGGCCGCGCGGCGGGGCACGTCGCGGGCGGGGCCCTCGCGTGTCGTGCCGTCGCTCTCCCGGCGGGATCGGCGGACGGCGCCAAGCGGACGCGTCGCACCGGCTTCAGCACGGCCAGGTGGGCCACTGCGCCCGCGCGCCCGTCCTCGACGTGCGGCTCGTAGCGCGAGAGCAGCTCGCGCAGGACGTACTTGACCTCGTTCTCCCCGATCGTCTTGCCGAGGCATCGCCTCCGTCCGCCGCCGAACGGGGTCCAGGTGAAGACGCCGGGCGGGTCGTCGAGGAAGCGCTCGGGGCGGAACGCATACGGGTCGGGATAGACGGCCGGGTTGTGGTGGAGCAGGTAGTTCGCCACCACCAGGCGCGTCCCGGGCGGGTAGACGCGGCCGTCGAGCTCGAACGGCTGCATCACGGTGCGCGGCATGGAGTTGGCCAACGGCGTGTTGCGGCGCAGGAGCTCGTTGACGGTCGCGGTGAGGTAGGCGTCGTCCTCGCCCGCCGCGATCTCCGCGACGATCCGCTCGCGCACCGCCGGATGGCGCGCGAGCTGCTCGATCCCCCAGCTTATGCCCGACGTCGTCGTCGCGCTGCCGGCGAGGAAGTTGCTCATCAGCTCGTCGCGGATCTCCACGGCGGGCAGCTGCTCCGCGAGCAGGACGCCCAGCATGCCGCGGGCCTCGCCGGAGCGGCGCCCGTCGGCGATCAGGTCGTAGACCAGCTGATCCGCGCGGGCGCGCAGCGTGAGGAAGCGGCGGAACGGCGCGTAGAGGGCCAGCGCGCGCACCACGGCGGGCGGCATCTCCTGCGTCGCGAGCAGGACCATCAGGTTGTCGTTGAAGGTCAGCATCCGCTCGACCACGCCGAGCAGCTCGTCGATCCGTTCGTCCCGCACGCCGCCGAAGCAGACCTGGACCACGGCCTTCAGCGCCAGCCGGCGGGCGAACGGCCACACGTGGAACGGCGTCTCGCGCGGCCAGGCGGCGAGCTCGCGTGCGGCGATCTCCTGCATCGCCTCGTTGATCCGCTTCAGTTCCTCGCCGTGCGTGCTGCGGTTGATCACCTTCTTCCGCGCCAGATGCTCCTCGCCCTCCTTGTAGGAGATGGCGGTGCGACCGAAGAAGTGCTCCATCTCCAGCGAGCCGTTGACGCCGTCCAGCACCTCGGCGGGCGCCTGGAAGATCGCCTTGATGTGCTCGGGGTCGTCGAACCAGACGAGCGGGACCGGGGGAAGCCGCGTCCAGAGCGTGAAGGGCGTCCCGTAGCGCGCGCGGCACTGCTCGAAGAACGCGACGCGGCGGTACCAGAAGCCCATCGCCGTGTACAGGCAGCAGGCCAGCGGCGGCAGCCGCGGACCGGGCGGGAGGTCGGCGCCGCGGCCCGGAGGCGCCGGGTTCGGCGGCGGGTCCGGCTGGCGCAGGTACGTCGCCACGGAGTCGCGCGCCCGTCGTTGCCTGTCGCTCGTCAGCACCCCTCGCAGCTCACAGAAGAACCGTGGGCCTGTCA
>Ga0207690_10000717_pt1 | contig 21347 bp, 15 predicted proteins | sample KBSC23metaG_FD_184315 | JGI IMG/M metagenome (GOLD analysis project Ga0207690, IMG submission 184315) | Corn rhizosphere microbial communities from Kellogg Biological Station, Michigan, USA - KBS C2-3 metaG (SPAdes) (version 2) | ecosystem: Host-associated > Plants > Roots > Rhizosphere > Soil ...
GTGGATCAGCCACCAGGCCGTGCAGATCCACGGCGGCATGGGCTACTCGAAGGAGATGCCGCTGGAGCGCTACTTCCGCGACGCCAAGATCACCGAGATCTACGAAGGCACCAGCGAGATCCAGCGGTTGGTGATCGCGCGGGCGGAGACGGGTCTGCGCTGAGCCGTGCCGCGTTCCAGCACACCGCCTTTGGCGGTGTTCGCTGGAGCGCTCAACCGCGACGCCAAGATCACCGAGATCTACGAAGGCACCAGCGAGATCCAGCGGCTGGTGATCGCGCGGGCGGAGACGGGGTTGCGCTGAAGGTAGCGCAAGAGGCCGTCCCGCCAGCGACCTTCCGCATTCATTACGCTTGAAACGAAGAGCCCGGCAGTGTCCCTGCCGGGCTCTTCGTTTTCTGCTTCGGATGGATCACGCGCCGCGGCGCGGGTCCGAGTCGAACGACTGCATGCCGCCATGGCTCGTCGCCGGTGGCGCTGGCGTATCGCCGTCCAGCTTGTCCCCGAGCAGGCGGCGCACCACCACGTAGAACACCGGGATCAGCAGCACGCCGAGGAAGGTGGCGAAGATCATGCCGCCGATCACGCCGGTGCCGATCGCGTGGCGCGCGTTGGCGCCGGCGCCGCTGGAGATGAACAGCGGGAGCACGCCCAGGATGAACGCCAGCGAGGTCATCAGGATCGGCCGCAGTCGCAGCCGTGCTGCCTCGATCACGCCGGCGCGCAGCGTCTGTCCGTGCGCCTGCTGCTCCACCGCGAACTCCACGATCAGGATCGCGTTCTTCGCCGCCAGGCCGATCACCGTGATCAGGCCGATCTTGAAGTAGATGTCGTCGGGCAGGCCGCGCAGCAGGGTGAACACCACCGCGCCGAGCATGCCCAGCGGCACCACCAGCAGCACCGAGACCGGGATCGACCAGCTTTCATACAGCGCGGCCAGCGCCAGGAACACGATCACGATCGACAGCACCATCAGCAGCGTGGCGGCGTTGCCGGAGAGGATCTCCTGGTACGACTGGCCGGTCCAGTCGAAGCCGAAGCCCTTGGGCAGGTCGTTGGTGACGAGCTTCTCCATCTCGTTCATCGCCTCGCCCGAAGCATGCCCCGGCGCCGGCGAACCGACGATCTCCACCGCCGCGTAGCCGTTGTAGCGGGTCAGCGAGGGCGAGCCCACCTCCCACTTCGCGTGCACCACGTTGGACAGCGGGATCATTGACGGCGTGCCGGCGGCGGTGGTCTGCGTGCTGGGGGTGAAGAAGTGCTGCAGCGCGTCCGGGCTCATGCGGTAGGGCGCGTCGGCCTGCATGATCACGCGCTTCACGCGGCCGCCGTAGGTGAAGTCGTTCACGTACACCGGCGCCAGCATCAGGCCGATCGCGTTGTAGATGTCACCCACCGACAAGCCCATCGACTGCGCCTGCACGCGGTCCACGTCCAGGTGCAGCTGCGGGGAATCCTCCAGCGCGTTGGGACGCACGCCGGTCAGCCCGCTGTTCTGGGCGGCCTTGCCCAGCAGCGTGTTGCGCGCCTGGGTGAGCGCTTCGCGCCCGGCGCCGCCGCGGTCCTGCAGGTACATGTCGAAGCCGCCGAACTGGCCCAGGCCCTGCACCGTGGGAATGTTCGCCACGAAGATGCGCGCGTCGCGGATGCCGTGCAGTTCCATGTTCGCGCGCTGGATGAACTCGGCGGCGGTGACGTCGCGCTTGTCCCAGTCCTTGAGCTTGATGAAGGCCATGCCGGCGTTCTCGCCGGAGCCGATGAAGCTGAAGCCGGTCACCTGGAGTACGCCTTCCACGGCGGAGTCCTTGTCGAGGATGGCGCGCATCTGCGCCATCACCTCGCTGGTGCGCTGCTTGCTGGCGCCCGGTGGCAGCTGGATCACGGACAGCGCGTAGCCCTGGTCCTCTTCCGGTAGGAAGCTGCCGGGCAGGCGGGTGTACAGGAAGCCGCCGAGCACCGCGATCAATACGAAGGCCAGCATCCAGCGCGGCGCATGGCGCACCGCACCGCCGATGTGGCCGGTGTAGGTGTGCGTGGTCCAGGTGAAGAACTCGTTGAACTTGCGGAATACGAAGTTCTTCTTCTTGTGGTGCTCCGGTTGCAGGAAGCTGGCGCACAGCGCCGGCGTGAACGACAGCGCGAGGAGCGCGGAGAACCCCATCGACACCGCGATGGTCAGCGCGAACTGCTTGTAGATGATGCCCGAGGCGCCCGGCTGCAGCGCCGAGGGGATGAATACCGCCGCCAGCACCACGGTGATCGCCACGATCGCGCCGGTGATCTGGCCCATCGCCTTGCGCGTGGCATCCTTCGGCGACAGCCCCTCCTCGGTCATGATGCGCTCGACGTTCTCGATCACCACGATCGCGTCGTCGACCACGATGCCGATGGCCAGCACCATGCCGAACAGGGTCAGCTGGTTGATGGTGAAGCCGAGCGGCAGCATGCCGAGGAAGGTGCCCAGCAGGGCCACCGGGATCACCAGGGTGGGAATGATGGTGGCGCGGATGTTCTGCAGGAACAGCAGCATCACCAGGAACACCAGGATGATCGCCTCGACCAGGGTGTGCACCACCTCGTTGATCGAGATGTTCACGAACGTGGTGCTGTCGTACGGGCTGAACCAGCTCACGCCCTGCGGGAAGCTGGGCGCGATCTCGTCCATCTTGCCGCGCACGGCGGTGGCCACGTTCAGCGCGTTGGCGCCGGGCAGCAGCTGGATCGCGAAGGCGCCGATCGGCTTGCCGTTCCAGGTGGTGTCGAAGCCGTAGCTGCCCGGGCCGAAGCTGATCCTGGCCACGTCACCGAGGGTGACCGTGGTGCCGTCGGGGTTCGCGCGCAGGATGATGCCGGCGAACTGCTCGGGCGTGGTGAAGCGGCCTTCGGTCGAGACCGTGGCCGTGAAGCCCTGGCCGGGCAGCGCCGGGTCGGAGCCGATCGAGCCGGCGGCGAACTGCACGTTCTGCGCCTGGATCGCCGCCAGCACCTGCGAAGACGACAGGCCGTAGCCCTGCAGCTTGTCGGGGTTCAGCCAGATGCGCATGGCGTATTCGGAGCCGAACTGCTGGGTGCTGCCGACGCCGGGCACGCGCGAGATCTGATCGAGCACGCGCGAACCGACGATGTCGTTGAGGCGGTTGCGATCGATGCTTGGGTTGTCCGACTGCAGCGCCACCACCATCAGGAAGCCGGCATTGGCCTTGGCCACCACCACGCCCTGCTGGGTCACTTCGGAAGGTAGGCGCGGCGTGGCCAACGCCACCTTGTTCTGCACCTGCACCTGGGCGATGTCCGGGTCGGTGCCGCTCTCGAACGTCAGCGTGATGCTGGCACGGCCGCTGGCGCTGGACGACGAGCTGAAGTACAGCAGGTGGTCGATGCCGGTGAGCTGCTGCTCGATCACCTGGGTGACCGTTTTCTCGGTGGTGTCGGCGCTAGCGCCGGGATAGGTGGCGTTGACCACGACCTGCGGCGGCGCGATCGACGGATACGATTCCACGCCCAGGTTGAGGATCGCCAGGACGCCACCCAGGGAAATCAGGATGGCGACCACCCAGGCGAAGATCGGGCGGTCGATGAAGAAACTCGGCATGTCCGGACTCCCTTACTTGCCGCGCGCCGGCGCACTGGCGGCCGCGGCGGGGCCGCGGCTGCCCGCGGTGCTGGGTTGCCATGGCGAGGCCTTGGCCGGTGCGCCTTCCTTCACGTTCTGCACGCCCGAAACGATCACCTGCTCGCCCGCGGCGAGGCCGGCGGTGACCACCCAGTTGCCGCCGCTCGCGGCGCTGGTGGTGACGTCGCGGCGCGCAACCTTGCCGTCCTTGCCCACGGTGAACACATAGGCGCCCACCGTGTCGCGCAGCACGGCCTCCTGCGGCACCAGGAACACCTTGTGCTGTTCGCCGAGCTGCGCTTTCAGCGTCACGTACATGCCCGGCAGCAGGTTGTGCTTCGGATTGGGAATCTGCGCGCGCAGGTTCACCGCACCGGTGGCGGGGTCGACCGTGGTGGAGGAGAAGTCGAGCGTGCCCGCTTCGGTATAGGCGCTGCCGTCGGGCAGGGCGATCTGCACGCTGGCCTTGTTCGGCTCGGCCAGGGTGACGTTGCCGTTGCTCTGCGCGCGGCGCATCTGCTCCATGTCGGCCACGCTCATGGTGAAGTTCACGTAGAGCGGGTCGATCTGGTCGACCGTGGTGAGCAGGGTGGCGTCGCCGCCGTTGCCGACCAGCGCACCTTCGGTCACCTGCTGCTGGCCGGCGCGGCCCTCGATCGGCGAGGTCACGCTGGCATAGCCGAGGCTGATGCGCGCGGTCTGCACGTTGGCGCGCGCCGCCTGCACGGCGGCGGCCGCGCTGCGCTCGCTGGCCTGCGCGTTGTCCAGGTCGGATTTGGAGATGTAGCCCTTCGGCGCCAGCTCGCGGGCGCGCTGCGCGTTGACCTTGGCGTTGGTGTACGTGGCCTGGGCCTGCGCCAGCGAAGCCTCGGCGGCGTTCAGCGCGGCCTTCAGCGGGGCCGGATCGATCTGGAACAGCAACTGGCCCTGCTTGACGTCGGTGCCTTCGGTATAGGTGCGCTTGAGCAGCACGCCGGCCACGCGGGCGCGTACGTCGGCGCTGCGGTAAGGCGACAGGCGACCCACCAGGTCCTTGGTCAGCGGTGAGCTTTGCGGTTGTGTCCGGATCACGCCGACTTCCGGTGGCGGCATCTGCGGCGGGCCTTGTTCCTTGCCCTTGCCGCAGGCGGCCAGCGCCAGCAGGCTCAGGCACAACAAGGTCATGCTCGGTGATGAAGACTTCATGGGAGCTCCAGGACTTGCTTGAACGGGGATGGGGGGCTTGCCGGGGTGCGCTGCAGATTGCCGTGGACGGGATACTGCATCGCGCTCCGTATGTCTTGTGTCATAGGTTGGCCTGGCCGCGAATGACCGCTGCTCGAATCGCGTCGCCGTTGGGCGAGGCGCGATGCCAAGCGGTTCGCTGCCAGACTATACCGACCAGTTTACATTTTATGGCTGTCGTGAATCCAGTCATTGACAAGCGGGGCGATGATCTGGGCACCTCGGTTGCGGGGCGAGCGGCAGAGGTTCGTCCGGCATGCGTCGCGGAGGTTGCGTGCCCCGGGGTATCTCGCGGTGCGTTGCGTGTCGATGGGCGATCCGCGCGCCTTGCGCGGGACTCGGCGCGACAGGCCGGAACATGCGCACGGGCATGGTTTTGGCAAGCTGCGCGGCTGGATTCGCCCTGCCGCGCAGCGTATCCTTTCAAGGCTTTTTACCTGCCTTCCCGACCATCGTCTCCACTAACCAGAAGATGCCATGAATGCGACTCTTGCGGCGAACGACCCTTCCCTTCCGTCAGTAGTGTTTGCAGAGCTGAAAAAGGGCGGTTTTTCGCCCGAGCGCCTGAACGAGGCGCAGGTTTTCTGCGAAGCTTTCTTTGCACGTATCGGGGGCGGCGACGCGCATCTGCACACACCGGTGCAGTGGGCGGCGCTGGTCGGCAGCCTGCTGGAGTTCATGCAGCAGCGCCGCGCCGGTTGCGCCAGCGTGCGCGTGCTCAGCCCGGCGGATGTGCAGGCCGGGCGCAGCCTGCTGCAGATCGTCACCGATGACATGCCGTTCCTGGTCGACACGGTCAGCATGATCGTCTCGGCGAAGCTGCAGATCCATGCGGTGATCCACCCGGTGCTGAAGGTGGCGCGCGACGCTTCCGGCAAGCTGCTGAGCCTCGGCGGCGACGCCGGCAACGCCGAATCCCTGATGCATTTCGAGATCGACCGGCTCGCCGATACTGCCGAGCAGGCGCAGCTGGAGGCGCATGTCGAGGCAGCGCTGGACGACGTGCGCGCGGCGGTGAGCGACTGGTCGGCGATGCGCGACAAGGCGCTGGCGGTCGCCAACGAACTGCCGCAGCGCAAGCTGCCGCTGGATGCCGCCTCGGTGCAGGAGGCCAGCGAGTTCATGCGCTGGATCGCCGCCGACAACTTCACCTTCCTCGGCTATCGTGAATACGAAGTCGCCGATGCCGACGGCGATCGCGTGTTGCGTGCGATCGAGTCGTCCGGCCTGGGCATCCTGCGCAGCAACGAGCGCTCGATGGCGCCGCGCTCGCTGCGCACGCTGGCCGCCAGCGAGCTGCCGCAATCCGGCGCCACCGATGCGATCATCCTGACCAAGACCAACGCGCGTTCGCACGTGCACCGCACCGGCTACATGGATTACATCGGCGTGCTGCAGTTCGGCGCCGACGGCCGTGCCGTGGCGGAGCAGCGTTTCCTCGGCCTGTTCTCCTCCAACGCCTACATGGCCCGTCCGCAGGACGTGCCGCTGATGCGGCACAAGGTGGAGACCGTGCTGGCGCGCTCGGGCCTGAAGCGCGATTCGTATTCCGGCAAGTCGCTGCGGCACATCCTGGAAACCTTGCCGCGCGAGGAGCTGTTCCAGAGTACCGAGGACGAGCTGTTCGCCACCGCGATGGGCATCCTCGAGTTGCGCCAGCGCGCACGCACGCGGCTGTTCATTCGCCGCGACCGTTACGGCCGCTTCTTCACCTGCATGGTGTTCGTGCCGCGCGACCGTTTCAACACCTCGGTGCGCGAACGCATCGAGGCGTTGCTGGGTTCGGCGCTGCACGTCGAGCAAAGCGATTCCTCGGTGCAGATGGGCGAGGCCGCGCTGGCGCGGCTGACCATCGTGCTGCGGCCGAAGATCGGCGACCAGCCCGTGTACGACCTCGCCGAACTGGAGCGGGGCGTCGCCGGCATCGTGCGCAACTGGCACGACGAGGTGCGCGATGCGCTGGTGCAGCTGCGCGGCGAACATGAAGGCGTGGTGCTGGCCAACCGCTACGCGCGTTCGCTGCCGGCCGGCTACGTCGAGGACGTGAACCCGGCGGTGGCCGCCGAGGACGTGCACCAGCTGTCGCAGCTGGCCGGCGACAACGCGTTGCGGATGTCGTTCTACCACCCGCCGAAGCAGCCGGAGACGCTGCGTTTCAAGGTCTACCGTTCGGGCGGCGACATCGCGCTGTCCGAGGTGCTGCCGCAGCTGGAGAACCTCGGCCTGCGCGTGCTCACCGAGCATGTCTACGACATCTCCGGCGATGCGCCGCTGTCGATCCAGGATTTCGAGGTGCAGCCGGTCGGCAAGCTCACCTTCAGCGTGGAGCAGGTCGGTGCGCTGTTCGAGGATGCGTTCGAGAAGATCTGGCGTGGCAACGCCGAGAACGACGGCTTCAACCGGCTGGTGCTGGGCGCCAAGCTGAGCTGGCGCCAGGTGGCGATGCTGCGCGGCTACTGCAAGTACCTGCTGCAGACCGGCGCGACCTTCTCGCAGTCGTACATGGAGGAGACCCTCAACCGCTACCCGGCGATCGCCGGCCTGCTGGTGGAATTGTTCCTGGCCAAGTTCGATCCGCGCCGCGAGGCGCTTTCCGCCGACGAGCTGAAGGCCGCGGGCGCCACCCTGGCCACCGAGATGCACGCGCTGATTCCGGCCAACGTGCAGGCCGCGCAGCCCGCGTTGATCGACGGCCTCGGTGCCATGCTGGCGAAGCCGCGCGACGAGCAGATTCAGGCTGTCGAACACGCGATCGGGATCCTACTGGAGAACGTGGCCAGTCTCGACGAAGACCGCATCCTGCGCAGCTTCGTGAAGCTGATCCGCGCCACCTTGCGTACCAGCTTCTTCCAGCAGTGGGGCGGCGCGTACCGCGATTACATCAGCTACAAGTTCGACTCGCACATGCTGCCCGACCTGCCCAAGCCGGTGCCGTACCGCGAGATCTGGGTGTGCGCCCCGCGCGTCGAGGGCATCCACCTGCGCTTCGGCGCGGTGGCGCGCGGCGGCCTGCGCTGGTCCGACCGGCGCGAGGATTTCCGCACCGAGGTGCTCGGCCTGGTCAAGGCGCAGATGGTCAAGAACACGGTCATCGTGCCGGTCGGTTCGAAGGGCGGCTTCTTCGTCAAGAAGGCTCCCGCCGGCGGCGACCGTGACGCGCAGCTGGCCGAGGGCATCGCCTGCTACCGCCTGTTCATCAACGGCCTGCTCGACATCACCGACAACCTGGTCGACGGCAAGGTGGTGAACCCGCATGACGTGGTGCGCCACGACGCGGACGACCCCTACCTGGTGGTGGCAGCCGACAAGGGCACCGCCACGTTCTCCGACATCGCCAACGCGATCTCGATCGAGCACAACTACTGGCTCGGCGACGCGTTTGCCTCCGGCGGCTCGCACGGCTACGACCACAAGGGCATGGGCATCACCGCCAAGGGTGCGTGGGAATCGGTCAAGCGCCACTTCCGCGCGCTGGGCCGCGACTGCCAGAGCCAGGACTTCACCTGCGTGGGCATCGGCGACATGTCCGGCGACGTGTTCGGCAACGGCATGCTGCTGTCCGAGCACATCCGGCTGGTGGCCGCGTTCGACCATCGCCACGTGTTCCTCGACCCCAATCCCGACGCGGCGCGCACGTTCGTCGAGCGCCAGCGCCTGTTCAAGGTGCCGCGCTCGAGCTGGGACGACTACGACAAGTCGCTGATCTCCGCCGGCGGCGGCGTCTATCCGCGCAGCGCCAAGTCGATCCCGATCTCGCCGGAAGTGCGCGTGGCGCTGGGGCTCAAGCCCGACGTCGAGCACCTGGCGCCGACCGACCTGCTCAGTGCGATCCTGAAGGCGCCGGTCGATCTGCTGTGGAACGGCGGCATCGGTACCTACATCAAGTCGTCCGGTGAAACGCATGCCGAGGTGAGCGATCGCGCCAACAACGGGCTGCGCATCAACGGCGCCGACGTCCGCGCGAAGATCATCGGCGAGGGCGGCAACCTGGGCATGACCCAGAAAGGCCGTATCGAGGCGGCGCAGAAGGGCGTTCTGCTGAATACCGACTTCATCGACAACTCTGCCGGCGTGGACACCTCTGACCACGAGGTGAACATCAAGATCCTGCTGAACGACGCCGTGCAGCGTGGCGAGCTGGGTTTCGACGCGCGCAACGTGCAGCTCGCCGCGATGACCGACGAAGTGGGTCAGCTGGTGCTGTGGGACAACTACCGGCAGAACCAGGCGATCACCCTGATGGAGCACCAGTCGGTGCATCGCATCGGTTCGATGGCGCACTTCATCCGCACGCTGGAAGCCGAGGGTACGCTCGATCGCCAGGTCGAGAACCTGCCCAGCGAAGCCGAGCTGACCGAGCGCAAGAGCCGCGGGCTGGGCCTGACCCGGCCGGAACTGGCGGTGCTGCTGTCGTACGACAAGATGCGCCTGTTCCAGCAATTGCTGGACTCGGACGTGCCGGAAGACCCGTACCTGTCGAAGGAACTGGTGCGCTACTTCCCGACGCCGCTGCACGAGAAGTACGCCGCGCACATGCAGCGCCACCGGCTGAAGCGCGAGATCATCGCCACCGCGGTGACCAACTCGACGATCAACCGCATGGGCGCCACCTTCATGATGCGCATGCAGGAAGACACCGGGCAGGGGCCGGCGGCGATCGCCAAGGCCTATACCGCGGCACGCGAGATCCTCGAAGCGCGCGAGCTGTGGGCGGAGATCGAGGCGCTGGACGCCAAGGTCGCCGAGAACACCCAGATCGACGCGATCAAGCAGATCTGGTCGCTGCTGCGCCACATGACCCGCTGGCTGCTGAACCGCCCGGGTGGTTCGCTGGACATCGCCGCCAACGTCGAGCGTTACCAGGCCGGCGTGTCGGCCTTGCGCAAGGCGTTGCCGGGCGTGCTGACGCTGACCGGCAAGGGCGATTTCTCCTCCAGCCAGGAAAAGTGGGAAGGCCTGGGCCTGCCAGCGGAACTGGCGCTACGGATGGCCCGCATGCCGGAGCTGCGCGCGGCGCTGGACATGGTCGAGGTGAGCCAGCAGAGCGGCCAGCCGATCGAGAAGGTGGCCGGCGTGTTCTACGAACTGGGCGAGGCGCTGGACCTGGAGTGGCTGCGCGACCAGATCGAGGCGCTGCCGGTGGAAGGCCACTGGCACGCGCAGGCTCGCGGTTCGCTGCTGGATGAACTCAACCACCAGCACCGGGCGCTGTCGCTGCAGGTGTTGAACCTCGGCGGCGGCAGCAAGGATGTTTCGCCGGTACAGGCGTGGCTGCAGCGCGACGACGCCACGCTGCAATACACCCGCGGCATGCTGGCGGAAATCCTCACCCAGAACGCGGACTATCCGATCGCCTCGGTCGCGGTTCGTCGCCTGGCGCAGCTGGCACAGGTGCCGGTGGGCTGAGGAACCTCCCGCTGCAATGCGGTACGGAACGCCCGGTGCCCGCAAGGTCGCCGGGCGTTCCGCTTTGCGGCATCGCCCGCGAGCCGGCTCCTACGGTAAGCTCGGCTGACCTCCGCAACGGATTCCCGCGCATGCGCTTTGCCTTCGTCGCCAGTGACATCAGCGTCGCCCAGCAGGCGCGGCGCAAGCTGGCGGAGCGCTATGGCGACGTGCCGCCGGAGCAGGCCGAGCTGATCGTGACGCTGGGCGGCGACGGCTTCATGCTGCGCACCCTGCATGCGTATCGCGCGCTGGAAGTGCCGGTCTACGGCATGAAGCTGGGCCGGGTCGGTTTCCTGATGAACAAGCACAGGCTCGACGGCCTGCCGGAACGGATCGCGCGTGCGCACACGGCGTCGCTGTTCCCGCTGCAGATGGAGGTCACCGATGCGGCCGGCAACGAGCACACGGCGCTGGCGTTCAACGAAGTCTCGCTGCTGCGCCAGAGCAACCAGGCCGCGCACCTGGAGGTGCAACTCAACGGCACCGTGAAGCTGCCGAACCTGACCTGCGACGGCATCATGGTGGCCACCCCGGCCGGTTCCACCGCCTACAACCTGTCCGCGCACGGCCCGATCCTGCCGCTGGATGCGAACGTGCTGGCGCTCACCCCGATCAGTCCGTTCCGCCCACGCCGCTGGCGCGGCGCGATCCTGCCGCACCGCACCGAAGTGATCCTGCGCGTGCTCGACCCCGGCAAGCGCCCGGTCAGCGCCACTGCCGATTTCCACGAAGTGCGCGACGTGCGCACGGTGGCGATCCGGCAGTCCGGCGGGCAGGGCGTGCGGCTGTTGTTCGATCCCGAGCACAACCTGGAGCAGCGCATCCTCGACGAGCAGTTTGCGGCGGAATGAATCGGGCTGCGTGCTAGATTGACCGGCAACGACCTTTGGTCGATCAACTTCCGTCCTGTCCCGTGAACACGCCCGTTTCGTCTCCCGATGTCCATGATCCCGCCGCCGTCGGCGACAACCGGCTGGTGGTCGCGATTTCCTCGCGCGCGCTGTTCGACCTCGGCGACAGCCATGCGCTGTTCGAACGCGAAGGCCTCGACGCCTACCGCTCGTTCCAGATCGAGCACGAGGATGAAATCCTGCAGCCCGGCGTGGCCTTCCCGCTGGTGCAGAAGCTGCTGGGGCTGAACAAGCTGGCCGGCGACGTGCCGCCGGTCGAGGTGATCCTGCTGTCGCGCAATTCCGGCGACACCGGCCTGCGCATCTTCAACGCGATCCAGCACTACGGCCTGGAGATCAGCCGCGCCGCGTTCACTAGCGGCGCGCCGACTTCCGACTACATCGCGCCGTTCAAGGCCGACCTGTTCCTCTCGGCCAACGCCGAGGACGTCGGCCGCGCGCTCGCCGCCGGCGTGGCCGCGGCGACCATCCTGCCCAGCACCGCGCCGCCGCGCGCCGGCGAGCAGTTGCGCATCGCGTTCGACGGCGACGCGGTGATCTTCGGCGACGAGGGCGAACGCGTGTCGCGCGAGGAAGGTTTGGAAGCCTTCCATCGCAGCGAGACCGAGCACGCCGCCGAGCCGTTGTCGGTCGGTCCGTTCCGCGGCTTCCTCACCGCGCTGCATCACCTGCAGACCGCGTTCCCGGCCGAGGACTCGCCGATCCGCACCGCCCTGGTCACCGCCCGTTCCGCGCCCGCGCACAAGCGGGTGATCCTCACCCTGCGCAAGTGGGGCGTGCGCATCGACGAGGCGCTGTTCCTCGGCGGCCGCGACAAGGGGCCGTTCCTCGACGCGTTCGGCGCGGACATCTTCTTCGACGATTCACCGGCGAACGTGGAGTCCGCGCGCAAGCACGTGGCGACCGGTCACGTGCCGCACGGGGTCAGCAACCGCTGAGCGCGGTGCCGGCAGGGAATGGAGCACAGGGCTACGCCCCGCGCCATCCCTCGACGCCGGTGAACATGGCTGCCGCGATCAGCAAGGCGCCCACGCAACGGGTCGCCAGCATCCCGGCTTCCGGCTTGCCTTGCAGCCATGCGCGGGCGCGGTCGGCCATCAAGGCCAGCCCGCCGTAAACGCATAGCTGGTTGAGCGCGATGATCAGCCACAGGACCAGCGCCTGCGCCGCGATCGGGCCGTACTCCGGGCGCAGGAACTGCGGAAAGATTGCCAGCATGAACAGATAGGCCTTGGGGTTGAGCAGGCAGGTCAGCATGCCCTGGCGGAACGTCGCCGCGTGCGAGCGCCGTGGGGCATCCGGCCGCATCGCCGGCGCAGCGTCGCTGCGCATCAGCGAGAGGCCGATCCAGGCGATGTACAGCGCGCCGGCCAGCAGCAGCGCGTTGAATGCGCCAGGAATCCATTTCAGCAGCACGCCGATGCCCAACGCGGTCATCACGACATGGCACACGCCGCCGGCGACGATGCCGGCCAGTGCGGCGAAGCCGCGGCGGCGCCCGCCGGCCAGCGTGCTGCCCAGCACGAAGGCCATGTCCAGGCCGGGCAGCACCACGATGCCGAAGACCAGCGCGAAGAACAGCCACAGTTGCTCGACGTGGTTCATGGTGAAACCCCGGCGCCCGCACCGGCAAGCCAGCGCAGGCGCGAGCGCGGGGTCGGGTCCATCACCACGCGCTCCGGCGCACCGCGCAGGAGGCCACCCGTCACCAGCGATCGTTCGGCGGACGCCAGGATCGGCGCGAGCCGGCGGTCCAGCGTGGCCTCGTCCCTGACCACGCCCAGCCAGACCAGGAACGGTCCGTCGGTGCGGATCGGCAACTGCGGGAAGTTGTTCGGCACATCCAGCGACACCAGCACGCCGGCCGGGTGCACGCCCTCGATGCGGTAGGCGTCGAACGCGGCCTCGGCCTGTTTCGCGAAGTCCTCCTCGCTGCCTTTCTTCACCGCGAAGATCTGCGCGACCACGATGCCCTGCGCGCCGCGTTCCTCAGTCACCGGATCGACCGCCGGCAGCACGCTGATGCCGTGTTCCGGATGCAGCGGGCGCAGCAGCATCACGTTGTCGCTGTCCGGCAGGATCGCGTTGACCTTGATCCGGTGTTCCTTCCACAGCGGCCCGTAATAGAACGCCGCGTTGACGATCGGGCGCGCATTGATGTCGTGGAAGCCGCGTAGCCAGGTGAAGCGGTTCGGGCGACCGCGCTCGGTGAACTGGCCGAACACCATCGCGCCGAGTTGTTCGAAGGCCTCGGGGAAATACGCGTCGAAGTATTTGACGAAGTGCGCCAGCTCGCCGTCGGCCGTGACGTAGCGGCGGAATTCGACGACCTGGTAGTCCTTGAGGTGCTGCACGCTTTCCATCATGGGGGCCTCGTTCGTGGGTCTGCCGTGTGCCGACATGGCTGCAGCGAGCGCGATGCCCGCGACGATGCCGGGTAACAGTCGTTTGAAGTGGTTCATGGGTATCCCTGGCCTGGGCGCCGGGTGGCGCGGGGCCTACGCTAAAACTGATACAGGGCAACAACCGCCCTGATTTGTCGCTACCATGGCCGCCATGGCGAAACCCACCACCCGCGTGCTGGCGGTGCTGGACCTGCTGCAGAGCCACGGCCGCATGAGCGGCCCCGAACTGGCGCGCCGGGTCGGCGTCGACGTGCGCACGCTGCGGCGCTACATCGTGATGCTGGAGGACCTCGGCATCCCGCTCACCACCGAACGCGGCCGCCACGGTGCCTACATGCTGGTCGCCGGCTTCAGGCTGCCGCCGATGATGTTCACCAACGACGAGGCGGTGGCGCTGTCGGTGGGCATGGTGGCGGCGCGCGGACTGGGCCTGGCCGAGGCGGCGCCGGCGGTGGAAAGCGTGCAGGCGAAACTGGCGCGGGTCATGCCCGATGGCCTGAAGCGCCACGTGCGCGCGATCGCCGATACGGTCAAGGTCGATTTGCTGCCGGCTTCGGGCACGCCCGGCAGCAATGCCGCGTTGATCGCGTTGACCGGTGCGGCGCAGGCGCAGCGGCGCGTGTCCATGGGCTACGACTCCGCCGCGGGCGCCCACACCGAGCGCGAGTTCGACCCGTACGGCCTGGCCTGGCGGGCGGGCGCCTGGTACGCGGTGGGCATGTGCCACTTGCGCCACGGCCTGCGTTCGTTCCGGCTGGACCGGGTCGGCGAGGTGCGCCTGCTCGGTCACGCGTTCCGTCGGCCGCCCGGTTTCGACGCCCTGGACCAGCTGCAGCGGAGCATCGCCACGATACCGCACGCCCACGCGATCAAGGTGCTGCTGCACGCGGATCTGCCAACGGCGCGCAAGGCGTTCTCGCTGGCGTTCGGCCTGCTCGAACCGGTGCCCGGCGGCGTCCTGCTGCGCACCGGCGCCGACGATCTGGCTTGGTTCGCGCGCCAGCTCGCCGGCCTGCCGTTCGGCTTCGAGATACACGCGCCGACGGCGTTGCGCACCGAGCTCGCGCGCTGCGCCACGCGCCTGCGCGAACTGGCGCGTGCGCGTCGACGCTGACGGCGGCTTCAGGCGTGGAACGCGCGGCTGTCCGCGGGCGCCTGTTCGCGCTCGCGCATGCCGTAGTCGCGGTCGACGCAGGCCACGCGCAGCCGATAGTCGCTGAAGATGCCGGCGCGGCCCTGGCCCTGGGCGATGCGGTGCGCTTCGGTCCGGCGCCAGCTCGCCACCGCTTCCTCGTCGCGCCAGAACGACAGCGAGAGGATTTTCCCCGGGGTCGAGAGGCTCCGGAAGCGCTCGATCGAGAGGAAACCGTCGATGCCCTCGAGCAGCGGGCGCAGGTCGGCGGCGATGTCCAGGTAGTCCTGGCCGCGTCCTTCGGCCGGCACGAGTTCGAAGATCACCGCGATCATGGCTGCATGTCCTGCGCCGCGTGGATGAATGCGTCCACGCTCCGATACAGGGAGTGGCGGTTGCGCTCCAGGTGCATCACATGGCTGCCGTGGTCGATGCGCATGCGCCACGTGAGCGGGCTGGCGCTGAACTTCGCCAGGAACGCCGTGGCGCCCGCGTCGTCCGTCACCGTGTCGTAGTCGCCGTACACCACGAAGACCGGAACCCTGACGGCCGCCGGGTCGTACGGATAGCTTCCGCCGGATGCCACGGCGTCGATGTCCGCCGCAGGGCCGGCGGGAATGCGCAGCTCGCCCGGCGGGTCGCTTGCCACGTGCGGCACCGACGCGTCGAATTCGCTGGCCCAGCGTCGCGTGACGGCCGGTTCCAGCAGGGTCAGTTCCGGCGGCAGGACATGCTTGAAGCGCAGTTGTTGATAGCGTGCCTCGGCACTGATCGTCCACCACGCTTCGTGCACGGGGTCGGCCGGCTCGCCCGGCTTCGGCACGACCGGGCCGAACAGGGTGAGCGAGGCCAGCGCGCCGGAATGTTTCGCGGCGAACGTGGCGGCCGGAACGGTGCCCCAGGAATGCGCGACCAGATGGACGCGGCCCATCCCGCGCGTCTTGCGCAGGTAGTCGATGGCCACGGCGATTTCACGCGCGGCTTCCGCAGCGCGGGTCACCGGCGCGGCGTCTGCGGCCGCGTGTGCCATGGCCGCGGGGCGGCTGGAGCCGCCAAAGCCGACGAAGTCCAGGCCACAGGCGAGAAAACCCTGCCGCGCCATGAAGTCCATCCATGAATCCCCCGGCGCGAATTCGAAACCGAACGCCAGCATGGTCGGGAAGCTGGCGCCGTGCACGAACAGCACGCTTTGGCCGTTCGCCTGCGCCGGAGTCACGCAGTGCAGCGCGAGCTGCTGCCCGGGGTCGTGCGCGACGGGCAGGTGGATGGTGCTTGCGGAAAGGGCGGAGACCAGTCCGAGTGCCAGTAATGCCGACATGCCTGCTGCCTTCGTGGGTGGGCGATGCAGCCATGGTGGGCCTGGTCCGCCGGCACATGTTTCGGCGGGCGGCGAAACATGCGCGTGTCCCGTTGTGGCAGCAGATCGCGCCGGCTTGCCGTCAGAGCATGCGCATGCGTTTCCACCATTGCGTGACCTGCTCCTCGCGCACGAAGGTGAACAGGCCGGCGCCGAGGATGATCGCGATGCCGATCGCCATCGGCCAGTCCAGGCGGTCGTGGAACAGCACGTAGCCGAGCAGCACGGCCCACAGCATCTGACTGTACTGGGTGGGCGCGACGTGGTTGGCGGGCGCCTTCTGGGTAGCCAGCATCAGCAGTACCGAGGCGAGCGCGGCCAGCAGGCCGTAGCCGAGCAGGAGCAGCCATTGGTGCAGGGACGGCCAGACGAACGCCGGCAGCATCAGCACGCCGGTGAGCAGGATGGAGCCGACCACGCCGGCGCCGTACAGGGTGACGCGCTTTTCGTGCGAGCCGGACAGGCGCAGGGCGATCATCGAGACGGCGCCGGAAAGGCCGCAGACGATCGCCGCCAGATGGCCGACGCCAAGCACCCGGAAGCCCGGCCGCAGCACCACCAGCACACCGATGAAACCGGCCACCACCGCCGACCAGCGGCGCCAGCCCACGTGCTCCCCGAGCACCAGCACCGACAGGATGGTGACGAAGATCGGCAGCAGGAAGATCAACGCGAACGCCTCGGCCATCGGCAGCGCGGTGAAGGCGACCACCGCCGCCGTGCTGCCCACCGCACTGGCGAGCGCGCGCACCAGCCACAGCCCCTGGCGCTGCGCGACCAGCACCTCGCGCCAGTGGTCGTCGCGCTTGCGGATGAAGGGCAGGGCGCTCAGGCCCAGCACGGCGCCGAAGAACACCGCCTCGTAGGCCGGCAGCGAGCCGCGCAGCGATTTCACGAACGCGTCGCTGATGGCGTAGGCGGCAAATGCCGCAAAACCGAGCAGTACACCTTTGAACATGGGTTTCCGTGGTGGAACGTGGCGTGGAGCGGGAGTCGTAGGGCCATTGCCGGCCGCGCTACAATACCGGTTTTTACGCGCCCCCCTCCGGAGCTCCCATGGCTGTCAGTCTGAATCCGCTCGATCTGTACGATGTCCGTTCGCTGCTCACCGACGAGGAACGCATGGTGCAGGACACCGTCGGCCGCTTCGTCGACGAGCGCGTGCTGCCGATCATCGGCGACTGTTTCGACCAGGCGCGTTTCCCGAAGGAACTGATCCCGGAGATCGCCGCGCTCGGCCTGCTCGGCGCCACGATTCCCGAGACCTATGGCGGTGCCGGCATGAATGGCGTCAGCTACGGCCTGATCTGCCAGGAGCTGGAGCGCGGCGACTCGGGCCTGCGCAGCTTCGCCTCGGTGCAGAGCTCGCTGTGCATGTACCCGATCTACGCCTACGGCAGCGAGGAGCAGAAGAAGCATTACCTGCCGCAGATGTCGGCCGGCGAGGTAATCGGCTGCTTCGGCCTGACCGAGCCGCACGGCGGCTCCGATCCGGCCAACATGAAGACGCATGCGAAGAAGGACGGCAGCGACTGGGTCATCAACGGCGCCAAGATGTGGATCACCAACGGCAACCTCGCGCACATCGCGATCGTGTGGGCGCAGACCGAGGACGGCATCCAGGGCTTCGTGGTGCCGACCGACACAGCCGGCTTCAAGGCGCAGGAAATCCACAAGAAGATGAGCCTGCGCGCCTCGGTCACCAGCGCGCTGTTCTTCGACAACGTGCGCGTGCCGGACAGCGCGCGGCTGCCGAACGTGAAGGGCCTGAAGGGCCCGCTGGGCTGCCTGACCCAGGCGCGCTACGGCATCACCTGGGGCCCGATCGGTGCCGCCCAGGCCTGCCTCAAGGAGGTGCTCGACTACACGAAGGAGCGCATCCTGTTCGGCCGCCCGCTCGCCTCCAACCAGGCGGTGCAGCTGAAGATGGCCGACATGGCCCGCCGCATCACCACCGCGCAGCTGTTGTCGCTGCAGCTCGGTCGTCTGAAGGATGCGGGCAAGATGCAGCCGACCCAAGTCTCGCTGGCGAAGTGGAACAACTGCCGCATGGCGATCGACATCGCGCGCCAGTGCCGTGACATCCTCGGCGGCGCCGGCATCACCACCGAACACGGCGCGATCCGCCATGCGCTGAACCTGGAATCGGTGATCACCTATGAAGGCACCGAGACGGTGCACGAACTGGTTGTCGGCCGCGAGCTGACCGGCATCAACGCATTCTGAGCGGAGTGTGGCGCGCATGGACTTCGATTCGCTGCGCATCGAAACCGATCGACTGATCCTGCGTCCGCCGCGGGCGGAGGATTTCGATGCCTATGCGGAGATGATGGCCGACGCCGAAGCCGCGCGGTTCATCGGCGGCCGGCAGGTGCGCGCGGTGGCCTGGCGCAGCTTTTTGGCTTCCGCGGGCGCCTGGATGATCCAGGGCTTCTCGATGTTCTCGGTGATCGAGAGAAGCAGCGGTCGCTGGATCGGCCGGCTCGGCCCCTGGCGTCCCGAGGGGTGGCCGGGTACCGAGATCGGCTGGGGTCTGGCACGCGGCGCCTGGGGCAAGGGCTATGCGCGGGAAGGCTGTGTTGCGGCGATCGACTGGACCTTCGACCAGTTGGGCTGGAGCGAGATGATCCATTCGATCCATCCCGACAACCACGCTTCGCAGGCGCTGGCGCAGCGACTCGGTTCGAGCTGCCGTGGTCCGGGCAAGCTGCCCGCACCGTACGAGGACGATCCGATCGAAATCTGGGGCCAGACCCGCGAGCAATGGCGCCGATGCCGCACGCCAGCATGAACGCGAGCGTCCATGCCATTCCGGAGACCGCATTGCGCGAGGTACTCGCCTCGGCGGTGCCGGAGCTGCACCGCCACTGCCGCGATCCGTGGATGGTGATCGGCAGCGCCGCGGCACGCCTGGCGGGCGCCGAGGTGGTGGTGGCCGATCTCGATGTGCTGACCAGCGTGCGCGATGCGGAGGCCCTGATCGGGCAGTGGCGGGCACGGCGCGATGGCACCTATGTGCCGCGCGGCGAAGAGCGTTTCCGCTCGCGCTTCGCCCGCTTCCGTTTCCCCGGGTTGCCGGTGGAAGTCATGGGTGGCCTCGAACTCTGCGGCGAGCGCGGCTGGGAACCGGTGCGGGTCGACCGAGTGGTCACGCTGGACGCAGGCGGTCTCGCGGTCCCGATTCCCGCGGTGGCGGAGCAGATCCGCGTGCTGGAAAGTTTCGGACGCCCCAAGGACCTGCAGCGTGCGGCACTGTTGAGGCGCTTGAGCGAGGAACGGCAATGATCACGATCTACGGCATGCGTGCCTCCGGCAACTGCTACAAGCTGCAGTTGCTGCTGGACCAACTGGGCCGCGACTACCGCTGGGTCGACGTGGACAGCGCGCATGGCGAGACGCGCACGCCGGATTACCTGGCGAAGAACCCGAACGGCAAGGTGCCGCTTCTGGAGCTGGACGACGGCCGCCGGCTGGCCGAATCCGACGCGATTCTCTGTTACCTCGCCGAAGGTACGCCGTTGCTGCCGGACGATCGCTGGCTGCGCGCGCAGACGCTGCAGTGGCTGTTCTTCGAGCAGTACAGCCACGAGCCGTGCATCGCGGTGGCGCGCTTCATCCGCGGCTGGCTGCCGGTCGATCATCCACGCCAGGCCGAGGTTCCCGCGCTGCTGCAGAAAGGCGCGCAGGTGCTGACGGTGATGGAGCAACACCTGGCCGGGCGCGAGTGGTTCGTGGGCGACAGCTACGGCATCGCCGACATCGCGCTGTACGCGTATACCCACTGCGCCGGCGACGGCGGGTTCGATCTGTCCGTGTTCCCGAACATCCGCGCCTGGCTCCATCGTGTACAGGCACAGCCGGGCCACAGCCCGATGCACTCTTGACCCCTTGCATAAACATCCCCCTACCTTGCCGATAACCGCCATGTCCCTACCGTTCACCATCAGCGCTCGCCACAAAGGCTTCAACCGTGCCGAGGTCGTCGACCAGAACTTCATCGAGTTCGTGCAGCTCTGGCAGGGCGAGGCGCGCGCCGCGCCGCGCGACGACGAGGCCGTGTTGCCGGGCAGTGCGCTGGATGCGCGCGGCTTCCGCGAGCTGCTGGAATCGCAGCTGATCTCGCGCCACCTCGACCTGATGGCGCGCGTGCTGCGCGTGCAGAACAAGGTGTTCTACACGATCGGTTCCAGCGGCCACGAGGGCAATGCGATGGTGGCGCGGCTGGCCCGGCATACCGATCCGGCGTTCCTGCACTACCGCTCCGGCGGCTTCATGGCCGAGCGCTTCCGCAAGATTCCGGGCATGGACCCGGTGATGGATTCGGCGCTGAGCTTCGCCGCCAGCAAGGACGACCCGGCTTCCGGCGGCCGCCACAAGGTGTGGGGCAGCAAGCCGTTGTGGGTGCTGCCGCAGACCTCGACGATCGCCTCGCACCTGCCCAAGGCGCTGGGCACCGCCGTGGCGATCGAGCAGGCGCGCCGCATCGGCCACCAGCTGCCGATTCCCGACGACAGCATCACGATCTGCTCGTTCGGCGACGCCTCGAGCAACCACGCCACTGCACAGACCGCATTCAACACCGCGGCGTGGACGGCGTACCAGAAGCTGCCGGCGCCGGTGCTGTTCGTGTGCGAGGACAACGGCATCGGCATCTCGGTGAAGACGCCGAGCGGCTGGATCGCGAACAACTACCAGCACCGTTCCAATCTGGATTATTTCTTCGCCGACGGCCTCGACCTGGCCGAAGGCTACGCCCAGGTGCAGCGCGCGGTGGAGCATTGCCGCAGCACGCGTCGGCCGACCTTCCTGCACCTCAAGACCACCCGCGTGATGGGCCACGCCGGCACCGACTTCGAGATCGAGTGGCGTTCGATCGAGGAGCTGTTCGCGGTGGAGGCGTCCGATCCGCTGCTGCGCTCGGCCGGCATCGCGCTGGAGTCCGGCCTGTACTCGAAGGACGACTTGCTGAACCTGTACGAGGCCACCCGCAAGCGCTGCTTTGCCGCTGCCGAGGATGCGGACTCGCGCCATCGGCTGACCTCGCTGGAAGACGTGATGAAGCCGCTGGCGCCGTACACGCCGGCCGCGGTGAAAGCCGAGGCCACGCGTGCCGACTACGCGGAGAAGCGTCTGGCCGTGTTCGGCGGCGAGGCGAAGCTGCCGGAGAAACTGCCGCCGCGGCACCTGGCGATCCAGATCGGGCAGGCCCTGCACGACCTGCTGGCGAAGTATCCCGAGGCGCTGCTGTTCGGCGAGG
>Ga0207690_10000723_pt1 | contig 21285 bp, 14 predicted proteins | sample KBSC23metaG_FD_184315 | JGI IMG/M metagenome (GOLD analysis project Ga0207690, IMG submission 184315) | Corn rhizosphere microbial communities from Kellogg Biological Station, Michigan, USA - KBS C2-3 metaG (SPAdes) (version 2) | ecosystem: Host-associated > Plants > Roots > Rhizosphere > Soil ...
TGATCCAGGAAAAGATCAAGCAGCCGCTCGCCGAGGAATTGCTGTTCGGCAAGCTCGTCCATGGCGGCGAAGTGGTGGTGAAGATGAAGGACGGCGCGCTGGCCTTCGAGATCACCCCCGCCGCGCCGAAGAAGCCCGGCAAGAAGGGCGGGAAGGCGGTCAAGGCCGAGGCGAAGTAAGAAGCGGCACCAGCCGGAAACACGAGCGGGCCGGGGGGCGATCCCCGGACCGTTTTGTGTTGGACGGTGGTCGGGTCAGGCTGTCGGGCGGGATGACGGCTTTTGGGCCGTTTTCAGACTGGCAGCTGTTAGTGCGGGATCTTAGAATAGTTGCCGCTCATTTATAACGGGCTCTCGGCTGTTGATCGGCTGATTATAGATTCGAACGCTACTCGGGCCGCCGTCGCATTTTGCACGCTACGGCGCGCTGGGGCCGAAGCCGGCCGAACGTGCGACGTTTGGGGAGCGGGAGAGCTTCTTCTTCGAGCTTTTCCATGCCGCCGCAAATGGGTCAGGAAATCCTTCCGGACGCTGCGTAGGTCTCGGCCATGGCGCGTAAGCGCTCATATAACGTTGGGCGGACTGCTCGGCGGGGGACGACTTGGCTGCCAGATGATTGGTGTTGCGCCGAGCGCCTACTTCAGCGGTCTCGCTTCGGCTCGTCAATCGACTGTCCAGGACGCACATGCGCTCCGTCACCCGGCACGCGAGTAGTCGTGTTCGTAGGCGTCCCGAGCCAAGAACCGGCTATAGGCGTTCAAGAGCGAGGTCGCCAGGGGATCGCGAATCCGGCCCCGCCGACGGATCGGATAGCTGTAGGCGCCCCCATCATAGGCACCATACTTGGCGAACCCCTTCTTGGGCGACGCCCGCGGGATGACTGCGGCAGCCAAAAGCTCGGCTACCGCATCCTTGTGCGCCCTGCGTGCATCCTCGATCTGCTTGCTCACCTTGGCGAAATGGGCCCTAAGCTTGCCGTCACGCTTCTCCCAGGACTTGCTGGGAAGGCTTAGGCTTGGATCAGCCTGGGCGCTGAGCTGGCAGCCGCCGTCTTTGTTCAAAACGACGAGGTCCAGTACATGCAGGTTGGCAGGTGTGGCATCGGCCAACAGGACCACGGCCGATTGCGCGCCATCGTGGTCGTAATGATCGAGCGAGAAGGTCAGGCCATCCTTCATCGCCGCATCAACACCTAGCGCCCGGGTGCGCAGCGGCGCGAGAACAGCGACCTTAAAGTTATCTTCGCGCACCCGCTCGCCATTGCTGCGGACCATCAAGTCGCAGGGTTGTGCGATCAGAACCCAGAGCTTGACATCGACCCCTTCGCCGATCTCGAACAAGTCGCCGTTGCGCAACGGGTCGTTATAGCCGTTGACCAGCTCATCGCTCTCGTAAAGCTCCTCCCATCGCAACTTGTGCAGTCGCTCCTGCGAGGTGGCCGACAGCTCGCGGCCGATGTCGGCGATGTCTTTCACGATTCGCGCCGCGGTCGAAAAATCGCTTACCCTGGCCTGCTGCAGAATCTTGGCCTTCACCTGATCCTTCTGGATGATCCCGTAGACGCGGATCAATGTCTCCAGCTCCGAGACCCCCTCGGCCTCCGAGGATTTCACAATCATGTGCTCGAAATCGATCGGATCGAGGTCCGAGAATCGTTCAAGGGCGTCTTCCAGGGCTTTCTCGAAGGCGTCGGCCGCCAGACTCTTCATCGTCTGGCTGTAAGTGTTGATTAGGGTCCGATAAACGGCGCCGTAAAAGGCCGGCGCATCGTCCAGGGTCGCCTTGGCGATCGGCATGAAGAAGCGAAGGTCCAGCTTCTCGGACTTCTCCAGGCTACGCCAGGAGGCCACCTCCTCGCCCTTGTCGACAGTGTGGGTCAGCATGCCGCAGAACCATCGCGTGCCGAACCCGGCACGTTCCTTCTCCGCCATGTCGCGAATGATGTCCGAACCTTTATGGAAACCGAGGCCAGCGTCATCGACCTCCAGTTCCTGGTCGAACAGGAAGAGCGTCCGACGCTCTTCCGTACATTCCGCGATCAAGGCCGCCCGTCGTTCATGCCAGGCCTGTGGCGTTAGCAGATGCGCCGTCGTTTCGTCGGGCAGGAGATCCTGGAGCCGCCCCAAGGCCTCGCGTTCCGCGGCGTCCTCGCTTTGGGCGGAGAGCACTGCACGAAGCTCCGCCAGCTTATCCGCCTCGAGTTCCGCCAGCCGTGCCGCTAGCTGTTCCGGCAGTGCATCATTGTCTAGCTTCAACAGGACGCCGGCGAAAAACTGGGCTAGTGCATCGCTCGCCCCGGGCTTTGCCGCTAAGACCTTGATGACTGCGCCGGCGTCGGTCTGAAGCTCTGCCTTGTCATCGACGAAGACGATCTTAGTAATCTTAAGATGGGCAAAGAGCAGGGCAAGCTTGCCGCGCGCATCATCCGCCGCCGCCTCGGCCGCCGGCTGCGCGGGTGCCCCTGTCTCTGCGACAACAACGTCTTCGGCCGCGACGGGGCCGAGCGCAGCGGTAGCCTTGGCCTTCGGCTTGGGTTCGTTAGGCATCGATGATCCCTGAGAGATCCAACTCGAAGATGTATCGGCGGTCTTGGGCGTTGCGATCGGTCAGCAGGGCGATGCTGCAGCCCATGGACTCTAGGATTTGGGCGCTGATGAATAGACCAAGACCCCGTCCCTCGTTTTTTGGTTTCAAGGTGATGAAGGGTTCGAACAGGACGTCCTCGACGGCCGGGTCCACCCCGCCGGCGTTGTCCCAGATGCGAAGCCGAGGCGCGGCGTAGGCGATCGAGAGTTTCGGGCGGAAAGTCCTGTCGCGGGAGTGAGCTTCGGCGAGCCAGTACTCGGCGTTCAGCAGAACATTGTCGATGACCTGCGTAAGCCGCCCGCGATTGGTCTTCACCGCAAAATCGACGCTGCCCGGCTCTACTTCCGTTTCGATACCGCGATTGGCCCAGCGGTCGGCAAAGTGTTCGCGGATTTGATCGACGAGGCCAGCGACATTGAGGCTCTCGATCTTATCGCGTTGATAGCGCAGCGACGGTGACAGATGGCCGATCTGCCGGCGAAGCGCCGAGGCCGCGGCGGTCACGTCCTGGCCCAGGACCAGCAAGTCGGCGTTCGGGGGCGACGCTTTGCGCGCGCGAGCGATCGCTGCTGCGGCCTTCTGCATTAGCCGATCGGTCTGGTTCTGCACCTCGTGTGACAAGGCTTCGGCCAGCAGGCCAAGGCCGGCCAATTCGGAGAAGTCCTGGAGCTGGTCTTTCAGTACGTCGAGCCGCGGCGACAGCGTCGCGACGATATGGGCGAGGTCTTCGGCCTCTTCGGCGTAACCCGCAAGTTGGCCGAATAGCGCCTGAGAGGCTTCAAGCGCCTGATTGGCTTCGGTCAACAGGTCGGCGAGTTCGCGTTCCGCCGCGCTCGATAAAATTGGGGCCTGTTTGATTCTGGTTGTGACCGCCGCGATCTTGCTGCGGGCGGAGGTGGTATTAGCTTCCAGCGCTTTGGCAGAACGGCTGTAGGAGGCCAGTCGGCGGGCCACGACCTCGGCGTCGGCGATCGCCTTACGGCCGCCCTCGAAGGGCTTGGAGCGCGCGGGCAGATCTGCCTTGTAGGTGTTGAAGTTCCGTCGCGTCCATTCGTAGAAGCCGCCGATGACCTCGACGGCTTGGATCATCAAGCGCCGGAAGTTGTGGGCATAGGGATCGGCGACGAAGCCTTCGCGGTCGGTCTTTTCCTTTAGGTTGCCATTGGCCGCCTCGCTTATCGAGACAAATCCGATGACGTTCTGCGGACGCAGACCGTAGTAGGATGTTGCGCTCGTCTGCTGAGCACTGAGCCGCAGCCAGTCCTCGCCATTCAGCCCATAGGGCTTGATGGCGAACCCGTCGCGAAACACCTTGATGCCCGCATGGAGCTGGACGATCTGGCGCACTTCATTGGTGTTGGCCAAGCCTCCAAGCTTGGCACCGACCTCGTCGCCGCGTAGCAGGAACTCGTCAATCTCAGCGTGGAACGGGCCCGGATCGGCGACAATAGCGTCGCCGTCTTCGCCCGAAACCGTCTCGACCTTCGCAAGGGACGACAGCGGCAGACGGTATTTGAACTCCAGGAAATAGTTGGGATCGTCGCTATAGCTAAACTCGACCGGCGCCTTGCGAGCCTTCAGATACTCGTAGAACGCGCGGCCATTGTCGCGGGCCAGTAGCTGGTCGAACGAGTCCTGGTCCTGGTTGCCGCGGAGCTTCACAAGCCGGAACTTACCCCTCAGGTCCATCTGACCATCGGCGAAGTCGACTACAAACTTGGCGACGGCCGCACCGCGTACTTTGGCGGAAACCTGGCCAAGGTCGATCGGCCGGCCATCAATGCGAAGCGTTACCAAGAACGGCCGGGCCTCGGCGAACGGTGAGATAATCTGGGAGAGGTCGGCAATCAGCTTTTCCACGGCGCCGCCCCGCCAGACATCTGGATTGCGCAAGCCCGAGATGACCAGCATCGTGCCCTTCGCCCGGCCAGCGGTGGCTGGCTCAATGGTCACCGGGACCTCACTGAGGCTCTTGTCATCGGTGAAGGCGTTCCAAGCGAAGGCCACGTGCTGCGTCGCGGACTGACCGTCCTTGCGCGTATAGAGTTCCAGGTTCTGCCCCAGTTTCTGGGTGCTGAGGCGTCCCAAGCCCTTGTCGCCGAGGGGGGTGCGCCCCTTCGGCGTCACGCCTCCGGCCGCCTTCAAAACGCGCTTGCCTGACAGCGAGATCATCAACCAGCCGCGCTCGATGTCGGCCCGGTCCATCCCCATGCCGTCATCTTCGATAGTGATGTAGCCAATGGCCTTAGAGAATTTGCTCTGCTCGCCAGGGGGCGGGTCCACGGTATTGACTACCACGTGGGCGTAGTCGGCGTCCGCGTCATAGGCGTTCTTGACCAATTCGACGATGGCGGTGACCTCGTCGGAGACCAGTTCGTCGCCCAGCTGGCGCACGACCGCGGCGCTGATATCGAAGTGCGGACCAGCCATGCGACTAAGGCTCGACTTTGCGGGCCAGGAGGATCTTTTCCTCCCGCATGGTCGCCGAGCTGGCGTTGCGATCCGGCATGCGCTTGTGGTGGATGCGGCGGGTTAGGGTGGTCACCACCTTGCAATTCAAGCCTTCCAGCAACTCGCCTAGCACCAAATTCGTAGGCACCTGCTGGCCAGCGATGTTGCGGTTGCCAACCGTCCAGATCATGTAGCTGTCGGGCTTCATCACCCCCACGATACTGTCGAGGCTAGCTCCGAAATCGCGGTAGAAGCGGATAAGCCGCCTGCGGCCATCATCGGGCTTGGGCGGCAAGCCATCAGCGAAGCGCTTTAACTTGGGCGAGGCTTCCAGGAGCTTGGCCTCGTCCCAGGTCGCATCCCCCGAGGCTCCGCCCAGGCTGCGCCTGTCGATCTCTTGGGTGGTACGCAAAGTTGCAATATCGGCGGCAGGGTCGATATCGTTGAAGTCGATCCAGTGCAGCGGAAGATAGGAATGCTGGCCGTAGGTGACCGTCGTCAGATTGTCGCCATAGGGTGGCGAGGTCATCAGGAGGTCGAAGGGCGCTGCATCGCCCCAATAGTCCAGAGCCTGCCGCGTATCGCCGATGCGAACCTCGGTCTCGCCGACATATTTTGAGGACTCAATTTGCTTAGCCTGCCCCAGCCGACGCCTGAAGGTTGAGAAGCTCGATGCGTTCTCTCGGGCGAGTTCACGGAACATCGCGATCGGCGAGAGCGCGCGCTTAGCGATCTCCTCGGCGGGACGGGCATGCAGTTTATAGGTTGAGGTGCGGTCGTTGCTGGTTAGCCGGACGGTCTCGGCCAGGGTCACCCATAGGAACCGCCGCACCCAGAGGTTATCGCACTTGCGGATGGCCCGCCGCAGCCGCGACAGCTCCACCGCCACTTCTGGCTGGAACCACTTTTCGCGGTTGGCCATCGCCGTCTCGATGGTTTCGCGCCCATCGGTCTTGGCGTTGACGGCCACCTGTTCAGCGATGGCTCCAATGAAGATTTCGATGGTCCGGGCCGTCCGGACCCGGCTGATCAGCACCGCCAGAGGATTGATGTCGTTGCCGTAGACATCGAGGCCAAAGTGCATGCCGCTGACGAGCGAGGTGCCCGAGCCCAGGAACGGGTCGTAGATCGACTGGATGTCTGGCCGCGCTTCCAAAACGGCCCCAAGGAGCCGGCGTTGGACGAGCGGGACCATCATCGCCGGATACTGGAAGATGCTGTGGGCGCTATCGCTACGGTCGCGATCCTTCAAGGACCAGAAGTCCGGATCGGCGCCTTTAATCTCCAGCAGGTTCAGTAGCTTGGCGTCAACGTCTTTCGGCGTGCGGACATCTGGCGTGCAAGGATCGCATTGCGCTAAAAGAGTCATTAAGCGCTCGTCCTCAAGCCAGCCCGGGTTATCCCGCGTTACGTGGGCGATGATCGCGGATGTCGGGATAGCCCTGCCGAAGCCCCCTCCGCCCGCCACGCCTTCGGGCGCGACGATAGCGGTATAGTTCGATTCCGTGAAGTCCCCCCGTCCAGCCGGTCGAGCGGGGGGCATGACACATCTGAACTGCCCGGCGAAGTCAGTGCAACCTGATATTACCATTGCGACCCGATCGTCCGGGACGCGCTTGTCGCCTCTGCCGTCCGATTCCGCGCGGCTCACCAGCGCGGCGCCCCACTGCCCAGCAGGCAATGCGGTGGCGCCCCTCGCCCTGGGCTCCTAGCATGGATGTCTGCTTCCCGGATCGACGATCATTTCGCTAAACGGCGACAATTAGGGCGCAAAACCAACATCCACCGATCGTCCCCCAAACGTGATCTCCGACCGCCCTATTCCACGCAGGCGCAGCGCGGCTTCCACGCCGGACGGAACGTTGCCGGCGGGGTGCGATAGGTCAGCGTGATGGTCGTCGTCTTTGTGACGGTCGTGGTGACCTTGGTCGTCTTCGACACGAGCTGCGCGGGCGGCGCGGGAATCGGCACATAAGCGATCCGCGGCAGCGGCTCGACCATGACCGGCGGAGGCGGCGGTGCTGGCGGCGCGAAACGCCGCATCCGGTAATAGCGGCGGTCGGCTTCGCGCTCGAACGCAATTCGGCGGCGCCACTGGTCGCGCGTAACCGCACGGGCGACTTGCCAGTCGGCGCTCAGCCAGGCTTCGTCGCGGCAATCCTCATCCCAGCCGCACATCTCGTCGATCCGACCGCGCAGCCGCTTGATCAGGCGATCCATCCCCCAGCCGGTCGACAAATCGAGATCGGCGACGCTGATCACCGTCGTCTGGACGTCGCGATCATAATAATCGGAAGCGGTGGCCGCCGGCACGATCAGCGCGGTGGCCGACATGACGACCGGCAAGGCCACGACAATAAGCGATCGGGTCATTACGCCCTCATCCGTTAACCACGTTCCGATCGCATAACGACCCCGATGGTTCCGCGAGTCAAGCAAGCTGCCCGTCGCGTTCGTCCAATCTGGGGACTCGACCCTCATGCTATCTGGCGGCGCGAACCAAAGCGGGGGGTACATCCATGCGACGCCAATTGATTCCGTTAGCGGCCGGTGCCGCTGCCATCGCGACGATCGTGAGTATCAGCTATTCGGCACCGCCGGCGGCACCGCCAAAGGCTCGCTATCAGATGGATGTCGCGACAACGTCGGGCTTCGGCGCGGGCGGCGCCAATCCGATGAAGATGATGTTCGGTGGCGGACGTGGCGGCTCGGTCGCGCACACGCTGATCCTGCGGCTAGGGTCGACGCTGGCGCCGGCCGGCGGTGCGCCACAGGCCGATCACTTCATGCCCGCGGGGATGCAGCTGGGCCCATCGGTTCCGCTGGCCTCGCCCCAATCGACCCCGACCGAGGGAATGCCGGGCGAGATGCGCCGGCCCAAGGGCCGCTTGCTGATCTTCTGGGGCTGCGGCACGCACGTCGGCCCCGGCCAGCCGGTGGTGGTCGATTTTGCCAAACTGGGCCAGCAGCAATTTCCGCCGGGCCTGTTCACCGCCGACGTGCCGGTCGACCGCGGCCCGACCGCGGGCACATCGCGTACCTATGGCGAATGGCCCAATGGCCAATCCAACAAGTCGGCCAAGCCCGGATCCTCGCTGATCGGCGATCATCGCGTCGCGGGCAATTATTCGCCCGAGATCAAGTTCGCGCTCGATCAGGATTTCATGGCGCCGCTGACCGCGCGCGGCAGCGAGCAATCCGACGGATCGCAAATGCTGAGCTGGAATTCCGTCCCGCTGGCAACCGGCTATTATGCCTGGCTGATCGGCGCGCAGGGGTCGGGCGGCGACAATGCGGACATGGTGTGGTGGACCTCCGCCAGCGGCAAGCAGTTCGGTGGCGGCCTGGCTGACTGGATCGCGCCCGACGTCGTTCCCGGCCTGATCGCCCGAAAGATCGTGATGCCGCCCAGCCAGACGAGCTGCCAGATCCCGACCGAAGTGAAACGCGCGGCCGGCGGCTTCATGATGACCCAGCTCTATGCCTATGGCCCCGAACGCAATTTCGCCTATCCGCCGCGCCCGGCCAATCCGCGCCTGGCATGGAAGCCCGACTGGACCGCGAAGGTCCGCTATCGCTCGAATACCACGGTGATGCTCGGCATGCCGGGAATGGACGACATGGGCGACAATGACGGCGGTGCCGCCAACGGCAATGACGGCAACCAGCCACCGAAGAAGAAGTGCAAGCCGCGGATCACGCTGGGCGGGTTCAAGCCCTGTTGATGGAGACGGCAGATCGAGATACTTTGTCCGTGATTTACCAATAATTTGGGGTCGTTGGGTTAGTCGGCGACATGCGCTTCACTGGCCTACCCGCGTTGCTGATGGCGGCCCTATTGCTGGCCGTGTCTTCGCTATGGGTTTTGCCCGCGCAGGCGCGTAGCGCCGTCGTCGGTGCGCCTCTGTCCACCTGCGTCGCCCCCGCGCGCACAGGCGACCGGCCGGGGGTCATGTTCGGCGCGGCTGCGCGATACGATTGCACACGTCGCCAGACCGGGTTCGGCTCGGGCGATTATTGGGTGATTTCCCAGCCGCTGAACACTGTCCCCGACGCGCAGAACCGATCGCGCGTCCGCATCGGCAGCCTGTGGCAGGAGGCTGTGACGCTCTATGCGCTCTATCCAGACGGCAAAATCCGCGGTTGGCGGTTCGACGGCCGCCAGGCGAGCCGCCACCTGCAATTGGGTGCGATGATCGAATGGCCGCTTCCAGCCGATATCGGCCCGCCGGTGCGGCTGATGTGGCACGTCGAGGGATCGCCCAATTTGCGCGGCATCCTGATCTCGCCGACGATCGCGACGCCGTCCGAGTCGAGCCAGGCGAATCTGGAGATGGCGGCGATCTATGCCGGGTTCGAGGGACTGTGCCTGGCATTGCTGATCTATAATTTCGCCATGTGGGGGGCGCTGCGCCACCCGTTCCAGCTCGCTTATTGCGCGATGGTCGCGGCGCTGATGCTCTACGCGCTGACCTCTTCGGGGACGCTCGCCTGGCTCAATCCGACGATGCTCAACAACGATCGCTTGCGGCTCAATTACGTCTTGCTGTGTACCGGGGCGGCGACCGCGCTGACCTTCGCGCGCTTTTTCTTCGTGCCCGCGGTAACCGCCGGCTGGGTCGGCAAGGCTGTCAATGTGATCACCGCTGCCTCAGTCGTCGCGACCGCGTTCGTCGCTTTGTTCGCGCCGTGGCATATGCGGTTGCTGGACACCGCTTTCTCGCTGTCGTTCGCGGCGATCATCGTCGTCGTCTTCCCGATCATCCGTCGCGCCCGCGCCGAGCGCAGCCCCTATCTCTGGCTGTTCGCGGTCGCCTGGGCGGCGCCGATCCTGTTCGCGGCGCTGCGCCTTTTGGGCAATCTGGCGCTGATCCCCTGGAGCTTCTGGCTGGACAACTCGACCATCTTGTCGATGGCGTTCGAGGCGGTCATCTCGACCCTGGCCATCGCCTATCGCATCCGCCTGCTCTCGCTCGAACGCGATGAGGCGATAGAACGCGAAATCATCGCGGCGCGGCTGGCCGATACCGATCCCTTGACCGGCCTGCTCAACCGCCGCGCCTTTCTGCGTCAGGCGATCGGCCGGGAGGCCGATCAGGCGCTGATGCTGACCGACATCGACCATTTCAAGCGGATCAACGAGACCTTGGGTCATGATGGTGGCGATGAGGTGCTGCGTGTCTTCGCTCGCGTGCTGCGTCAGGCCGCGCCGGGGGCATTGATCGCGCGGATGGGCGGCGAGGAATTCGCCATCCTGTGCCCCGCCGACCGCGCGGTCATGCCCGATGCCGTGCTCGCCAAATTGCGTTCGGCGCGGATGCCGTTCGACCTCACCGTCACTGCCAGTATCGGTGCCTGCACCGGACCGCTCGTCACCGAAGCCGATTGGAAAGTGATGTACCGACGCGCCGACCGCGCGCTGTTCGACGCCAAGCAGGCCGGCCGCGACCGCGCCCGGTTCGCGCCGCCGACCGCCGTCCGCGCCGCCTGATACTCGTTTCGGTTACGAAATTTGCGACGGATCGCCGCTGCCCCCGCTTGTTGCGTGCCTGCCGGCGCTTTATAGTGAGCGGCTGGAGGCGCGGGATATGCGTAGGCGTAAGGCGATGGTCGCGTTGGGAGCATTGCTCGCGCTCGCCGCGGTCGTGCGTCATCCGACCGCCGATATCGAGATCCTGACCCATCGCGACGGCGATCCGACGCCGCACCGTATCCAGGCGGCAGTCGATCTGGGCGTGGTCGCGGTCAAATTCCTGCTGACCTGGACCAGCGGCAGCGCGATCGCCCGCTGAGTTCGCTTGCCGCCGCACCGGCGGCGCGCTTACATCCATGTCAATGACACAAGAGATGGAAAGCCTGTGGCGCGGCGCCGCCTATCGTCACCCCACGCCATGGGCAACCGATTTTCCGCCCTTGTCGCTGGTCGACATGTTCGAGAACACCGCGCGGACTTATCCCGAGCGGCCGTTGATCGATTTCCTCGGCCGCCGTTATTCCTATGCCGAAGTGATGGATGGCGCGGCGCGCGTCGCCGCCGGGCTGGCGCGGCTGGGCTATGGGCCGGGCGATCGGATCGGCTTGTTCCTGCCCAACGTCCCGCATTACCTCGCCGCTTATTACGGCGTGCTCAAGCTGGGCGCGACGGTGGTCAATTTCTCGCCGCTCTACACGGCTGGCGAATTGGCGCACCAGGTCGAGGATTCGGGAACCAGGCTGCTCTTCACGCTCTCGGCGAGCGCGCTGCTGCCGACCGCGCTCAAGGTGCTCGACCAGAGCGGACTCGAGCGGCTGGTGGTGGGGTCGGTGGCGGGCGCGCTGCCCGCGACCAAGTCGCTTTTCTATCGCCTGTTCCGCGGCAAGGAAGTGACGAAACGCCCCGACGATGCCCGCATCGCCGCCTTTTCGGCGCTGATCGCCAATAACGGTGCCCACGATTTCCAGGCGATCGACCCCGCTACCCAGATCGCGCTGATCCAATATACCGGCGGCACCACCGGTACGCCCAAGGGCGCGATGCTGTCGCACCAGAATCTGTCGGCCAATGCCCGCCAGGTCGAGGCGATGGACCCACATCCCGGCGAAGACGACCGGATCATCGGTGTGCTGCCGCTGTTCCATGTCTTCGCCAATACCTGCGTCATGAACCGGACGGTCGCCAATGGCGGCATGATCGTGCTGCTGCCGCGTTTCGACGGTGCGCAGGTATTGGCGGCGATCGAGCGGACCAGGGCGACCGCGCTGCCCGGCGTGCCGACCATGTACCAGGCGCTGCTCGACCATCCCAAGCTGGCCTCGGCCGATCTCTCCAGCCTCAAATATTGCATCTCGGGCGGCGCCCCGCTCCCTGCCGAGGTCAAGGCCAAGTTCGAGGCGGCGACCGGCGCGCGCGTGATCGAAGGCTATGGCCTGTCGGAAAGTTCGGGCGTCGTCTCGTGCAACCCTTACGAGGGCGAGGGCAAATTGGGCACGATCGGCCAGCCGATCCCGGCGACCGAAGTGCGGCTGGCCGACAAGGAGGATGCATCGCGTCCCGCCCCCGACGGCCAACCGGGCGAGATTCTGGTGCGCGGGCCGCAGATCATGAAGGGCTATTGGAACCGGCCCGACGCCGATGCCAAGGTATTCGTGCCCGATGAAGGCGGCGCCTGGCTGCGCACCGGCGATGTCGGCGCGATCGATGCGGATGGCTTCATCCATGTCGTCGACCGGTTGAAGGACATGATCGCGGTCAGCGGGTTCAAGGTCTTTCCGAGCCAGATCGAAGCCGTACTCTATCGCCATCCCGCGGTGAAGGAGGCGCTCGTAATCGGCGTCCCCGACACCTATCGCGGCGAGCAGCCGCGTGCTTACGTGACGCTCAACGACGGCGCGACGGCGATCGGAGACGAGATCAAGGCGTGGCTCAATCCGCAGCTTGGCCATCATGAGCGCGTCGATCAGGTTGTGGTGCGGCTGACCTTGCCCAGGACCCTGGTCGGCAAGCTCAGCCGCAAGGAACTGGTGGCTGAGGTGCGGGGCGAAACGGCCGGTGGCTGACGGCGATATCTCACCCGGTTTGCCGGGTGCTGCCCCGACCGCAATCCCGGGTCGGCCAATGATCGCAGCAATGTGTTTCACCGGCACCTGGCGCGATTATCAAGCGCGCGTCCTCAACGAGATCGACGACATGCTAGCCGACGAGCGGCTGCATGTCGTCGCGGCGCCGGGATCGGGCAAGACCGTGCTCGGGTTGGAGATCATGCGCCGCCTAGGTCGTCCGGCGCTGATCCTCGCTCCGACCACCACGATCCGCGACCAATGGCCCGCGCGCCTGGTGCCGCTGTTCCTTCCGACGCCGCCTGTCGTCGGCGAAGTATCGTGCGATCTCGACGCGCCGGGGTCGATGACCGCCGCGACTTATCAAGCGCTTCACGCACATTGGACAGGAAGCACGGAGCAACCGGCACCGGCCTTCGCGGCGATGGTCGAGCGACTGAAAGCGATCGGCCCAATTACGTTGATCCTCGACGAGGCACACCATTTACGGCGCGAGTGGTGGAGTGCGCTCCAGGCGCTGGTCACAGCGCTTGGCGGCGCGCGGATCGTCGCGCTGACGGCAACCCCGCCTTACGACGCGTCCTTTGTCGAATGGGCGCGCTACGAGACGATGTGCGGCGCGGCCGATCTGGAAATCGGCGTGCCCGAACTGGTGCGCAACGGCGACCTTTGCCCGCACCAAGACCATGTCATCTTCTCGGCGCCAGAAACGAGCGCGCTCACGCTACTCGACGATCGCCGCCGCGCGGTCGCCGAAATCGTCGCTGAGGTTAGCGCCGACACGACCTTGCTTGATTTCTTCGCAGAGCATCCGTGGCTGACAGATCCATACGCCTGCACCACGGAGATACTCGAGGCGCCGGAGATGCTTTCGGCGATCCTGGTATTGCTCGCCTCGACTGGCCGACGGCTGCCTGACGCCCCGCTCGCGTTGCTCGGCGTCGCGCGCGGAGAGGTCCCCGTTCAATCTTCATTCTGGTTCGAAGTACTTCTCAACGGCCTGTTGTTCCGCTTTCCCACGATATTCCCGATCGGGAGCGAACGGACCAAGGCGTTAAGCGCCGCGCTCAACGCGCATGGCCTGATCGAGGGCAAGCAAGTGCGGCTCAGCGAAGGGCGTGTGACCTTCGAACTGATGGCAGGAAGCGTGGCCAAGCTCCACAGCATCATCGCCATCGCACGGGCGGAGAGCGACAATCTTGGCAATCAACTCCGCATGGTCATTCTTTCCGACCATGTCCGCGCCGGCGAATTACCGCGTGCGCCAAATGGCGATTATTGCCCGGCCAAGCTCGGGGTCGTGCCGATTTTCGAAACCCTGCGCCGCGCGTCGATTGCGGGCCAGCGGCTGGCGGTGCTGACCGGTAGCTTGATCATCTTGCCGCGCGACGCAGCCGCTCCGCTCCATTCACTGGCGGTAGCGCGTGGCATCGCCCCCGGGCTTTTGACTCTGACGCCGCTCGGCGGCTGTCCGGACCATTGTGCGCTGATGATGAGCGGCGAAGGCGACCGCCGCGCCACCGAACTCGTGACCGACCTGTTCGAGGCAGGCCATGTCACCATCCTGGTCGGAACGCAGGCGCTGCTGGGTGAGGGCTGGGACGCACCCGCGATCAACAGCCTGGTGCTGGCCAGCAATTCGGCCGCGTTCATGCTCTCCAACCAGATGCGCGGACGAGCGATCCGGATCGACCCGCACCAGCCGGGCAAGGTCGCCAATATCTGGCATCTCGCAACCGTGGATCGCCTGCCCTCGACGCCGCGCGATACGCTCGCCAACCGGATGGAGTGGGGAGCGCTCGATCATGGCAGCGAGGGCATCACATCGGACTTCGATCTTCTTACCCGGCGTTTCAATGCCTTCGAAGGGATCGCCAATAGCGGCCCCGACAGGATCGAGAGTGGCCTCGCCCGTCTCGACATCTTCGCGGGGGATGGTCCCGGCGAACGCAACTTGAGCAGTTTCGCCATTGCACGCGATCGCCCCGGCATCGCCGCGCGGTGGGCACGCGCGATAGGTGACGCGGCGCCCCATGCGCATGTCTGCGAGGTGGCGACACCGAATTATGCTCCCAGCGGACTATCCTGGTACGACACGCTGCGTTGGCTGACGGTGAGCGCCGGGTCGGGCGCGGTGATGGCTACCGCGGAGCAGTTGCGCGCAGTGCAAGGCACCGGCGGCATGGGATGGATATTCATAGTGGCAGGTGGCGCGGCGATGGTAGGGTCCCTGCCCCGACTCTTCCTGGCCGGACGACTCCTCTATCGGAACGGATCGCTCGAACGCAGCCTGGGACAGGTCGGCAAGGTCGTGCTCGAGAGTCTGCGCTACGCTGGCTTGGTCAGCGATCAGGAGGCCAATTGCGGTAATTTCGAATTGCGCGCGGGACTGAACGGCCGCCGCGACGTCGTAATCCACGACGTCGCACGCGCGACTGAACGGCTGGTGCTGGAGGCAATCGCCGATATCCTCGGTCCGGTACAGAATCCGCGATATCTATTGGTGCGCCGGAGCTGGCTCGGGCCACGTCGCCGCGCAGACTATCACGCGGTGCCCATTGTGATCGGCCAGCGCAAGGAATGGGCAGACTATTTCCACCGGCAATGGCTCGCGGAGGTCGGTTCGTCGCGGCTGGTCTTCACGCGCACTGCGGACGGGCGGCTGTTGCTGCTGAAGGCGCGGGCACGGTCCTTCGCCGCAGGCTTCCAGCGCGTGGTCGATCGTCGGTCCGCTTGGCTGTAGCCGCGGTGGCTCAGCGCGCCGGATCGCTCAGAATCGAGATCGCAGGGCGGCCGACCATCGCCGTCCCGGTCTTCGGCATGCGGGCTTCGAGCGGGGCGAGCCACTTGCCGACCCCGCTACCGATCGAGATTTGCGGCTGCGACGGGGTGACGTCGCCCTGTTTTTCCCATTGCGCGATCAGCGCGCGTGCGTCCTGACCGGCTTTGGCGAGCGGCACCGGCTGGCGCAGGGCATGGTTGATCATCGCGTCGCCGAAAAAGGTCCAGTCGCGGTCGGCCGAACAGCCGAACGACGTGCGGTCGGCCGAAGCCGCGGTGAACAGCGCCGTCGTCTCGCTCGCCATCGCCGGCACGAACACGCCCGAATAGCAGGCCGACAGGATCAACAGGCGGTTCCTGATCCCGAGTTCTTCGAACATTCGCGCCATCCGCGTTGGCGAGATGATCCCGAACCCCTCGTCGCCGTCATGATAGGCCAGCCCGACCGGTGCGCCGTGCCCGGCGGTGTAAAGGATCAGGACGTCCTGGCTCCGATCCATCAGTTCGGCGATACGCGCGAGCGCCAGTGCCAGCGCGTGGGGCGTGCCGTTGGGCAAGTCGCTCGGGCCGGCCCCGTCGGTACCGGCCAGCACGATCGTGTGCCCGACCGCATTGTAGCGGCGCGACAGCACCCTGCCTGCCTCTCGCGCTTCGCGCCCGAAGATCGGATCGCTGTCGAGCCCGACCACGACAACATAAGCATCGACCACGCCCTTCCTTTGCGGCTGGAGCGCGGCGAGTGCCTTGTCGAGACGGCGTTGGTCGGCGAGCATCCAGACCGGCGATCGGTCGCGCTCGAGTTCGGGGCCGAGTTCGAGCGAGGCCTCCGCCGCTCCCTGATCGTCGCCGGTGCCCATGCTCGGCCAGCCGCTGATATGCTGGGGCGCGACATAGGAACGGGTCACCTGACCGGCTGCCGAGCCCGCCAGAGACAGGCTGACGGACAGCATTGCTGTCAACGCGACGAAGCGACGGACAAACTGGCGACTCATGCGACCGGGCCCCCGTTATCGTATGTCGAAACGTGGCGTTGCGCGGGGCGATGTCAAGCTGCGGTATCGCTAAAGCATGCGCTCAGCGGCCGACCAGCGCCTGGTCGCGCAGACCGCGCCAGACTTTCAGAGCCTGGACGGTCTCGGGCACGTCATGGACGCGGAGCAATTGGACGCCCGCCTCCGCGCCCTTGAGCGCCAGCGTAATCGAGCCGCCGAGGCGCTGGTCGGCGGAAGCCTCGTTGGACAATGCGCCGATCATCCGCTTGCGGCTGGCGCCAAGCATCAACGGACAGCCGAGGCCGTGGAACATGGCGAAGCCGTTGAGCAGCGAGAGATTGTCCTGGAGCGACTTGCCGAAACCGATGCCCGGATCGACGATGATCTTGGCGCGATCGACTCCGCCCGCGACGACTGCCGCGATCCGCGCGTCCAGCCAGTCATAGACCTCGGTCAGGACGTCGCCATAGCCGCTACCGCCATGCGGCCCCTTAGCGGGATCGGGCGAGTGCATGAGGATGACCGGGCACCCGGCCTTTGCCACCACATCCAGTGCACGATCGTCCCACAGCAGCGCCGCCACGTCGTTGACGATGCTCGCGCCGGCGGCGAGCGCGGCCTCCATGACCATCGCCTTGCGCGTGTCGACCGAGACCAAGGTCCCGGCGCGCGCCAGCCCGCGCACGACCGGTTCGACGCGTTTCTTCTCATCCTCTTCCCAGACGAGTTCGGCGCCCGGCCGGGTCGATTCGCCGCCGACGTCGATCAGCGCCGCGCCGGCCGCGGCCATCGCCACGCCCGCGGCGACGGGATCGTCCTGCTCGCCGCCGTCGGAAAAGCTGTCAGGCGTGACGTTGAGGATACCCGCGACGGATGGCTGGTCGAAGCGCAGAATACGCTCTCCGAGCGTCAGTGGCGCACGCGGCCTGGTGATCGTCGCATGGAGTTCCGCCGCGCGCTCGTCGCTGGCGCACAAAGTGCGGCCGAAGTCGGCGATCGATACGGTTCGCTTGGCGCCGCCTTCGATCACTTCATAGGCGGCGAACCACTGCATGCCGCCGGCCAGCCGCGCGACCTCGCCATCGCGGCCGATCGGCGTATCGACGAACTGGACGGGGCGGAGGTGGAGTGGCGCCGGCATCGAAAACTTTCGTTTCCCCGGCGAAGGCCGGGGCCCAGTAGGGAGGACATGAGTAACCGAACGCGCGGCCCGATCAATCTACCGTTGGGTACTGGGCCCCGGCCTTCGCCGGGGAAGCGTTGATGCCGCTGATGCTAAGGCTGCGTCGCGAGCAGGTAATTCTGGCGCAGCGCGTCGATCGGCTTGAGCCCGTCCACCGCCTCATAATGCCAGAAAGTCCAGCCGTTGCACGCCGGCGCGTTCTGCAAGGTCGCGCCGAGCTTGTGAATCGACCCTGCCTGGCCGCAATCGCTCTTGAGCGAGCCGTCGGCGCCGACGGTCGCCTTCCAGCGCCGCTTGGTGTCGGTCAGCATTGTGCCCGGCGCCAGCATGCCGTTCTCGATCAGGGCGCCGAACGCGACGCGCGGCGCCGCCTTGGGGCTCTGCATCGTGGTCAGCGCCGATTCGTCGAGCGGCAAGGCGGCGGCGATCCGTTCCTCGGCCGCCTCGATATAGACGGGCTCGCGCTCGATCCCGATCCAGTGCCGGCCGAGCCGCTTGGCGACTGCGCCGGTCGTGCCGGTGCCGAAGAACGGATCGAGCACGACGTCGCCCGGCTTCGAGCAGGCGAGCAGGATGCGATAGAGCAACGCTTCCGGCTTCTGGGTCGGGTGAACCTTGACGCCGTTCTTCTTGAGCCGCTCGGGGCCGCCGCAGATCGGGAATTCCCAGTCGGAACGCATCTGCAGCTCGTCGTTGAGCGTCTTCATCGACCGATAGTTGAAGGTGTATTTCGCGCCCTCACCGGTCGACGCCCAGATCAATGTCTCGTGCGCATTGGTGAAGCGCGTGCCCTTGAAATTGGGCATCGGATTGGCCTTGCGCCAGACGATGTCGTTGAGGATCCAATAACCCAGATCCTGGATCGCCGACCCGACCTTGAAGATATTGTGATAGCTTCCGATCACCCAGATCGAGCCATTATCCTTGAGGATGCGCTTCGCCTCGCCCAGCCATTCGCGAGTGAACCGGTCATAGATCGCCAGGCTGTCGAACTTGTCCCAATCGTCGGTCACCGCATCGACATGGCTGCCGTCGGGGCGCGACAGGTCGCCCCCGAGCTGAAGGTTGTAGGGCGGATCGGCGAAGATCAGGTCGACCGATTTGGCCGGCAATGCGCGCATCGTCGCGATGCAATCGCCCATCAGGATGCGATCGAGCGGGAGCTCGCCTGGGACCAGCACGGACGGCGCCCTAAGCGAAACCGCGCGCGCGCTGACCTTCTCGATAACCCCCATCGGCAACCACTCCCCGCAATGACACGCGCACGAAAACCGGGCGCGCGGACTCCGGTCAAGCGAAGTTTAGTTAACGACTTGGGTTAGCAAATGGTTAAGCGGGCGGAACATTTTACGACCCTTACCGGATATTGAGTCCGAAGTTATCCACAGCCCCAATCTATGGGGTGTGGCACAAAAGACTCTTAAAACGGCAGAACCGAAATTTCTTGTGGCTGCGCTGCTTGGGCGACCGGCGCGAAGCTCCGGCGATGCAGCGGACACGGCCCGTGCTCGCGCAACGCGCGCAGATGTTCGGGCGCGCCATAGCCCTTGTTCGAGTGCCAGCCGTAATGCGGATAGGATTCGGCATGGGCGATCATGATCGTGTCGCGCGTATGCTTGGCGACGATCGAGGCAGCGGCGATCGACATGCTGATGCCATCGCCACCGACGATCGCGGTCGCCTGATATGTCCAGCGCGGCAGACGGTTGCCGTCGACCAGCACGTGTCCGGGCGGGCAGGCCAGTGCTTCGACCGCGAGCGTCATCGCCTTCATCGTCGCCCAATAGATGTTGAGCGTGTCGATCTCTTCAGCTTCGCAAATGCCGATACCGACCGTCGCGCAGTCCATCAGGCGGGCGTGCAAGCGCGCGCGTTCGGCAGCGCTCAGCTTCTTCGAATCGTCGAGCCCGCGTGGGATGCCCTTGGCGGGCAGGATCACCGCGGCCGCCACGACCGGCCCGGCGAGCGGCCCGCGCCCGGCCTCGTCGACACCAGCGACCGGCGCGAGGCAGAGCTTTTCATGTTTGAGACCGGGCATTTTCAGCCTTCTATCTCGTCGAACGGGATCACGCCAAGCGCATGTCCCAACGGACCGTGGCCGCCACCCAGCCCCGGCGCGGACAGAATGGCGATCCGTACGAACCGGATCGCACGCTCGACCGCATCCTCAACCGTCATGCCATCACCCAGTCCGGTCGCGATCGCACTTGCGAGCGTGCAGCCGGTGCCATGCGTATCGGTGGTGTCGAACCGTTTCGCTTCCCAATGACGCAGACGTCCGCTCGGCGAATAGAGCTCATCGACGATCCAATTGCCGTCGGCATGTCCGCCTTTCGCCAGCAGATGCGTGCCGTGCGCGAGCACCGCGTCCTTGCCGCCCAGCGTCTCGAGCTCGGGCAGATTCGGCGTCGTCACCGACGCGAGCCCCATCAACCTTTCGAACGCCGCGATCGTGTCCGCGTCGGCCAGAGTGTCACCGCTGGTCGCGACCATCACCGGATCGAACACGATGGGTACATCGAGTGATTCGAGCACGTCCGCCACCGCATGCGCCGTGGCGGCCGATCCGATCATCCCGATCTTGACCGCGTCGACGCCGATATCGGTCACGACCGAATTGATCTGCGCGATCACCATATCGGCCGGCACCGCCAGCACCGCCTGGACACCCAATGTGTTCTGCGCGGTGATCGCGGTGATCGCGGTCATCGCGTGGCCGCCGAGCATCGTCACCGTCTTGATATCGGCCTGAATCCCCGCGCCGCCGCCCGAATCGGATCCGGCGATGATCAGGACGCGCGGCGTCATGCGACGCGAACCGGGAAGAGAATGGCGATGGTCAATTTCACGCAGTCATACCTCAGTCGCCCCCCTAGCTCCCTCTCCCCTCTGGGGAAGGGTCGGGGAGAGGGAGAAATAGCTTATCCCCGTTTCCGCGCCTGCGGATAGCTGCCCAGAACCCGCATCCATTTGGAATGGAAGCCCAGTTCCTCCAGCGCACGGTCGAGATTCTCATCCCCCGGGCGGCCCTCGACGTCGGCGTAGAAATCGGTCGCGGCGAAGCTGCCGCCGTGCTGATAGCTTTCGAGCTTGGTCATGTTGACGCCGTTGGTCGCAAATCCGCCCATCGCCTTGTAGAGCGCGGCCGGCACGTTCTTCACCTCGAAGATAATCGTCGTCATGAACGGGCCGTCACCGGTCAGCGGACGGCTGCCCCGCGCCAGGGTCACGAAGCGCGTGGTATTGTGCTCGGCATCGGCGATATCGCTGGCCAGCGTGTCGAGCCCGTAAATCTTGGCCGCGGGCGGCGGCGCGAGCGCGGCGACCTTGGGATTGTTGATTTCCGCGACCAAGGCGGCGGCGCCGGCGGTGTCGGGATAGGCGATCGGGGTGATGCCGCGCGCCTTCAGCCAATGGCGGCATTGGCCCAGCGCCTGGGGATGGCTCATCGCTTCCTCGACGCCGTCGAGCGGGCCGACGCCCATCAAGGCGTAGCGGATCGGCAGGAAATGCTCGCCGGTAATGACCAGCCCCGATTCGGGCAGTAGGAAATGGATGTCGGCGACGCGGCCGTGGAGCGAATTCTCGATCGGAATGACCGCGCAATCGGCGCGCCCTTCCTTCACCGCGTCGATCGCGTCGTCGAAGCTGAAGCACGGTAGCGGCAGTCCGTCGGGGAACGTTTCTTCGACCGCGACATGGCTGTTGGCGCCCGGCGCGCCCTGGAACGCCACCGCGCGCTCGGGCTCGCGGGCAG
>Ga0207690_10000729_pt1 | contig 21207 bp, 18 predicted proteins | sample KBSC23metaG_FD_184315 | JGI IMG/M metagenome (GOLD analysis project Ga0207690, IMG submission 184315) | Corn rhizosphere microbial communities from Kellogg Biological Station, Michigan, USA - KBS C2-3 metaG (SPAdes) (version 2) | ecosystem: Host-associated > Plants > Roots > Rhizosphere > Soil ...
CGACCACCAGCAGGCAGACGCGGATGCGCAAGGTATCCACCTCCAGCCCGCGCAGGCGCTGGCCGATGTAGATGCCCAGGTCGGTGAACATGCCCGAGACATGGGTGGTGCGGAACACCATGCCGCTGTAGGTGCTGGCCATGCCGTTCTGCAGCCCGGCCGCCATCGCGGCCAGGTCCAGGCCGTACGAACTGCCGGCGTCCAGCAACGGCACCGCGGCGAACAGCAGCAGCGATTCGAGCACCAGCGCCACCCCATAACGGCGGCCGAGTTTCAGCGTGTGTTGCTGCACGATCAGGCCGCTGAGCAAGGCACCGATCACGAAGGCGCCGATCGACAGCAGCCAGTGCCATGCCTCGCCGCCGTCGCCGGTGCCCACCGCGATGCCGAGCAGGCTGGTGGACCCGGTGAGGTTGGTGATCGACTGGTGCCGAAAGCCCATGTAACCGGCGGCGTTGACCATGCCGGCGATGAAGGCGAGGATGCCGCCGCCGATCCAGGCCCAGCGCGGCAACCGGCGCAGCACGGTCATGGCGGCATCAGTCCTTCAGCGGCTGCACGTCGATCACCGGCGCATCGCCGATCACGTCGGCGCCCTTCGGCGGCACGAAGTTGAAGGTGGCCGGCGGGATCGGCGCGTTGCGCTGCCAGCCGGAGAAGCGGATGTCGGTGGTGGAACCGAGCTGGTCGCGGAAGGTCATGCGGGCCAGGCCATTCGCATCGAAGCCGAGGTCGGCGTAGTCGAACTGCGGGTCCTTCGCGGTGGAACTGAGCCGCAGCCAGGCCAGGCCGTCATGCTCGCCCTGCTCGACCACCTTGAAGTCCTTGTCCATCTGCTTGAGGTCGGTCAGCACGGTGAGCGGACTGTGCGCCTCTTCGCTGCTTTGCACGCGCACGGTGACCTGTTCGAGTTCCGGGTCGTACATCCATACCCGGCTGCCGTCGGCGACGATGGTCTGCTTGTACGGCGCCAGCGTATCCCAGCGGAACTGGCGCGGCGCCTGCAGCGCCAGGGTGCCGGAGCTGTTCTTGCTGGTGTGGCCGTTGAGGTCGGTCAGGGTCTGGCTGAAGTGGCCGGTGAGCGAATGCAGGCCGGTGGCGAAGGCATCCAGCCGCGCGCGCGCCGGACCCGCGGCAGCCTGCGCCACGGCGCTCAGCGACAGCGTCAGCACGACGGCGGACAGGGCAAGCATGAAGCGTTTCATCGGATTCCCCGGAACGTGGCGGTGGCGGTGGATTGTGGACAGTGCCGGCTTAACGGATCGGTAGGAGCGGCGGGTGGTGTTCTTCGGGCTTCGCAGGATACCGGCAGTGCCCGCCGTGCGAACTGGCTTCAGTTCTTCGGCGGAGGCGGCGCCAGCACCTCACGGTTGCCGTTGTGCTGAGGGGCGCTGACCACGCCATCCTGCTCCATCTGTTCGACCAGCCGCGCGGCGCGGTTGTAGCCGATGCGCAGGTGCCGCTGCACGCCGGAGATCGAGGCGCGACGGGTTTGCGTGACGATCGCCACGGCCTTGTCGTACAGCTGGGTATCCGCGTCGCCGCCCTCTTCGCCTTCCTGCGGCAGGCCCGAGTCGTTGATGAACTTGCCGTCGCTGGTGGCCTGGACTTCCTCCAGCACGCCCTCGATGTAGTTCGGCGCGCCCTGCGATTTCAGCCAGGCGACCACGTGGTGCACTTCGTGGTCGTCGACGAAGGCGCCGTGCACGCGTTCCGGCGTGGCGGTGCCCGGCGGCAGGTAGAGCATGTCGCCGTGGCCAAGCAGGGTCTCGGCGCCGGACTGGTCAAGAATCGTGCGTGAGTCGATCTTGCTGGAGACCTGGAACGCGATGCGGGTGGGAATGTTCGCCTTGATCAGGCCGGTGATCACGTCCACCGACGGGCGCTGGGTGGCCAGGATCAGGTGCACGCCGGCGGCGCGCGCCTTCTGCGCCAGGCGGGCGATCAGCTCCTCCACCTTCTTGCCGACGATCATCATCATGTCGGCGAATTCGTCGATGAACACCACGATGTACGGCAGCGGCTCCAGCGGTTCGGCGGCGAGGTTCGGCATGTCCGGGTTCGGCCGGAACAGCGGGTCCAGCATCGGCTGGCCGGCGTTCTCGGCGTCCTTCACCTTCTTGTTGAAACCGGCCAGGTTGCGCACGCCGACGGCGGCCATCAGCTTGTAACGGCGCTCCATTTCGGCCACGCACCAGCGTAGCGCGTTGGCGGCCTCCTTCATGTCGGTGACCACCGGCGCCAGCAGGTGCGGGATGCCCTCGTACACCGAGAGCTCCAGCATCTTCGGGTCGATCATGATCATCCGCACGTCTTTCGGGCTGGCCTTGTACAAGAGGCTCAGCACCATCGCGTTGACCGCCACGGACTTGCCCGAACCCGTGGTGCCGGCCACCAGCAGATGCGGCATCTTGCCCAGGTCGACCACTACCGGCTTGCCGCCGATGTCCTTGCCCAGCGCCAGCGCCAGCGGCGATTTCTGCTGGTCGTACTTGTCCGAACGCAGGATCTCGGAGAGATACACGATCTGCTTGTGGGTATTGGGGATCTCCAGCCCGATCACGTTCTTGCCGGGGATCACATCGACCACACGCACGCTGACCACCGACAGGCCGCGCGCGATGTCCTTGTCCAGGCTCGACACCTGCGAGCCACGGATGCCCGGCGCCGGCTCCATCTCGAAGCGGGTGATCACCGGGCCCGGATAGGCGCCGACCACCTTCACGTCGATCTTGAAGTCCTTCAGTTTGAACTCGACTTGGCGCGAGAGCACCTCGAGGGTTTCCTCGGAATAACCCGGCCCCTGCGGCGGCGCCTCGTCCAGCAGCGACAGCGGCGGCAGTTCACCCGGCGTGGCGGCGCCGACGAACAGCGGGATCTGCGTTTCCAGCCGGGCCCGCTCGCTCTTGGTCACCGGCGCGGGCGGCGCCTCGATGCGCACCGGTTCGCGCTTGGCCTGACGCACCGCATCGGCTTTCTTCACCACCTCGCGCTCGGTACGCGCCTGCCGCGCAGCCAGCACCTGCGGCGCCTCGCGCAACTTGCCCTTGAGCCAGTCGAGCAGCTTCAGCACGCCATGCCCGGTCAGGTCCATCACCTTGAACCAGGACAACCCGGTGGCCAGGGTCACCGCGACCAGGAACAAGGCCAGCAACAGCAGCGGCGCCCCCTTGTTGCCGAACGCGCTGAGCAGGGCGTCGCCGACCCACACGCCGATGATGCCGCCCACGCCCTGGGGCAGCACCGGCTCGTCGTGGAAATTGAGGTACAGCAACGCCGGGCCGGTGATGAAGAAGAACACGAAGCCGATCAGGCGCAGCGCCGGCTCCCACGGATGCACCACCTGCTCGCCGCGCTGGCGCAGCACCTGCACGCCCAGCAACAGCAGCAGCAGCGGGAAGCAGTAGGCGACCAGGCCGAAGATCCAGCGCAGCAGGTCGGCGATGTAGGCGCCGACGGTGCCGCCGAAATTGCGAGCGTGTTCCAGCTGACCAGCGTTCGTCCAGCTGGGGTCGTGCGGGTTGTAGCTGAACAGGCACACCAGCAGGTACAGCGCCAGCGGCAACAGCAGCAGGGCACCGGCTTCGCGCAGCCGCCGCTTCAGCTCCTCGCTGAGGCCTTCCTTCGGTTGTTGCCTGACGTTCGTGCTGCGCGCCACCCTGGGTGCCCCCTTCCTGCCTGCCAAGGGTTAGAGCATACCTTGCAGCGCAGGATGCACCAGCTTGCCGCCGTCGACATTGATGCCGCTATTCAGCGGGGCGAACTGGCGCCACTCGCTGCCCGCGGCCAGGCGCTGCACGTACGGCAGGATCGCGGCGGAAATCGCCAGTGACGACGTCTGCGGCACCGCACCCGGCATGTTGGTCACGCAGAAGTGGGTAATGCCGTGCACGTCGTAGGTGGGCTTCTCCCAGGTGGTCGGCTTCGAAGTCTCGAAGCAGCCGCCCTGGTCGATCGCGATGTCCACCAGCACGCTGCCCGGCTCCATCGTCCTGACCATCGCCTCGCTGACCACGTGCGGCGCCCGGGCACTGGGAATCAGCACCGCGCCGACCACGATGTCGGCGTCGCGGACCTCCTCGGCTACCGACGACTCGTAGGCATACAACGCGGTGACGTTCGGACCCATCGCCATCATTTCGGCCAGGCGGTCCTGGCGCTTGTCGAACACCACCACGTTGGCACCGGCGGCCGCGGCCAGGGCGGCGGCATTGCCGCCGGCGGCACCGGCGCCGAGCACCACGACCTTGCCGCGCGGAGTGGAAGCCATGCCGCCGAGCAGCTTGCCCTTGCCGCCCTGCGGGCGGTGCAGCAGCGTGGTGCCGATCTGGGTGGCGATGCGGCCGGCGATCACCGACATCGGCAGCAGCAGCGGCAGCATGCCGTTCTCGGTCACCGATTCGAACGCCACGCCGGTCAGCCCGATGCCGAGCAGGCTGCGGGTCAGCTCGGGCTCGGCCGCCAGGTGCAGGTAACAGAACAGCAGATGGTGCTTTTTCAGCAAGGCAAGATCGCCGGCGACCGGCTCCTTCACCTTGACGATCAACTCGCCCGCCTCGTACAGCGCGGCGGCATCCACCACCACCGTGATGCCCTCCCTTGCATAGGCCTCATCGGCAAAGCCGCTTTTCAGGCCGGCTCCGGACTGGATGAACACATCGTGGCCACGGTGCACCAGGTCGGCGGCAGCGGCCGGAATGAGGGCGACGCGACCTTCCAGGGTCTTGGTTTCGGAGGGAATGCCGATGCGCATGAAGGATGGGTCCTGTGGAAGTGTGAATCCATCGCGCAGTCGCCGCTGTCGTGCCGCCGATCTGCCGATGCCTTGAATCGGTGTCGTGTATTCCCCATTCTTCCGGGGGTCGTACGCTCCGTCGCCATCGCCCGATGCGGCCCGAAGGGAAACCGCCGCAGGGGTCGGAGCGAATAGCCACTCAAGTCACCAGACAACCCAAGGATTATAACCATGAGCGTCGCCCCCAAACACAGCCGCCTGCTGATCCTCGGCTCCGGCCCCGCCGGCTACACCGCTGCGGTGTATGCGGCCCGTGCCAACCTCAAGCCGACCATGATCACCGGCCTGCAACAGGGCGGCCAGCTGATGACCACCACCGACGTGGACAACTGGCCGGGCGACGTCGAGGGCCTGCAGGGGCCGGCGCTGATGCAGCGCATGGCCGAGCACGCCGAGCGCTTCCACACCGAGATGATCTTCGACCACATCCATACGGCGGACCTGAAGCAGCGCCCGTTCCGGCTCAAGGGCGACTCCGGCGAGTACACCGCCGACGCACTGATCATCACCACTGGCGCCACCGCCAAGTACCTCGGCATCGCCAGCGAGGAGAAGTACAAGGGCAAGGGCGTGTCCGCCTGCGCCACCTGCGACGGCTTCTTCTTCCGCGACCAGGACGTGGTGGTGATCGGCGGCGGCAACACCGCGGTCGAGGAGGCGCTGTACCTGGCCAACATCGGCCGCAAGGTCTACCTGGTGCATCGCCGCGACAAACTGCGCGCCGAGAAGATCATGCAGGACAAGCTGTTCGAGAAGGCCGCCGCCGGCAAGATCGAGCTGGTCTGGAACCACAGCATCGACGAAGTGCTGGGCGACGACAGCGGCGTCACCGGCGTGCGCGTGAAGGACGTCAACTCCGGCGCCACCCGCGACATCGCGGCCACCGGCTTCTTCGTGGCGATCGGCCACACGCCGAACACCGGCATCTTCGAAGGCCAGCTCGACATGCACGACGGTTACATCAAGATCCACAGCGGCCAGCACGGCATGGCCACGATGACCTCGGTGCCCGGCGTGTTCGCGGCCGGCGACGTGGCCGACCACATCTACCGCCAGGCGGTCACCTCGGCCGGCTTCGGCTGCATGGCCGCGCTGGACGCGGAACGCTGGCTGGATCAGCAGACCCCGGCGGGTTGACGAAGCAGGAGTGAGTGGAGAGGAGTGAGCAACGAGCAGTGGCGGGAACTTGTCGCTTCCTCCACTCTCCACGGCCATGCACAACATCCGCTTCCATGCCGCGATCGCCGAACTGCCAGCCGCGGAGTGGGACGCCCTGCGTGCCGATGCGAACCCGTTCGTGTCGCACGCGTTCCTGGACGCGCTGGAACGCAGCGGCTGCATCCGCCCCGACTGGGGCTGGCAGGCGCATCACCTGGGCCTGTACGAAGACGGCCACCTGCTGGCCGCCGCGCCGCTGTACCTGAAGGGCAATTCGCACGGCGAGTTCGTGTTCGACTGGAGCTGGGCCAGCGCGTGGGAGCGTGCCGGCGGCGAGTACTACCCGAAGCTGCTCAACGGCGTGCCCTACTCGCCCGTGCCCGGCCCGCGCCTGCTCGCCGGCAACGGCGCACGCACGCCGCACCTGCAGCGTGCGCTGGTCGACGCCATGCGCGACGAAGCCGTGCGGCTCGGCCTGTCATCGGTGCACGCGAATTTCCTGCAAGCTGCCGAACTGGCCGCCTTCGGCGACGACTGGCTGGCGCGCTCGGACGTGCAGTTCCACTGGCACAACCGCGGCTACCGCCACTTCCCGGATTTCCTCGCTGCGCTCAACCACAAGAAGCGCAAGAACATCCTGCGCGAACGCCGCCAGGTGGCGGCGAGCGGACTGGCCTTCGAGTGGCGCAGCGGCGACACGCTCAGTCTCGATGAATGGCAGCGCGTGCATGCGCTGTACGAAGCCACCTTCGACATGAAAGGCAACCACGCCGCGCTGACCGCCGCGTTCTTCCGCCGGCTCGGCGCGCTGGGATCGACCGCGCAGCTCGCACTGGCCCGCGACGGCGCGGCCATCGTGGCGATGGCGCTGTTCGTGCAAGGCGGCAACGTGCTGTACGGCCGCTACTGGGGCGCGTCGATGGACGTGCCCGGCCTGCATTTCGAGCTGTGCTACTACCGCGGCATCGAGCATGCGATCGCACACCGCCTGGAACGCTTCGAACCGGGCGCACAGGGCGAACACAAGCTGGCGCGCGGGTTCCTGCCGGTGCGCACGCACTCGCGCCACTACCTGGCCAACCCCGATTTCCGTGCCGCGGTGGCGACGGCGCTTGCCAGCGAGGCCGAAGCGGTCGACGCTTATGCCGCCGAGCTGCAAGGCCACAGCCCTTATGCCGATCACGGCAAGGTCGAACGATGAACAGGCTGCCGCTGCTGGATGCCGAACTCTGGGACCGCTTCCCCGACCCGCGCCAGGCGCTGGCCGAACCGAACGGCCTGCTCGCGTTCGGTGGCGACCTGTCGCCCCGGCGGCTGCTGGCCGCGTACAGCCTCGGCATCTTCCCGTGGTTCGGCGAGCACGAGCCGATCCTGTGGTGGTCGCCCGACCCGCGCTGCGTGTTCCATACCGAAACCCAGCGGATCAACCGCAGCCTGCGCCGCCAGCTCAGGGGCAAATCATGGAGGCTGACCGTCGACCACGCATTCGACCAGGTCATCCGCGCCTGCGCCGCGCCGCGCGCCAACGACGCCGGCACCTGGCTGGTGCCGGCGATGATCGACGCCTATGTCCAGTTGCACCGGCTCGGCCATGCGCACAGCGTGGAAGTGTGGGACGGCGAGCGCCTGGTCGGCGGCATCTACGGCGTCGCGATCGGCCGGCTGTTCTGCGGCGAGTCGATGTTCAGCGCGGAAAGCGGCGGCTCGAAGCTCGCCCTGGCCGCGCTGGCACGCCTGCTGCGCGACATGGATTTCCCGCTGATCGACACCCAGGTCAGCAACCCGCATACGCTCGGCCTGGGCGCCGTCGAAATGCCCCGTGTGGAATTCCTGCGCCAGGTGGCCCGGCTCGGCCAGTTGCCCGGGCTGGTCGGCAGCTGGGCCGCCTTCACGCCGCGGCTGATCCAGCCCTGCGCGGGGACCGCTTTCAGCGACCGAGTGCCTTGAGTTCGTCGTAATTTTCCAGGAACAGCGCCACCAGGTGGGGATCGAGCTGGCTGCCGGCAACTTCGCGCAGGTAATCCAGCACCTCGGACTCCGGCCACGCCGGCTTGTACACGCGCACCGTGATCAGCGCATCCCACACGTCGACCACGCTGAAGATGCGCGCGGCCAGCGGGATCTCCTCGCCGCGCAAGCCTTGCGGATAACCGCCGCCGTCCCAGCGCTCGTGATGGCTGTGCGGGATATCGCCGGCATCGCGCAGGAAGTCCACCCGCTGCAGCAGCTCGTAGCCGAGCTGCGGGTGGCGGCGCATCACCGCCATCTCCTCGTCGTCCAGCTTGCCCGGCTTGATCAGCACCGCATCGGGCAAGGCGAGCTTGCCTATGTCGTGCAGCAAGGCGCCAAAGGTGAGGTTGCGCAACGCCTCGCCTTGCACGCCGGCCAGACGGGCCAGGCCGGTGGCCATGCGCATCACCCGGTCGGAATGGTCGCCGGTCTCGCGGTGGCGGATATCCATCGCCGAGACCAGCACGCGCAAGGCCTGGGCATGCCCGTCCAGCAGTTTCCGGTTGGCAGCCTGCAGGCGCCGCAGGTCACGGCCGATCATCCAGTACAGCAGCGCACCCGTGCTGGCCACGAACAGCCAGCCCTTGACGCTCTGCAGGGAGGTCAACTCGGCCTGACCGTGCACCAGGGCGTCCAGCGCACGATCGGACAGCCAGATCCACAACGCGGACAACAGCACGTAGAGCAGGACGGTGCGGGACTGAGGGCTGATTCTCACGACGGCTCCCCGGCGAGATCATCCCGCCCACGACATGCGCGCCACGCCTCTTGCGGGCAGGCGGAAGTATGAGTCCGCGCCTGCCGTGGCGGTGTGACCGGAACCTCAGCCTCAGCCCGTTCGCGCCGCATACTTGCGGGCCACGTAGTCGTCGAGGATGCCCACGAATTCGTTGGCGATGTTGTCGCCGCGCAGGGTCATCGCCTTCTCGCCGTCGATGAACACCGGCGCCGCCGGCGCCTCGCCGTTGCCCGGCAGCGAGATGCCGATGTTGGCATGCTTGGATTCGCCCGGGCCGTTGACGATGCAGCCCATCACCGCCAGGGTGAGGTTCTCCACGCCGTCGTACTTGATGCGCCAGGTCGGCATCTGTTCGCGCACGTGTTCCTGCACGGTCTTGGCCAGTTCCTGGAAGAACTCGCTGGTGGTGCGGCCACAACCCGGGCAGGCGGTGACCAGCGGGGTGAACGAGCGCAAGCCCATGGTCTGCAGCAGTTCCTGCGCCACGATCACCTCGCCGGTGCGCGAGGCGCCAGGCTCCGGCGTGAGCGAGATGCGGATGGTGTCGCCGATGCCTTCCTGCAGCAGCACCGCCAACGCGGCGCTGGATGCGGTGATGCCCTTGGAACCCATGCCGGCTTCGGTCAGGCCCAGGTGCAGCGCGTAGTCGCAGCGCGCGGCCAGGTCGCGGTACACGGCGATCAGCTCCTGCACGCCGGAGACCTTGCACGACAGGATGATGCGCTCGCGTGCCAGGCCGATCTTCTCGGCCAGCGCCGCCGAATCCAGCGCCGAGCGGATCAGCGCCTCGCGGGCCACGTGCGAGGCGTCCCACGGATCGGCGCGGCGTGCGTTCTCGTCCATCAACGCGGTGACCATGCCCTGGTCCAGTGAGCCCCAGTTCGCACCGATGCGCACCGGCTTGGCGTAGCGCAGCGCCTTCTCGATGATCGACGCGAACTGGCTTTCGTGCTTCTTGCCGAAACCGACGTTGCCGGGGTTGATGCGGTACTTCGCCAGCGCCTCGGCGCAGGCCGGCTCGCGCTCTAGCAGCAGGTGCCCGTTGTAGTGGAAGTCGCCGATGATCGGCACGTCCACGCCCATCATCGCCAGCCGCTCGGCGATGCGCGGCACCGCGGCAGCGGCGGCCGGCGTGTTGACCGTGATGCGCACCAGTTCGGAGCCGGCGCGGGCCAGCTCGGCGATCTGTTTCGCGGTGCTGGCCGGGTCCTCGGTATCGGTGTTGGTCATCGACTGCACCACCACCGGCGCGCCGCCGCCGACCTTTACCTTGCCGATCTGCACGGCCACGCTGGGCCGGCGTAGCGCCGGCCCAGCCGGACGCGGTTTCTGTGTCGCAATCTCACTCATGGAATCAACCGGGATGACAGGTCGCGATGGTTCGCGGCGATAGTGCCAAGGATACCCGATCAGGCCTGTCGCCCTGTGGCAAATCGGCGCACGCTGGCGACCGATTGGTTGCACAGGGCCGTCCACTGTCATCGACACAGGGGACGGATTGCCGCAGCAACTTGATCGGGATCAATGCGGCACCGCATGCTTCACTTTAGATTGTCCAGATGTCCAGCCGGGGAACCCCATGCCGAATACCGAGTATTACAACGACAAGGTCGTGCGCCAGTTCCTGCTGGCCGCGGCGGTCTGGGGCATCATCGGCATGTCGGTCGGCGTCTACGCCGCCGCCGAACTGCTGTGGCCGGCGCTCAATTTCGAGATCCCCTGGCTGACCTTCAGCCGGCTCCGCCCCGACCATACCTTCGGCGTGATCTTCGCGTTCGGCGGCTCGGCGCTGATGGGCACCTGCTACTACGTGGTGCAGCGCACCGGCCACGCGCGGCTGGCGTTCAAGAAACTGGCTGCGTTCACGTTCTGGGGCTGGCAGCTGGTCTGTGTGCTGGCGATGGTGTCCATGCCGCTGGGCATGACCCAGAGCAAGGAATACGCCGAGCCGGAATGGATCATCGACATCCTGATCGCGATCGTCTGGGTGAGCTTCGGCGTGGTGTTCTTCGGCAGCCTGGCGCGCCGGCGCATCAAGCACATCTACGTGGCGAACTGGTACTACGGCGCGTTCATCATCGCGGTGGGCCTGCTGCACATCGTCAACAACCTCGCCCTGCCGGTGTCGCTGTTCAAGTCCTACCCGATCTATTCGGGCGTGGTCGATGCGATGGTGCAATGGTGGTACGGCCACAACGCGGTGGCGTTTTTCCTCACCGCCGGCTTCCTCGGCATGATGTATTACTTCGTGCCGCGGCAGGCGCAGCAGCCGCTGTGGAGCTACCGCTTCTCGATCGTCAATTTCTGGGCGCTGATCTCGGTCTACATGTGGGCCGGCGCGCACCACCTGATGTACACCGCCCTGCCCGACTGGGTGCAGTCCGTCGGCATGGCGTTCTCGCTGGTGCTGCTGATGCCCAGCCTGGGTTCGGCCGCGAACGGCCTGCTCACGTTCAACGGCTCGTGGTGGCGGTTGAAGACCGACCCCGCCGCGAAATTCATGGTGATGTCGCTGGTGTTCTACGCCGCGTCGACCTTCGAAGGCTCGATGATGGCGATCAAGACGGTGAACTCGCTGTCGCACTACACCGACTGGACCATCGCCCACGTGCATTCCGGCTCGCTCGGCTGGGTGGCGATGATCACCATCGGCTCGCTCTACGCGATGGCACCGCGCGCGCTGGGCCGTCCGGAGATGTATTCGCACAAGGGCATGGAAGCGCATTTCTGGCTGCATATCATGGGCACCCTGCTGTACGTGGGTTCGATGTGGACCGCCGGTGTCACCGAAGGCCTGATGTGGCGCGCCACCAATCCGGACGGCGCGCTCACCTATGGTTTTCTGGACAGCCTGATCGCAATCAAGCCGATGTACCTGATCCGCTGGCTGGGCGGCGTGCTGATCCTGTCGGGCATGTGGGTCATGGCCTGGAACCTGTGGCATACCGCGGCGGATGCGCGCGCGCGCCTGATCAAGCCGATCCCGGTGCCGATCCCCGAGCCGGTGCCGCATCAGGTTCCGGCCCCGCTGCCCGTCGCCGGTTGAGGAGGTTTGGTTATGGCGTACAAACATTTCGAAGCAATCGAGAAACACGCCGGCCTGCTCGCGATCGGCATCGCGATCATGGTCTCGCTGGGCGGCCTGGCCGAGATCACCCCGCTGTTCGTCGAGGCGCACACGCTGGAGGCGCCGCCCGGCGTGCATCCGTACGACCCGCTGCGGCTGGCCGGCAAGGACGTCTACGTGCGCGAGGGCTGCTATCTGTGTCACTCGCAGATGATCCGTGCGCTGCGTTTCGAGACCGAGCGCTACGGCCACTTCTCGACCGCCGCCGAATCGGTCTACGACCGGCCGTTCCAGTGGGGCTCCAAGCGCACCGGCCCGGACCTGGCCCGCGTCGGCGGCAAGTACTCCGACGACTGGCAGCGCATGCACCTGCTGGACCCGCGCCAGGTCGTGCCGCAGTCGAACATGCCCGGCTACCCGTGGCTGGCCGCAAAGAAGCTCGACGCCGCCGACGTCCAGGCGCGCATGCGCACGCTGCGCAGGCTGGGCGATCCGTACAGCGATGCGGATGTCGCCGGCGCGCCGGCCGCGGTGGAAGGCAAGACCGAGATGGATGCGCTGATCGCGTATCTGCAGGGCCTGGGCATCAAGAACGAACCCGACCCGGCGGCCACCCCGGCCAGCACCGGAGGTGCGCCATGATCACGCCGATGAACCCGATCTGGGGCCACATCGCCGGCGTGTTCATCCTGCTGATGATGTTCACCTTCCTCGGCATCTGGTTCTGGGCCTGGCGCAAGTACCACAAGCCCACGTTCAACCGCATGGCACGCCTGCCCATGGAAGACGAGCCTGAAGTCGAAACCGATACGAAGGAGAACCGTCCATGAGCGCGGGATGGTCGTTGTGGGTGATGTTCCTGGTGGTGCTGAACATGGGCATCACCTTCTTCCTGTACCTGTGGGGCCCGCGCGCGAAGATCCCCACCCTGCCCGATGGCACCAGCGGCCACGTCTGGGCTCACGGCGTGTTGCGCGAAGGCGTGCGCAAGCTGCCGCTGTGGTGGGTGCTGTTCTCCGGCGCCATGTTCGTGATCGGCTTCGTCTACCTGGCGCTGTTCCCCGGCTTCGGCAGCTTCAAGGGCCTGCTCGGCTGGACCTCGCATGGCGAGCTGGCGCACAACGTGGCCGTCAACGAAGCCACGCTCGCGCCGCTGATGGAGCGCTTCAAGCTGTATCCCGTCGAGCAGCTGTCCAGCGATCCTGCCGCGCTGCAGATGGGCAAGGTGCTGTTCGAGGACAACTGCGCCGCCTGCCACCAGCGCAGCGCGAAGGGCAACGTTGCGCTCGGCGCGCCCGACCTCAGCGATGGCGACTGGCTCTACGGCGGCAGCGGCAGCGACATCACCACCTCGATCCACGACGGGCGCAGCGGCGTGATGCCGCCGTGGGCGAGCCTGGGCGCGGACAACGTGAAGAACCTCGCGCAGTACGTGCTGAGCCTGTCCGGCGCACCGCACGATGCGGCCAAGGCCGCTGCCGGCCAGCCGCTGTTCGCCACCTGCGCCGCCTGCCACGGCGCCGAGGGCAAGGGCAACCCGGCACTGGGCGCACCGAACCTCACCGACAAGGTGTGGTTGCACGGCAGCAGCGTGGCCGACATCGAGAAGAGCATCGGCGAGGGCCGCCAGGGCCACATGCCAGCGTGGAGCCCACGCCTATCCGACGAGCAGATCCGCGTGGTCGCGGCCTACGTCTATCAGCTGTCGCACCCTGCCGATGAAAGCAGGCAATGACATGGCCGCCCGCACGGCATCGGCCTGGTATCGCCAGCCGGTGCTGTGGCTGGGCGTGTTCATCTTCGTGGGCTCGCTGGCCGGCTGCGTGTGGATGATCGTGCTCGGCGCCAGCCACGCCGACACGCCGCTGGACACCTCGCACACCGTGTTCGGCGTGCCGGTCGGCGCGCACAGCAGCGCCGGGCCGCCGCCCCACCCGTCGACTGATCCGCCGCGATGAGCACCTACGCGGCCTGGGCCCACCCGCAACTCGCCGCGCAGGTACTGCGCCCACGCCGCGACGGTTGCAGCGAAATCGCCTTGCGGGTCGAGTCGCTGAACGACGCACGCCAGGTGCTGTGGCTGGAACAGCGGATCCGCGCCTTGCCCGGCGTGCGGCGTGTCGCCATCGATCGCCCGGCGCAGCGCGTGCGGGTGATGTGGGACGCGAAACGCACCTCGCTGCCCAGCCTGCTCGACCACTTCGCCGCCGCGAACTGCCCGGCGCAGCCGCTGCAGCGCGACAGCATCGACGACGCCCGCTCGCACGAGCAGCACGACGCGCTGAAGCGCCTGCTGGTCGCCGGCATGTGCTCGATGCAGGTGATGACGTACGCGTTCGTGATCTACATCGGCGTGGTCGATTTCGTCGACTTCAGCACGCGCAACCTGTTCCGCTGGCTGGGCCTGCTGACCAGCTTGCCGGTGGTGTTCTACTCGGCGCAGCCGTTCTTCAGCGGCGCCGTGCGCGAACTGGGCGAGCGCCGGCTCGGCATCAACCTGCCGGTGGCGCTGGCGGTGGCATTGGTGTTCCTCGCCAGCACGTTCAACACGCTGCGCGGCGGCGGCGAGATCTACTTCGACTCGGTGACCATGTTCGTGTTCCTGCTGCTCGGCGGACGCTACGTGGAACTGCGTTCGCGCCACCGCAGCGGCGCGCTCGGCGACGCTGCCATCGACGCCACGCCGCTGCTGGCGCAGCGACGCCGCGCCGATGGCGAGCTGGAAACGGTGGCCGCGATCGCCCTGCTGCCCGGCGATCGCGTGCACATCACCGAAGGCGGCACCGTGCCGGCGGACGGCGTACTGGAAAGCGCCGGCGTGCGGGTGGATGAGGCATTGCTGTCGGGCGAGTCGCACCCGCTGCGGCGTGAGCGTGGCGAGCGGCTGGTTGCCGGCAGCGTGCTGCTGTCCGGGCCGGCCGAGTTGCGCGTGGAGCACAGCGGCGCCACCACCACGGTGGCACGGCTGGGCGCCCTGGCCACCCGTGCGCGGCAGGCGCGTTCGCTGGTCGCCGCCAGCGATCGCGAGATCGGTCGCTTCGTCGCCCGCGTGCTGGTGCTCACCGCGCTCACGGCGCTGGGCTGGCTGCTGGTCGACCCCGGCCGCGCGTTCGAGGCCGCGGTGGCCGTGCTGGTGGTGGCCTGCCCCTGCGCGTTCGCGCTGACCCGCCCGGCCACGCTGACCCGCGCGCTCGGCGTGCTGGCCGGCCGCGGCGTGCTGGTCACCGACGGCGCGGCGCTGACCGCGTTGGCGCGGGTCGACTACGCGCTGTTCGACAAGACCGGCACGCTGACCGTGCCGCAGCTCGATCGCCGCGCGGTCGAACCCCTGCGTGGCGATACCGTCGAACAGGTGCTGCAACTGGCAGCCGCGCTGGCCCACGAAAGCTCGCACCCGCTGGCCCGTGCCCTCGCCGACGCGGCGCGCCAGCAGGCGCTGCCACTGCATGCGCAGTCGGTGCAGGTCCATGCCGGCGCCGGCATCGGCGGCGAGGTCGGTGGCCGCGAGCTGCGCCTGGGCCGCGCCGATTTCGCGCTGGCCCCGGGCAGCCCGCCGGTTTCGTCCGAGCTGGCCGGTGCACTGCTGCTAGCCGATGCGCAAGGCGCGGTCGCCGCGTTCCATCTCGACGAACAACCCCGCGTCGATGCCCGCCGCACGCTCGACGCGCTGCGTGGCGACGGCATCGCCACCACGATCGCCAGTGGCGACAACGCCACTCGCGTCGCCGCGCTCGCCGCCCGCCTCGGCATCGACGACTGGCATGCGCGGCAATCACCCGCCGACAAGCTCGAACGGTTGCAGGCGGCGCGCGCGCACGGCCACACCACCCTGGCCGTGGGCGACGGCAGCAACGATGCCCCGGTGCTGGCCGGCGCCGACGTCTCCGCGGCGCTGGCGTCGGGCACCGAGCTGGCCCAGGCGCACGCCGACCTGCTGTTGCTGGATGGACGTCTGGACGGCCTTGTCGATGCCCGCACGGTCGCCCGCCAGGTGCAGCGGGTGATGGCGCAGAGCCGGCGCTGGGCCTTGCTGTACAACCTGTGCGCGGTGCCGTTTGCCGCGTTCGGCTTCGTGCCGCCCTGGCTGGCCGGCATCGGCATGTCGCTGAGCTCGCTGGTGGTGGTGGTCAACGCGCTGCGCGTCGGCGGCGATGCGGCGCCCGACCACTCCGACGCCTCCGGTCCGGCAGCCCGTCCACGCGAGCTGCGCGCATGAACATCCTGCTGGTGCTGATCCCGGTCACCCTGCTGGTGGTGATCGTCGCGGTGTGGCTGTTCTTCTGGGCGGTCAACCACCAGCAGTTCGACGACCTGGACAGCCCGTCGGTGTTGCCGTTGATGGACGATCCGGCGCCGGAAGAACCTGCCCCCGAGCCGCCCGGCGAAACCGGCCGCTCCACGCAGTAGCCCGCGCGCGGCCGCTACGGTTGCCGGCGCAAGGCGGCTTGCAGCAAGCGTCGTTGCAAGCGGTCGGCCATCCTCGTTGGCGCATCCAGCCCCATCCGCGCCAGCGCCTCGGCCTCGCCCGGCAGCGCTTCCCCGGGCCGGCAGAATGCGCGCAGCAGACGCAGCTTGCCGCGCCAGTTGCCGGTGGCGGCCTTCAGCCACTCCAGCGCCGGCAGCAGGCGCTGCTCGACCTCGGTGAAATCGCTGCCGAACGGAAACTTCGGCAGCAGGCCCTTGTGCCGGAACGGCGCCAATACCTCGCGCAGGTGGCCGGGATGATGGCGGCGCCAGGCTTCCGGTATCGCGAAATCGGCGGACAGCTTGCCGTGGGCCTTCGCTTCCGCGCACAGCGCATCGAGAAAGCGCGCGTCGGTGATCGACAGCATCGCCTCGATGCATTCGCTGTCGCTCTTGCCGCGCAGGTCGGCGACGCCGTATTCGGTAACGACGATGTCGCGCAGGTGACGCGGGATGGTGGTCTGGCCGTAGTTCCAGCGGATGTTGCTCTCGATCCCGCCACGGGTGTTGCGCGTGGCGCGCAGCAGCAGCACCGAGCGGCCATCCGGCAATTCGTGCGCCATCGCCACGAAGTTGTACTGGCCGCCGACGCCGCTGACCACGGCGCCGTCCTCCAGCGTGTCGGACACCGCCGCGCCGAGCAGGGTCGCCATCATGCAGGTGTTGAAGAAGCGCGCGCCGCGCCGCTGCAGCGTCGCCAGCAACGGGTGGTTGCCGTACAGCTGGTTGACGTTGGAGACCGCGCACATGTCGATCGCGTCCGGATCGGCCGCTTCGGTGGCGTCCAGCCATTCGTACAATTCGCGCGAACCCAGGAAGAACGCGCCGCGCAGGTAATGCCCGCCCGGCGTGGCGGGGTTCAACTGGCCGGCGGCCGAGGCACGTTCCAGGGCCAGGTTGTCCCAGCTGCGCCGCTTCAGGACGCCGCCGCGCTGCAGGTGCATGAAGCCGTCCATCACCATCTCGCTGGCGCCGTACAGGCCGGTTTCGAACGGTGCCAGGCCGCCCAGCCGGCCGGCCAGTGCGTGCGTGGCGCCGACCGGGTCCAGCGCCACCAGCGCGCGACGCCACTGGGTGTTGTCGTGCTGACGCAACAGCAGCGCCTTGACCAGCGCGTCGGACAGCGCGCCGATGCCGATCTGCAGGCAGCCGCCGTCCTTGACCAGCGCGCTGGCATGCAGGCCCAGCGCGTATTCGGCCAGACCCACCGGCGAGCGCGGCAGCGCGAACAGCGGCGGCGACGTGTCCGGACGCAGTTCCACGTCGAAATAGGCTTGCGCCACCTCGGCATCGCCGCCCAGGTACGGCAGGTCCGGGTGGACCACCGCCACGCATATCGGCCGCTGCCTGCCGGCCGACTGCACCTGGCGCAGGAAATCCAGGGTCAGGTCCGGGTTGCACGACAGGCTGTAGTGCACGCCGTCCGGTCCTTCGCGCCGCGCCACCAGTTGCACCAGCAGGTTGATGTCCTGCACCGCGAGGTCGCGCGCGACGTGGGTGTAGTTCTGGCTGATGTAGCTGCGCTGGGCGCTGGCCGAACGCAGCAGTGCGCCGGACTGCAGGTAGAACTCGTGCACCTCGACGTTCGCGGGCAGCGCGTCGCGCGCCTGGTCCAGCGCGTACTGCGGGTCGACCGCATCGGCACCGAAGTGGCGCTCGAGGAACGGCCCGAGGAAGCGCTGTTCCAGCCCCGGCGCCGGTTGCGGCCGGGTCAGCGACAGCGCGGTATACAGACGCATCGAACGCCCGCTGTCGGCGGCGACCAGCCGATACAGCGCGTTGAGCAACCCGTGCGGTTTGCCCAGACCCAGCGGCGCGGCGATGCGCAGGTCGGGCCCCAGCTCGTAGGCAAGGTGGCGCGCGCAGGCATCGGTGTCGGTGTAACGGCGCTCGATCAGCATGCGCCGGATCATGCCAGAAGCCCCGGGATGACGGCGTGCGCACAGGCCATCGCCTACACTCGACCGATGCCTACGCCATTGATCCCGACCACCCCCAGCCGCCTGCTGGCGGAACAGGCCCTGAGCCGCGCCGCCGGTGCCCCGCTGCTCAACGGCAACGCGGTGGAACTGCTGATCGACGCGGCCGCGCACTACGCCGCCTGGCTGGCTGCGATCCGCGGTGCGCGGCGGCGCGTGCTGCTGGAGAACTACATCATCCGCGACGACGAAGTGGGCCGCGCCTTCCGCGATGCCCTGGTCGAACGTGCGCAGGCAGGCGTGTTCGTCGCCGTGGTGGCCGACTGGGTCGGCTGTCTCGGCCAGTCCCGCGGCGCGTTCTGGGCGCCGCTGCGTGCGGCCGGCGGCGAGGTGCGGGTATTCAATCCGCCGCAACTGGGCCAGCCATTCGGCTGGATCAGCCGCGACCACCGCAAGCTGTTGGTGGTCGACGGCAGCCTCGGCTTCCTGTCCGGCGTGTGCATCAGCGCGAAATGGTTGGGCGACCCGACGCGCGACGTACCGCCGTGGCGCGACACCGGCGTGGCGCTGCGTGGCCCGGCGGTGACCGAGCTGGAAGCCGCATTCGCGCAAAGCTGGAGCGAGACCGGTACCGCGCTGCGGCCGTTTTCGGCCATGCCGGAACCGGTCGCGCCGGCCGGCGACGTGGCGCTGCGGCTGATCGCCACCCAACCGGCCACCGCCGGCATGTACCGGCTCGACCAGTTGATCGCCGCGATGGCGCGCAAGACGCTGTGGCTCACCGACGCCTACTTCGTGGGCCTCGCGCCGTACGTGCAGGCGCTGGTGGCGGCCGCGCGCGACGGCGTGGACGTGCGCCTGCTGGTGCCCGGCAGCAGCGACATCCCGATCGTGGCCGGCCTGTCGCGTTCGGGTTACCGGCCCTTGCTGAAAGCCGGCATCCGCGTCTTCGAATGGAACGGTTCGATGCTGCACGCGAAGACCGCGGTGGCCGACGGCCAGTGGGCGCGGGTCGGTTCGTCCAACCTCAACATCGCCAGCTGGCTCGGCAACCGCGAACTCGACGTGGCGGTCGAGGACGCCGGCTTCGCCGGCCAGCTCGCCGCGCAATACGAAAAGGACCTGGGCAACGCCACCGAGATCGTGCTGGCCTCGCGTCGCCGTCGGCACGGCAACGGCAGCCGCGAAAAAGTGCGCAGCAGCGAAACGCGGCCGCCGCGGGTGCGCCACGCCGGCGGCAGCTCCGGCCGCGCGGCCGCCGGCGCCTTGCGTATCGCCAACAGCGTCGGTGCCGCGCTGAGCAACCGCCGCGTGCTCGGCGACACCAGCAGCGGTCCGCTGATGATCGGTACCGTGGCGCTCGCCGCGCTGGCGGTGGTCGCGTTCCTGTGGCCGGCGTGGATCGGCTGGCCGTTCGGCGCCATCGCCGCCTGGTTCGCGTTGAACCTGGGCATCCGCAGCTGGCGAATGCGCAAACGCCGCTGGCGCGAACTGCGTGACGCCGGTGACGACTGAAGAGGCCAGCGCACGGTTTTCGTCACTTGATAACTTTCATGCGCTTCCGGCCTCAAGCGGATGTTTTCTCACAACTTGATACTGCCCGCATGCTAGGCTCTCGCCCCTATGCCAGAGCCGTTCGACAACGCCACGCCACGTCACGTCCTCACTCCCAGCCTGCTCAACCGGCTGGTGCGCGACCTGCTGGGCGACGCCTTGCCGCAGGTGTGGATCGAGGGCGAGCTGTCGAACGTGACCAAGCCCGCCTCGGGGCATCTGTACTTCACCCTGAAGGACAGCGGCGCCCAGGTGCGCTGCGCGATGTTCAAGATGAAGGCCTCCGTGCTGCGCTTCCGCCCGGTCGACGGCATGCAGGTGCTGCTGCGCGCCAAGGTCGGCCTGTACGAACCGCGCGGCGAGTTCCAGCTGGTCGCCGAATACATGGAACCGGCCGGCGAAGGCGCGCTGCAACGCGAGTTCGAGCAGCTCAAGGCCCGGCTCGACGCCGAAGGCCTGTTCGACCCGGCGCGCAAGCGCGCCCTGCCCGCCTACGCGCGGCGCATCGGCGTGATCACCTCGGCCACCGGCGCGGCGATCCGCGACGTGCTCAGCGTACTGGCGCGGCGCTGGCCGCTGGCCGACGTCGAGATACTGCCCGTGCCGGTGCAGGGCCGCGAGGCGCCGCCGGCGATCGTGGCGATGCTGCGCAGGGCATCGGCCAGCGCACGCTACGACGTGCTGCTGCTGACCCGCGGCGGCGGCTCGCTGGAAGACCTGTGGGCATTCAACGAGGAAGCGGTGGCGCGGGCGATCCACGCCAGCGCGGTGCCGGTGGTTTCCGCGGTCGGCCACGAGATCGACTTCAGCATCGCCGACTTCGTCGCCGACCTGCGCGCGCCCACGCCGTCGGCTGCCGCCGAATTGCTGGTGCCCGACGCGGTGGCGGTCGGTCGCCACCTGCGGCAACTGCAGCAGCGCCTGGCCACCTTGCAGCAACGCCAGCTGCAGGCGCGGTCGCAACGCGTCGACCACTTGCTGGCGCGACTGCAGGCGCAGCGGCCACAAGCCCGGTTGCAGCGCGACCGCGAACGGCTGCAGCACATGCAACGCCGCCTGGCCGTCGTGCTGCGCGAACAAAGCCAGCGGCGCCACACGCGCCTGGAGCGCCTGCACGCGCGCCTGCTGGCCCAGCATCCGCGCGCGCGGCTGCCGCTGCTGGCACGCCGGCTGCTCGAACAGGATCAGCGCCTGCGCCGCGCGATCACGCACATCCTCGAACGCCGGCAGACGACGCTGCGCCATGTCGGCCACGCGCTGCACGCGGTCAGCCCGCTGGCCACGCTCGAGCGCGGCTACGCGATCCTGTTCGACGTGGATGGCCAGGTGTTGCGCTCGGCTCGGGGCATCGCCGTGGATACGCGCCTGCGTGCACGCCTCGCCGACGGCGAACTGCCGCTGCGGGTCAGCGACGACTGACCGCGCCGCTCACGCAAACTGAACGTTGCCGCACGCATCCTTCACGCCTCTCCCACGGAGGCGATGCATGAAGGCGGCGGCG
>Ga0207690_10000732_pt1 | contig 21132 bp, 19 predicted proteins | sample KBSC23metaG_FD_184315 | JGI IMG/M metagenome (GOLD analysis project Ga0207690, IMG submission 184315) | Corn rhizosphere microbial communities from Kellogg Biological Station, Michigan, USA - KBS C2-3 metaG (SPAdes) (version 2) | ecosystem: Host-associated > Plants > Roots > Rhizosphere > Soil ...
GAAGGGGGTCATCGCCAATACCTCTGTTAGCTACGTCGGCGGGCACTGGACGAAGACGTAGCTGATTGGAGCGCATTAGGGCTCAGCTTGGGCGTAGGCCAGCTTCGGCGAGCACCTGAGCTGCCGTTTGCCAGCGGACGCGGACTTGGGCTCGGATTGCCTGGACTGAGTAGCCGGCCTGGTAGAGCTGGATGATCTGCTCAATCTTGTCAATGGTGAGACGGCGGATGCGTTCGGCTGGACGGACAATATCGACCGAGGGCTGCAGTACGTCTTGACCGTTGGCTTGGTCTTCGAGCGTTGGCGCAGGCTCGGTGCCGGGCCGAGCTGATGACAGAGGGGGAATTGCAAAGTTCGAGTAAGTCCGAGCGACCTCCGCCAACAGACCCGAGTCGCGAGCGTCTAGCGGCCCGGTCGGGCAGCTCGCGGTGTCAATCCAAGGTGAACTCGCACGCGATCGCAAAGCTCGTCGCGACCAGCGCACCGAGCGGGGTGACTGAGCAATCGCCTGTGAAGTTCGATGGCGCGAGGCAGCCGCTTGTGACGCTGCCGTTGAGCGTCATGGCTTCGAGGATGCGGTTGTGAGAACCGCTGATGCTTGCCGTGCCGCACGGCGCGGTGCACGAACCGGTGAAGTCACCGACACTTTGCTGCCAGGTGCCGACGAAGTCGTTGCCGGTCACCGTGCAGCTGAGGGTGCCGTTCGCGGCTCCGGCGGTGCCGACTCCAGTGCCGGAGAACGAGAAGTTGTACCACCCGCTGGATGAGACCCAACCCGTTGCGGCCATGACGACAGTGCCGGCGAGGGAGTCGAAATTGAAGTCGCACACCGTCGCGTAGCTGGTCGTCTCCGGGGCGGTAGTCGGGATGATCGGGCAATCGCCTGCGAAGCGCGAGGGCGCAAGGCACCCGCTGGTCACACTTCCCGCGAGCGCCAGTTGAAGGTCAGCCCGGGTGTAGCTCGCGCTGATGGTGACGTCCCCGCACGGGGTCGTACACGAGCCGATGAAGCCGCCCGTCTGTGGGTAGCCCGGCGGAACTGTTGAATCGCCGCCCCAAGCTGAGCAGGTGTACACCCCCGGATTGCCTGTCGTTGCGATCGCGCCTGAGACGCCGAAGGTCATCGTCTGTGGACCGGGGACGGGGTTCAAGCCCGGTGAGAACGAGCCGGTTCCGGCAACCGCCGCGGTGCCGGTCGCCGCGTTCGCCGGCGTCGTGACGAATGCCGACGCGGCCGCGACGAGCGCGATCAACAACCGTCGCATTCGTGGAGCGATCTTCACGACCGACACTTCCTTTCAGCGGTTACGGCGTGCCGTCGGCGCGGCCGGGATCTGGCCAGACGAAAAGACGTCCGGGTCCTCACGTCGTACCGAAGCAGCGACGTGAGGACCCGGAACGTCAGATCACGGCGTGCCGGGGTCGGCGTAGAACGTGACCAGGCTGCCGGGCGAAACGTTCACGGCCGGGACCGAGATCGGCACGACCAGCCGTTCGTTGACCGAGGCGACGCCGAAGCACAGCGACGCCTGCGAGCCGTTGAAGTACGCGTCGATCAGGTACGGGATGCCGTCGATGCCACCCGCGCTGACCGGATGCGTGCCCGGCACCTCGTTGCCCGCGAGCGCACACCCGCCGGTCAGCGTGTCGAGGAACGGCAGGCTGATCTGCCCGACCGAAACGCCCGGCAGCGCTGTCGGGTTGATGACGAGGTCGCCACCCACCACGGTGCCGGTCAACGCGTTGGCGATCCGAATGCAGATGTCGACCTCGTCGGTGGTGCGCAGCGTGTAGAGCTTGGTGTGCAGACCCTCGATCGTGTTGTCGATGATCTGCGAGCCGCTGTCGCACGTCGACGACGGCGGGGAGCCCACCGCGCCGGCCGGCAGTTCGGTGGCCGCTGTCACGCCGGCCGTGGCGAGCAGGCCCGCCACGCCCAACCGGACGGCACGGGTCGTCAGCCGGGTGCGTCCCGGCTTCATGGTCTGGGTCATCGTCTTTCCTTCAGGAGTAGTTGGCTGGGGAATCACGGAGTGCCCGGGTCCGGGAGGAACGAGACACTCGGCAACGGCGCGAGAGTCACCGACGCCTGCGGGATCTGTACGACGAGCCGCGACTGCGCAGCGGGCAGCCACAGGCAGACCCAGGCCGTCGACGCGTTCGCGTAAGCGTCGAAGAGCACCGAGACGCCGGCGACGCTGCCCTGCTCGATCGGGTGCGCACCCGGCACGGTGTTGCCCGGCGTCGTCTGGCACGCGGTGAAGTTGCCATCCGTCACGGGCGCGGCGATGTTGCCCACGTTGGCCGTCGGCAACGGGTCGCGCACGATGAACTCGCCACCGAGACCGAAGCCGTTCTGCTCGACCCGCACGCACACGTCCAACTCGCTCGGCGAGGGCGCCAGCGTGTAGAGCTTCGTGCGAACACCTTCGGTGCTCTGGTCGATCACCTGCGTGCCGCCGTCGCACAGTGCCGACGGACCGGCCACTCCGCCCTCGGAGGGCGGCGTCCAGGTGACCGTCACAGTGTTCGACGTCGACTGGATGTTCGGCGGCGGGTAGCTGGTGCTGCTACTGGCGACGAACGCGATGTACGTGTGCGAACCCACGACGTTCTGGGTCACGGTGGCCGAGCACGAGTAGCCGGAGCCGCAGCTCACGACGCGGGTCGGCGACGGAAGTGCCGACTGGTCGTAGATCTCGATGTAGTACGGCGTCGGGCCAACGTCGGTGTTGGAGTAAGCCGTCAGCGTGGCGCTCGATCCGACCGGCACCGAGTTCGCCGAGGTGTAGAGCGACACGTTGTAGACGTCCGCCTGAGCGGGCGCGGCCAGACCGACGAGCGAGGTGGCTGCCACCGCGCAGGCTGCGCCGATGACGGCGAGTCGGTTGAGGAATTTGAGCATTGCTGGGATCCGCCCCTTTCTGGGTTGGTGGCGGGGCGCTCGGATAGCCCCCCGATACGGGTGTGAAGTGCTCGGGTCGCCGGCGTCCCAGCCGGCGACCCGAGCAGTGATCAGTGCTGTCGACGTGCTAGGCGGTGACCGTCCCGCAGGAGGTCGCGTCGAGCTCGTCGATGATGAACGCCAAGTCGAGCGGCGTCGCACCAGGACCGGCGATCATGTCCGCCTGCGTGGTGATCCCGCTCAACGTCGCGCCCGCCGAGAGGCCGGTCGCGGCGTCGAACGAAGTGAGCGGGATGGTCACCGTCACCGTGTCGCCCGAGGTCGACACCGTCAACGACCCGCCGAGGTCGTTGAAGCCGGCGTCCACGAGGTGCGCGGTCGTCGCGTAACCGGCCGCTCCGAGCACGCCCTGGACCTCGAAGTGCGCCGTACCGGCGTTGAAGTCCCAGTCGTACTCCTTGGCGCCCGGCGTCGCCGACAGCTTGCTCACCGTCGAGGTGAACACCAGGTCCGAGCCGGACGTCCCGATCGTCGACGCGGTCAGGTCGACGTCGGCCGGGAACGGAACCGCGTCACCACGCGGGTCGGCGTACGAGCCGGTGGCCACGCACGGGTCGGAGCCCGCGACGGTCGCGGTCTCCGTCGTGTTCAGCGGCAGCGTCGCGTTCGACGTCGCCACTGCCGTCGTGCTGCCGGTGATCTCGTTGATCAGCGTGTCGCCGACCGGCACCCCGAGACCGTTGGTGAAGTCCCAACCGGTCGGGTTCGCCGGCGTCCGCGGCTGCGCGGTCCACTGCACGTTCGAGCCCACCTGGATGTCGGTGAAGCCGTCGAGCGTGCCCGCGGTCGCCAGGTCATACATCGCCGGCGTCGCGAGACCGAGCGGCGTCGAGGTCGAGGCCTGCGCCCGGACCCAGATGCCCGCCCACAACGGCGCCGACAGCGAGGTGCCCGCACCGAACGTCTGGGTGCCCGTCTCGTCGTACGTCGAGTAGCCGTTGGTGAGGATGTCACCGGACAGCGCCGAGACGTCCGGCACGCCGCGGCATGGCACGTAAGTCGTCACCGGGGACAACGTGTAGTCCGTCGAGCACGGCGCCTTGATCATCGTGACCGGCTTCTGCCAATCCGGAGCCGGGATGAACGAGCTGGTGCCGCCACCGCCGTGCGTCCACGTGTACTCCAGCGCCCGCTCACCGGTGCTGTTGGTGTAGAGCACGGTGCCGCCGACGCCGATCACGCCTTCGGAGGTCGAGGGCCACTGCGGGTTCGGGATGCCGGTGTTCTCGACGCCGTTGGTGTTGACCAGCGGCGACAGCAGGCACGAGCCGCCGGTGTCACCGGTGGAGACGAACAGCGAGCGGCCTTCGAGCGCGCTCTGCTGCAGCAGCGGCTCTTCGACCAGCGGCGTACCGAGCGCGAGGTTCAGCGTTTCGCAACCACCGATCGACATGTCCGCGATCGACGGGCCGGTGGTGTCGTTGACCCACGCCGAGATCGCGTTGCTCACCGAGCCGAGGTCCTGCGCCATGTAGAAGACGATCTGCTCGAGATCGGGGGACATGCCGGTGATCGCCTGGCTGTCGAGCTCCCACTCGACGTCGCCGTCGCTGGAGCTCTTGTCGTTGTCGACGAAGACGCTGCGGGTCGGGACCGACGGCAGGCTGTAGACCGACTCGAACTGGCGCAGCGCGCTGATGACGGTGGCGGTCTCGCCCTCACCGATCACCGCGGCGCGCACGCCCATGCCCTTGTCGCCGGCCGGCAGGTGGTACGCCTTCCAGAGACCTTGCGGCGAGTACGAACCGATGCACTCGATGATGCAGATGTCGTTCGGCGGCGGCGCCGCGGTGTGCTGCGGGAGCACGTAGTTGCTCACCGTCTGCAGACCGAGCACCGCGGTGACGCCGGACGGCGTGAGCGCCGGCGCCGGGTTGGCGCGGAAGCTGTGGCCGTTGACCGTGTAGTCGTTGAGCGTGACGTCGAAGGTCTTCTCCGCCTGCGCGACGGTGCCGTCGAGGAGCAGCTGCGTGTGCGACGGGTTCGCGTAACCGACGGTCATGCCGGCGCGGGTGAGCCAGCTGCTGATCCGGTTGTAGTCGGCAGCGCGAACGCCGAACCGCGACGCGTACTGCGCCGGAGTCAGGAACCGGTGGAACGCCGGGCTGGACTTGTCGTACATCGCCCGCTCGAGCGCGCGCTCGCCGGCGGCGTCCGGGTGCGCTAGACCGACGGTCACCTGGATGTGCTGCGCGCTCGGCGTCGCACCGACCAGGGTCGCGTGCGCGAGGTTGGGTACGACGGTGTTCGCGAGGCGCACCGTCGAGGGCGCGGCGAGCGTGGCACCGTGCGCGAGCGGCACGACGAGCGTCGTGAGCCCGACGGCGAGGCCGCCCAGCAGAAGTCGTTTCACCTGTTCTCCTTGATGAGTCCGGCGGGTTCCGGCACGGGATCTCGACGAGGGTCCGGTGAGAACGTCGTCTGCTCCCGACATAGCTACCGGTCGGGCAACGAATTGCTTACGCGACTCTTTTTCAAACCGGACAAAGCCCTGCGCTACGACGACAACCGCCCTACCGTGAACGACGTCGTACTGCTCGTGAGCACGGGGGGAATCGTGAAGGGCGGCTGCAATGTCGCCGTCGTCGTTGCGGTGTCCGTGCTCGCGGCCGGGTGCGCGACGGCGACGGGCGGCGCTCGACCGCAGGCCGCGCCCGCAGCCACGTCGAGTGCGAGCCGGACGTCGAGCCCTGTATCCCCGCCGCGTCGGCTCGCCGCGGCAGGGTCGCTTGGATCGCTGCGGGCCGACGTCGATGGCGACGGTCGCGACGATCGCGCCCGGCTGCGCATCTCCGGAAAGACCGCGTGGGGCGGCTTGCAGGACATGCTGGTCGTGGACACCGCGGCCGGCGCGCACCTGCGGCTGAGCATCAGTGACCCCGGTGGTTTCTACGAAGGCAAGCCGGCGCCGCTCGACCGGCTCCTGGGCGCGTACGACGTCGATGGCAACGGTCGATCCGATCTCGTCGTGTTCTTGAGCGGCAACACCCTTTTCAGCGCCGGGCTCGTGACGTTGGTCGCCCGCCGGCTCGTGCAGGTGCGGCCGGACGACGTCATCCGGTTCGGCGCTCACGGACAAGCCTGCGGTCTGTGCACCGTGGACACCACCTGTCAGTCGTGGCACGGCCAACCGCGCGTCGTCGAAACGGAGTCGCAGGCCCTGTCCAGCCATCGGCGCCGGTGGCAGGCGACGATCTATGCGTTGCGCGGTGCCCGTCTCGTCTGGGTCGCGGAGGAACGCGGCGTGGTTGCCACCGGTGCCGCGCTGCCGTCGTCGCTCCGCTTCGCCGACGAGCTCGACTGCGGTACGGCGCGTTGGAGTCTGGGCGGATGAAGACGACGTGCGTCGCGGTCGCGATCGCGGTGCTGGCCACCGGATGCACCGGCTCGGCGCGGCCGGTTTCGAATGCGTCGCCGCATCCGAGATCGACGGCGGCCCGCGAGGTCCTGCTCGGTTTCGGCAGCTCTGTCGGTGAAGGCGCCGACGTCGAGGGGACGCGACTGGTCCGCCTCGATCCGGTGTCGCTGCGGCCGCTCATCTTCTCCACCCTGCGGCTCGGCGACACGACGACCGGTCACGTCTCCAGCCCGGACCACAACTCGCTGGCGCTCGGCACGATGAACGCCCGGCAGATCGTCGTCGTCGACCTCGTCGGGTATCGGGTCGCCGCCCGGTACACCGTCGCGCGGCCGGCCAGCTTCGGATGGCCGCCCGGGGTGTTCGCCGTCGCGTGGCCGCGCGCCGACCGGCTGGTCGCCTACACCGAGCCCTTCGCCGCCCATGTCGCGTATCCGGCCCGGCTCGTCGTCATCGACCCCGCTGCGCACCGAGTGGTGCGGACCGAACCGCTCGGCGGCTCGGTGGTCACGACGGCCGCGCTGCCCGGCAACCGGACCGGCTTCCTCGTCGCAGCGGTGGACCGCGCTCGACCGGCCCGGCTCGTGATCGTCGAACCCGACGGCCGGTCGCGGTCCGTCACGCTGCCCGATACCGCGGCCGGCCCTTCCGACGCGCCGGCCGTCGCGGTCGTCGGGGAGGACGCGTACGTCGTCGGCGACTCCGACCGGGTCGCCGTCGTCGACCCGGCCAGCGGACGAGTCGCGTATCACGCCGTCGCCGGGTTGCTGACCGATCGGGTGGCTGACGGCCCGCCGGTCGAGCCCGGCTCCGGCGGCATCATGTCGGCCGACTACCGGAGCGCCGGCTCGCTCGGCCCCGGGCTGCTCGCTGTCGGTGGCTACCAGGTGCGACCGGCCCGGCACGCGACGGAGAACCAGAGCACCGTCCTCTCGGAGCAGATTGTCGACACCAAGACGTGGGCCGTCCGCCGCACGCTGCACGGGGTCGTCGACGTCGTCGCCGGGCACGGGCTCTATTACTGCTGGGTCGGCACGGCGCTGTTCCGCCCGTCGGTGCTCGTCGCGCTGCGCCCCGACGGGACGGTCGCCTTCCGCCGTACGACGCCGGACGCGGGTTGGCAGATCTCCGCCGGCCGGCTCTTCGAGACCAGGGGTGACGCGGGCGATTTCGAACTCGACCCGCTCACCGGCCGGGTGTTGCACCAGGTCTCCCTGCCCGTCGGCGATCCCGTCGACCTGCTCCCGTGGACCGCGCCCGCCGCCTAGCTAGGTCAAGCACCTCCGGCAACCTGCCGACACCACTCTGTGCGCAGTTGCACGTCGTGCGGCGCCGCGTCGCCGCTCGCCGCGACGTGGTGCTCGCAGTGCTTCGCGCCATTCGCCGCCGCCCCCGCGCTGACCCGACCCATCCCGGCCGTGGCCGGCGCCGGCTGGTCGCCGTACCGGCCACTCCCCGTGACGCCGGCGATGCCGGCGCTGCCGACGTACGACGACTCGGCGGGCCGGATGGTCTCCCGGCGGGCGTTCATCCTGACCGTCGTCGCGATCGGCGTCGGCGCGCTCGCGATGCTGGCGTCGCTCGGCCTGTCGCAGACCCGGCTCGACGAGTCGACCTACATCCGCTACGCGGCGGTCCTGACGATGGCGGTCTACGCGGTCGTCGGGCTGCTCGTCGTCACCCAGATCACGCCGTCGGTCCGGTTGCGCTGGACGGTCGGCTCGCCGGCGCCGGGCATCGTGCTGGGGCTCGCGATCGGCGGCGCGCTCTCGGGATTGCTGCTCGCGATCGTGAGCGCAGCCGCCGGCCACCTTTCGCCGGACCCGCGCATGGTCACGATGATGAGCGAAGGCGACGTCCCGCACATCGCCGCGACGATGCTCATCGGTTGCGTCGCGGCGCCACTGGTCGAGGAAGTGTTGTTCCGCGGGCTGTTTCTCGAATCGCTGCGCGCGAAGGGAGCGGCGGCGGCGATCTGGTTGTCGGCGCTCGCGTTCGCGGTCTGGCATCTCAACCTGGTCGCGTTGCGCTACTACGCGTTGCTCGGTGCGTTGCTCGGCTGGCTCTACGTACGGCGCGGGCTGGTCTGCTCGATCGCGACGCACGTCGCCTTCAACGGCGTCCTTTCGGTGGCGGCCGTGAGCGTCGTCCTCGGCGGTGGCGGCAACGTCTCCGGCGACGGGTTGACGATGACGTTGCCGCACGGTTGGCACGACGCTTCGGCATCGCTGCCGAGGGTGGTCCTCGGCGGCCATCCGGCGCTGATGGTTCACGGCCCGTCCGGAGCGACCATCGCGGTGATCTCCTACGAGACTCCGGTCGCGCCGGACATCGGCCGGCTGGCCGATCTGATTCGCGACCCGCGGTTCGCCGCGTCCAACCCGGGGCTGCAGCCGCTCACGCTGCGCGAGGTGTCGGTGCCGGCCGGCCGGCTCGTCGAGGTCGACGCGACCCACGACGGCGACCAGCGCACCGTCGCGTTCCTGTGCCGCGCGGGTACGACGTACGAGCTCGTGCTGCGGGCCTCCGGCAGCCCCAGGGCGCGGGCAGACTTCGAGCCGATCCTGCACAGCCTGACGGTTGCGTGAGGCCGCCGCACTTCGGCGGACCTGACTCGTCGTTACTCGAACTTTTCGATTCCTCCGATTGAAAAGTTCAGGACCAGCTCTAGAGAAGGGTCAAATCCGACATTGGACGATCAAGCGCGCGGCCGTGACGTGCTTCAGGTCGCCTGCGATCTGGAACGCCCCGTCGTCCGCGGTTTGACCATCGAAACGATCGAGGAGATCGTCCGCCTGTACCGCGAGGGCGTATCGGTCGACGCCATCCATCACAAGTTGTCGATTGGCTGGATTACGGCCGCCCGCGTCTTGGACAAGCTGGTCTGCGACGGCTCAGGTAGCGGGATTCGAATGGCCCGGTTTAGGCGCCATCATGCCATCCCGGGGCTACACCGACGTGACGCAGGAAGGTCAAATGGCGCAGAACTTCGCCTGGCTTGACCTGGTGCTGCGAGCCGGTGCGCGCTTGCGGGAGGCGTCACAGCGAGCGGCGCCTCAAGGCGGCGATGATTTCCGCAGTTCCGCGTAAGAACGTCTCCATCAAGGACTGGACAAGTGACAGGCCTTCGGTCGTGCCATCGCGCACAGTTAGGAATACCGCGAATAACAAGAACAGAATTAGCGCGCTTATCGGCGTTGCCACGAGGATGCCGAAAACAAGAGCCACATCCCCTCCAGAGGGCGAGACCATCTTTCCCGCGCGGCGGTCGCCCGCAGGCCGGATGTTGGCACCTGCCCACATTGAGCTGGGTGGTTGCCGGGGCTTCGTCGGGCCGGTCCCTCTGCCCCTCTGGATGTCGCGCGGCAAGCCGCGCGACCGCAGTATCTCCGGCCTCGCCCGTGGCGTCAACGGCGACCATGCCCCCGGGTCGCTGTCATTCGGATGCGCTCGCTTGTCCGCTTGTGAGCGCGCCGCCGCTGGGGTCTCTCGCCGCGTTCGACGTGCAGTCTCTACGGCAGAACGACGCCAGATCTCAGCTGGTAGAGGCGCAGAAGCCGTTCCAGCAAATGGACGGCGGCAAGGTTCGGATAGAGGGCCTTCGCGAGCGTGCTCGTCAGCCGGACACCGACGATGTCGCCCTCCCCCGAGTCCGTCACCTCGCGGTCGGACACGCCGAGGTAGGCCCATGGTCGTCCGTGCGCGAAGCCAGAACAGACCCGCCAAGGAAGCAGAACACCGAGCGGCAGATCCGGCGCGTATTGCTCGGCGCATTTGACGGTCTCGGTGCTCGTGTAGCCGGCCCGAACGATCTTTGTGTCGATCGACCGCCGCGCGGCGACGACGTCGAGCTTTTGCAGCTTGTCTTCAAGCGGCGGGTGGCCCGCTAGCTCGAGGTACCCGACCGCGGTTTCTGCGTCTTTCATGTTCTTGGCGTGCCACCGCAGCGCACGGCAGATCCGCTCGTCTCGCTGGCCCGGTTGGAGTACCCAGTACGCCGCCGCGAGTGTTTCGAGTGCTCCGCGTGCGAGTGATGCAGGAGCGGCGATGTGGAGAACTCGGTTGTCGACGATGAGGACCTTGGCAGCGTGTAGATGGTCGGACCCGGCCATGAGACACAGCCGGACAACATGTGAGACGTGGTAGGGATTCGACGCGGCGTCGTCGCCGGAGAGCGAGGAGCCGGGAGCTACCGGAAACTCGCCGTCAGTGCCGACTCGCTCCATCAGCCGATCTAGGAGCGGCGCTAGCTCCTGCCACTTTCGCACGGCCTGGGATTCAACGAATTCATGGATGCCATCGGTCACAGTCGAATCATGCAGGCGGTGACCGTCAGGAAATGGCGGCGGGCGTCGACGATTCCTGCGATTCTGCTCGCGTGACCGCGTCGGACCGAGAGGGCTTAGAAGAGCGGCTCCGAGCGAAGCTCGAACCGCTGCGCATCCGCTCGACCCTAGCCTTCGCGGCTCTGTACCAACTCACGCACGAGATGTTGAAAAGCGCCGTTCTGGATGACGTCAAAGGCTTCTACGGGTACCTCGACGTCCACGGCGGAGTGTGGGTGCCTGAGGACGGCGAGCAGGAGTACCGGCGCCGGGTCCTAGATCTCGACCGGAAGAGCGCATTCAGGGCCTCGCTTCTGTGGCTACAGGACGCAGGCGGACTCGACGCTGCGGAGGTCGAGCGGCTGGATGCGATCTATGCACACCGGCACGAACTCACGCACGAACTCGGGCGCTACCTCATCGACCCTTACTACGAGCCTGACGTCGACCTCTTCGTTGACGCCCTCCGAACGCTTCGGAAGGTCTGCCGGTTCTGGACCGAGATCGAACGCGATCTCGGCACCTTCGATGACTACCCGGACCTCGACTTGGACGATGTCATCCCAAGTCGTCTCGCCGTACTTGAGCTGTGCCTAAGCGCCTATCTGGATGGGCTAAGCATTCCCGAGCAGGAGGGCGCTACGGCAGGCTCCGAGTGAGGCCAATTTGGCGGAGGATGCGAGATTCGAACTCGCGAGGGGTTGCCCCCAACACGCTTTCCAAGCGTGCGCCCTAGGCCAACTAGGCGAATCCTCCGCCCGCGAGTCTAGTTGGCGTGCATGCGGCGCGGCTTGGGACTTGTCAGCGCCAGGTGTCGCTATAGCCACGTCACCCGCTGACAACTCCCGGGCCGGTCGACCTCGGCGCTCTGTGGACGGTCGGCCACCGCGGGTGGCCAGCTACTAGAGTGGGACCTCGACCCCTCGTGTGGCGTTACCCCGCCCAACTCCCCCAGGGCCGGAAGGCAGCAAGGGTAAGCGGGCTCTGGCGGGTGCACGGGGGGTCCCAACTACCAGGGTGGTCCCGCTTGTCTCTCGCGCTCTACCGGAAATATCGGCCCGGCAGCTTCGCCGAGGTCGTCGGGCAGGAGCACGTCACCGAGCCGTTGCAGACCGCCCTGCGCACCGGCCGCATCCACCACGCCTACCTGTTCAGCGGCCCGCGCGGCTGCGGCAAGACCTCCAGCGCGCGCATCCTCGCCCGCTCGCTCAACTGCGCCGAAGGTCCGACCCCGACGCCGTGCGAGAAGTGCGACTCGTGCGTCGCGCTCGCGCCCAACGGCGCCGGCAGCCTCGACGTCATCGAGATCGACGCCGCCTCGCACGGCCTCGTCGACGACGCCCGCGACCTGCGCGAACGCGCGTTCTTCGCGCCGGTCTCGTCGCCGTACAAGATCTACATCATCGACGAGGCGCACATGATCAGCCAGGCGGCGTTCAACGCGCTGCTGAAGGTCGTCGAAGAGCCGCCGCCGCACGTGAAGTTCATCTTCGCCACCACCGAGCCGGAGAAGGTGCTGTCGACGATCAAGTCGCGCACCTTCCACTACCGGTTCCGGCTGATCCCGCCGGCGGTGCTCCGCGAGTTCCTCGCCGATCTGTGTGTTCGCGAGGGCATCACCGTCGATCCGCTGGTGCTGCCGCTCGTCGTCCGCGCGGGTGCCGGCTCGGCCCGGGACGCACTCTCCGTGCTCGACCAGCTGGCCGCGGGCGCCGAAGACAGCGGCATCGACTACGAGCGCGCGCTCGCGATCCTCGGCTACACGGACGCGGCGCTGCTCGACGAGACCGTCGACGCGTTCGCCGCCGCCGACGGGGCGTCGGTCTTCCGTGCCGTCGACCGCGTCGTCGAGGCCGGCATCGACCCGCGTCGCTTCGCCCAGGATCTGCTCGAGCGCTTCCGTGACCTGCTCGTCCTCGACGCCGTTGCCGACGCGGGCGAATCGGGGCTGCTCGACCTGCCCACCGACACCGTCGACCGAATGGCCAGCCAGGCGTCGCGGCTCGGCCGGGCCGCGCTGACCCGGGCCGGCGACGTCATGGCGCAGGCCCTCGTCGACATGCGCGGTACGACGTCCCCGCGCCTGGTGCTCGAGCTCGCCTGCGCCCGGATTCTCCTGCCGGGCGCGGAGAGCGACGTCAGCGCGCTGCTGGCCCGGCTGGACCGGCTCGAACGCCGGCTGTCCGTGACCGGCGCGCCGCCGGCACCGACCGCCGAGCCGACGACCCCGCCGGAGCCGGCGGCCGCCACGGCCGAACCGCGTCCGGCGCCGGCGCCGCCGGTGTCTCCGCCACCCGTGGCTGCGGCCGCCGCCGAACCGCCGCCCGCTCCGGCGCCCGGCGGGCTCGACCTCCCCGGGTTACGACGGATCTGGCCCGACCTGCTCGACGCGGTCAACGCCCGGAGCAAGACCGCCAACGCGCTGCTGCGCAACGCCGAGCCGAGCGCGGTCGACGCGAAGACGGTCACGCTGTCGTTCACGACCGCCCAGCTCGCGAAGATGTTCGCCGACAAGAGCGAGTTCCTCAAGGACGCGCTGCGCGACGTGATCGGTCTCGACGTCGCGATCAACGCGGTCGTCGGTGGCGGCGCGCCGCCGGCCTTCGCCGACGAGGAGCCGACCGTCGAACCCGAGCCGGAGGTCGACCTCACCGAGGCCGCCGTACCGGCCAGCGCACCCGCCGCTGCCGGCGAGCGGGACGACCCGCTGGCGCGGTTGCAACGCGACCTCGGCGCGCAAGTCGTCGACGAGGCCACCGCCGACTAGCCAACGTAGGGTGACGCCATGCCTCCGCAACCGAACATGCAGCAGCTGATGAAGCAGGCGCAGAAGATGCAGGAGCAGCTCATGGCCGCCCAGGCCGAGCTGTCCGCCCGCGAGTTCGAGGGCAGCGCCGGCGGCGGTCTGGTCAAGGTCGTCATGTCCGGCGGCGGCGAGCTGGTGTCGGTGACGATCGACCCGAAGGCGGTCGACCCCGACGACATCGAGACGCTGCAGGACCTCGTCGTCGCGGCGGTCCGAGACGCGTCCCGCACGGTCAGCGAGATCACCCAGCAGACGATGGGGCCGCTCACCGGCGGCCTCGGCATTCCCGGCCTCTAACTCGATGTACGAAGGCGCGGTCCAGGACCTGATCGACGAGCTCGGCCGGCTGCCCGGCGTAGGTCCGAAGAGCGCGCAACGCATCGCGTTCCACCTGCTCGCCGCGGATCCGGTCGACGTACGGCGGCTCGTCACCGCGCTCACCGAGGTGAAGGACAAGGTCAGGTTCTGCTCGATCTGCGGCAACGTGTCCGAGGAAGACATGTGCCGGGTGTGCCGCGACCCGCGCCGAGACGTCACCGTCATCTGCGTCGTCGAAGAGCCGAAAGACGTTGTCGCCATTGAGAAAACGCGGGAGTTCCGGGGCCGCTACCACGTGCTCGGCGGCGCGATCTCGCCGATTGACGGGGTCGGCCCCGACGACCTTCGCATCCGCGAACTGATGGCCCGGCTGGCCGACGGCGCCGTCACCGAGCTCATCCTCGCCACCGATCCCAACCTGGAAGGCGAGGCGACCGCCACCTACCTCGCCCGGTTGGTGAAGCCGCTCGGCCTGCGAGTCACCCGGCTGGCGAGCGGGCTGCCGGTCGGCGGCGACCTCGAGTACGCCGACGAGGTCACCCTCGGCCGCGCCTTCGAAGGCCGACGGACGATCGACATCTAGAGCGACAACTCAGGACGGCAGCGGGGCCGGCTTCGCATAGGGCTTGAACCGCTTCGCCGGCGCGGTCGGCAACACGAGCGTCAACTGCGCGGTGTTGCCGCTCGGGTACGTCACCGACGTCAGCACGCCGGTGTCGGCGAAGCAGTACGTGCCCGGCTGGACCGCGGGCTGCGGGGTCAGCAGCCCGGCCTTGATCGCGAAGCAGGTCGCCGCGGGCAGCTTGCCGCTGGCCGCGACCGGCGGGGCGAGCGACACCACATAACTGACGCCGCTGGCCGACAGCGTCTCGAGGTCGTCGGAGAACAGCGCGGCCGGGCCGACGTCGAACGGTGCCGGCGCCTTCTTGCCACGGCCGGCGACCGTGAAGCACGAGCTCTTGTGTTTCTTCGTCGCGCAGGAGTACGTCGCCGCCGCCGTGCGGATGAACGACGCGGTCGCGCCACCGCTGACGACGTCGACGCGCAGGTTGGGCGGCGCGTGCCAGACGTCCACCCCGGCGGTCGAGTCCGGCGTCAGCTGGTGGAACGAGTAGATCCCCGTATAGGTCGCCGCGGCGCCGCGCCCGGCGAGCTCGGCCAGCTTCGCCGCGGCGGCGGACGAGCCGTCCGAGCCGGGGCCGCCGCTGCCGCTCGACGTACACGCGGAGCACAGCACGAGCGCCGCGACGGCCGCGGCGAGATGGCGAGCTGTCACGCCGAGCAGTCAAGCACGGGACCGATTTTCGTAGACTTGACGCCATGGCGCTCGTCGTACAGAAGTACGGCGGCTCCAGCGTGTCCGACGCCGACCGGATCAAGCGGGTCGCGCAACGCATCGTCGGGGCCAAGCGAGACGGCTACGACGTCGTGGTCGTCGTCTCCGCGATGGGCGACACGACCGACGAGCTCCTCGACCTTGCCCAGCAGGTATCGCCGCTGCCGCCGCCGCGCGAGCTCGACATGCTGCTCACGTCCGGCGAGCGGATCTCGATGGCGCTGCTCGCGATGGCCATCGCCAACCTCGGTGCCTCGGCCCGCTCGTTCACCGGATCCCAGGCCGGCGTCATCACCGACTCGGTGCACGGCCGAGCCCGGATCATCGACGTGACGCCCGGCCGGATCAGCGAGGCGCTCGCCGCCGGCCACATCGCGATCGTCGCCGGCTTCCAGGGCGTCTCGCAGGACACGAAGGACATCACGACCCTCGGTCGCGGCGGCTCGGACACGACGGCGGTCGCGCTCGCCGCCGCACTGCACGCCGAAGTCTGCGAGATCTACACCGACGTCGACGGGGTGTTCAGCGCCGACCCGCGGATCGTTCCCACCGCGCGCCGGATTCCGCGGATCTCCTACGAGGAGATGCTCGAGATGGCCGCGTGTGGCGCGAAGGTGCTGCACCTGCGCGCCGTCGAGTACGCGCGCCGGCACGAGCTACCCATCCACGTGCGGTCGTCGTTCTCCGCGCGCGAAGGCACGTACGTCGTCGCCGTACCCGAGGAGGAGCAGGTGGAGCAGGCGATCATCTCCGGGGTCGCCCACGACCGCAGCGAGGCGAAGGTCACCGTCGTCGGCGTCCCGGACAAGCCGGGCGAAGCCGCGGGCATCTTCGCCGCGCTCGCCGACGCCGAGATCAACATCGACATGATCGTGCAGAACGTCTCCGGCGCCGCGGGCCGCACCGACATCTCGTTCACCCTGCCGAAGTCCGACGGGATGACCGCGATGGCGGCGCTGGAAAAGGTCAAGGACCGCATCGGTTTCGAGGGCCTGCTCTACGACGACCACATCGGGAAGGTGTCGCTGATCGGCGCCGGGATGAAGTCGCATCCCGGCGTCTCGCGGACGTTCTTCACCGCGCTCGGCGAGTCCAACGTCAACGTCGAGATCATCTCGACGTCGGAGATCCGCATCTCGGTCCTGGTCCGCGACACCGACGTCGACGTCGCGGTGCGCGCGCTGCACGAAGCGTTCGAGCTCGACGGCTCGGAAGGCGACGCGGTCGTGTACGGCGGGACCGGCCGCTGATGGCCCGCGTCGGTGTGGTCGGCGCGACCGGGCAGGTCGGCGGCGTCATGCGCGAGCTGCTCGTCGAGCGCGGCTTCCCGGTCGACGACATCAGGTTCTTCGCTTCGGCGCGCTCGGCCGGCAGCACGCTGTCGTGGTACGGGCGCGACATCGTCGTGGAAGACGCCGAGACCGCGGATCCGGCCGGACTCGACATCGCGCTGTTCTCGGTCGGCGCGGCGGCGTCCAGGGCGCTCGCGCCGAAGTTCGCGGCCTCCGGTGCGATCGTCATCGACAACTCGTCGGCGTGGCGGATGGACCCCGACGTCCCGCTCGTCGTGAGCGAGGTCAACGGCGAGCTCGCCCGGTCGGCACCGAAGCGCATCGTCGCGAACCCCAACTGCACGACGATGGCCGCGATGCCGGTACTCAAGCCGTTGCACGACGCGTTTTCGTTGCGGCGCTTGATAATCAGCACCTACCAGGCTGTCTCCGGCACCGGCCCGGCCGGCGTCGATGCGCTCGACAAGCAGTCCCGGCAGGTGGTCGACCGCGCCCGCGAGCTCGTGCACGCGGGCGACGCCGTCGAGTTCCCCGACTCCGACTGCTACGTCGCGCCGATCGCGTTCAACGTGCTCCCGCTGGCCGGCTCGCTGCTCGACGACGGGTCCGGCGAGACCAACGAGGAACGCAAGCTGCGCGACGAGTCGCGCAAGATCCTCGACATCCCCGACCTGCCCGTCTCCGGGACCTGCGTCCGGGTGCCGGTCTTCACCGGGCACTCGCTGTCGATCAACGCCGAGTTCGGCCGCGCGGTGTCGGTGGCCGCGGCGACCGACGTCCTGCGGGCCGCTCCCGGGGTCATGCTCGCCGACGTACCGACCCCGCTCGACGCAGCCGGGCGAGACCCGAGCTACGTCGGCCGGCTGCGCCGGGACCCGGGCGTCGACGGCGACCGCGGCCTGGCGCTGTTCGTCAGCAACGACAACCTGCGCAAGGGTGCGGCGCTCAACGCCGTCCAGATCGCGGAGCTGCTGGTCCGGTAGGAGGGATCGGCGAAACCCGCCCTGCTGTGCCGCGCCCGGTCGACGACCGGCTGCGTTCTCGGTCGGGTGCGTAGCACCACTACGCACCCGACCTGCGGCCTTGCCCGATCGCCGCCCGGACCCGGCTCGCGACGGACGCGTTTCGCCGATCCCTCCTAGTTGGCGGGGATCAGCGGCTCCGGCATCGGCGCCGGCAGCGGCACCGACGCACCGTTCGACGCCTTGCCGGCGACGTCGCGCCACAGCACCGGCAGCACCGACATCAGCCCCACCGCGATCGACGCGGCCACCACGAACGGAACCCAGCGCGCGAGCGAGAACAGGTAGCCGGACACGGCCGCCGCGGCCGCGATCGCGGCGGTCTCGGCCGTGGTGAACAACCCTTGGGCCCGTCCAAGCGCGGACTCGGGCGCCGCCTCCGCGAGCAGCGACTGAGCGGCCGGGAACGCGATCGCGACCGCGACCGACTCGAACACGCCGAGACCCATGAGCCAGGCCGGCGTCGGCAGGAACGGGTAGGTGACCGCGAACCCCGCGCTCGCGATCATGCTCGTGATCGCCAGCCAGCGGCGGTCGAGCCGGTCGACCAGCCGGCCGGCGAGCGGCGAGATCGCGGCGAACGGGATGGCGAACAGCGTCCACGACATGCCGACCTGCCACACCGCCGCGCCACGCGAGGCCATCAGCAGCGACCAGCACGACTCGTAGGCCCCGCCGATGACTCCGCCGGCCACGCCGACGAGGACGACGCCCACCAGACCGCGGCTCACCGCCAGCCCGGACTCGGTCTCGTGCACCGGCCGGCCCGCCGGCACCCCCCAGAGCACCGGCCCGACCGCGATCACCGCGGCGACCGCGGTGACGACGAACAGCCAGCTCATGTGCGCGGACCCGACGACGCTGCCGATGACCGGGCCGATGGCCATCCCGCCGAGCTGCGCGGCGAAGACGCGGGAGAACGCGCGGCCGCGCCGCTCGGCAGGTACGGCGGCGGCGACCATCGACAGCCCGGCCACCGTGACCGCACCCGAACCGAGGCCCTGCAGGGCGCGCAGCGTGACGTAGCCGCCGGCGTCCAGCGACGCCAGGAAGCCGCAGCTCGCCACGGCGTAGATGCTCAGGCCGCCCACGATCACGACGCGCTGGCCGAGCCGATCGGTCAGCCAGCCGGCGCCGTACTGGGTGAGCACCCCGGCGACGAAGAACGCCGCGATGACCGCGCCGATCATCGCGTCGCCGGTGTGCCGGGAGCGCAGGAACAGCGGCAGGATCGGCAGCACCGCGCTCGCGCCGACGCCGTAGACGAACAGCGCGGACGTCACGACGGCGACGACGCGACGTTCGCCCGCCCCCGACCCGGCCATCGATCCCGCCCCGGACCCCGCCGTCGACCCCGCCACCGGTCCAGCCTCGCAGCCGGCCGGGACAGTTCTCAACCGGATTCGCGACCTTATTGCAAAACGTTTGCAACTACGAGATCGCCGCGGTTAGGGTGACCTGGATGGCTACCTTGACCCCCGAAGCCCCGGTGGTCCCCGCCCGCTTGGCGCGGATCCGGCAGTCGCTCACCCGGGGTGAATGGGCCGCCATCCTCGGCGTCGCCACCGTGGTGATCGGACTGCACGTCGTCGGCTGGTTCACCCTCGCGGCAATCGTCGCACCGCGGCACTATTCGGTAGGAAACGGGCAGTTCTTCGGCATCGGGCTCGGCGTGACCGCCTACACCCTCGGGATGCGGCACGCGTTCGACGCCGACCACATCGCCGCGATCGACAACACGACCCGGAAGCTGCTGGCCGACGGCAAGCGGCCGATCTCGGTCGGGTTCTGGTTCTCGCTCGGCCACTCGAGCGTTGTCTTCGCGCTCTGCGTGCTGCTCTCGCTCGGCGTGCGCAGCATCGCCGGGCAGGTCAAGGACAACTCCTCGTCGCTGCACAGCATGCTCGGCCTGGTCGGCACCGGCGTCTCCGGTGCGTTCCTCTACCTGATCGGCATCCTCAACCTGTTCATCCTCATCGGGATCGTGAAGGTGTTCCGCGGCATGCGCCGCGGGGTGTTCGACGAGTACGAGCTCGAAACGCACCTCAACAACCGCGGCTTCATGAACCGGATCCTCGGCGGGCTGACCAAGTCGGTGCGCAAGTCCTGGCACATCTACCCGATCGGCGTGCTGTTCGGGCTCGGGTTCGACACCGCCTCCGAGATCAGCCTGCTCGTGCTCGCCGGCGGCGCGGCGGCGTTCGACCTGCCGTGGTACGCGATCCTGACGCTGCCGGTGCTGTTCGCGGCCGGGATGAGCCTGCTCGACTCGATCGACGGCTGCTTCATGAATTTCGCTTACGGATGGGCGTTTTCCCGCCCGGTCCGCAAGGTCTACTACAACATCACGATCACGGCCCTGTCGGTCGCCGTGGCGCTCATCATCGGCACCGTCGAGCTGCTGTCGATCCTCGTCGACAAGCTGTCGATCACGTCCGGCCCGATCGCGTGGGTCGGCGGCCTGGATCTCAACAACGTCGGCTTCTTCATCGTCGGGTTGTTCGTGCTGACGTGGGCGGTCGCGCTCGCGGTCTGGCGGTACGCGAAGGTCGAAGAGCGCTGGTCAGCCGGGATGGCCCCGACCACTACCGACTGAGCCGGCCCGCCCGCTGGCCGGGCACGCTCGCCACCAGGCAGTCCTGGTGCACGCGGAGGAACTCCGCCCGGTCGGCGATCTCGGTGCCGTCCGCACCCGCCACCATGACGATGGGGCGGCCGCATACACGGCAGGGGACTTCGACGACGAGTGCGTCGTGCGCGGTGGTGCGACCGGGAGCCACATGCACAGCATGCGGTCGCGACCTGCCGGCGCGCATCGCCGAAACGGTGCCGCCGAGGTAGTCAAATCGTTGGTTTTGCCCCAACGCGGCGGTAGCCCGTGAGCTACGGCGTCGCGACGGGGTCCGGCACGCACGCGTCGACGTAGACCACGATCTGCGGCTCGGCTCCCACGCCGCGCGCGGCGCAGAGGGTCCCGGCGTATGGCTCGCACCAGGTGTAGGACTGCGGGATCACCCACTCACCGCCGATCCACACTTGCTCGCACAGGTCACCGGCATTGGCCGGTGCGGCACCGAACGCGACGATCGAAGCTGCGATCACCGAACAGACTGCAGACAGGCGAAACAGGCGCATGCTGGGTCCACCCCGAACTCTCGTTGAAGCCGCCGAACGAGAGCGTCCGGCGTACGTCTACGAAAGACATACGGCGGAGAGGGTCAATTCGTTACATCCGGGCGCTCAATGCGCCGAACACTGCACCCCTGGCACCCGGCAGACCGTGTCCAACCGCGGGTCGCGATCCTCGTGGCCCCAGACCGCGATGGTGGTGACCGGTGTCACGATCTTGATTTCGTCGCTCTCGACCCGGCCGTGCCCGAGCGGGTGCTTCGACATGGTCGCGGTGGCCGCCGCCGGACCCGCATTCGCCCGCAGGGTGTGGGTCGCGACGCCCGCGGGGCGCGCCATCGGGCGATGCGTCGCCGACACCGCCGGGTGCGTCGCCTTCGGCTGGCTCGGCTGGACCGTCCCGGCGCGGGCTGCCGGGTACGTCGCTTCGGCGGTTCCGGGCGCCATGGTGGCGACGATCGCGAGCAACGGTGCGATCGCCAACGGAACCGTCGTCATCGTGCCGATCGCGACCGTCGTCGTCGCACCGCCGCGGGTGTGCCGGAGCCGGCCGCGCAGCCAGCGCAACGGGATCAGGACGA
>Ga0207690_10000734_pt1 | contig 21131 bp, 17 predicted proteins | sample KBSC23metaG_FD_184315 | JGI IMG/M metagenome (GOLD analysis project Ga0207690, IMG submission 184315) | Corn rhizosphere microbial communities from Kellogg Biological Station, Michigan, USA - KBS C2-3 metaG (SPAdes) (version 2) | ecosystem: Host-associated > Plants > Roots > Rhizosphere > Soil ...
TACGGCCGCCCGATGGACATCGAGTGGGCGAAGGACGGCCACACCGGCAAGCTGTACATCGTGCAGGCGCGCCCGGAAACGGTGAAGTCGCGCTCGCATGCGACCCAGCTGGAGCGCTTCAGCCTCAGCGAGAAAGGCAAGGTGCTGGCCGAAGGCCGCTCGATCGGTCAGAAGATCGGCGCCGGCAAGGCCCGCGTGATCCGTTCCCTGAGCGACATGAACAAGGTGCAGGTCGGCGACGTGCTGATCGCCGACATGACCGACCCCGATTGGGAACCGGTGATGAAGCGCGCCTCGGCGATCGTCACCAACCGCGGCGGCCGCACCTGTCACGCGGCGATCATCGCGCGCGAGCTGGGCGTGCCGGCGGTGGTCGGTACCGGCAACGCGCTGGAGCTGATCCCGGACGGTGCCGACGTCACCGTGTCCTGCGCCGAAGGCGACACCGGCACGATCTACGAAGGCATCCTGAAGTTCGAGCGGATCACCGCCGACCTCGGTGCGATGCCCGAAGCGCCGCTGAAGATCATGATGAACGTGGCCAACCCCGAGCGCGCGTTCGACTTCGGCATGCTGCCGAACGCCGGCATCGGCCTGGCCCGGCTGGAGATGATCATCGCCAGCCACATCGGCGTGCACCCGAAGGCGCTGCTGGAATACGCCAAGCAGGACGCCGAAACGAAGGCAAAGATCGACGAGCGCATCGCCGGTTATGCCGGCCCGGTCGAGTTCTATGTTGACCGTCTGGCCGAAGGCATCGCCACCATCGCCGCCTCGGTCTACCCGAAGCCGGTGATCGTGCGCCTATCCGACTTCAAGTCCAACGAATACGCCGGCCTGCTCGGCGGCTCGCGTTACGAGCCGCACGAAGAGAACCCGATGATCGGTTTCCGTGGTGCCAGCCGCTACGTCGACCCCAGCTTCGCCGAGGCGTTCGCGCTGGAGTGCAAGGCGGTCAAGCGCGTGCGCGAGGTGATGGGCCTCGTCAACGTATGGGTGATGATCCCGTTCGTGCGCACGCTCGGCGAAGGCCGCAAGGTGATCGAGGTGCTGGCGAAGAACGGTCTCAGGCAGGGCGAGCATGACCTCAAGGTCATCATGATGTGCGAGGTGCCGTCGAACGCGCTGCTCGCCGACGAGTTCCTCGACATCTTCGACGGCTTCTCGATCGGCTCGAACGATCTCACGCAGCTCACCCTTGGCCTCGACCGCGACTCCAGCATCGTCGCCAGCCTGTTCGACGAACGCGACCCGGCGGTGAAGAAGCTGCTGGCCATGGCGATCAAGACCGCCCGCGCCAAGGGCAAGTACATCGGCATCTGCGGCCAGGGTCCCAGCGACCACCCCGATCTGGCCGAGTGGCTGATGGAACAGGGCATCGAGTCGGTATCGCTGAATCCGGATACGGTCGTCGACACCTGGCTGCGACTGGCGAAAAAGAAGGCCGACCGGGTAATCTGATCGCCGCTTGATGCGCACACGCATGAAGCACAAGGGCCGCGAAAGCGGCCCTTGGTTTTTGGAGAAGCGGAAATCCAGCGGTCGGATTCAGCTGGAGCGCACGAGCAGGACCGTGATGTTGTCGTCGCCACCACTGTCGAGAGCGCTCAGCAGCAGCTGGTCCACGCATTCCTGGGCGGCCAGGTCGGTCCGCGCCACCGTGCGTGCTATCGAGGCGTCGCTGACGCCCTCCGTCAAGCCGTCGCTGCACAGCAGGAAGCCCATGCCCGATTCCAACTGGCCACGCGCCATGCCGATATGCAGCTGCTCGATGGCGGTCACGCCCAGCGCCTGGGTCAGCACGTTGCGCTGCGGATGCTGGGCGGCCTGCGCCGGGTCGAGCTGGCCGGCCTCGACCAGCGCCTGTACCAGCGAGTGGTCGTGGCTGATCTGCCGCAATTCCTTCTTCCACAGGTAGATCCGGCTGTCGCCGACCCAGGCGACTTCGTAACCGTCGCCGATGATCCGCAGCACGGCGATGGTGGTGCCCATCGGCAACACGTCGAAGCTGTGCCGGGTGTGCGCAAGCAACCGCTCCGCAGCGCCGTGCACCGCTTCGATCAGGCTGTGACCCTGGCCTACCAGGTCGACCACCGCATCCCGCACCAGCGCCGACGCCACCTCGCCATGCTGGTGCCCGCCCATGCCGTCGGCCACCAGGAACAGGCCGAGCGAAGCACCGGCGTAATAAGTGTCCTCATTGCGCGTGCGGCGCAGGCCGACATGCGTTCCGTGTCCGAATTCGATCATGGGTTTTCAGTAGGTACGAGCCGTTGCAGCATGCCGGAAGACCCGGTTGTTGTCACGGCAAGTTCGCTCGCGTATGATTCCCGGCTCGCATGCGCCACCATGCACCGCACCGGAGAGGTGGCAGAGTGGTCGAATGTACCTGACTCGAAATCAGGCGTACGTGTAAGCGTACCGTGGGTTCGAATCCCACCCTCTCCGCCAGAAAAGCAAAACGCCCCCATGTGGGGCGTTTTGCTTTTCTAGTGGTGACGGCTGGGTGAGAACCCCACCCGGGTTCGACAAATTCGTCTGGAACGAATTTGGACAGCCGCAGGCTGGCCCCGCAGCGCAAAGCGCGGAGGGGTTCGGCCCAAGGATGGGCCGAACAATCCCACCCGCGGGCCTCAGGACACCCTCACCACGCGCAGTGTTTTGCTTTCCACGCCGATAAAGACCCGATTCACCCCAACCTACGCCACACGCTCTGCCCATCCACACTGCTCTTGTCCAGCGCGTCCAGCCGTTGCTCATGCTGCGACAACTCGTTCGCCGAGGCGCGCAGCACGCACGGCCGGGCATGCAGCACCACCGGCGCCGTCACCACCACATCGCGCTGCTCGGTGGCGCCCTCGAAGCCGAGGTCGAAGGCCACTTGCCCCGAAGTCATCGCCAGATACACGTCGGCCAGCAGCTGCGCGTCGATCAGGCCGCCGTGCAGGTCGCGCCGCGAGTTGTCCACGCCCAACCGCTTGCACAGCGCATCGAGGTTGTTGCGCTGGCCGGGGTAGCGCTCGCGCGCCATTGCCAGGGTATCCAGCACACTGCAACGGTCGCCGATCCTGCCTGCTCCGTTGCCCAGCCGAGCCAGTTCGGCATCGAGGAAGCCGATGTCGAAACTGGCGTTGTGGATGATCAGTTCCGCGCCGTCGATGAAAGCCAGGAACTCTTCGACCACTTCGGCAAAACGCGGCTTGTCGAGCAGGAACTCGTCCTCGATGCCGGTAACCTGCCGGGCACCTTCGTCGATCGCCCGATCCGGGTTCAGGTAGGTCTGGTAATGCCGGCCGGTAAGCCGGCGCTCGACCATTTCGACACAGGCGATTTCCACCAGTCGATGCCCCTGGCGTACTTCGAGGCCGGTGGTTTCGGTATCGAGAACGATCTGCCTCATGCCCTGCCCTTCATCAGCTCGGCCTGTTCACGCGCGGCCTGGTCGACCCGCTCGTTTTCGATGTGGCCGTTGTGGCCCTTCACCCACTTCCAGCGCACCTGGTGGGCGCCGACCGCATCGGACAGGCGCTGCCACAGATCCTGGTTCTTGACCGGCTTCTTGTCGGCAGTACGCCAGCCATTCGCGCGCCACTTCGGCATCCACTGCTCGATGCCTTGCATCACATAGCGCGAATCGGTGGTGAGGGTGACCTGGCACGGCCGCTTCAATGCTTCCAGCGCGCCGATCGCCGCCATCAGCTCCATACGGTTGTTGGTCGTAGCCGGCTCACCGCCAGCCACCATGCGTTCGCTGCCCTTTGCGCGCAACAGCGCGGCCCAACCGCCCGGCCCCGGGTTGCCCAGGCAGGCCCCGTCGGTAAATGCTTCCACTTCGCTCATCGTTGCTCACGTATTCCATTGAAAATCACAGAGCCGAACTGCGCCGGGTACCCGGCGAAAGCCGTCCATTCGCCGGCACGCGCACTGGCACCGGCTTGAGCCGCAGCGGCGTGACCAAGCGCCGGCGCTTGCGCGCGACCAGCACGTAGCCGCCGCCGAAGGCGCCTGCAAGGGTTCGCCGTGTCGTGGCCAGGCTGGGCCACATGCTGCCCACCCGCTGCACCTGCTCGATCACCAGCCCTGCCTGCTCAAGCCGGTGCCGGAGCCGCCACGGCATCTGCAGCGCCGGCGACTTTCCGCGCATGCGCCAGTAGAACCATGGCGACCAACCGCCGAGCGGATGCACGCCGGTCAACGCAAGCACACCGCCGGGCGCCAGCACGCGAACGGCTTCATCCAGCAGGGCCGCCGGCAGCGGCGCCACTTCCAGCGCATGCCGCAACAGCACCAGCTCGAACGCATCGTCGATGAATGGCAACGGCTCGTCCGCCGCCGCCTGCAGGTCGCCCCGGTAGCGGCCGTTCGCCAAGTGCAAGGTGGCCCAGCAGCCAAGCATCGGCAGCGCCGGCGGCGCATCGCCGAAGGATGCGCCCAGCAACAGCGCATGGGCGCCGAAGCAGCGTTGCAGCTCCGGCTTCAGCACGCGCGTCTGCTCATCCAGCAAGCGGCGCAACGGCGCACTGGCGTAGATGTCGTCATCGCGTTGTGGCATGCAACCGGTCCGGTCTTTCATCTGAGCCCAGAGTGTAACGGCTGACGACAGCCGGCAGCAGGTCGCAGGCGGGACGGAACTGCCGCACGCTGCTGAACAGTCGCTCGACTGGTTAACGTTCTTCTAACGAGTCGGCAGTCATGCCAATTTATAGTCGACCGCCTCATGCGCGCCCGGGACGGCTGCGTCTGTCGTTCCACAGGGAAACACCGGCCCGCCGGATATTCCTCAAACGCAGCGGAGCCCATCTTGCATCTCCTACCGTTACCGGCGCTGGCCGACAACTACATCTGGCTGCTGCATGACGACGATGGCAACGCCGTCGTCGTCGATCCGGGTGACGCCGGGGTCGTCGAGCAGGCGCTGGCGGCGCATCGATTACAGCTGCGCGCGATTCTGCTGACCCATCATCATCCCGATCACATCGGCGGCGTGCCGGCCTTGCGCGCACGCCACGACGTGCCGGTTTATGCACCCGTTGATGAACGCATCGGCGAGGCCACTCGGCGGGTACGCGACGGCGATGTAGTCGAACTGGCCGCACCGTCCGTGCGCTTCGAGGTGATCGCGATCCCGGGCCATACCCTCAGCCATGTGGCCTACGTCGGGGCCAGTCTGCTGCTGTGCGGCGATACCTTGTTCAGCCTGGGCTGCGGCCGTCTGTTCGAAGGCACACCGGCGCAGATGCTCGCCTCGCTGGATAGCCTGTCGCAACTGCCAGGGGAAACCCTGGTTTGCGGCGGACACGAGTACACCGAGGCGAATGGACGCTTTGCGTGCACCATCGAACCGGCCAACCCCGAACTGCAGCAACGGCTGCAGGAAGTCGCCGCACTACGCAGACGCCTGCAGCCCACGCTGCCGGTGCCGCTCGCCCGCGAGCTGGCGACCAACCCGTTCCTGCGGACCGACACCGACGCCGTCATCGCGTGGTGCCGGCAGCAAGGCAGCGGCAACGACCGGGTGGCCCGTTTCGCTGCCCTGCGCAGCGCCAAGGATGGGTTCCACGCATGAGACGACACCTTCGACTTCTGCCGCTGTTTCTGTCGCTGATGCTGGCCGCCTGCGCCGGGGTGCCTTCAGTGCAGGCACCGCGGCAACCGGCTGATGAAACCTCGTCGGCCACGATCGTCGTCCCCGAAACCACGCCGCCGGGCAGCGGACCCGTTGCGCCATCGCCGGCAACCGACGTCTGGGACCGGCTGCGCAGCAGCTTTGCCATGCCCGGTTGTGACGCCGACCCGGCGGTTCTGGCCTGGGCCAAACGGTACACGCGCCATCCGCAGCAGTTCGAAAGCCAGTTGCAGGCCGTGTTGCCGCGTCTGGTCTATGTGCAGCAAGTGGCCGACCGCTACGATGTCGCGGGTGAATTCGTGCTGTTGCCCTGGGTGGAAAGCCATTTCCAGCCAGGGCCCGCCCACAAGCGTCGGCCGGCCGGCATGTGGCAGATCATGCCGGTGACTGCCGGCGCCATGGGGTTGCGCGTCGACGGCCACTACGACGGACGTCTCGACGTCCCTGCCGCCGCCAATGCCGTGATGAAACTGCTGGAGCAGTACCACGACCAGTTCAATGACTGGCGCGTGGCCGATTACGCCTACAACGCCGGCGAGTTCGCGATACGCAGGATCATCCGGACGCACGGCAAGCCCGCGGAGCAACCGGCCATTCCCCACTGGCCGGTGCGCAAGGTAACCCGCGAGCATCTGACCAAGCTGTTGGGAATAGCCTGCGTGGTACGCGAACCGGAGCGCTTCAATGTCAGTCTGCCCACGCTGCCGGGTGAGCAACATTTGGTGCAGACCGAAGTACCCCATTCAATGCCGATCGCGCGGGCGGCCGACCATGCCGGCATGTCGGTGGAGGCACTGAAGCACTTCAATCCGGCGTTTCGCAGCAACATGATCGACGCCAACGTCACTTCGTACCTGCTCCTGCCCGCCAACCACGCCCGCCAGTTCCGCGACGCCTTGCTCGAACACGCCAGCAGCAACAGCGACGATCTCCTGGCCAGCGCAGGCGCCGGCGCAGCAACCGGTCCCGTTCCCGACAAGAAGGCGGCACCGAAGATCCATACCGTGAAACGCGGCGACAACCTTTGGCAGATCGCCCGCGACTACTCGGTGAACGTCGGCCAGTTGCAGCGCTGGAACCATCTGAGCAGCCACACGTTGAAGCCCGGCCAGACACTGACGGTGAGCGCGCCGAACTAGGGATGCCCTGATCCGCCCGATGTCGGGCGTTCGCCATCAGGGGTTCGGCCCGATCCGGAAAGAACCCGCACCAACGCGATCCAGGCCGGCTCCATTGAGGGACTCATCTGCCACAGACGAAGAAGGGCGGCCAGTGGCCGCCCTTCTTGGTTTGACGCCGGCTGTGCCAGCCAGTGCGCTTACAGTCGCTGCTGGTTGATCTTGATCTTGGTCTTCGCCTTGAGCTGGTCGATCAGCTCGCGCGTCGCCTCGTAGCCGTAGGCCTGTGCCATCTGCTGGCGCAGCGAGTCACGCTGCTCCGGCGGCACCTTGGACAGGTCGCCATCCTGCACCTTGTCCACGGCCAGCAGTACATAGGAACCGTCCAGCATGTCCACGGCGGCGAACTGCGGCTTGCCCGCCGCCGGGTGCGGCAGAAGGAACGCCTGCGTCAGCAGCGGCGCCGGCATCTGCGCGTGCCGGACTACCTCGTTCACGGTGGTGATGCTGGCACCCAGCGACTTCGCCACATCGTCCATCGCCTCGCCCTTGCGCAAACGCGCCAGTGCCTCGTCGGCCTGCTTCTTCTCGACGGCGGCGGCGCGCTCGTCGAGGATTTTCTGCTGCACGTCGGCGCGCACTTCCGCGAGCGGCTTGGCGGCCGCCGGCACGTGCTGGTCGACATGAATCACCACCGAGTGGTTGTTGCCCAGATCGATCAGACCCGAATTGTTACCCTGCACCAGCACGTCGTCGCTGAACGCCGCGGCGACTACCTTCGGGTTGGCGGCCACGCCCTCGCCACCCTTGCGCGTAAACAGCGCCGTGGTCTTGATCGGCAGTTTCAATGCGACCGAGGCCGGCTCCAGCGAAGTCGGATTCTGGTAGGTGTTGTCGGACATCTTGCCGGCAACTTCGTTGTATGTGCGGTCGCGGTCGGCCGTCGTCGCTTCCTTGACCAACTGGTCGCGCACTTCCTCGAACGGCTTGGATTCGCCGCTGCGGACGTCACGCAGCCAGATGATGTGATAACCGTCGGACGACAGCACCGGCTTGGAGATCTGGCCCTTCTGCATGGCGAACAGGGCCGAATCGAAGGCCTCGTTGGTCACGCCTTTTTCCAGCCAGCCCAGATCGCCGCCCAGGCGACGGGAACCCAGATCCTGCGAGTCCTGTTCGGCCAGCTTGGCGAAGTCATCCGGGTTGGCTTCCGCCGCGATCTTCTCGGCCTTGGCCAGGGCCGCCTTCTGCTGTTCCGGCGTGGCGTTGGCCGGCACGTTGATCAGGATGTGCGAAACGAGCCGCTGTTCCGGCTGCACGAAGCGCTGCTTCTCGCTCGCGTAACGCTTCTTCAGTTCCTCGTCGCTCGGCTCGGCGGCCAGCGGCAGGTCGGCACCGACGACCTCGACGTACTTCACCGAAACCTGCTCGGGATTCATGTAGTCGGCCTGGTGCGCCTTGTACCAGGTTTCGATCTCGGCATCGCTGACCGTCTTGTTGTCCAGCGCGGGGCGCGGCAGCTGGAAGTAGCGCAGGTCGCGGCGCTGGCTCAGCAGTTTCAGGAAACGATCGAGCTGGGCGTCGGTGGCGATGGTGCTGTCGTTGATCGCCGATGGCAACAACTGGATGGCCAAGGACGAGCGGATCTCGTTCTCGAACATCTCCGGCGTCTTGTACTGACTGGTGAGCCATGCACGGTAGCTGGTGCCGTCGAACTGGCCGTTGACCTGGAACGCCGGGATCGAGGCGATGTAGTCGCGCATGGCCAAGTCCGAGACCCGCAGTCCCCAGTCCGCATTGGCCTGCAGCAGCAATTGCTCGTCGACCATCCCGTCCAGGATGCGCAGCTTCGTCTCGTTCTTCTCGAAGGTGCTGGAATCGAACTGCTCGCCCTGCTGTTCGGCTGCCTGCTGCCGCAGCTGGTTCACGCGGTCCTGGAATGCACGCTGGTCGATTTCGTGCTTGCCGACCTTCGCCACGAAGGCATCGTCGTTCGACATGAAGTAGCTCTCCATGCCGAACAGCGACATCGCCAGGACGGCGAGGCCAAGCACAATGATGGACGGCCATCCGTGCATCTTGTTACGCATTGCCTGCAGCATTGAAATCTTCCCGCAAGATGGTGAAAACGCGTGGCGCGCGGTTGGCACAAGCCGCCGTGCCGGCGCGCGCCCTGTTGCACGGACACGCGCCGCTCAAATGACAAGGGCGCCACACGGGCGCCCTTGCGAACTGTGGCGGAGTGGACGGGACTCGAACCCGCGACCTCCGGCGTGACAGGCCAGCATTCTAACCGACTGAACTACCACTCCGCATTTTTCTGGTGGGTGCTGTAGGGATCGAACCTACGACCACCGCCTTGTAAGGGCGACGCTCTACCGCTGAGCTAAGCACCCGAAACCAAGCGTTAGCCGCTTAGTTTAGGGCATCCTTGAGGGTCTTGCCAGCCTTGAAGGCAGGCACCTTCGAGGCCTTGATCTTGATCGCTTCGTTGGTACGCGGGTTACGGCCGGTACGGGCAGCGCGCTTGCGCACAGTGAACGTACCGAAGCCCACCACCGAGACATCCTCGCCTTTCTTCAGCGACTTCTGCACGGTCTCGAAGAAGGCTTCGAGGGCACGACCAGCGTCGGCCTTGGTCAGCTCGGCCTTTTCGGCGATGGCATTGATCAGATCGGTTTTATTCATTGAAAAACTCCCTTATTCGGATTTCGTCAGTGCGGCCAGTCCGGAGACGAGACAGCACCGGCATGGATGGTTGGCTCTTGCCAGGGCCGTAACGCAACCCCGCATCGCTGCGCTGACATACAACGCCGGGACTGCGGTATCGCCTTTATACCAGTGCGTTGCCGGAATCCGCAACACAAGCCACAGCAACGTTTCCGGTAGATCGGCGACTCGCGAAACCGCTTGCAAAACCAGCGCCAGGAGACTATGCGAGAACTTCGTCGACCGGCGGCGAAAAAGCAGAAAGCGCCCTGCCATGGCAGGGCGCCCTGGATGGAGACCGGTGGGATGACGCGCCGATCGGCTCAGTGCGTCAACGAGTGTCCTTCCGTCGGCTCGCTGGCCACGGCGGCAGGAGGGGCATCCTTGGCCGGGTTCGGTCGCAGCGGACGCTCCAGTGCGATATCCAGCACTTCGTCGATCCAGCGAACCGGATGGATCTCCAGCGACGAGGTGATGTTGGCCGGCATGTCGGCAAGATCCTTCTTGTTGTCCTCGGGAATGATCACCGTGGTGATCCCGCCGCGATGCGCCGCCAGCAGTTTTTCCTTGAGGCCGCCGATCGGCAACACGCGACCGCGCAAGGTGATCTCGCCGGTCATCGCCACTTCGGAGCGCACCGGCACCTTGGTCAGCACGGAGACCAGCGCCGTGCACATGGCGATGCCTGCACTGGGGCCGTCCTTCGGCGTGGCGCCTTCCGGCACGTGGATATGCACGTCGAGCTTCTGGTGGAATTCCGGATCGATGCCCAACTGGTCGGCACGCGCGCGCACCACCGACAGCGCCGCCTGGATGGATTCCTTCATCACGTCACCGAGCTGGCCGGTATGCACCAGCCTGCCCTTGCCCGCCACCACCGAACCTTCGATGCTCAGCAGCTCGCCGCCGACCTGGGTCCAGGCCAGCCCGGTAACCAGGCCGACTTCGTTCTGCAGTTCCTTGCGGCCGAAATCGAACCGGCGCACACCCAGATACTGGTCGAGGTTGGCCGAATCCACCTTGACCTTGCCGGTGCCGTTCTTCGCCTTGCCCTTGGCCGTCTTCGCAGGCGAGGCCTTCGCCTTGGCCTTCTTCACCTGGCCCAGGGTCAGTTCCTTGACCACCTTGCGGCAGATCTTGGAGATTTCGCGCTCCAGGTTGCGCACGCCCGACTCGCGCGTGTAGTAGCGCACGATGTCACGCAATGCGTCTTCAGTGACGCTGAGCTCCTCCGGCTTCAGACCGTTCGCCTTGAGCTGCTTCGACAGCAGGTATTTCTGTGCGATGCCGAGTTTCTCGTCCTCGGTGTAGCCGGGGATGCGGATGACTTCCATGCGGTCGAGCAGCGGACCGGGAATGTTCAGCGAATTCGCCGTGGCGATCCACATCACCTCGGACAGGTCCAGGTCGACCTCGAGGTAATGGTCATTGAACGCGTGGTTCTGCTCCGGATCGAGCACTTCCAGCAGCGCCGACGATGGGTCGCCGCGGAAGTCCATCGACATCTTGTCGATCTCGTCCAGCACGAACAGCGGGTTCTTGGTCCCGACCTTGTTGATGTTCTGCACGATGCGACCGGGCATCGAGCCGATATACGTGCGCCGATGGCCGCGGATCTCGGCTTCGTCGCGCACTCCGCCGAGACTCATCCGAACGAATTTCCGGTTGGTCGCCTTGGCGATCGACTGCCCCAGCGAAGTCTTGCCCACACCGGGCGGGCCTACCAGGCACAGGATCGGTCCCTTCATCACCGATACGCGCTGCTGCACGGCGAGGTACTCGAGGATGCGGTCCTTGACCTTTTCCAGGCCGAAATGGTCGGCGTCGAGCACTTCCTGCGCCAGCTGCAGGTCCTTGCGCACCTTGCTGCGCTTCTTCCACGGCACGCCGACCAGCCAGTCGAGGTAGTTGCGCACCACGGTGGCCTCGGCCGACATCGGCGACATCTGCTTGAGCTTGCCGAACTCCTGCCGCGCCTTGGTCAGCACGGCCTTGGGCATGCCGGAGCCCTCGATCTTCTTCTGCAGTTCCTCGACCTCGTTCGGGCCATCCTCGCTGTCGCCGAGTTCCTTCTGGATCGCCTTCATCTGCTCGTTGAGGTAGTACTCGCGCTGGCTCTTCTCCATCTGCGACTTGACCCGGCCGCGGATGCGCTTCTCCACCTGCTGCAGGTCCATCTCGCCATCGACCAGGCCGATCAGCAGCTCCAGCCGCTGGCCGACGTCGGCGGTCTCCAGCACCTTCTGCTTGTCGGCCATGCGCACGGACAGGTGCGCGGCGATGGAATCGGCCACGCGCGACGGATCGTCGATACCGGACAGGCTCGCCAGCACTTCCGGCGGCAGCTTGCGGCTCTGCTTGACCAACTGCTCGAACAGCGAGATCAGCGTACGCGAGACCACGTCGAGTTCACGCTCCTTCGCGTTGTAGACCGGCTCGATCACGCGCGAACGGGCGGTCAGCATGCCGTCCGCTTCCTTGAAATCCTCGACCGCCACGCGCGACTGGCCCTCGACCAGCACCTTGACCGTGCCATCGGGCAATTTCAACAGCTGCAGCACGCCGGCCAGCGTACCGACCTGGTGCAGGTCGGCGATCTCCGGGTCGTCGATATCCGGACTTTTCTGCGCAACCAGCAGGATCTGCCGTTCGCCTTCCATCGCGCGCTCCAGCGCACGCATGGACTTGTCGCGACCGACAAACAACGGTATGACCATGTGCGGATAAACCACCACGTCGCGCAACGGCAACACCGGCAGAGCGTCCAGCGCAACGGGAAGGGGGGCGTTCTTGGCCATGAAAGAGGGGTCCCTCGGGTTCGGATCTGGTTTCGTCCCGACACTGCGCCGGGCCTGTCAACTCGTCAAGTGGAGGCGACCGGGGGCCTACTCAAGGCAGGCGGGCCGCCAAAAACAGAACGGCCCCGGCGAAATCACCGGAGCCGTCGTCGCAGCAGATGGGGCTACAGGGTCAGGCAGCGTCGCCGCCGTCGCTCGCGACCCGTTGCTGCAGGTTGCCGCGATAGATCAGATAGGGCTCGGCCTGACCTTCGATCACGGCGTCGTCCACCACCACCTTGCTGACATGCTCCAGCGAGGGCAGCTCGTACATCGTATCCAGCAGCACCTGTTCCAGGATGGTGCGCAGGCCGCGGGCGCCGGTCTTGCGCTTGAGCGCCTTGCGGGCGATCGCCTGCAATGCCTCGGGGCGGAATTCCAGTTCCACCTCCTCCATCTCGAACAGCTTCTTGAACTGCTTGGTGACCGCGTTCTTCGGCTCGGTGAGGATTTTCACCAGCGCCGCCTCGTCCAGCTCGTCCAGCGTGGCCACCACCGGCAGGCGCCCGACGAATTCCGGGATCAGGCCGAAGCGCACCAGATCGGCGGGTTCCACGTCGGCCAGCACCTTGCCCAGGTTCTCGGTGCGCTCCTTGCTGCGCACTTCGGCGGAAAAGCCGATGCTGGTGTTCTCGGAACGCTGTTGGATGACCTTTTCCAGGCCGGCGAACGCGCCGCCGCAGATGAACAGGATGTTTTTGGTGTCGACTTGCAGGAATTCCTGCTGCGGATGCTTGCGCCCACCCTGCGGCGGCACCGAGGCCAGCGTGCCCTCGATCAGCTTCAGCAGCGCCTGCTGCACGCCCTCACCCGAGACGTCGCGGGTGATCGACGGGTTCTCGCTCTTGCGTGAGATCTTGTCGATCTCGTCGATGTAGACGATGCCCGACTGAGCCTTCTCGACGTCGTAGTCGCACTTCTGCAAGAGCTTCTGGATGATGTTCTCGACGTCCTCGCCCACGTAGCCGGCCTCGGTCAGCGTGGTGGCGTCGGCGATCGTGAACGGCACGTTGAGCAGGCGCGCCAGCGTTTCGGCCAGCAGCGTCTTGCCCGAGCCAGTCGGACCGATCAGCAGGATGTTGGATTTGCCCAGCTCGATGTCGTCGCTCTTCTGGCGCGACTCGATCCGCTTGTAATGGTTGTACACCGCCACCGCCAATGCTTTCTTGGCGCGGGTCTGCCCGACCACGTACTGATCCAGCGATTCGCGGATCTCGCGCGGCTTCGGCAACTGGGTGCGCCCGGAGGCAGCCTTTTCTTCCAGTTCCTCGCGGATGATGTCGTTGCACAGTTCCACGCACTCGTCGCAGATGAACACGGATGGACCCGCGATCAGCTTGCGCACTTCATGCTGGCTCTTGCCGCAGAAAGAGCAATAGAGAATCTTGCCGCTGTCGCTGGAACGCCCCTGCCGGTCGTCGCTCATACTCTCGATCCCGCTGGTAAATCTGAATGCGTCGCGAGAATAACACAGGGCTCCGCGTCTGCCTGCAGACGCAGAGCCCATCTCGTGACTCTGGGGTAGAACCTGTGAATCAGGCCGATTTCACCGTCTCGCCGGCACGCTTGTCGAGCACTTCGTCGATCAGGCCATAGGCCTTGGCGTCGACAGCGCTCATGAAGCGGTCGCGCTCCATGTCCAGCTCGATCTTCTCGATCGTCTGGCCGGTATGCTCGACATACAGCCTGTTCAGGCGCTCGCGCACATACAGGATCTCTCGCGCCTGGATCTCGATGTCGGTCGCCTGGCCCTGCGCGCCACCGGAAGGCTGGTGGATCATGATCCGCGAGTTCGGCAGGGCAAAACGCTTGCCCTTGGCACCGGCCATCAACAGGAACGAACCCATGCTGCAGGCTTGGCCGATGCACATCGTGCTGACGTTCGGCTTGATGAACTGCATGGTGTCGTAGATCGCCAGGCCGGCAGTAACCGCACCGCCGGGGCTGTTGATGTAGAAGTTGATGTCCTTGTCCGGATTCTCCGACTCCAGGAACAGCATCTGCGCGACGATGACGTTGGCGACCTGATCGTTGACTTCGCCGACCAGGAAGATCACCCGCTCCTTCAACAGGCGCGAGTAGATGTCATAGGAGCGCTCGCCGCGAGCCGTCTGCTCGACGACCATCGGTATCAAATTGAGGTTCTGGATCGGATCCATGGCCATGCTTGCAGCTCTCCGGTTGATGGGCCTGGCGGACAGCTCAGGCGTTGGCTGGGCGCATCACGTCATCGAAGCTCAGATCCAGCTGAGTGGTCCTGGCATGCTCCGCCACCCACTCGGCCACCTGATCTTCCATCACGCGATTCTGCAGCCCAGACATCAGTTGGGGGTCGCCGTTGTAGAGTTCAATGACCTTTTCCGGCTCTTCATAGGTCGAAGCAATCGCGGCGAGCTGTTCGGCAATGCGCTTGCGATCGATCTTGATCTCCTGCTTGCGGGCAATCTCGCCCATCAGCAGGCCGGCGATCACCCGCTGGCGCGCGATCGGCATGGCGGCCTCGATCAGCTGCGGCGGTGGCTGCTGGCCCTGCGGCACGCTGCCGGCGGCCATGTTGCGCGCCTCGGACTGCACCATCAGCTTCGGCACGTCCAGCTCGGCGTGGGCCGTGGACAGCTTTTCGGCAACTTCGGATTTCAGGCGCGCCATCAGCGCCGCCTTCAGCTCACGCTCGAGGTTCGCACGAACTTCCTTGCGGAACGTCTCCAGATCGCCGTCCGCAATGCCGAACAACTTCGCAAACTCGGCGTCGATCTCGGGCAGCTTCGGTTCCTGCACCTTCAGGATGCTGAAGCCGACCTTGGCGGTCTTGCCCGCCAGCTGCGCGTTGCGGAAGTCTTCCGGGAAGGCAATCTCGGTCTCGAAAGTGTCGCCCGTCTTGCGGCCAACCAGCACCTCGTCCAGCGCCTTGAACAGGGTGCCCGAGCCCAGCACGCTGCCGGCACGCTCCAGGCCCTCGGCCGGGAAGCGGTAGTCGCCGGCTTCGGCCGAGTACTCGAACATCACGAAGTCGCCCTCGGCCGAGGCACGATCCACCTCGTCGAAGCTGCGGCGCTGCTGGCGCAGGGTCTCCAGCATCTTGTCGATATCGGCATCGGTCACCACCGCCACCGGACGGCTGATCTCGAGCGCGGCCACGTCGACCACCGGGAACTCCGGCATGATCTCGAACGTCGCGGTATACGCGATTTCGCCGTTCTCCGGCCGGCCAGTGGTGTCGATCGCCGGATTCGCGATCGGCTGCAGCTTTTCCTGCGCCACCGCCTCGCGCAGCGTGCTGCCGATCAGGTCGGACAACACTTCGCCACGGACCTGGTCGCCGAAACGCTGCTTGATCACCGTCGTCGGCACCTTGCCCGGGCGGAAACCCTTCAGGCGAACCGTACGGCCCATCTCCGCAATGCGCGCGCTCACCTGCGTCTCGAACCGCTCCGCGGGGAATTTCACCGTGAGCTTGCGCTCGAGCGTGCCGATGTTCTCAACCGAAACCTGCATGACGTCTCCTGGTACTACCTGATGTTGTGGGCCTGCCACAGGCGCCATGGCGGCCGTGCCGCCAGAAAAACAAAGAAATCAACGGGGTATGGTGCGAAAGGGGGGACTCGAACCCCCACGGGGTTAACCGCCAGAACCTAAATCTGGTGCGTCTACCAATTCCGCCACTCTCGCCTTGCCACCCTCGTCAAACGCGCGTAACCACCGGATTCTGAAACCGATTGTCACCTGCCGGAGCCATTCCGCAAGCGCCTCATCCCCAAGGGCACGCCCGCCTAAGTCGATGATTCCCTTATACGAAAGCGGACCATTTTACGGTTGCACGACCTCGCAGCACAAGCGTTGGCGGCGGCGAATCGTGGCACCGCTGACGTGTCGCACCAGCGTTCCCGCTGCGCAAAGCAAAACGCCGATCGCAAGCGATCGGCGTTTTGTCGATTGGTGGGCCGTGAAGGATTCGAACCTTCGACCAATTGATTAAGAGTCAACTGCTCTACCAACTGAGCTAACGGCCCAGGAAACCTGGGTTTGAAACTGGGGTGGATGATGGGATTCGAACCCACGACAACCGGAATCACAATCCGGGACTCTAACCAGCTGAGCTACATCCACCATCGACCTGATACTGGTGCGCCAGACAGGACTCGAACCTGCAACCGTCGGCTTAGAAGGCCGATGCTCTATCCGGTTGAGCTACAGGCGCAGTCACTGCAGGTAGAACGTCTCGCTGGTCGGGGCAGAGGGATTCGAACCCCCGACTTTTGCGTCCCAAACGCAACGCTCTACCAGACTGAGCTATACCCCGCTTTCGAATCACCGGCCATGCCACCACCGGAGCCTTGAAATGTTACGGGTGCCGCCTCGCTCAGTCAATCCGTATCGAAGCACACCTTGTGTTTCTTGATCATCGTTTTCGCGGAAAGCCGTACAGGTTTCCCGTTGAAAACAAAACGGGGTGCAAGCACCCCGCCTCGCAGAATAAAAATGGTGCGCCCGGAGAGATTCGAACTCCCGACCACCTAGTTCGTAGCCAGGTACTCTATCCAACTGAGCTACGGGCGCACTGAAAACCGTTTTCTTCATCGCCACGATGTCTGGGCATCGAGGCGGTGAAGCAAGAAGCGGAATTATTCAGACTCCACCCGCTTGCGTCAACCCTTTTCGTGAAAATTTCTTCACCGAACCGTTCACACCCGGCAAATTACAGCCGGCGATGCGGCACTTCCGCAGGCACCATGCACGCAAGACGACGCGATCGCTGCGCGTAACGCAAGAGGGCGGCCAGTGGCCGCCCTCTTGCCAATGCAACGGTATGGCCGTCCAAACGGCGGCGATCAGCCTTCCATGCCGGTCCGGTTCTGCGGCGCAGGATCGCCGACCTTGCCGACGGTCGAACCGGCGTCGCCTTTCGGCGGTGGTGGCGGCGGCGTGGCGCCGGTCGATGCATTCTTCGTCCAGTCGGCCGGCGGCCCGGGGACGCGCCCGGCCATGATGTCGTCGATCTGGTGTGCGTCGATCGTCTCGTATTGCAGCAAGGCTTCGGCCATGGCATGCAGCTTGTCGAGGTTCGCGGTCAGCAACTCCTTGCTGCGCGCATAGGCACGGTCGAGGATGCCGCGTACCACTTCGTCGATCTTGCTGGCGGTCTCGTTGGAGATGCTCTTGTGCTGGGTCACCGAACGGCCCAGGAACACCTCGTCCTCGTCCTCGCCGTAGGTGATCGGACCGAGCTCGTCGGACAGCCCCCACTTGGTCGCCATGTTGCGTGCCATCTTGGTGGCCCGCTCGATGTCATTGGAGGCGCCGGTGGTGACCTTGTCGGCGCCGAAGATCAGTTCCTCGGCCACCCGGCCGCCATACAGCGAGCACAGCTGCGACTGGATCGCCACGCGGTTGATGCTGTACTTGTCGCCTTCGGGCAGATACATGGTGACGCCCAACGCACGCCCGCGCGGGATGATCGTGACCTTGTAGACCGGGTCGTGCTCGGGCACCAACCGGCCGACGATGGCGTGGCCCGCTTCGTGATAGGCGGTGAGCTTCTTCTCGTCCTCGCTCATCGCCATCGAGCGGCGCTCGGCCCCCATCAGGATCTTGTCGCGCGCCTTGTCCAGGTGGCTCATGCGCACCTCGCGCGCGTTCTCGCGCGCGGCGAACAGCGCCGCCTCGTTGACCAGGTTGGCCAGGTCGGCACCGGAGAAGCCGGGCGTGCCGCGCGCGATGGTCATGGCGTTGACGTCGCTGGCGATCGGCACCTTGCGCATGTGCACCTTGAGGATCTGCTCGCGGCCGCGCACGTCCGGCAGGCCCACCACGACCTGGCGGTCGAAGCGGCCCGGACGCAGCAGCGCCGGATCCAACACGTCGGGGCGGTTTGTCGCGGCGATCACGATGATGCCTTCGGTGCCCTCGAAGCCGTCCATCTCGACCAGCAACTGGTTCAGCGTCTGCTCGCGTTCGTCATGACCGCCGCCCAGGCCGGCGCCGCGATGGCGGCCGACCGCGTCGATCTCGTCGATGAAGATGATGCACGGCGCGTGTTTCTTGGCCTGTTCGAACATGTCGCGCACGCGGCTGGCGCCGACGCCGACGAACATCTCGACGAAATCGGAACCGGAAATCGCGAAGAACGGCACCTTCGCCTCGCCCGCGATCGCCTTCGCCAGCAGGGTCTTGCCGGTGCCGGGCGGGCCGACCATCAGCACGCCGCGCGGAATCTTGCCGCCGAGCTTCTGGAAGCGGCCCGGATCGCGCAGGAATTCGACCAGCTCGCCGACCTCCTCCTTCGCCTCGTCGCAACCGGCAACGTCGCTGAAGTTGACCTTGATCTGGTCCTCGCCCTGCAGCTTGGCGCGCGAACGGCCGAAGCTCATCGCGCCACGGCCACCGCCGCCGGACTGCATCTGGCGCATGAACCAGATGAATACGCCCACGATCAGCAGTACCGGCAGCCAGCTGATCAGCAGGCCGATCAGCGAGAAGCCCTCGGAAGGATCCTGGCGAACCTCGACGCCCTTGTCCTGCATCTGCTTGACCACCTCGTTGGTGGAGAAGCCGAGCATCGGCGCGACCGTGCGGAACGGGCTGCCATCCTTCAGCTTGCCGCTGATGGTGGCCGGCTGGTCGGCGCTGATCGTGGCGTTGGCGACGTTTCCGTTGTCGACACTCTGCACGAACGAACTGTAAGGCAGGTCGGACGAGGCCGCGCCACGCGGATTGAAGCTCTGGAACACGGTGAACAGGACCACCGCGATGATCACCCAGAGCAACACATTTTTCGCTGTTTCATTCATGCACGGTTCTCGCCCGGTGACACCGGAGCAGGCTTGCGGCCCACCGCCAGTGCGTACACCTCACGCGAACGTGCGCGGGAGGCCTTAGGTTTACGCATGGTTACGCGGGTGAAGTCCGCGCGCAAGCTGCGCAAGTAATCGTCAAAGCCGACTCCCTGAAACAATTTGATCAGGAACGAGCCGCCCGGCTTGAGCCACTGCCGACTGAAATCCAGCGCCAGTTCGGCCAGATCCATCGCCCGGATCTGGTCGGCCAGCGCCACACCACTCATATTGGGGGCCATGTCGGACAGTACAAGATCCACCTTGAGCCCTTCCAGGCGGGATTCGAGCTCGTGCAGCACCGATTCCTCGCGGAAGTCGCCCTGCAGGAAATCCACCCCGGCGATGCTCTGCATCGGCAGGATGTCCAGCGCGAACACCTTGCCGCTGTCGCCCAGCCGGTTGCGCACCAGCTGCGACCAGCTGCCCGGTGCCGCGCCGAGGTCGACCACGTTGATGCCCGGCTTCAGCAGGTGGTCGCGCTCGATCAGTTCCTCCAGCTTGTACACCGCACGCGAACGCAAGCCCTCGGCCTGGGCTTTCTTCACATATTCGTCATTGAAATGTTCGCGCAGCCAGACTGCGCTGCTCTTGCTGCGGGCCATGTCGTCACAGTCGCCGATTGGGGAACGGGATGGCGCATGATACCCTTTGCCGTTCATTTACCGCGAATCGAGCACCAGCGCATGGCCCTTTCCTCCTCGCAGATCCGCTACCTGCGCAGCCTCGCCCATGACCTGAGCCCGGTCGTCCTGCTGGGCAACAAGGGCGCCACCGAGGCCGTGGTCAAGGAGCTGGACCAGGCGCTGGGTATCCACGAACTGGTCAAGGTGAAGCTGTCCGGCGGCGACAAGGATGAACGGCAGGCACAGATCGACGTGCTGACCGAAGGCACCGGGGCCGAAAAGATCCACCAGATCGGCCATGTCGTCGTGCTGTTCCGCCGCAACGCCGACGAGCCGAAGATCGCCCTGCCACGCTGATGGACCTGTCGCTCGAACGTCCCGAAGGCTATCTCTACGTGCGCCGCGTCGGCGCGCGTGGGGTCACGCTGATCGATCGCGAGCTCACCAGCAGTTTCCTGCTCGCACCCGATCGGGCGATCGAGAACTGGCCAGTCACCGCCGCCGGCACGCTGGACGCCGGCCACGTCGAAGCCCTGCTGGCGCTGCAACCCGAACTGGTGATCCTGGGCACCGGCGAGCGCCAGGTATTCCCGGCTGCCGCATTCATGGCCGGTTTCCTGCGCAAGGGCATCGGTATCGAAGTGATGGACAACGCCGCCGCCGCGCGCACCTACAACCTGCTGGCCGGCGAAGGCCGCCGGGTCATCGCCGGATTCATTCTGCCGCCGGCCTGATCGATCCACACCGCGATCAGCGCAGCGGCAGATACCCCAGCGGATCGACCGGGTTGCCGTCCTTGCGGATCTGGAACTCCAGCTCGTTGCGGGTGGTGCCGGTCGATCCCATCTCGGCGATCTGCTGGCCGGCACTCACCCGCTGGCCCTCCTTGACCAGACGCTTGCGATTGTGGCCATAGGCGGACAGGAAACTGTCGTTGTGCTTGATGATCACCAGCTCGCCATAGCCGACCAGACCGTTGCCGCTGTACACCACCACTCCGTCGGCGGCGGCACGCACCGGATCGCCGGACTTGCCCGCGATCTGGATGCCGGGAATCGCGTCGCCACTCTGGAAGCGGCCAACCAGACTGCCATCGGCCGGCCAGCGCCATTGCACGCTGCTGACCACGCGCGAAACGCCGGCGGCCGCCGGGGCGGGCGGCGGCATGGTCGCCGGTGGGGCAGCCGGTACCCCTGCCACCGGAACCATGGTGGTCGCCGTGGCGGCGACGGCTGGCGTGGCGGACCTTGACGGCGGTGGCGGGATCGCCGATGAGGTGGCCGGAATGCTCGCGGATGTCGCTGCGGGTGGTCCGGCTGGCGGCGTCGACGGTGCAGGCGCCGGCTCGAACACCGGCGCTGCCGCCACAGGCGCGCCACCCGCGT
>Ga0207690_10000737_pt1 | contig 21081 bp, 16 predicted proteins | sample KBSC23metaG_FD_184315 | JGI IMG/M metagenome (GOLD analysis project Ga0207690, IMG submission 184315) | Corn rhizosphere microbial communities from Kellogg Biological Station, Michigan, USA - KBS C2-3 metaG (SPAdes) (version 2) | ecosystem: Host-associated > Plants > Roots > Rhizosphere > Soil ...
CGCCGCGCTCGCTGCCGAGCTGCAGGCCGTGCTCGCGCCGATGACGGACGCCTTCACGCCCACCGCCGACGCTTCAGCCGCCACCGAGGCGCTCGTCCACACCGTCGAAGCCATCGCCGGCCAACGCGCCTGGGCCGGACCTGAGGGCGAAGCCGCCGCGCAGCTGCTCGCCGGCCTGATCGCCGACGCGCAGGAATTGCCGCCGGTCACCGCCGCGCAGTTCGCCGAACTGGTCGCCTCCCTCGTCAGCGCCGAAACCGTCCGCACCGGCGGCGCCACGCACCCGCGCCTGCGCATCCTGGGCGCCATCGAAGCCCGGCTCGTCCGCGCCGACCGCCTGATCCTCGCCGGACTAGAGGACGGCGTCTGGCCGCCCCCGGCTCCGACTGACCCATTCCTCTCCCGCCCCATGCGCGAGAAGCTCGGCCTGCCCCCGCCCGAGCGGCGCCTCGGCCTCACCGCCCACGACTTCGCCCAGGCCGCCTGCGCGCCCGAGGTCTTCCTGATCCACGCCGAGCGCCGCGACAACGCCCCCGCCGTCGAGTCCCGCTGGCTCTGGCGGCTGAAAACGCTGGCTAAGGGCGCCGGCGTCGAGCTGCCGACCCACCCCAATCTCCTCGACTGGGCCCGCGCGCTGGATGCGCCGCTGGAGCCCGCGCCGACCGCGTTGCGCACCGCGCCCCGTCCGCGTCCTGCCCCCCCGCTGGAGGTCCGCCCGCGCAAGCTGCCGGTGACCGGTGTCGAGCGCTGGGTGCGCGACCCCTACGCCGTCTACGCCCGCTACATCCTGCGCCTGCGCCCGCTGGAGCGCCCCGACGAACCCATCGAGGCTCGCGCCCGCGGCACCGCCATCCACGCCGCCTTCGAACGTTTCGCCGCCGAGCATCCCGAGCTGCCGCCCGACGCCGAGACCCGCTTCGCCGAGATCCTCGTCGAGTGCCTGATCGCCGCCGGCATGGACGAACCCCGCATGGCCCGCGAACGCGCGCTGGCCGCCAACGTCGCCCCTTGGGTGCTCGACTTCGAACGCCGCCGCCGCGTGGGCGCGCGGCTGATCGTCGAGCAGCAGGGTGAACTGACGCTCTCCGGCCCCGGTGGCGACTTCACCGTCACCGCCAAGGCCGACCGCATCGAACTGCGCGAAGCCGCCGCCGACATCCTCGACTTCAAGACCGGCGCCCCGCCGACGAAGAAGCAGGTCGAAAGCGGCCTCTCGCCCCAGCTGACGCTGACCGCCGCCATCCTGCGCGGCGGCGGGTTTGGCGAGGCGACAGCGCCCGGCGAGCTCGTCTATGTCCGCGTCAGCGGGGGCCGCGTCCCCGGTGAAGACAAGGTGATCTGCGAAGGCGCCGAAAGCCACGCGCTGGCGCAAGCCGCCATCGAGGGCCTGCGCCGCCGGATCGAGCGGTTCGATGATCCTTCGACCCCCTACATCTCCTGGGCCGCGCCGCAGTTCATCCACCAGTTCGAGGGGGACTACGACCACCTCGCGCGGCTGTGGGAATGGCACGTCATCGGCGAAGGCGAGGCGGAGGCATGAACCCGCAGCTCCTCGCCGCCGACCCGTCGGCCTCCGTTTTCGTCACCGCCAATGCGGGATCGGGCAAGACCTCGACGCTGGTCGACCGCGTCGCGCGCCTGCTGCTGCGCGGCGCCGCGCCCCAGGCGATCCTCTGCGTCACCTACACCAAGGCCGCCGCCGCCGAGATGCAGCGGCGCCTGTTCGCCAAGCTGGGCGACTGGGCGGTGATGGAGGACGCGGCGCTCACCGCCGAGCTGGCCCGCATCGACGAGGCGCCGAGCGACCTCTCCGCCGCCCGCGCCCTCTTCGCCCGAGCGCTCGAGACGCCGGGCGGGCTGAAGATCCAGACCATCCACGCCTTCTGCGAAAAGCTCCTGTGCCGCTTCCCCATCGAAGCCGGCGTCTCGCCGAACTTCACCGTGCTGGAAGACTCCGCCGCCGCCGAGGTCTCCGCCGAAGCCCGCGACGACGTCGCCCGCCTGGCGCTCGCCGACCCCGACGGCTCGGTGGCCAAGGCCTACGCCCACCTCTCGGTCGAGATCGACTTCCGCAGCTTCGAAGCGATGTTCGCCGCCTTCGAGTCCCGCCGCGAAGCCATCGCCGCCTACATCGAAGCCTGCGACGGCGACGTGGAGGCCGACGTCTGGAAGCGGCTGGGTTTCGATGCGCCGACCGACCCGGAGGCGGTGAAAGAGCAAGCGCTGGCCGCGCTCCACCTGCCGACCTGGCGCGAAGCCGCCCAAGCCCTCTATGCCAGCGGCAAGCACCTCGACTGCGCCGAAGTCCTGGCGACCGTCGCGGAAGGAGCCGGCGACTTCGACCTCGCGCTGTCGGCCTTCTGCACCAAGGCCAGCGAACCCGCGACCTGGCCCGACAAGGCCGCCGCCATCAAGTCAGACCCCGGCCTGCAGTCGCGCCTCTATGCCGAACGCGACAAGCTGTTCGCCGCCCGCGAGCTCTGCCGCGCCGCTGTGATCGCCCGCGACACCGTCCACGTCCTGACGCTCGCCTACGCCTATTCCACCGTCTACGAGGCCGCGAAGGCCCGCACGAACGGCCTCGACTTCGCCGACCTGATCGCCCGCACCCACGAGCTCCTGACCGTCAAGGCCGACGCCGCCTGGGTGCTCTACAAGCTCGACGGCGGCATCGACCACCTGCTGCTCGACGAGGCGCAGGACACCGGCCCCGACCAGTGGGACATCCTGCGCGCGCTCACCGCCGAGTTCTTCTCCGGCAGCGGCGCGAACCCCCGCCCCCGCAGCGTCTTCGCCGTCGGCGACGAGAAGCAGTCGATCTATTCGTTCCAGGGGGCAGCGCCCGAGCGTTTCCTGAATGAGGCGCGGGAGCACGCCTCCCTGATCGAGGGGCTGGGCGGCCTCTTCCGGCAGGTGCCGCTGGAGACCAGCTACCGCTCGACGCCGCAGGTGCTGACGTTCGTGGACGCGATGTTCGCGCCGCCCGAGGTGCTGGCCGCGCTCCGCCCCCTCGGGCCCGCCGAAAGCGACATCGTCACCCACAAGGCGTTCCGCGAGGACGCAGGCTGCGTCGACCTCTGGCCGCTGGAGGAGGGCGACACCGCCGAGGAAGCCGATCCTTGGGCGCCCGTCGACATCGAACCGCCCGAGGGCGCCAACAAGCGCCTCGCCCGCCGTATCGCCTCACAGGTCAAGGCGATGATCGACCGGCGCGAGGCGGTGGTGGACAAGAAGACGGGCCAGCCCCGCCCAATGACGCCGGGCGATGTGCTGATCCTGGTCCGCCGCCGCCGCGCCCTGTTCCACGAGATCATCCGCGCGCTGAAGAAGGCGGGCGTTCCGGTCGGCGGGCAGGACCGGCTGACGCTGTCCGACCACATCGTCTTCAAGGACCTGCTGGCGTTGGCCCGCTTCGCCCTGTTCCCCACCGACGACCTGACGCTCGCGGCCCTGCTGCGCAGCCCCTTCTGCGACCTCGATGAGCAGTCGCTCTACGACCTCGCCCAGCCGCGCGAAGGCTCGCTATGGGGCGAACTGATAAAGCGCTCTGGCGAGCGCCCGCAGTGGGAAGCCGCGCACGCTTTCCTTGGCTGGGCGCGCGACGCTGCCGCGCTGGGCCCGTTCGACTTCTACGGCCGCGTCTTGAGCCGCCTTGATCCGCAGGGCCGCAGCATGCGCGCCCGGCTGCTGACCCGGCTCGGCCGCGAGGCGGAGGACGCGCTCGACGCCTTCCTCGCCGAATGCCTGAAGTCCGAGCAGCGCGGCGAGCGCGACCTCGAGACCTTCGCCGCCGCCATGGCCTCCACCGAGATCGAGGTGAAGCGCGAGCAGGAGGACGCCGACGGCCGCGGCCCCGGCGAGGTGCGGGTGATGACCGTCCATGGCGCCAAGGGGTTGGAGGCGCCCATCGTTATCCTCCCCGACACCACCAGCACCGCGAAGGCTCAAGGCTCGCCCCTCTTCCGCACGCTCGACGGCGGCTTCCTGTGGGCCCCACGCAAGGCCGACGACTGCGAGCTCTCCAGCGAAGTCCGGCAGGCGCGCGACACCGCCACCGCGCATGAGTCCCTGCGGCTACTCTACGTGGCGCTGACCCGCGCCCGCGACCGGCTGATCCTGTGCGGGGTGCGTCGCTCCGACCGGAAGTCCGGCTACGAAGGCGGCTGCTGGCACGAGACCATCCTGCAGGCGCTCGGCCGCCCTGAGATCGAGACGCATACGGTCGAGCTGGATGGCTTGGAGATCACCCGCTTCGGCCCCGATCCCCAGATCGCGCCGGCCTCCGCGACCGCCGAAAAGCTCGCCGCGGCTCTGCCCGCCTGGGTCCACGCGCCCGCGCCGGAAGACCCGGCCATGCTGAAGTACGCCTCGCCCTCGCAGATGGCGGAGACGATCCGGGGACCCGCCCCCTCGCCGCTCGCGCAGGCGGACGGACTAGGCCGCTTCAGGCGCGGCGACATCATCCACCGGCTGTTGCAGCTACTTCCCGACCCGCCGCCACAGGACCGTCCCGCCGCCGCGCAACGGCTGCTCGGCAAGGAGCCCGGACTCTCCGACGACCAGCGCGCCGAGATGGCCGCCGCCGCCTTCGCCGTGCTGGACGACCCGCAGTTCGCCGAAGTGTTCGGCCCCGGCTCCCGCGCCGAGGCCGCGATCGCGGGCACGGCGCAAGCGCTCCCCACCGGCCTCGCGGTCTCCGGCCGCGTCGACCGGCTGCTCGTCACACCCACCCGCGTGCTGGTCGTCGACTACAAGACCAACCGCCCCGCGCCCGCCTCCATCGAGGAGGCCGACGAGGCTTACCGCATCCAGATGGCCGTCTATGTCGCGGTGCTGCGCGAGGTGTTCCCCGGCCGTGCGGTCGAGGCGGCGCTGGTGTGGACCGATGGACCCAGGCTGATGGCGGTTCCAGAAAACGTCGTGGCGCAAACGCTGGCGCGACTCGCCTGAGGCGTTGATGCTCGCTTCCTCGCCGCCTACATGGCTGGCGAGCAAGGGAGTGCATTGATGAGCACCGTTACCGTTACGGACGAATCCTTCGAACGCGATGTGCTGCAGGCCGAAAAGCCTGTGCTGGTCGACTTCTGGGCCGAATGGTGCGGCCCCTGCAAGCAGATCGCGCCCGCGCTGGAGCAGATCTCCGACGAGCTGGCCGGCAAGGTCACCGTCGCGAAGGTCAATATCGAGGACAGCCCGACCACGCCGTCCCGCTACGGCGTGCGCGGCATCCCCACGATGATGTTGTTCCGTGGCGGCCAGATGGCCTCGATGAAGGTCGGCGCCATGCCCAAGCAGAAGATCCTGGAGTGGCTGTCGGAGACGGGAGCGGCTTAGCTCCCTTCCCCCTGGAGGGGGGAAGGGCTTCAAGTGGGCCACGTCTCCGGGCTGAGCGAGAGCACCTCGCCGGCCAGATAGAGCGACCCGCAGATCAGAACATGAGGCGGCCCGACTGTTTGCAGCGCCCGGGCCGTCGCCGTTTCGAGGCTCGGCGCGGTTTCGGCGGCGAGGCCGAGCGCTCGGGCGGCTTCGAAGATGCGCTCGGGCGGTGAAGCGGCTTCGGCCTCGAACGGGATGGCGATTACCGTCGGCTTCAGGTCGGCGAAGGCGCGCAGAAAACCTTCGGTGTCCTTGTTTGCCAGCATGCCGACGATCAGCACGACCGGCCGGCCGTCCTTCGCCTCCATGCCCGCCAACGTCCGCGCCACCGCGTCGCCCGCGTGCGGGTTGTGGCCGCCGTCGAGCCACAGGTCCGCGCCGGCCGCCTGAGCCATTTCGCCGAGCGGGCCTTTGGTCAGCAGCTGGAAGCGGGCGGGCCAGACCGCGGAGCTGACGCCGTTTGCGATCGCGGTGTCATCGATACGGGCTTCGCGAAGCGTGAGCGCCGCGACCGCCGCCAGCCCCGCGTTGTCGATCTGGTGGGGCCCCGATAGCGAGGGCAGCGGCAAGTCGAGGAGGCGCTCCTGCGTCTGCACCACCAGCCGCCCGGCCTCGCTCCAGGCGTCGAAGTCGGTCCCCATCACCTGCATCTGGGCGCCGAGCGCGGTCGCGCGGGACTCGATGACGGCCATCGCCGCTTCCGGCTGGCGGGCGACAACCACGTGGGAGCCCGGTTTGATGATGCCTGCCTTTTCGCCGGCGATGCCTTCCAGGCTGTCGCCCAGGAACTCGCGGTGGTCGTAGTCGACGGGGCAGATAACGCTGACCGCTGGCCGCTCGATCACATTGGTGGCGTCGAGCGCGCCGCCCAGTCCCACCTCCAGCAGACAAAGGTCCGCCTCGACCTCCGAGAAGGCCTGGAAGGCGGCCGCCGTGGTGATCTCGAAGAAGGTGATCGGCTCGCCCGCGTTGGCCTCCTCCACCCTCTCCAGCACGGCGGCCAGATGCTCGTCGCTGATCAGCGTTCCGGCCAACCGGATGCGCTCGGCAAACCGCACCAGATGCGGCGAGGTAAAGACGTGGACGCGCAGGCCCGCCGCCTCGCCGATGGCGCGCAGGTAGGCGATGGTCGAGCCCTTGCCGTTGGTCCCGGCCACATGCACCACCGGCGGCAGCTTCCTCTGCGGATCGCCCAACTCGGCGCACAGCCGGCGCATGCGGCCAAGCGACAGGTCGATCTTCTTGGGATGCAGCGCGCGCAGCCGCTCAAGCGCGGCGTCGTGCGGGCGCAGGAGGTCGGTCATGACCCGGTCCTCCCCCCTTGGGGAAGGGGGACCACGAAGTGGTGGAGGGGGCTCATGGGCGCACGCATGTGGGCTTGAGCCCCTTCAGTCGCGGAGTTCATCCTCGGGCCGGCCTGCGGCCGGACCCGGGGGCGACAGCTTCCCCAGAGGGGAAGCACGAGTGTTCAAGCCGCGAGGCGACCGCGCCCCATCATCAGGGTCTTCAGGATCGAGCCCAGCACCTCGGGCAGCTCGGCGCGGGCTACGACGCGGTCGACCATGCCCTTTTCCACCAGGAACTCCGAGCGCTGGAAGCCTGGCGGCAGGGTCTCGCGGATGGTTTGCTCGATGACGCGCGGACCGGCGAACCCGACCAGGGCGCCAGGCTCGGCTAGGTGGATGTCGCCCAGCATCGCGTAGGAGGCGGTCACCCCGCCCGTTGTCGGGTCGGTCAGCACCACGATGTAGGGCAGCTGCGCCGCCTTCAGCTCCTGGATCGCCAGCGTCGTGCGCGCCATCTGCATGAGGGCCAGCGCCCCTTCCTGCATCCGCGCGCCGCCGGCGGCGGTGAAGATCACCAGCGGGCAGCTGCGTTCGACGGCCGCGCGGGCGGCGGCGATGAAGGCTTCACCCGCGGCCATGCCGAGCGAGCCGCCCATGAAGGCGAAGTCCTGCACCAGCACGACGGTCCGCTGACCGTGAATGGCGCCGACCGCAATGGCCATCGCGTCGGACTCGCCGGTCGCCTTGCGCGCGGCGGCGAGCCGCTCGCGGTAGGGCTTGCCGTCGGAGAAGCGCAGCGGGTCTTCCGCGACTTCCGGCGTCGGCAGCGTCTCGTACTGCTCGTCGTCGAAGGTGAAGCGGAAGCGTAGTTCCGGCCCGATCCGCATGTGGCGCCCGGCCGGGGTGACCCACAGGGCCGCCTCCAGGTCGGAGCGGTAGATCATCTCGCCCGTGTCGGGGCATTTGACCCACAGGTTTTCGGGCGTCTCGCGCTTGCGCTGGAAACCGCGCACGCCGGGCGCGATCTTCGACAGCCAGCCGCCGCGCTGGCGCACGTTGGTCCGGGATTTCTCGTTTCTGGAGTCAGCCATTGCTTTTACGCCTTAAGCGTCGCCGTTCCGAGCTGCGCGCACAGCCTTAGCAAGCGCAGCGGCCTTGGAAAGAACCGCGTCGGTAACATTTTCGTTCGCAGCCAAGCTGTCCGCTATTTGGTCAACCAGCGCCGAACCCACCACAACTCCGTCCGCCACGCGGGCAACCTGGGCCGCCCGCTCCGGCGTCTTGATGCCAAAACCGACCGCGACGGGCAGGCCGGACGCGGCTTTAACGCGCGAAACGGCAGGAGCGACTGATTCGGCGTCCGCTTCCTTAACGCCGGTCACGCCCGCCACCGACACGTAATAGACGAAGCCGGAGGTCCGCCGGACGACGGCGGGCAGGCGTTTGTCGTCGGTCGTGGGCGTCGCCAGCCGGATCAGCGCGACGCCGACCGCGTCCAGCGCATCGGCCAGCGGATCAGCCTCTTCGGGTGGGCAATCGACCACGATCAGGCCGTCGACGCCGGCGTCCGCCGCCTGCTTGGCGAAGACGTCATAGCCTCGATAGACGATGGGGTTCAGGTAGCCCATCAGCACGATCGGCGTCTCGGCGTCGCCCTCACGGAAGCGGCGGATCAGGTCGAACACATCGGCCAGCTTCACGCCCTGCTTCAGCGCCCGTTGCGCCGCGCGCTGGATCGGCGGGCCCTCGGCCATGGGATCGGAGAAGGGAAAGCCGATCTCGATGATGTCGGCGCCGGCGCCCGGCAGCCCGCGCACGATCTCCAGCGAGGCCGCCAGGTCGGGGTCGCCCGCCATCACATAGGCCACGAAGGCCGCGCGCCCTTCCGCCGCCAGTTGGGCGAAGCGCTTCTCGATCCGCTCTTTGGTCAAATCTTGCGCCCCAGCGCCTCGGCCACGGTGAAGATGTCCTTGTCGCCGCGTCCCGACAGCGTCAGCACCACCACGCCGTCCTTGCCGACGTCCTTGGCTACATCCGGCAGCCGCGCGATCGCATGAGCGGATTCCAGCGCGGGAATGATGCCCTCGACCTCGGCGCACAGCTTGAACGCCTCCAGCGCCTCCTCGTCGGTGCAGGTCAGATACTCGGCCCGGCCGACGTCGTGCAGCCACGAATGCTCCGGCCCGATGCCCGGATAGTCGAGGCCCGCCGAGATCGAGTGGGCGTCGAGGATCTGCCCGTCCTCGTCCTGCAGCAGGTAGGTGCGGTTGCCGTGCAGCACGCCGGGCCGCCCGCCGGTCAGCGAAGCGGCGTGCTTGTCCGTCTTCATGCCATGGCCCGACGCCTCGACGCCGACCAGCCTGACACCCTCGTCGGCCAGGAACGGATGGAAGGTCCCGATCGCGTTCGAGCCGCCGCCGACGCAGGCCATCACCGCATCTGGCAGCCGGCCCTCGGCCTCCATGATCTGGGTCCTGATCTCGTCCCCGATCACCGACTGGAAGTCTCGCACCATGCCCGGATAAGGATGCGGCCCCGCCGCCGTGCCGATCAGGTAGTAGGTGTCCTCGACGTTGGTGACCCAGTCACGCAGCGCCTCGTTCATGGCGTCCTTCAGGGTCGCGGCGCCGCTCGTCACCGGCCGCACCTCGGCCCCCAGCAGGTTCATGCGGAAGACGTTGGGCTTTTGCCGCTCCACGTCCACCGCGCCCATGTAGACGACGCAGGGCAGGTCAAACCGCGCGCAGACCGTCGCCGTCGCCACGCCATGCTGGCCGGCGCCCGTTTCGGCGATGATGCGGGTCTTGCCCATGCGCCGAGCCAGCAGGATCTGGCCCATGCAGTTGTTGATCTTGTGGGAGCCGGTGTGGTTCAGCTCCTCGCGCTTGAAGTAGATCTTCGCCCCGCCGATGTGGCGCGTCAGCCGCTCGGCGAAATAGAGCGGGCTTGGGCGGCCGACGTAGTGGGTCAGATAGCCGGCAAGCTCCGCCTGGAACGCCGGGTCATCCTTGGCCTCGCGGTAGGCGCGATCGAGCTCCAGGACGAGCGGCATCAGCGTCTCGGCCACATAACGCCCGCCGAACTCGCCGAATCGCCCATTGGCGTCGGGCCAGGCTGACCAGTCGTTGGGTTTGGCAGGGACGTTCACGGGAATTCTCAGGCGCGGCGGGCCGCATCGAGGAAGGCCGAAATGAGGCCGGGGTCCTTTAGCCCCGCTCCGCGCTCCACGCCAGAGGAAACGTCCACCATGGGCGCGCCAGACAGCCGCACGGCCTCTTCGACGTTCCACGGATCGAGCCCGCCCGCCAGGAACCACGGCCGTCCAAACCGGCGCCCGGCCAGCATCCACCAGTCGAAGCGCATGCCCATGCCGCCGGGCAGCGGAGCCTCCTTCGGCGTCTTCGCATCGAACATCAGATGTTCGGTCACCGCCTCGTATTGCGCCGCCCGGTCGAGGTCGGACGGCTCCGAAACCGAGATCACCTTGATCGCGCCCGCGTTGGCCTTCAGCGCCGCTTCCCAGGTGCGCGAGGGCGTTTCCTTGCCGTGCAGCTGGATGAGGTCTGGCTTCAGCACCTCGCGCAGCGTTTCCAGCAGAGCATCCGACGGATCGACCGTCACCGCCACCACCTTCACACCCTTCGCCCGCGCTGGCCCGGCCAGCTTCGCCGCAGCTTCCGGCGTCACGTACCGAGGGCTCGCGGGATAGAAGTTGAAGCCGACATACCCCGCGCCGCCATCGACAGCCGCGCGCACGGCCTCGGGCGTGGTGACCCCACAGATTTTGGCGACGACGGGCAACGAGAGGACCTTAGACGGTGACCTGGGCGCCCAGTTCTACCACGCGTCCGGGCGGGATCTTGAAGAAGTCCGTCGGGTTGGCGCTGTTCTTGGTCAGGAAGATGTAGAGCTTGTCCTGCCACAGCGGCATCCCGCTCTGCGCCGACGCCACGATCGAGCGGCGGCCGAGGAAGAAGCTCGTCGCCATGATGTCGAACTTCAGCCCCTTCTTGCGGCAGAGCTGCAGCGCCTTGGGCACGTTGGGGCTTTCCATGAAGCCGTAGGTGATGAAGACCTTCTTGAAGTCCTCGTTGAGGGTCTCCATCCGCACCCGGTCGCCGTCCTTCACGCGGGGCGTTTCGCCGGTCTCGACGGTCAGGATGATGTTCTTCTCGTGCAGCACCTTGTTGTGCTTGAGGTTGTGCATCAGCGCGACCGGCGTGGTGTCCGGGTCGGAGGTCAGGAAGATGGCGGTGCCCGGCGCCCGGTGAGGCGCCCGCGCGCGCAGGATTTCCATCAGGTCCGACAGCGGCACGGAATCGCGGCGCGTCTTTTCCGAGAGGATCCGGGTGCCCGTCGTCCAGGTCCACATGATGGTGACCAGCCCCGCGCCGAACACCAGCGGCAGCCAGGCGCCGTCTGGGATTTTCAGCAGGTTCGAGGAGATGAAGGTCATGTCGACCAGCGCCAGCGGCACGATCAGCGCCAGCGCCGCCCAACGGTTCCAGTTCCAGAGCCGGCGCAGGATCACGAAGCCCAGCAGGGTGTCGACGAACATCGCCCCCGTCACCGCGATCCCGTAGGCCGAGGCCAGCCGGCTCGAGGTCTGGAACATCAGCAGCAGGACGAGCACGCCGATCATCAGGAAGGTGTTCACCTGCGGCACGAAGATCTGCCCGGCCTGGGTCTCCGACGTACGGCGGATGTCGATGCGCGGCAGAAGTCCCAGCTGCACCGCCTGCTGCGTCATCGAGAAGGCGCCGGTGATCACCGCTTGCGAAGCGATAACCGTCGCCATCGTCGCCAGCACAAGGATCGGCCAGTAGGCGAAGTCCGGCACCATCTGCCAGAAGGGATTATGACGCGCGGCCGGGTGGCTCAGGATCAGCGACCCCTGCCCCAGATAGTTCAAGGCGAGGCACGGGAAGACCAGGCACAGCCAGGCGACCCGGATCGGGTTCTTCCCGAAGTGGCCCATGTCGGCATAGAGCGCCTCGGCCCCGGTCACCGCCAGGAAGACGCTGCCCAGGATGACGAAGCCCAGGAAGCCGTTGGTGATCAGGAAGTGGACCCCGTACCACGGGTTGAAGGCGCGGAAGATCGACCAGTCGTCGCTGAGGTGGTGCAGGCCCAGGAACCCCAGCACCAGGAACCACACCGCCGTGATCGGTCCAAAGAAGCTCGCGACCTTCTGGGTGCCGCGCGACTGCACCATGAACAGGCCGATCAGGATGCCGGCCGAGATCGGCAGGATGTAGGGATGGAAGAACCGGCCCACCTCCGGCGCGTCCTTCAGGCCTTCGACCGCCGACAGCACCGAGATGGCGGGCGTGATGATGCCGTCGCCGTAGAAGAGCGAGGCGCCGACCATGCCCAGCGCGACGATCAGGCCGGTGCGCACGCCCAGCGACTTTTGCGCCAGCGCCATCAGCGCCAGCGTGCCGCCTTCGCCCTTGTTGTCGGCCCGCATCAGGAAGATGACGTACTTAACGGTCACGATCAGCGTCAGCGCCCACAGCACCAGCGAGACCACGCCCAGCACCGAGAGCTCGGTCGTCCCGCCGCTGCGGGAGTGCGAAAGCGCCTCGCGCATGGCGTAGAGAGGGCTGGTCCCGATGTCGCCGAACACCACGCCGATGGAACCCAGCGTCATCGACCAGAAACCATGGCCCCTGTGGGCATGGTGCATGGTCGCATCGGATGGATGGGATTTCGGCGCCGCCGCGTCCACGGCCTGAGCGTCCTGGGCTTCGACAGCCATTCAATCCTCCGGGACGCGGCTGCGGAGATTTCCGCGCCGGTTCCTCGTCGAGTGCGGCGGGCGCGATACACGCTTTCCCGCGCGCCATCAACGCCGCCGTAGCCCGCCGGCTCCGACAATTTCCATTGAATGAGGGCCGGTGTCGCTTACCTTCCTTAGGGAGATGTCGGACAGCCAGAAATTCCCGGTCGCCGCCCATGCCCTTGCCTACCTGGCGCACAAGGGCGCGGTTTCGGCCGACTCGGCGGTCTCCTCGACGGCGCTTGCGGCCTCCATGCCGACCAATCCGGTGGTCGTTCGCAGGGTCACCGCCATGCTCGCCAGGGCCGGCCTGATCGATACCCGCGCCGGGGCCGGGGGCGGGGCCTGGCTGCTGAAGCCGGCGAAAGCCATCCGCCTCGACGAAGTGCTTCGCGCCGTCGACGGCTGCGCCCATCTCGGGGTGCCTCCGCCCGGTGCGAAGGGCTGTCCGGTCGGCGAGAAGATCCCCGACGCCGTCCGCGGCGCCATCGCCGCGGCGGACGAGGCGGCGGCCGAGCGGCTGTCGCACATTTCCGTGGCGGACCTGCTAAAGGAGGCTGCGCCCAGCCGGGCCGCCTGATCGGAGACAGACATGGCCCGCCGCCTCGCCCTTATCACCGGCGCCTCCGCCGGCATCGGCGCCGCCTTTGCCCGCGTCTATGCGGGGCACGGCTACGACGTGGCCCTGACCGCGCGCCGCGCCGACCGGCTGGAAAAGCTGGCGCAGGACATCTCGCTGCGCTCGGGCGTGGAGACGCTGACCATCTCCGCCGACCTCGCCCAGCCGGATGCGGTCGACGACATCCTGGCCCAGATCGCCGACAACGGCCGCGAGGTCGACGCGGTGGTCAACAACGCGGGCTATGGCCTGCCGGGGACCTACGCGGGCACGACCTGGGCCGAGCAGCAGGCCTTCCTGCAGGTGTTGCTGATGAGCGTGTGCGAGATGAGCCACAAGGTGCTGCCCGGCATGATCGAACGCCGCTTCGGCCGCATCGTGAACGTCGCCTCGCTCGCGGGCCTCGTCCCCGGCAGCATGGGCCACACCCTCTACGGCGCGACCAAGAGCTTCCTGATCAAGTTCTCCCAGAGCCTGCACCTGGAGAACCTGTCGACCGGTGTGCACGTCAGCGCGCTTTGCCCCGGCTTCACCTGGTCCGAATTCCACGACGTCAACGACACCCGCGAGCAGATCAGCCAGTCGACGCCCGAATGGCTGTGGATGGGCGCCGACGAGGTGGCCGCCGCGGGGTACGAAGCGGCAGAGGCCAACCGCGCGGTCTGCGTCACCGGCGCCCCGAACAAGGCCATCGCCGCCTTCGCCAAGGTCATCCCCGACGAATGGGCGCTGGCGCTGATGGCCAGCCAGTCGGGACGTTTCCGCAAGGCGTAGCTCTTCCCCCAGACAAGCTGGGGGAAGAGCCATTGACGCGCCGGAACCCGGAGCGCATTCAGAGGCCTTAGCCCATAACCAGACCTGCCGAAGGAGCCGCCCCATGGCTGACGCCTCTGCGCCCGCGCGCGCCGCAACCGCCGACCCACGCCTGATCGTCGCCCTCGATCTGCCGACCATCGGCGAGGCGCGCGATCTGGTCGAGCAGATCGGCGACGCCGTCAGCTTCTACAAGATCGGACTGCAGCTCCTGGCCGGCCATGGCATGTCGCTGGCGGGCGAGCTGCGCGACCGGGGGATGCAGGTCTTTCTGGACTGGAAGCTGCACGACATCGGCGCGACGGTCGAAAAGGCGACCGCCGCGATCGCCTGCTTCGAAGCCGGCGACTTCCTCACCGTCCACGCTGAGCCGCAGGTGCTGGCGGCAGCGGTGAAGGGCAGGGGATCGGCGCCGCTGAAGATCCTCGGCGTCACGGTGATGACCAGCCTGACCGACGACGATCTCAAGGCCATGGGCTACGGATTGAACGTCGAGCAGCTGGTCGAGCGCCGCATCCGGCAAGTGCAGGAGGCCGGCGCCGATGGGGTGATCGCCAGCCCGCAGGAGGCCGCGCTCGCCCGCAAGATCGGCGGCCCGAATTTCCTCGTCGTCACGCCGGGCGTGCGTCCGGCCGGCGCCTCCATGGACGACCAGGCCCGCGCGGCCACACCCGCCGACGCCTTGAAGAATGGCGTGAGCCATCTCGTCATCGGCCGCCCGATCTCGGCCGCGCCCGACCCGCGCGAAGCCGCGCTGGCCATCGTCAGTGAAATGCGAGGCGCCTGATCTTCCCCCTCTGGGGGAAGTACCGGCGAAGCCGGGGATGGGGGGCTCACGGGCGCAGGCCTGTGGGCTTGAGCCCCCTCAGTCAGCTTCGCTGACAGCTCCCGCAAAGGGGGAGCACGTTCCTAGTGGAGACATATCAAGGCGAGACAAACGGCGACAAAAGCGGGACTCCCGCCCTTCCCGCCACCGCACTTATCCCCGCCCGCCGATCCGGCGCGATAATGGCCGGATGAACAGTCTCTCTCGCCTGCGCCGCCTCTCCGAAAAAGCCGAAACGCGCGCACATGTGTGCGCATCTGCATGCGCACCTATGCGCGCATGCCTCCGCCCCTGCCTCCGCGCGCGAGGCGGTGGAGACACTCGCCCCTCCCGCTCAGAAATCGACGGCGACGCCCTTGCGCTCCCAATCGCCGAAGCGGGTGGGTTCGGGGCCGGCGGGACCGCCGTCTTCCGCGGGTTTTTCGGCCTGCGACGCGGCGGCCTTGCGGGCGGCGGCTTCCGCCAGCGCACGCCTGGCGGCGGGCGTCAGGGCCTTGCCGGGGGCCGCTCCGGGTATGTGATCAGCCATAACTTACGAAAGATGGGCCAAAATCCCGTGAAAGCACAGCCCATGTGCTTGTCCGGCCCGCAAAACGCTGTTCTCGTCCCCGCCAGAGGCCCGTTTTCGGGGACGGGCGCAACATTGGGGGCAATGAAATGCCTAAGGTATCTCTCGCTTTCTTTGGAGCCGGCGTGCTCTGCGTGCTGACCGGCATGGGCTGGGGCATGTGGATGGGCGCCCACCAGGACTTCACCATGGCGCCGGCCCACGCGCACCTGAACCTTCTCGGGTTCGTCGCGCCGTCCATCATGGGGACCTTCTACGCGCTGGCCGGCGATCGCGCGCCGGCGCGTCTGGCCTGGGTCAACTTCGCGCTGTCGTTCGGCGGCGTGATCATCATGGTGCCGATGCTGGCCAAGCTGCTGGGCGGCGACGCCTCGATCGGCCCGATGATGGCCATTCCTGAGCTGACCGTGATCGCGGGCATGGTGTCCTTCCTGACCTCGATCGTGATCGTCGCCCGCGGCGGCGCAGGCTCGACGGTCCGCGGCGCGGCGGCGGCTCCCGCCGAATAAGAAGTTGCCTCCCGCCACCGTTACAGGCAGGCGGGAGGCGTGAACACCGAAGCACCTTCAGACGGCCTCGCCTCGCGTGAGGCCGCCCTCCACCTCCTCGCCGCCACGCTGGCCCGCCGGGGTGGACTGGACGGGGCGCTGGGCTCGGGCGGCTTTTCCCGCCTCGACTCCCGCGACCGCGCCTTCGCCAGGGCGCTGGCGATGGCCGCGCTCCGCCACCTCGGCCCCATCGACAAGGCCCTGGACGCGAAGCTGCAGAAGGACCCGCCCGCAAGGGTGCGTCACATCCTTCGCCTCGGCGCGACCCAGGCGTTCTGGCTGGATGTGCCGGACTTCGCCGCTGTCTCGACCAGCGTCGAGCTGGCCGAGGCGGAGAAGGGGTCCCGCCCTTTCAAGGGCCTCGTCAACGCGGTGCTGCGGCGCCTGATCGCCGCGGGCCCGCCGCCCGCCGATCCGGAGTCGCTTGCCCCGCCCTGGCTCTATGCCCGCTGGCGGTCAGCCTATGGGGATCAAGCGGCCGAAATCGCCGCGAAAATCGCCGAGGAGCCCGCCACCGACCTCACGCCGCGCGGTGAAGCCGACGAGCTGGCCAAGGCGCTTGAGGCCGAGGTTCTCCCCGGCGGATCGCTCCGCACGCGCCTCAAGGGCGACCTGACGGGATGGCCCGGTTATCCGCAGGGCTCCTGGTGGGTGCAGGATGCGGCCGCGGCGGTTCCGGCGCGGCTCCTGAACGTTAAGTCCGGCGAGACCGCGCTGGACCTCTGCGCCGCCCCCGGCGGCAAGACGCTCCAGCTGGCCGCGGCCGGCGCTTCCGTCGTGGCGGTGGACCGCTCCGCCGCGCGCCTGCGCCGACTGAAGGAGAATCTCGAACGCACGCAACTGACCGCCGAAGTCATCGTCGCCGACGCCGAGACCTGGGAAGACCCCCGCACTTTCGACGTCGTCCTTCTCGACGCCCCTTGCGCCTCTACCGGCACCTTCCGCCGCAACCCCGATGTCCTGTGGGCGATCCGCCCGCCGGACATCGCCAAGCTTGCACAGGTGCAGGCCCGTCTCCTCGACAGCGCCGCCGCTCGGGTGAAGAGCGGCGGCCGTCTCGTCTACTGCGTCTGCTCGCTGGAGCCGGAGGAAGGCGAGGCGCAGGTCCCGGCCTTCGTCAAGCGCCACCCGGACTTCCGCCTCGATCCCATCCAGCCGGGCGAAGGCGGCGCCCCGGAAGCCAGCGTCACCCCCGACGGATGCCTGCGGATCTTGCCGCACCACCTGCCAGGCGGTCTCGACGGCTTCTTCGCCGCCCGGTTCGTACGCTTGTAGCTTCACCCCGACGCAAGGTATCTCCGGCCCATGACCATCATCGCGCCCTCGATCCTCGCTTCCGACTTCTCGAAGCTCGGCGAGGAATGCCGCGCGGTCGAGGCGGCCGGCGCCGACTGGCTGCACGTCGACGTCATGGACGGCCACTTCGTCCCCAACATCACCATCGGGCCGGACGTGGTGAAGGCGCTTAAAGCCCACGTCTCCATCCCCTTCGACGTCCACCTGATGATCGCCCCGGTCGACCCCTACATCGAGGCCTTCCGCGCGGCCGGCGCCGACTACATCAGCGTCCACCCCGAGAGCGGCCCGCACCTGAACCGCACCCTCAAGCTCATACGGCAGGTCGGCGCGAAGGCGGGCGTCGTGTTCAACCCGAGCACCCAGCCCGAGGTGATCGACTACATGATGGACGAGGTCGACCTGATCCTCGTGATGTCCATCAACCCCGGCTTCGGCGGCCAGAAGTTCATGACCTCGCAGCTGAAGAAGATCGAGCGGCTGCGGGCGATGATCGACGCCACCGGCCGCGACATCCCGCTGGAGGTCGACGGCGGCGTCACGCCCGAGACCGCGCCGCTCTGCATCTCGGCGGGCGCCACGGCGCTGGTGGCCGGCACCGCCGTCTTCAAGGGCGGCCCCGACAAGTACGCCGACAACATCCGCGCCCTGAGGGGCGGGTAAGGGCGCGCCGTGGACCCCCTCATTCTGGCGAGGGGCGCGGCCTGGGCGGCATACCGGCGTCTGGAGCATGAGTGGTTTGGCACGCCGCCGCACCTGGCGCTGCTGGGGGGGCGCCGGCCCCAGGGCTTCGTCGCCCACCCTCACGACCTGCGGCCCGCCAGCCCGGAGAAGGGCCGCGAGCTGCTGGACGGCGTCTTCCAGTTCGGCGGGTCGGCCATGCGGATCGGCCCCAACGGCGACCCCTTCGACCGCCCAAGCCCCAGCCGGGCGTTTGCTATCGAGCTGCACGGCTTTTCATGGCTGCGCGACCTGCTGGTGCTGGGCGAGCACGGCGTGCGGCCCGGCGTGCGGCTGTTCATGGACTGGCGTCGGCTGTTCGGCGGCTGGAACGCCTTCTCCTGGAGCCCAGAGGTGTTGGAGCGGCGGGTCTTCAACCTCGCCTGCGCGGCAAAGACGCTCGCCATGGAAGCCTCCGACGCCGAGATCGCCGCGATGGAGGAAGATCTCGCGAGGCAGACGCGCCACCTGCTCGGCGTCTCCGAGAACCCGGGCCGTGCGATCGAGCGGGCCGTCGCCGTCGGCGTCGCGGGCTGCGCGCTCGGCGGCCCGGTGGGCGAGGGTCTCATCAATCGTTCGCTGAGACGGTTGCCGCGCAGGCTGCCGAAAGCGGTGCTGGCCGACGGCGGCCATGCCTCACGCTCGCCGCAGCGCGGGCTGGAGCTGCTGCTCGACCTGCTGACGCTGGAGGACGGGCTTTCCCAACGCGGTCGTGAGCCGCCGGCGGAGCTGACGGGCGCCATCGACCGGCTGGGTATCGCGACGCGCTTCTTTACCCTGGCGGACGGGCGGCTTGCCGACCTGCAGGGCGGCGAGGCGGTCGATGCGCCGACCATCGCGGCCGCCCTCGCCCATGAGGAGGTCCGCAAGGCCCCGCCGCAGCTCCCAACCACCGGCTACCACAAGCTTCGGGGCGGTCAGGTCGAGGTCATCGTCGATACCGCCGCGCCCGGAAAGGGCGCCTGGAGCCTCACCGCCTGCGCCCAGCCGTTCGGCTTCGAGCTCCTTTTCGGCCGCGAGCGCCTGATCGTCGGCTCAGGCTGGACGCCCGGCCTCTCGCCCCAACTGCGGCTGACCAGCGCCGGCTCCTGCGCGGTGCTGGGCTACATCCCCTGCGGCGAGGTGCTGGACGGGCTCGCCGCGGAGGGTCTCGGCGAGCGGCTGGTCGCCGGTCCGTCGAAAGTGGACGCCCGCCGCGAGGAGGGCGACGGGGCCGTGCTGCTGAATTTGTCACAGGACGGTTGGCTGAAGCGGCTCGGGCTGATGCATCACCGCACCTTTTTCATCAACGCCCAGACCGGCGAGCTGCGCGGCGAGGACCGCTTCGAACCCCCGAAGCCGAAGGAGGACGCCGGGCCCCGCCGCTACATCCCCTTCTCCGTCCACTTCCAGCTCGCCCCGGATGTGCGCGCCTCGCTGGCGCAGGACGGCAAGACGGTGATCCTGCGCGGGCCGACCAAGGCGCTGTGGCTGCGCAATGACGCCGCCGAAGTGGCCATCGAGCCGTCGCAGTATGTCAGCGGCGGAGAACTTCGGCGTTCCTCGCAGGTCGTCCTGCGCGGCCAGGTGCGTCACGACAAGGGCGGCCGGGTGCGCTGGAAATTGTCTGCCTCGGAGACCTGACCTCGCGTTGACTCGTGGGGCCCGACTCGTATTTTCCGGCCATCTCGCGTGACTGGCGCTGAAGGTGGGTGACCACCGGGGAGCGCGGGATGCATTCGCCGCGCGCCTGGGCGTTCCTCTGCATCAAAGGAGACCGCCTTCCCATGCCCGCAGCCCCCGATTTTCCGCCCGCCCCAGACCGCGTCGCCGTCAAGCGCGCGCTGATCTCCGTCTCAGACAAGACCGGCCTGGTCGAGACCGCGAAGGCGCTGGCCGAGCTTGGCGTCGAGCTGGTCTCGACCGGCGGCACCAAGGCGGCGATCGCGGGCGCCGGCCTGCCGGTAAAGGACGTCTCCGACCTGACCGGCTTTCCGGAGATGATGGACGGGCGGGTGAAGACGCTGCATCCCATCGTGCACGGCGGCCTGCTGGGCGTGCGTGACGCACCCTCGCACGCCCAGGCCATGAACGAGCACGGGATCGGCGGCATCGACCTGCTCTACGTCAACCTCTACCCGTTCGAGGCGACGGTGGCGGCGGGCGGAGACTTCGAGACCTGCGTCGAGAACATCGACATCGGCGGCCCGGCGATGATCCGCTCGGCGGCGAAGAACCACGGCTATGTGGCGGTATGCACCGAGCCCGCCGACATGGCCGAGGTGGTCGCTGCGCTGAACGCTGACGGCGGCACGTCGCTCGAACTGCGCAAGACGCTGGCCGCTCGCGCTTACGCCCGCACGGCCGCCTACGACGCGGCGATCTCCGGCTGGTTCGCGAAGCAACTCGGCCAGGAATATCCGGGGCGGAAGTCGATCGCGGGGTCGCTGCGCCAGACCATGCGCTACGGCGAAAACCCGCACCAGTCGGCGGCCTTCTACACCTTCGAGAACCCCCGGCCCGGTGTCGCCACGGCCCGCCAGCTGCAGGGCAAGGAGCTCAGCTACAACAATATCGCCGACACCGATGCGGCCTACGAGCTGGTCGCAGAGTTCGCCGAGCCCGCCTGCGCCATCATCAAGCACGCCAACCCCTGCGGCGTGGCCATGGGCTCCGACCTGACGAGCGCCTACGCGCGGGCGCTGGAGTGCGACCCGGTCTCGGCGTTCGGCGGCATCGTGGCGGTGAACCGGCGCCTCGATGCGGCGGCGGCCGAAGAGATCGTCAAGATCTTCACAGAGGTGGTGATCGCGCCGGGCGCCGACGAGGACGCCATCGCCATCTTCGCGGGCAAGAAGAACCTGCGCCTGCTGCTGACCGACGCGCTGCCTGATCCGCTATCGGAAGGCGAGGTGTTCCGCTCGGTGGCGGGCGGCTTCCTGGTGCAGGGCCGCGACCGGTCGCGGATTGCGCCGGCCGACCTGAAGATTGTGACCAAGCGCCAGCCGACCGAGGCGGAGGTGCGCGACATGCTGTTCGCCTTCACTGTCGCCAAGCACGTGAAGTCGAACGCCATCGTCTTCGCCAAGAACGGCCAGACCGCCGGCATCGGCGCGGGCCAGATGAACCGCCGCGACTCCGCAAGGATCGCGGCCATTCGAGCGGCCGAAGCGGCCGAGACTGCCGGCTATCCGGAGAGCCTGGCGAAGGGCTCGGCCTGCGCCTCGGAAGCCTTCTTCCCCTTCGCCGACGGCCTGCTGCAGGCGGC